>Ga0335073_10001914_pt1 | contig 28274 bp, 28 predicted proteins | sample Lox_Sample_22_FD_207093 | JGI IMG/M metagenome (GOLD analysis project Ga0335073, IMG submission 207093) | Soil microbial communities from Loxahatchee National Wildlife Refuge, Florida, United States - Lox_Sample_2.2 | ecosystem: Environmental > Terrestrial > Soil > Wetlands | place: USA...
AGAACGATAAAAGGAACGGGAGGATTCGCTGCTTTATGGATGAAGAACTGCGAGGCATGCTCGTGGAGCGCATCGAGAACGTCTGCCAAGATCTCGCCAAGAAAGCCGCGCCGTTCGCGATCAACGACGCGGCCAAACAAGTGATGGACGACCTCAAAGCCGATGACAATAAGAGGTGGAAGGAAATCCGGGACCACTTTGCGCAGGAAGGCGTCACGAAGTACGTGAACCGGGTGATCACGCACGCCAAAGCCGCCGACCCCGCACAACGACAGCTCCCCGGCCTGGAATCCATGCCGCTCCTCATCCCGTCCGAAGGCGCAGCGATCCTCGCGGAACAGCTCAACTACGAGAAGTACCGCGCAGAAGTCGCGCGCTTGGAGAAGCGGATCAACTCGTACAACTACAGGCGCCGCACGCCCGAACACCTCGAACAAGACAAGCGACAGCTAGAGGAGATGAAGCGGTTCGACCCGCGCTTCGCGAAGTACTCGGAGACGAACCCCGATCTGACGCTCGTGGAGGCGAAACAGCTCGAAGCCAGCGAACCGCCGAAACGCCGACGGAAACGCGGAAAGAAACAAAGTCATGGGTTCACGTGAAGCGACGCCCGCTCCAGCATGTCATGGAGGATGAATCCGTCAAGGTCCTCCAGCGCCTGGTGCCCAAAGAATGGGTGATCCGGCACTTCGTGCGCGTGCTTGGGCGCCTAGACATCTGGGCGGCGGACAGGATGGGCCTATTCGGGTGGTACCGGTCGGAAGTGCAGAAACTGATGACGAGGATCGACGCGAAAGACCGGCTACCAGGAATCGCGGGCTGCTTTCCTTGATGCGCCGCCATCGTCGCAGGCTCCGCGCCGACGAGCAGCTTCGCCTGGCAGCCTATCTGGCTGCGCATCCTGCGCTCGTGCGCGCTCTGCGGTGGTTCGGAGCGCGTTGTCACTCGTTGTCACTCTTGGGCTGTAAGTTATGGAAAACTTGGTAGCGCTAACGGGAATCGAAGGTGACAGCTTCTCGTTTTAGTTGAGTTCGATTGGATGCAGTAGGTTTAGTTGGCTGGGCCAGGGTGCCGCCAAGCCAGCTGAGATCATCGAGGTTGTCACTCGGTGCCTCCGCCAGCGATCCCGCCCAGCCACTTTTTGGGGATGTGACCGGTGGGTGCCATCACCTACGCGGGGACGACGCGCTTGAAAGCAAGAAGCGTCGCCAGCGGAAGCTGCCCAGGATGAACACGGACCGCGCACTGTGGTTCTGCCAGCCCGTCGCTTCCGCGATCATGGTTAAAAGTCGGTTCATTGAACAGAATGGACGGATTCGAGGAAGCCTCCGAGGTCTCGATCCTGCGGACCCAAAGCGCCGGCTAACTTCCGGATCGTTCTCTCGCATATGCTCAAGTCAGGCCTTAGCTTGAATTGATTTCACGAGATCCACGGCGGACGCTCCTTCAAGCGATAGTCCATAGCCCACTTCCCGAACCAGACGTTCCTTTAGCGGTTGAATGAAGTGGATACGAGTGTTGCGACGGGTTACCTCGGGTGCCTGCAAGTACTGCGTGGCCAGTTCCTGCGCCCGGCTGAGGGCCTGCCCATTGGGCACGACTTCGGCCACTACTCCCCAATCGTGCGCTCTGGCCGCGGTGAGCGGTTGTGGGTTCAATAGAAATGCCTCGGCACGACCGGCTCCGGCGCGATAGCTCCAGGCCGTAAAGATCCCATCGCCGGGTACAATGCCGCCAGCGAAGTGCGGGAAGTCATGGAAAGTGGCGCCTTCCGAAGCAACAATCACACTGGCGAGCAGGGCATATTCGGAATGCACCTGCGCACGTCCTTCGACAGCCGCGATCACCGGCACTCGGATATTCGCGAGGTTCTCCAAAATCTGAACCCCTTCATCGTGAACTTGACTCCAAACACCGGGATCGGCAACATTGCCGAACGAAGCAAAATCGATGGCCGGGATGAAGTCCCCGCCTGCACCGGTAAGGATGACAATCTTGTTCGCGCGATCCTGAGCGATACGGTAGAAAGCGTCGACGAACTCGGTGTGGTCTTGAGCCGTGAAAGTAAATGGCCCGCCGCTGGTATGAAACCGGGCGACCAGCACGCCTGCCGCGTTTCGCTCCAGCTTGAGGCTCCGGTAGGCGTGCAGGTAGTCATCGGGATGGGTTTGCATGGTGTTCTGCTCATTTCAGCGAATGGTCGATACGTTTCCGTTGGCGAACGACATTTCAGGCGCCGTCACCTTTGTCCGGTGGATTCCCAGCTTTCGCATCCGATAGATCAAAGTCGTTCTCGGCAATCCCAGACGCGAAGCCGCTCCGCGTTGGCCGCCGATCACTCCTTCGGTCTCTTTCAAGGTCTTCAGGATGTGCTCACGCTCGGCTTCGCGCAGCGTTTGAGACTTAGCGAAACCCTGTGGAATGGGGCGTCTCGGCTCCCTGGGAGGCAAGCGGAGCTCAGGCCCAGGGGACATGATCACGGCGCGCTCCATCAGATTCTGCAACTCTCGAATGTTTCCCGGCCAATCCAGCTCCGCTAGAAATTCGAGGATCTCCTCAGGGATGTGACTGATCCTTTTATTCATGCGATCCGCGAACCTCTCCACGAAATGGCGCACCAGCGCCGGAATATCCCCCCGGCGGTCGCGCAAGGGCGGAAGCATGATCGGAAATACGTTCAGCCGGTAGAACAGATCCACGCGGAAGCGGCGCTCGTCGACCATTTGAGGCAGGTCCTGATTGGTGGCCGCCACAAAGCGGACGTCGACCCTGATCGTCCGGTTGCCTCCGAGCCGCTCGAATTCCTTCTCCTGGAGCGCGCGCAGCAGTTTCGGTTGCAATTCGAGCGGGAGGTCGCCAATTTCGTCCAGGAACAGGGTTCCCATGTGGGCGCGCTCAAAGCGGCCCATGGCTTGATTGAAAGCGCCGGTAAAAGCCCCTCGCTCGTGACCGAACAGCTCACTTTCGAGCAGCGCGGCCGGCATCGCGGCACAGTTGATCTTCACGAACGGTCCATGGCTGCGCAGACTCTCCTCGTGGATTGCTTGGGCCAGCAGCTCTTTGCCCGTCCCGGTCTCGCCCTGGATCAAGACGGCCGAGTCGGTTTGAGCCACCATCTGAACGGAATGCCAGATCTCGCGCAGCTCTGGGCTGGAACCGATCATGCCGCCAAAACCGAGTGAGTCGGCCCGGTTGAAAGAGAGTGCGGTTGTTGCCATAAAATCCTCCCAAAGGCTTAGGAATCCGATCGCCTTTTTCGACCCTTATTGTGGACCCGATCCCGTCGGTCACGAACCCCCGTGGGTCGGAAATTCGACTGGCGCTTTCGTCGTGGCGGAGGGTACCTCTTTTGGGGGACCGCTTTAACGATCCGAGAGGTCGAAGCGTTTCCTGCCGTAACGGCGGGCGTCGATCGACCACGCGCCGGGGCCGATCATGGCCAAACCCGCCGCGAGCGCGGCCTGGGCGGTCGCGAGCCAGGGATCGGCGGAATGGGAAGAGAATTGGGAGAGCGCAATCCAGGTCTTGGCGACGGCGGCCAGCGCTCCCGCCACGGGAGTGAACAAACCAACGATGAGAACGATTCCGGCGGCAACGCCGATCACCTGGAGCGCGTCTTCCAACCGGTCGGATCCCTGGTAAACGTGGACGATTCCGGCGGTAATGAGCGTAATGCCCGTTAGCAAACGCAACAGGAGAAGACCGGCGCCCGGCCAACCGTCGGCAAATGTCGAGAATAGCCGCTGCATAACATTCCGATTAAAGAATAGGGGAATCCCGCCGGAATCAGCACACCCGAAACTCCGATTGCGCGATCCCTCTTTCTGGGGATCAAAGCTCGATGATTCCGCGCTTCACCGCGGTGGTGACGGCGTGCGTCCGATCGTTAGCGTGAAGCTTGGCGAGGATATTGGTGACATGACTCTTCACCGTCTCCTCGGCAATGGAAAGCAGGCCGGCGATCTCTTTGTTCGCATTTCCGGACGCGATCAGCCGGAGGACGTCGATCTCGCGCGGGCTGAGGTCGTCTTCCGCCGTGTGTTCGGCCAGTTCCGTTGCGACCTCCGGCGGAATCCTTTTCTGCCCGGCGTGAACGGCGCGGATCACGTCGGCCAGATCGCGATTTACATGCCCTTTGAGTAAGTAACCGCGCGCGCCCGCTCTGAGCGCTCGCACTACTTGAGCATCGCCGGGGTAGGTGGTGAGAACGACGATTCGCGCATTCGGAAAGTCGCTGCGAATTGCAATGATGGCCTCGATGCCGCTCATTTCGGGCATTTGCAGATCCATCAAGGTCACGTCCGGCCGGACCTTCTTAAACTGCTCGATCGCTTCGACGCCTGTGGACGCTTCGCCGACCAGCTCGAGGTCGGGCTCGGCGTTGACCAGAGCCGCGATCCCCCTGCGCAGAAGCGCGTGATCATCGACGGTCAGGACGCGAATGACGGGAGAATCAGTCGCCATGCGATCCCGTGGCTTTGCGGACGAGGCGTAATCCGCGAAAAGTGCGGGCCTTCGCGTAGGCGATGGAGGCCGGAACGGTAACCTCAACTTCGGTTCCCGATGCGGCCTGGCTCCAAAGGTCCAGTTTCGCGCCGACCAGTTTTGCCCGTTCGCGGACTCCGGCGAGGCCCCAATGACCCGGGCGCGCGCCGGCATCGAGGACTTTGGGATCAATCCCGATTCCGTCGTCGCGAATGCGCAGGCGAAATTCCTGAGAATCGTAGCGAATCTCGACTTCGATCCGCCGGGCGCGCGCATGGTGAAATGCGTTTCGCAGGATCTCGCGGCCGATCCCGTAGATCTCGTCATGAAGAACCGGCGATAAGGTTTGCGGCGTTCCCTCCACGGTCACGCGGAATTGCGCGTTGCCGCCGTTTAAACGCTGCGGCTGCGAGCATTCCTGTCCTACCGCCCGGAAAAGGTAGGCGAGATCGCCGCCAAACGTGCTCCCCGAGCGCAGATCCTGAATCGCATCGCGACCCTCGGCGATGGCCGACTCGGCGCTGGTGATCGCTTCGTCCATCGCGCTCCTGGCTTCTTCAAGACGCCGCGACAGGAGATTTCGAGCCGCTTGAAATTCGAAGAGCGAGCCCTGAAAACTCTGGAGCAGCGTGTCGTGCAGCTCGCGGGCGATGCGGGTGCGCTCGGCAATGCGTTCCTCCAGGCGCACGTTGAATTGGCGCGCGACCTGAAGCAGGCGCAATCGATACAGTCCCCACAACATGACCAAAGCGGCAGCCAGGCACAGGGCTTCAAACCAATGCGTCTGGTAATAGGCGGGGTCGACGGAAAAGTCCAGCGCGGCGCCCGCCTCATTCCAAACGCCGTCGTTGTTGCAGGCCGTCACCAGGAAACGGTATTTTTTCGGCGCAAGATCGGTGTAATAGGCTTGCCTCCTGGTGGTCTCCTGCCAGTTCTTGTCGACGCCCTCGAGTTTGTAACGGAACCGGACCCGCTCCGGGATGGTCAAGCTGTAGGCGGTGTAATCGATCTGAAGATTGTGGGTGAGTTTGGGAAGCGCGATGCCCTGCGACGCAGGCTCGGCTTTGCCGTCCGCGGTCACCGTTTCAATCTCCACCGGCGGAGGCACCATATTCTTGGGAATCTTCAGATCCTGATCCACATACCCCAAACCTTCCGCCGTCAGAAGCCAGATCCGGTCGCGCGCGCCGGCCATAATATGAATCCCGCCCGGAATCCCGTCGAGAGGCCCATAGACTTCAAGATGCGGCCGGTATCCGGGATTTGCCACGGCACGGTCGAACTCAGACGTCGCCATCCTCAATAATATGCCGCCCGATCGCATCCAGAAAAAGCCGTTCGCGCTCTGCTTTGCGGCCGACAGGGGATAATCAGGCCGTAAATCCACCCGTTCAAAATGATCCTTTTTGAACCGCGCCAACCCGCCTTCCGCTACCAGCCAAAAACCGTGACCGACATGGACCGGACGCACCTCCCCTTCGGGAACGCCCTCGTTTTTCCCGTATCTGCGGAGAACTCCACGATCGTAGAAGAAAGCCGTGCCGTCGCCATACGTCACCCAGACTTGTCCCGAACCCGGCGACGTGAAGTCATTGACGTTGGCCCGGAGCCCCTGGATTTGGGTCATCTTACCCGCGGAGAAACGAGTGACGCCGTGGGCGAGACTCGCGATCCAAAGATCGCCATGCCCGCAGCCTATCCTGATGATCGAAGCATTAGGCATGTGGATCGAATAGAGAATCTCTTTTCCCGTCCATTTCCCGATGCCTTCCGGAGTGCCCACCCAGACCGTGCCGTCCGCCGCATAACAATTGGACGTGGTTCCGCTCGGAACACGCAGACTCCTGATCTCGCCATCCGGCGCGAGGTGGATCATCTCCTGCGGGCTGGAGGTATGGATCAAAATCCCGCCATCGTTCGAGGAATCCCAGATCTGGTCGACCGACGCGGCGTTGGGGAAGGCTACATGATGGAAAATGCCCTGGCGAAACCGGTCGATGCCTCCTGCTGTAGACACCCAGATGTTTCCCTCGCGATCCTCCGTCGCGTAGGAGACGTGGTTCTCGGACAAGCCGTCTTTCCCGCTGAAATTTTCAGGCTTGGGTAACGCTTCACCGGAAGCCCCTTCCGGATTCGGGACGCGCCAAAGGCCGCCGCCAAAGGTGCCGATCCACAGGGTTCCCTCGCGGTCCACCATCGCCGTCGTCACGTCCGCCTGCATGCGGTACACGGGACCTCCGGGACTGAGGGACCGCACGGAATTGCCGTTCGCGAACCAGATCGCTCCATCCGGGGATTGCGCGAAGTAACAGTGAGTGTGATAGGCAGGCGGTTCGTGCAGGTTCGCATCGAGAAATCGGCCGGCGCCCGGAGGCAGCTTGAGCACGCGATCTTCGGTGACCAGCCACAGCACGCCGTCTCGGTCGAACCACACATATTGAGACTTTCTGGCCGAATGATGCAGAGCGTGGGCGATTTCCTGCCAGCGTCCGTCTCGAAATCGCGCCAGACCGCCATTTGCGGTCGCCGCGACTAGCGAACCATCGCGATCTTCCGCGAGCGCGTTTGTCTGGGGCAGCTCCTGGAGCGAAAAGGTCGTGACTTTTCCCTCGAACAGCCTGCTGACGCGGCCCGAAAGGAACACCACCCACAGGCTACCGTCGCTGGTGGCGAGCAGCCGCCGGACGCCCGTCCCCGACAGCGCGTCCAGCCGGGTGAATCGAACCCCATCGAAACGAAAAAGTCCGTTGCCGCTCGCCAGCCACACGGCTCCATTTTTGGTCTGGACGAGGTCGGCGACGCCGCTAAACGGCAGGTCGCCGCCGCTCCACTTGGTATGGGTCAGGTCGGTAACTTTCGTGTGCGGATCGACGGCCATCAGCGGCGCGGCCACGAGCAGAAACGGGAGTAGCAGCAGCTTTGGCGTAAACACGGGATGGTCCGCAACCTCAAGCAGTTTACACACCGCAGCCGGAAAGCTCCAGGCGAAATCGGCGAGCAGCATTCTTTTAAGTCGGCGAGGCTCTTTCGAAGCTGCGTGCCGGAAGCGCCGGCGCGTGAATGTCAAAATCGCGACGGATTTCCGACGCAGAGGCGGACTTCGGTCCCGAACTTCGTCATGGGGACAGCCTCCGCAGGATTTCGAGAGTCTCAAGCGGGTCAGGACGGATCGTGTAGTCGGCATTGACATCGGCGCCGCGAATGATCCCGCCCTGATCGATGACATAGCGCGCCGGCATCGGCAGCCGGTATTCTGATTCGTCGTGGAACCGGTCCAGCGTCACGCCCCAGGCCTGGTAAAGATCGCGGAGGTAATCCGGCAGCACAAACACCAGGCGAAACTGTTCTGCGACCTTCAAATGAGGATCCGTCAGGATGTCGAACGTCAAATTCAGCTTCCGGTGCAGGCTGCGAGTGTATCGTTCGAGTTCCGGAGTAATCGCGACAATTCGTGCGCCGAGCGTTCGGACCTCTGAATCAATCTCCTGTAGAGCCTCCAGCTCCATATTGCAGTACGGTCACCAATGTCCGCGGAAGAACGAGACCACGAGCGGCCCTTGAACCAGAAGATCCTTCGAGGATTCCTGGATTCCGTCCTGATTGAATAGGGTGAAGCCCGGCGCGGGATCGCCGGCCTTTAGCGCGCGGCCTTCCGCTCCCGAGCCCTTCAGCTCCGCGGTAGCGCGATGCATGGCGGCGACCGCTTCGGGTGGGGTTTTATAAGGCTCCGCGCCCGATTCGAAGGATTTTTTGAATTCGTCTAAGCGATCCTGAAGACTCGGCATTTTCGTATAAAAATCATGACGCTTATTTCTTCACCATAGCAGTCGGCGCGCCACATCGTGGTTCTTGAGCCGACGACATCTTTCGCGGTCCGCCACGTCGAAGCCGCGGCGGATTCCCAGCGCACTGCCGGAAACTGTCGCGTCCTTGGCCGTGGTGGCGACTCCCGCCGAACCTGGTCAGGGTGTCGACGATCGGGCGCCCATTCGTCGCCCGCGCGTCCCATGGACGGCTGACATGCGGGCGAGATTCCGATCCCTTACAATCATTTGCGCCAGTTTCGCGGATTTGGCGGGTCGAATGCCCGGCAATTTGCGAAAGGATCACCAGACCTCGATGCTATGCACCCTAAGCCCCGAACTGACCGTAGAGAGGAGAATCGCCACCGTGCTCTCGAACCAACAAGAGCGGGATCGAATCATCGCTCTTAAAGCTTACGAAGCCTTCTGCCGGCGGGGCTGCGAACACGGCGCCGACCTCGACGACTGGCTCAACGCCGAGCGCGAGCTCTCTTCGGAACCCGATGATGTCTCGATGACGACCTCCGAGGGGGGACTTGAGATTTCGATCGCCAATCGCCTTCATCAGGACCGGATTTTCTTGAGCATCGCGCCGTCGAGTCTGCTGGTGTTGTGGGCCGGAGCCGAGGCGGATTCAAGCGGCGACAACTCGACGTTGAGCCTTGTGTCTCTTCCCGAGGTTACCGACCCCGACCGGGCAGAGGTCACCTCTTGCGATGGCCATTTGCGACTTCACCTGCCCTATCAGGACCAACGCAACGCAAATGCATGAGGAACTTCAGCAACAACCGCACCGGATCCTTTGCGGCACCGTCTGGGGAGGCATTGAGCCGGCGCGCCTCGATGTCGCCACCAAGGGCGTAAACGGCAGCTTGTATTCGACCGCGAGTGGTGGCAAGCGAGGCGGGGACATCTATTACCTCAGCGTCTGTTCAAGCGACCTGTTGACGCGGATCATGGTGGCGGATGTGCGAGGGCATGGCGAACAGGTGAGTGAAATCAGCTCGTGGATCTATCAAAGCCTGCACGGAAAGATGAACTCCGTCGATTGCGCGGGGGTGTTGTCGGACCTCAATCAAATGGTGCACAGCCGGGGCTTTGCCGCGATTACCACCGCCGCGGTCGTAAGTCATAACCTCGCCAATTCCACGCTTTATTACTCGTACGCGGGCCATCCCCCGGTGCTGGCGCGCCGATCGGGGCGGCGATGGTTGCCGCTCACTCTGGAGGCGCAACCCGGGAAAGCAAATCTGCCCCTGGGCGTTTTTTGCAACGTTCCCTACGACCAGGGTGAGGCGCGCGTTCAGACCGGCGACCATTTCCTGCTTTATACCGACGGTCTCTCGGAAGCGATGAACCCGGCGTCGGGCGAAGAGTTCGGAGAAACGCAATTGCCGGATTTGTTGGAAGCCCAGGCAGACGGCGACATCGAACGCGTGAGAGATGCCCTGGTCGATGGAGTGATCGCATTTTCGGGCGGGCCGCTCCTCCAGGATGATTGCACCCTGATGGTGGTGGAGGTTCGATGAAATCCAGGCAGCCGGTCACGCCGCCACATTCGCCGCTCGCGGGTGTACGCTGAAAAGTGGATCGCTCTCCCGTTGGTTATGAGATCGGCATCGCCATCTGCCCTGCAAGACGCGCCCAAAGCTGAGCCGACGCAGAATGGCTCCGTTTCCAACCAGAGCGTCCTCGAAATTCTAAAACTGATTCTTGCCGGATCCGAGTTGCCCGACGTGCTCTCCGCGATCGCCTGCCTGGTCGAATCTCAAAGCCACGGCGTCTTCTGCACCATCTGGCTGCCGGACCTCACGGGGGAGAATCTGTGGTGCGCCGCCGCGCCGAGTCTTCCCGGATTCGCCGCGCACATGGGCCCCACGCGCATTTGTGAAAAAGGAGCATCGTGTGGGACCGCGGTTTATCGGCGGGCGCCGGTCTACGTTGCCGACATCCTGGAGGAATCGCTTTGGGATGACTATCGCGAGCGGATTGCGCCGTACGGGATTCGTGCGGTTTGGTCCCGCCCCCTGTTCACGCGTGAAGGGAAGACCCTCGGCACGTTCGCCATCCTTTACCGTGAAGCGCGCAATCCTGACGCCCTCGACCTCGAACTGATCGAGAACGCCAGTCACATCGCCGGAATCGCCATCGAACGCCACAGTCATGAGGAAGATTTGCGCCATGAGCGGGATCGGCTGCGATTGCTTCTGGAAATTACCAACAGCACCACCTCCCGGCTGGGCCTGCCGCACCTGGTGCAGGCGCTTTCGACGAAACTTCTGAGCGTGACCAGAAGCGATTTTTGCGGCCTGCTCCTGCCGGACGCCGATAGCGGTGAGTTGCGGCTCACCACGCTGTACAACCCGGAAGGGCGCGGCGATTTCGCGGACGGGTCCATCATTCCCCTGCGCGGTTCCATCTGCGGCAAAGCGTTCCGGACCGGTAAGACGCAGCATTATAACCACCTCGACGAGCTGCGCGACGACCCCGAAAGCCTCGGCACCAGCGTAGGCCAGTCCTTCTATCAGCGTGTTCTCGCGGAAGGCCTGGTGTCGGGATGCGATCTCCCGCTGCATGGCCGGAATGGCGTCGTCGGCGTTTTGGCGGCTCTGAAACGGTCCGAGAGGGCGTTCGATCACGATGACGTCGCCTTTCTGGAGCAGGTGGCTCACCAGGTCGCGATCGCCGTGGAGAACGCGTTGCAGTACGAAGCGGCGATCCGCGATCGAGATAGCGAAACGACACAGAGGCTTTATCTCGAGCAGGAAGTTCGCGCTCAGTTTGGCGCGATCGTGGGCGAGAGCGCCGCGTTGAAAGCCACTTTGGATCTCGTATCGGTGGTCGCGCCTACGGACTCGAACGTGTTGATCTTGGGCGAAACCGGAACGGGCAAGGAACTCATCGCGCGCGCCATTCACGATTTGAGCCCTCGCCGCGAACGCGCCTTCGTCAAGCTGAATTGCGCGGCGATTCCCCTGGGACTTCTGGAGAGCGAGCTGTTCGGTCATGAAAAGGGCGCGTTTACGGGAGCGATCGCGCAAAAAACAGGACGGTTTGAACTGGCGCACAAGGGCACGCTTTTTCTCGACGAGGTCGGCGACATCCCCTTGGAACTTCAAGCCAAGCTGCTGCGCGTTTTGCAGGAACAGGAATTTGAGAGACTCGGCAGCACCCGCACTCACAAAGTTGATGTCCGGATCATCGCCGCGACGCATCGCGATCTACCCGCGATGGTGAAGCAGTCGACCTTTCGCGAAGACTTGTATTATCGCTTGCGGGTCTTTCCGATCGGTGTTCCGCCGCTGCGGCATCGGGGCGAAGACATTCCGAAACTGGTCCGTCACTTCACGGAATTGTACGCGCGGCGGATGAATAAGCAAATCCGCGAAATCCCCTCACCGGTCATGGAGGCGCTGGTTCGATACCCCTGGCCGGGAAACGTCCGCGAATTGCAGAACTTCATCGAGCGCGCCGTGATTCTTTCTCCCGATTCTGTCCTGCGCGCTCCAACTTCCGAGTTGGACGGCTTTCCTTCGCACACCGGAGCCGGCATCTCTGCGCCAGGCTTTGAACCGATGACGGGTCTCCAGGAAGTCGAGCGGGACCACATCCTTCGCGCGCTCGAAGCGAGCCGGTGGGTCGTCGGCGGACGGAATGGCGCCGCGCAGCGTTTGGGAATGAAGCGAACGTCGTTGGTGTACCGAATGCGAAAACTTCGCATCACCCGCCTCGCTCAATAAAGCAAGTTCCACGCGACCAAAGCCGCGCCGATTTCCGGTCAGCCTGTTGAAGGTCCGCCACGATTCGTCTGTTCCAGAACCCGCCGATGCCCTGCGGTTGCGTAGCGTTGCTGGTCATTTAAAAGCTACTTATCCCGTCGACGCAAAGACTTGATTTTTCGGCGCGCCGGATGCCTGGATCAGGCTGTCTTCGCTTCATGGCGAGGAATCCATCCTGAAAAAAAAAGGAGAACTCTCACGTGCATTTCAGAAATGCCAAGGATAACTTAATCTTATCGATCGCTGCTTCGGCGATTGCAGTCGCGTGGACGGTGACTGCGTTCGCGCAGGACGCGCCGCGATTTCGTGCTCCACGAAGGAGCGTTCCGGGGCCGATCCATTCGCAATTCCAGGTGAATGCCCCGCGCACCGTGCCTCCGGATTTCAACAGCGCCCAAGGCCCAGGCCCGGGGCCGATCGGTCCGGGACCAGGCTGCGACGTATTTCCCGCGCCCGCCTCCGTTGGTTCGGCCGTCAGTCTTTCGTATTTCGGCCCGCCGCCTTCGACCGTCAATCAGAGCCTGGTCGGCCCGGTGCAACTGCTCAATACCGGTCCCATTGACACCACGAATGGCACCGTCACGATTCCTCTTTATCTGGGACATCTGGTCGACGGGAGAAACGTGTGGTACATCCTCACCGACGTTTCCAACGAAGGCATTGCGGCCGAACTGGGATTGAACTTTTCGGCCAAGATGGCTTTCATGGCAAACGGGGCGCGCACGGCAAATCTGGATCAGAACGGAGACCTGGTTTTCAATGCCGGAACCGTGGATTTCTCGCCGGTCCGCAACATATTGCCCGGCCCGCCGGGCGCGGAGTTCCCGCCCACGGCATACCAGCCTGGCGAAGTCGGGGATTCAAATTACAGCCCCTACGTTCAGGTCGTCAATGGCGGCGGAGCGATTTACAACGCTCCGATCGTTGCGTTCAATGTGAATGCCAGCGACATTAATTTCCCGAACGGCAACGTGGATTACTCCAAAGTTCACGATCAGGTGCTGGCGATCGATCCCATCAACATGACGGTCACCTTGAACCTCATTAACGGCTTTAGCTTCGGGCGGCCGGTCTGGTACATCTCGATGGATGCGAGCATTCCGCTGGCGGCATCGATCGAGCACAATACTTACGCCCCCTTGATGGCGAACCTGCACCTGGGCGACGACGACAGCTTCAACAGCCCCATCGAGCGAATCTTTATCGCCACCAACGGAGCCGAATCGGGAAGCTGCAATAATCCGCTGCGGCAGGGGCTGTCGGCCGACCTGGCGGACGGCTATCGGCCGAATAACACGCTGGGCGGAATCCCGACGCTCGCGTTGGACTACAGCCCCGCCTGGGACGCGAACTTATACGAGTGGACCCAGCAAGCCATCAACAGTGGTTTTCGAGGTCAACTGCGTGAGGAATTTCAAGTCCTGACATTCGTTCAGGACGGTTTGATTACCGGTCCCTCCGGAGGCCCCTTCGGAAGCGCCGGTTTCTCGATCAACTGTCCGATTGTTCTGCGTCTTGATTGAAGAAGGAAGGCGCCCGTGCGTGCGGATCTCGCAGCGGGCGCCCTCTTTTGCCCTCCGCGAATCTGTTACCTGATCTTTTGACGGCATGACGAAGGTGTCGACCGGCGTCAGTCAGAGTGTTGGAGATTCGCCCCGGCTTCGTCAGTCCACAACCATGGCGGACTGACGGCGATCGGGCAGAAATCTTTTGAGATCTAGAATTTGCGCCGTTAGAGCAAATTGAAGCCGCGATTTTTTGTGCGGCTTGCCGGGTGCTCTATCGATGCTGTCCTGGCCGCTCAAGGCGAGGTTTCGAGAAAAAGGAGCGTTTCATGAGTCAAGCTCATTCCGTCGCAACCAAGAACAGTCCGGAACCGTTTTCTGCCGGCGCGATGCCGGTTACTTCGGTTCACACGATCGAAGCCGATGGAGTTCGCGTCTTCTACCGGACGGCGGGTGACCCCAGTTCGCCGGTGATCCTGCTGCTGCACGGGTTCCCGACATCGTCGTTCATGTTTCGCGAACTGATTCCGCGGCTCGCCGGCAAGTACCGCGTAATCGCGCCGGACCTCCCGGGCTTCGGATTCACGGAAGTCCCCGGCGAGCGTCAATACGTCTATTCCTTCGATCGCCTGGCCGCGACACTCTCTTCGTTCACCCAGGCCTTGAATCTGAGACGCTACGCGCTCTACGTGTTCGATTACGGCGCACCGACCGGCTTTCGCCTGGCGATGGCTCACCCGGAGCGTGTCTCCGCCATCGTCTCGCAAAACGGGAATGCCTATGAGGAAGGTCTCGGCGATGCCTGGGCGCCGATCCGCAAGTACTGGGCGGAGCCGACCGCTGAGAATCGGGAGGTCCTGCGTCAAAACATCCTCACTCCGGAAGCGACCCGATGGCAGTACACACACGGCGTAGCCGATCCGGCGAGTGTTCCGCCGGAATCCTACACTCTCGACGCCGCGTTACTCGAGAGAGCAGGCAACAAAGAGATTCAGCTCGATTTATTTCTCGATTACGCCTCGAACGTGAAGCTCTATCCGGCGTTTCAGGATTACTTACGGAAGGCAAAGCCGCCGCTGCTGGCGATTTGGGGCAAGAACGACCCCTTCTTTATCCCCCCCGGCGCCGAAGCATTCCGGCGTGATCTGCCCAACGCGCGCGTCGAGTTTCTGGACACCGGCCACTTTGCGATCGAAACGCATGTCGTCGAAATCGCGGCGGCGATGAACGAATTCCTGGCCGCGAACGGAGCCCGGGAATGAGTTCGTTTGCTCGGGACGCCTCGGTGTTACTGGTCCATGGCGCGTGGGCCGACGGTTCCTGCTGGCAGAACCTGATCCTGCCGCTCGAAAAGGAAGGACTCAAAGTAACGTGCGCGCCGATCCCGCTCACTTCACTCACGGAAGATATCGCCGCGGTCGAGCGAGCCTTCGAAAGAACCAGCGGACCCGTACTCTTGGCGGGGCATGCGTATGGCGGCGCGGTGATTGCCGGAGTGACGAATGATCGCCTTAGGTCGCTTGTATACATCGCGGCGCTGGCGCCCACGGAGAATGAAACCGTCGCCGATGTTTTCTATCGCGCCGAGCCGCACCCGGAGGCGCCGAAACTCGAGCCGGATGCGCACGGGTGGATCTGGATGCCCGAAGGTGGCTTTGCCGGCGCGGTCGCTCACCTGGCTTCCCGCGACCAGACCGCGATCCTCCAAGCCGTGCAACGGCCGATCGCGGTGAACTGCATTCGGGAGAAAGCTCCGGCGCCGGCATGGAAAAGCAAGCCATCGTGGTTTCTGATCGCCCAGGAGGACCGCATGATTGCGCCGGATACGCAGTGCTTTATGGCGAAGCGGATGGGCGCGAAGATTCGGACACACGCGGTCGATCACAGCCCGATGTACTCGGCCCCGGACGCCGTCGCCGGAGTGATCCTCGAAGCGGCGCGCGAGACGCTCGCCTCTTGAACCGAATTTTCCTGGTCTTTGCGAGGGACTTATGAGCCTACCCGACTTGAGCGGCGCAACCGCGAATCTCCGCGCGTTCGAACTGGAAGCTCTGCCGTATCTTCCGGATATCTATCGCACCGCGAGGCGCGCGGTGGGAGACTCGACCGGCGCCGAAGATGTCACTCAGGAAGTCTTCCTGCAAGCCTGGAAGACATTTCATCGATTTCAACCAGGCACCAACTGCAAAGCCTGGCTCATGACGATTCTTTTCTATGCCTGCCACGAACATCGCCGCCAGCTCCGGCGCCACCAGGCGTTCGATTGGCGGCCTGAATACGACGACCTCATCGCCACCCCTCCCACCCAGCCTTCCTGCTTGAATGCCGTATTGCAGCGCGGGTTACGAACCCTCCCCGGCCCATATCGCGCGGTATTGATTCTGGCCGAAGTTTATCAATACTCATATCGGGAGATCGCGGCGATGCTCCGGATCCCGGTCGGCACGGTGATGTCTCGTTTAAGCCGCGCGAAGAAGCAGCTGCGAAGCCGCTTCTCTGAAATGCGCGAAGCGGCCTGATTCATCCCAGTAAGATCGGAAGCAGAACCGCGAGTCCCAGAGCCAGAAACCATAACGCCGGCGCGGCGGTTCCGACCGGCCGAATCCGCCGGGCGACTGCCGCGGCGATCCTCGGATCGGTCAGCAGGCGCGCGGTCCGCCGGCGCTCGACCGCGTAGAACGCGAGCGCGGTGACACCGCCGTAGACGACGTGCCCCAGGAGCGACGGCAACAGTTGGGACGCGGCATCATTCGACCAATCGCATTCGCCGGTGAGCAGCAAGGGCAGCAACGTCATGGGACCCAGGTACCACCACATCGTTCCGAACACGGAACCCCACAGGAAACCCCACCCGGCGTTCGGCGCCTCATCGCGAAACAGGATGCCGTAACTCATGCCGAGGACGGCGCCGATCAGCATATGAACGGTCAGACCAATCACGTTGGATAGAGCGCCGCCAGGTCCGGTGGCGCGCGGCAAGACTCCGGTGGCGAACATGATCGGCGCCGAGACCAATCCGCCTGCAAGCCCGGCCAGCGCTCCCCATTGCAATCCCCAAAGCAGACGGTAGCCCGGCCCTTCGCGCACCCGATTTAACGGATCCGATTCCACCATCAGCCGGACCCACGACCGGTCCACGGTCGCATAGACCACGCCGAGAATCAGCCCATAGAGAATGTGGCCGACCAGCGAGCCGAACAACAGGCTGGCTCGCTCCGCCGACCAATCCAGCCGTGATCCTCCGAGCAGCGGCAGGATCGTCAATTGGCCCAGGAACCACCAGAAAATTCCATAGCCTAGGCCCCAGCACATCGAGGATCCAAGGCTCCGAACATCACGCTGAAACAGCAGGCCAAAAGTCGAGCCGATGACCAAGGCCACCAGAAATTGCAAAGCTACAGACGTCGAGCGCGAGTGCAGTTCAAGGCTGGCAACCAATGGAAAGAAGTCTCCGAGGTACATCCACCGGCTGAAGATCAAACTGGCGAAGAGGCCGGCGAATCCGCCGACGACGACCGCACGTGTCCAGCTGAAGGAAGATTCGCTCGCGTGGCGGCGGCCGCTTCGAATGCCGAGTGCCAGACCGACCGGCAGACCGAGACAAAGCAGCGCAAAGACGAGCTCCGGAAAGGTTTTTCGCGCCCCCTGGAACATATCGCTCGATGCTGGTGTCTCCGCAGTGAGTGTGATCCAGGTGAGCAATGCGACGCTAAGACCCCAGATGAGACCCGATCCGGGGCTAATGGCGCGGTGCGCGAAGAGCAGGCCGAACAATAGTCCGAACGTCACCCCTTGAGAGGTGAACACAAGCGCGGATCCGTTGCGCGCCATTGCCCCGGCAAAGCCGCCGAGAGCACCCGCCGCGCCACCGAGGAGGACGTTGCCGAGAATGACGCGAAAATCCATGGCGCGCCTCTATTTGAGATCGATGGTCTGGACGATGTCGCGAGGGAAAAACAGTTCGATCGTCCAGTCGATCAGCACTCGAGTCTTGCGTTCCAGCCCAGGCAGCTTGCTCAGATAAATGCTGCGCCACAGAAACCAGGCCAGCAGCCCCGAGAAACGGATCGAGCGGGAGCGGGCGAAAGGCAGCGTCAATTCCGCGCACGCGGTCTGATGTCCGACGACGCACAGCGCGCCCAGGGAATCGAAGTGGAAAGCGCGACCGGGCCGGCCGTCCAGCGCGGCGCGGATGTTGCCGGCCAGTAACTCGGCTTCGCGCAAGGCGAACTGCGCGGTTGGGGGACATGCTTTGCCGGTCTTCGAATCGACAAGCGCAGCGCAATCTCCGAGCGCCCAGACGCCGTCGTGGCCGGGCACCGCCATGGCGTGGTCGACGAGGACCGCACCACGTTTATCGCGTTCCACGGGAAGAGATTTGAGCAGCGGATTCGGCGCCGTGCCCGCGGTCCACACTAAAGTCCCGGCGGGAACGGTCTCCCCGCCCAGCACGACGATTCCTGGCTGCGCATCCGTCAGGCGCGTGTTCAAGCGAAACTGAACGCCCCGCACTTCCATCCTTTGCTGCGCGTAGCGGCCTAGAGATTCACTCAGTTCAGGAAGGATTCGTTCGCGGGAGTGAACCAGAATGGTTCTCAGTTCCGAAGCGCGCAGGCGAGGATAGTCCGCCAGGATCCCATGAGCGAAATCGTTGATCGCGCCCGCGAGTTCGACGCCGGCAAAGCCGCCGCCGGCGACGACGAAGGTCAGAAGCGATTGGCGCGCGACCCGGTCCGGCTCGCGGTCGGCGCGCTCGAACATCTCTATGACGCGGTTGCGAATGCGAATGGCGTCGAGCAGCGTTTTGAAGTCCAGCGCATACTGCTCGACGTTGGCCAGGCCCAAATAGTTCGATACCGCGCCCAGGGCGAGCACGAGGTGATCGTAAGAAATTTCGTCGCCGCCGACCCGGACCGCGCGCCGGTCGAGGTCGATCGCCACCACCGATCCCCGAACGAACGCCGTACGATGCAGACTGCTACGGAGCGGTGTACTGATATGGCTGGGTTCCAGACTGCTGCCGGCCACGTCGGCAAGCATCGGCGTGAACAGCAGCGCGTTGGTGTCGCTGACCAGCGTAATCGCGACCGACGGGTCGCCGCTCAGTTCTTCTTCCAGGCGTTCGGCCGTCTTCATTCCGGCGAATCCTCCGCCGAGAATCAGCACGCGCCGGGTTGCTTTGCTCGTTGGCGCATCCTCTTTCTCCGCGCCGAAAACCTTGGTGGCCAGAGCGTCGCAAAGTTGGGCCAAAACGGAAACCGATCCCCCAAAAAGAATCCAGCCGACCAGTGCGGGAAGATGAGTGCGCATCTGCGCCGCTCCCCATTCGGGCATGGTTCCGGAGAGCAAGGGGATCGCGATCACGCTGATGAGCGCCCACAGGGGGATGCCCATCGCCGCGCCGGACATGAGGCGGTCGACGTATCCTTCGCGTGCCGGCAGAGCGATCGCGGCATACGCGGATCCGAGGACCAACGCCAGTGCCACCGCCAGAAACAAGTCCGGCAGCGCGAAGGCAAGAAATGAGACGCTGATCATCCCGGCGACGGCGCCGATCAGGACTCTTCTCGCATGCCGGTTCATCAGATCGCCGAGCCTTCGGGACGGCGCGCCTCTCTAATCCCACTCCATCCCGACAGCCAGCAATCGAGACTCAACTTGCCCGGTCCGAAGAACAGCACGATCAGGCATGCGACTAGAAAGGTATACGGAGCCGCCGCGTAGAACTTGTTGGGATCGGAAAAAATGGAAAACAAGGCTTCGCGGTCGGCCACCACGTACGCCACGATCATATCCCCGGCAAGCAACAGAGCGATCAGGCGCGAGCCCAGTCCGGCAGCGAGAAAAATGCCCCCCACGAATTCTAATGTAGCGATGAATGCCGCGGTTGCACCGGGCGCGGGAAGACCGAGCTGGGTGAAGTAACCCGTCACTCTGTCGAGGTTCACGAGCTTGCCCCATCCCGTCTGGGCCATCTGCCATCCCCAATACAACCGCACGGCGAGCAGGAAGGGCGATTGCAGAGTGTCTCCTGCCCCAATCAATTTTCGATAGCTCCCGACGATCGTTGTTTTCATATCGCCTTCTTTTCTGGCCCGCACAGCCATCCGAGCCGGGACCACGTTGTGAACCAGCTTTCGACGCGCGCAGTCGTCCCCTCCGCCTCTTCGGGCAGCGCATCTTCGAGAGCGGCGCCCTCGCGCAGAAGCTCCAAAGTCTGGAACTCATCGCGGGCGAGCTGCTTATAGAAAACCGTGAATTCGCAACGGTGCACGGCCAGGAACAAGGCTGTCGGACCGGATGCTTCGCAACGCTTCACCGCCGCTCTCCGGTCTTTTCCGGCGTCCACGCGAATCCGCAGCCTGTGCACGGGATAATTCAATCGCACCAGTCGAATATAAGGCTGCAAGCCGAGCCTCATTACATCGCCGACTTCGAGCAGATCCTCCGGACCGAGGGCCTTTTTATCTTGCGCGTCAAAGGCTTCGATGTGCGCCCATTCAAGGCGCGCCGCATCCAGCGCAAGCTCGGGCGTCGCTCCCGCGAACGCAGGGTTACTCAGCAGCCACTCTTCGAGTCGCGAACCCAGATTTCGCAGCGAAAACGACCGCGACGGCACTTCGGCTAGATACGCCTCGGAAAGCCGCCGGAACGTGTGTGGGCCAAGAATCGCACAGAGTGCAGGGAAATCTTCACGAAGTGAATCGAGCACGCGGCTCCAGTAAGAAACGCGGTAGACCTCCAGTCGCTCGAGTGAATTCAGCCGGTCGTTGGGCCGAATGTAGGCTTCTGCTTCCCGCAGCGACGGCGCCGCCGCGGTCAGGATCGCCGAAGCTACGCCCCGTTGTAGTTCGAGGAGCGTCATGACGAGACCGGCTCACAGACTGGGAAGTACTTCTGGGCTTTGAGCGCCTCCGCATGGACCCGTTCAAAGGAGGGAATGCGATCGTCCCATTCGAGCAGCGTAGGGGTGGGACCGATCCGCCCAACGGCATGCGCGTACATTTTCCAGACAGGATCGATCACGGGGTGGTCGTGCGTGTCCAGAATGTACTTTTCGAATTTCGAATGCCCGGCGATATGGATCTGCGCGACGCGCTCCGGCGATACGTAGTTCAAGTACGTGTACGGATTAAAGCCGTGATTGCGCGAGGAGACGTAAATGTTATTCACGTCGAGCAGGATTCCGCAATCGGCTCGCTCCACGACTTCATTGAGAAACTCCCACTCGGTCATTTCGGACACATGGAATTCGGCGTAGCTGCTGACGTTCTCGACCGCGATGGGAACTTCGAGATAGTCGCGGGCTTGGCGGATTTTAGCCGCCGTGACCCGCGCCGCCTCGAACGTGTATGGCATCGGCAGTAAGTCGTGCGTATAAGTGCCATCCACGCTGCCCCAACACAAGTGGTCGGTCAGCCAGGGCGTCTTGGTGCGCTTCACCAGGGTTTTCAGCCGTCGCAGGTGCTCGCGATTTAACGGCTCCGCCGAACCGAAGTACATCGAAACGCCGTGCTGCACGACGCGATATTGCTCGAGAATGCGGTCGAGGATGGCCAACGCGCGTCCTCCGTCCACCATGTAATTTTCCGAGATGATCTCGAACCAGCTCACCACCGGCCGGCGCGTCAGGATATGCTCGTAGTGCGGGATTCGCAAACCAATCCCGATGTCGTAGTCGCTGAATCCGTTAAATCGAGTCGCGGGCATTTCTTTCTGATGCAGTGGAGGACTCCATGAGCCCTCCACGCTTCAATCCTTCTCTTCTTCAAAAAACCTCTACTTCTTGGACCCGTCGGTGGCGCAGCCGCCCTGGCCCTTGCAGGAGTTCTTTCCCGCACAGGAGTGCTTCGCGGTGACTCCGGCCGCGGCGGCGTTGTTATTTTTCGATCCGTCGGTGGCGCAGCCGCCTTTGCCCTTGCAGGAATTCTGTCCCGCGCAGGCGTGCTTCTCGGCTACCTTTTTGCCGTTGGTCGCCTTGCTTCCCGACTGATCCTGAGAAATGGGTGCGCCGTTCGCGCGCGCGACAGTGCCGCCCATCAGACCCGTCAGCGCCGCGGCGAGTATCAGCGATTGTTTTGAAACGTTCATTCGGTTATTTCCTCTCCTTTTTTCGGTAGAACGGGTATACAGCAGGCCGTCTGTTGCGCCACGTCACCCGCACGATCTGGAAAGAAAAACAACGCGCCGTATATTCCCGCGCAAACGATGAATTTTGAACTTTTCTAACCGCGGCGAAAGTCGCGACCAATCCCGATCACGGTGTTGGAGATTCGTCGCGCCTTCGTCATACCCGCGCAACTTGAATTCCCCGCGACCTTCGGAAGAATCTTGCCGAGTGAATGATTTGCGCCTCCGAATCCATGCGGAGCTTCGTTTTGTATCTCATGGCTCCGCGAGTGCCTCAGGAATGCTGTCTCGTCTATGGCCCAACAACAGGAATCCATGAAACGCCGGAGCTTTCTCGCGGCGGCATCCGTGAGCTCACTGCAAGTAGGCTCGTTTGCTGGGCTCTTACAAGCCCAGAGTGATTCTGCACCTGGCGTATCGTCGAGCGGCTCGTCCTCCTTCAAGACGGCCGAGATCGATGTCGCCGGCAGCAGGATTTTCTTACGCCGCTATGGACAGGGTTCAGCGATTCTCATGGTTCATGGTTTCCCGCGCACCAGCCTGATGTGGCGTTTCCTTGCGCCCAAGTTCGCCGCAGACCACACGGTGATCTGTGTAGACTTGCGCGGCTACGGCCAGAGCGGCACACCCGCTTCGGCGGACGACCACTTTCCTTATTCCAAACGCGCTATGGCGAAGGAACTGGTTGCAGTGATGGATCAACTTGGGTTTCCCAGGTTCACACTGGTCGGGCACGACCGCGGCGGACGCGTCGCCTACCGGATGGCTTTGGATTATCCCGAGAAGGTCGAGCGGCTTGCTGTCTTCGATGTGATTCCGATTCTCGAAGCCTGGAATCGGGCGGACGCGCGCTTCGCGCAAACCTATTGGCCTTGGATGCTTCTGTCGCAGAAGCCGCCTCTGCCGGAAAGTTACTTGCTCGGCGCTCCCGAAGCCGTTTTCCATAATCCCTTCGGACAAGGATCGTTCGGACCTGAGATTCTCGCCGAATACGTTTCCACCTTTCGCGATGCGGCCCACGTGGGCGCCATCTGCGAGGAGTATCGGGCCGCCGCCACGATCGACGTCGAACACGATCGCGTTGATAAAGGAGCTTCGAAGCGAATCGAATGTCCCATGCTGCATCTATGGGCTGAGGGTGGTCCGCTGGACACGTTTTATGCGAACGACGGTGGTCCGCTGGGCATCTGGCGTCAATGGGCTCCGCGCGTGCAGGGGCAGGCCGTGAAAGGCGGCCACTTCTTTCCCGAGGAGAACCCCGAGGACACGGCAACCCTTCTCAGTCGTTTTCTTGCGGCCTGAGGCGCCCGAGGAGGATCAATCGCATGAATGCACCCGAAAAATATGACGCTATCGTGCTCGGCGGGGGCACAGCCGGAAAAGTGGTCGCCTGGACGTTGGCGAAACAAGGCAAGCGAACCGCCGTCGTCGAACGGAAGTATGTTGGTGGGTCCTGTCCCAACATTGCCTGCCTCCCGAGCAAAAACGTCATTTATTCCGCTAAGGTCGCTTCGCTTCTACGGCGGCACAAGGAGTTCGGAATCGAGACCGGACCGATCAATATTGATATGGCCGGAGTCTACGCCCGGAAACGTGAAATGGTCGACGGCATCGTTCGGGTTCACGAGGAAAAGTTTCACGCGTCCGGAGCCGAACTGATCTTTGGCGAGGGCAGGTTCGTCGCACCCCGGACGATTCAAGTCGCGCTGCGCGATGGAGCCGAACGTACGATCACGGCGGACCATGTATTCGTGAATGTCGGAACTCACGCCACCGTTCCCGATACGCCCGGTTTGCGCGAAGCCGCGCCGATGACTCATATCGAGGCGCTGGACCTTCAGCGCCGCCCCGAACATTTGATCGTCCTCGGAGGCGGCTATGTCGGCCTCGAATTGGGCCAGGCGTTGCGCAGACTGGGAAGCCGTCTCACGCTGATCACGCGCGACGCGCGGCTTGCCTCCAATGAAGACCCCGACGTCTCCGAAGCGCTTCTTGACTTGTTTCGCCATGAAGACATCTGCGTGCTCTTAGGCACCGACGTGCTGCGTGTGGAGGGACTTTCGGGAAAACAGGTACGCCTCCATGTAAAAAGTGGAGAACACGTCGATGGAACCGATGTTCTTGTCGCGGTCGGACGAACGCCGAACACCGCCGGCATAGGACTCGACCAGGCCGGGATTGAGGTCACCGAGCGGGGACACATTCGAGTAAACGATCGCCTGGAAACCACCGCGCCGAACGTGTGGGCGATGGGAGAGTGCGCGGGCAGTCCCTACTTCACACACGTTTCGGAGGACGATGCGACCATCATTCTCGAAAGCTTGAACGGCGGCCAGCGCAACACACGAGATCGGTTGGTTCCCTATTGCGTTTTCATGGATCCGGAACTGGCGCGCGTCGGCCTCAATGAGTCCCAGGCGCGGGAGAAAGGCATTGCTTACCGGGTTGCGTCCGTGCCCGTCGACTCCTCGTGGCGCCCCTGGACGATTTCCGAGAGGCGCGGGTTTATGAAAACAATGATCGACGCGCACAGCGACCGCATTCTCGGATTCACCGCCTTCGGACCCGAGGCGGGCGAACTCATGGGTACGGTTCAGCTCGCGATGCTCGCGGGCCTGCCGTACACGATGTTGCGAGACACAATGTTTGCACACCCGACCATGACGGAAGGCCTGAAGGCTTTATTTACGGTCGTGCCGAAGAGGGTGGAGGACAATGCCGGCGAGCTCCAGCACGCGCGAGCCGAAGGCTGAAGAGGTAAAGAAGGAAGCGTTGAACGCGTGGGGCAGCTTGCGGGTTCACTGGCCGGAGTACCTGATGGAAGCCGGGGAATCGGCTATTTACCTGTTCTCCGCGTGCGCAGCCGCGACCTTGTTATGGCACCCCGCTTCGCCCATTGAGCGATACCTGCCGAGCGACGCTGTTCGGCGGATGTTAATGGGACTCGCAATGGGCGCAACCATCGTCGCTATTGTCGTTACGCCGTGGGGCAAGCAATCCGGCGCGCACTTCAACCCCGCGGTCACCTTCACGTTTTATCGATTAGGGAAGGTGGCATTGCCGGACGCGTTGTTCTACTCGATCGCGCAGCTGGCGGGTGCGGTCACCGGCGTCGCTCTCGCCTCGCTTCTGCTAAGAGGCGCGCCGGCAGACAAGTCGGTCCGCTACGCCGCCACGCTCCCGGGGATTTACGGCGATCGGGTGGCGTTTGCCGCGGAGTTGGCGATCTCATTCATTTTGATGAGCGCGATCCTGTTCGCGTCCAATCACCGGATCCTGGCGCCTTACACGCATCACTTTGCCGCAATCCTGGTTGCCGGATACATCGCTTTCGAATCCCCTTTGTCCGGGATGAGTACAAATCCAGCCCGGACGTTCGGTCCCGCTTTGTACGCAAGCTACTGGCATGCCCTTTGGATTTATTTCACGGCGCCGCCCCTGGGTATGCTGGCCGCGGCTGAGGTTTTTCTTATGGCCCGTCGAGGTCGAGGTCCATTTTGCGCGAAGCTGCATCACCACAACGACAAACGGTGTATCTTCTGTCACTCAGAATCCGGAGCACCGCGCCGTCGAGCACCTCGCGCCCAAAGCCTGCGGCTCCCTGGGTGCCGATGAACGCGCCTGGAGCTGTCGAGGCTCACTTCTTGGCTCTTGATCTCGAGGGTGGCCCCGGAGGGGGTGATTCGGAATCCAAGTTCGTATACGCTTATCGGAAGACGGCTCAAACACGCCCCTGAACCAGTTCAAGCCAGAAGAATGTTCGGGTAGCTGGGCGGCCTGCACGCGCGCAACGGCTTGGTGCTAAGCTAGCCGCGCATTCACCGGCAAATCGGAGGAATTCACACGTCGCGCGAGAATTTGCTTTCAGGCGAGGTTGCGGATTGCTCGAAATGAGCGTCCCAAGTTTCAATTCGGAGCGATTGAGAGGCATTTTGGACAGCCGCCGATCGCGCTTTATTTCAGTGCCTCGTTGATCTCGATATCGCGCTTCAGCACCTCGGTCACGAGTTCGGAAAGCTCGACGCCGCGCTGTTCAGCTTTCCCAGAGAAGTACTCCCAAACCCCTCTCTCAATGGAAATCGGCATCAGAACCTTGGCCCCCGGAGGGATGGAGTGAAGCCCCCGGACTCCCTTGCGGAAATCAATTTCGGCGGGCATATCGCTGTCGACGCTGCTCATAGTCCTTCCTCGTAGTGCCGATGCTCGGCTCGCGTTGCTTTACGGGCGGAGATCAGCCGGATCTTGATCACTGCTGGGTCGGCCTCCGACCACATGTATACCACCGACAGCACCGCGCCGTTGCGGGCGATGCCAACGGAAAACCACCGCTCCTCGTCTTCGCTGTGTTCAACGTCGGCGATTGTGAGCAAGCGTGCATCGTAGAAAATTGAGGACGCCAATTCAAACGTGATATCGTGCTTCCGTTCATTGGCGGCCGCTTTGGCGTCATCCCATTCGAACTCGTAGGACGGCCCATTCACCACTCTCTCATACCACGCGGCACGGACGGCGGGCAAACCCACGCGACTCGGCGGCTCGAACCTCGGCGGTATTTGATCGTTCCGCGAAGGCTGTCACTCATTTCGCGCAAACATGCGGCAAACATGCTGGGGAAAATAGCTGCCTCTCGTTGCCTGAGCGCCCAATCGCGCGGACGTAGAGTCAAACAGTTACCTCTCGTTGCCTGTCCCTGCCGGTACGACCGGTGCGTTCGAGCCCCGTCGTCCCCGCCACTTACTACCCTAATTTTTCTATGACTTAGCTTTTTCTGAGGCCCGTCACGCTAACATACGCTAACATGCCGGAGCCTCCAGAAGGGTCGCCGGCCGTTCTTCGCGAGCCTCGATAACGACCTCGGCGATAGCGTTGTTCCAAACCTTAGCCGCGGCGCGCGAGTCCGCCGGCAGGGCGTGGCTATAGATTGAGAGCGTGATGTTCTGGTCGGAATGCCCGAGTCGTTCCGCGACGACCGCCGCCGGAACACCCTTGCTGAGGAGAATGCTGGCGTGCGAATGTCGCAACGAATGCAGGCTCACGCCTTGCAGCCCGACTTTTCGCATCAGTTCGACGACGCGCGCTCCCAAACGATCCGGCGAGTAGTATTGGCCGTTGGGTTGGCAGAAGATCAGGTCGTGGCCGGCGTAGCCAGCACCGAACAGTGCGCGGTCACGTTGCTGCTCCGCGCGGTGAACTTTCAAAACGGCAATCGCCCATTCCGGTACGCCCAGTTCCCGCGGCTCCTCGGACTTCGTGCTCTTGACCCGTAGTCCCCCTGCCCGGGTCTGTTCCAACGATTTCGAAATTGTCAGTTCACCGGTTTCAAAATTGAGATCGGGCCACTGGAGAGCGAGCAACTCTCCCCGCCGGCAGCCTGTAGCAGCAGCCATTACGATAAAGGGATAAAGTCGCGTCTTGCGGCCTCGCTCGAAAAGCATTCGAATTTTTTCCTCGTCCAGCACCGGCGGCTTTCTCTTGGGCAGCTTCGGCAGAAGGACGCGCTTGTTCGCCATCGGATGCTTTTTCAGCATGTCCAATCTTTCGGCATCTGAAAGGGCGGTGTATAGCAGCGTGCCGATGTGCCGGACAGTCTTCGGCGCTAATGGCTTGCCGAGCGGTTGCGCCTTAGTCCGCTGGCCGCCATGATCGTGTAAGCGGTGGATGGCCTCCTGAATCTGAGCCGTGGTCAACTCGTTCAAGCGGACGCTTCCAACTTCCCGGCTCAGATACGCGCCGAGTTCGCGGTAGCGTTCGAGCGTCTTCGGTGCGCACCGCCGGCTGGCGTGTTCCCGCAGCCAATATTCGAAATACTCGGAAAACGGTGGCCCGATGCTCTTTTCCGCGTCCGCAGCCTGGCGGGCCTTATCCTCGTCGTGGCGTAGGATTGCTTCCTTGAGCGCGCGTTCCGCTTCAACCTTGGTCTCAAAACGGTCACGGTTGACATCGCCGAGCGAGAAGGACCAAACCCGGCGACCGTTCGACCCAATGTCTCTCATGACCTTGCCATGTGTCGCTTCGTGGTTCTCGATGGCGATTCGGGCGGCCTTTGACGCCGCATCTTTAGTGGGAAAGCCGGATTTGAAGATTTGGATGCGTTTCCCTTTTTCGTCCCAACCGCCGAAAAACAGGTATCCCCAGCGAATGCCGGACTTGAATTTCCGTTTGAAGATGCATCCCGTCATTAGGGTAGTGGCGCGAAACCCAATTCGCCGCGCCTCATGACACTTACCTCTGCCCGCCCAAGACCGCAACTAGCCTTGCCGGCCGCAGTGCCGCTGGTTCAGATTCAACATTGCTCCCAGCAGTCCGCAACCACTCAGCGATCGCTGCTCTCGGCAGGATGAAGCGGCGCCCGACGCGGATGTGCGGAATCTCGCCGCGGCGGAGCGCGCTACGCGTGGATCGCTCGCTCAACCCGATGTCGGCGGCCAATTCGGCAACCGAGCGATACGTGCTGGCGCGGTCCCGCGCTTGGGTGTTTAACCCTAAGGGCGTCGATGGCTCGTGTCTGTCGTGTGGCATCTTTCCGGTCCTTCTTAGCGAATCCTCGGTCCCTCGACCGCAACCGTGACAGG
>Ga0335073_10001918_pt1 | contig 28263 bp, 27 predicted proteins | sample Lox_Sample_22_FD_207093 | JGI IMG/M metagenome (GOLD analysis project Ga0335073, IMG submission 207093) | Soil microbial communities from Loxahatchee National Wildlife Refuge, Florida, United States - Lox_Sample_2.2 | ecosystem: Environmental > Terrestrial > Soil > Wetlands | place: USA...
GCGGCGATCTTGACCTGGGCCGGGTAGGGCGAGGCCAGCTCGAACCGGTGCAGCCGGACCAGCAGCCGCGACCCGCGCCGCTTGTGCTTGCTGTACCAGACGGCGTTGGGCCCGCACCATTCGCAGACCACGACGTCGGCCCAGCCCGCCCGCTCCCGGCTGACGTCGGCATCGTGCTTGCCGAGCGCAGCCCACTGGTCCAGCCGTATCTCCAGGTCCGGCTGCCGGCGCAGGTGATCAAGCAGCGGCGTGAAGAACTTCAGGTCGTGTCCGGCCACCACGACCTTGAGTTTCTCGGCGACACTGGTCGCCCCTCGGGCCGGCAGCGCGCGGGCCAGGAAGCCGCGCAGCCGCTCAGCCGCCCGGTCCAGCGTGAACTGCTCGGCGGCCCGGCTCGTCCGGTCGGCCGCCCGGCGGTACACGCGGGGATCGGCCGCGGCCGCGGCCGCCACGTCCACCACGTCGGTGAGGCTGGCCGCGAACAGCGGGTAGTCGGCCCCGAGCAGGCCCTCGTGCATGGGGGTGCGGTTGAGGATCACCGGCAGCCCGATGGCACCGTACTCCAGCACCTTGGTGGACAGCTCCAGGCTCGCGTCGAGCTCGGGGTGACGCCAGCCCAGCCCGATGTCGCAGGAGGCCGCGAGCCGCAGGGCGTCCTCCCGCGAATGCCCGCCGTGCCAGATCACGCCCGTGGTGTCGAGCGCGGCTCGCATCCGCTGCTGGTAGTCGCCGGGGGAGTTGTGGATCTTGTCGCCGATCATGTGCAGTTCCGCGCTGACCCCGCGGGCGGCCAGCAGGCCGGGCAGTTCGGTCATCTCCAGCGTGTTCCAGCGCGGCGCGAACTTGCCGGAGTAGACCAGCCGCAGCGGCGTGCCCGCCGCGGAGGTGCTCCGGGCGTCGGGGATCTCGGCCAGGATGGGCGGCAGCAGCACGCACTTGCCGCACGCCGCGGGGATGCTGCCCTCCAGGAAGCAGCGGAGTTCTTCGGTCTGGCACAGCAGGTAGCGTGCGGCGGAGGCGATCATCCCGAGTTCTTCGGCCGCGGCGGACGTGAGCCCGGGCACCGACTGCGGGACATCGGTCAGGTACGGCCACAGCCGCCCGGCGAACGCGCCGCTCTTGGCCGCCGCGGCGGTGACCGCCCGGCCGCGCAGCACCACCAGATCGTGCGGCGCCTCGGCGTCCACGCGGGCCAGCAGTTCCGGGGCCGCCGCGGCGGCGACCGGCCCCGGTCCCTCCAGCAGGTGCTCCTCGAACGGCCGGCGGACGGTCACCCCCGGCTCAGCCAGCAACGGCGCGATCAGGCGGCTGGTCCGCACCGGCGCCTTGAGCACCAGCGTCACCGCGCAGCCCGCTCCGGCCAGCGCCTGGGTGACGGACTGCAGCCAGATGGCCGAACCATCGATCAGGTTCAGGTCGATGTCACCGTAGACAAGCGCGCGCGTGGTCAACGCGGACAACTCCTAACTGAGAGAGAAGAGCCTCAGGCCCTTACTCGAACCGTCCGGGCCGAAGAACTCCCGCCGGGCCAGCGCCGGGTCGAGCGAGCTCACGTACGCGTAGCCAGCCGCAGCGTAGCCGACCGCGTCCGCCTGCGCGCACTCCCGCGCGCAGGCCAGGTCGAGCAGGTACTCCTGGTCCCGGGGTCCGGCCTGCCACGGCGCCACCCACGGCGAGCTCGCCGTCTTCGCGGCGAGCGGCACCCACGCGGCCCCGGCAATCTCGGGGACGGCCGTGATCTGCACGCCCCGCCCGCCCAGGTCACCGAGCGCGGCGGTCACGGCGTGGCATGACAGCTCGGCGGACTCCCCGGCCCGCGCGGCGACCACCGCGACCAGTTCCGCGGGTGCGAGCCGCTGCTGGCGCACGGCGGCGGCCACCGCCGCGGCCGCGGCGGCGTCCTCGACGCGGGCCAGTACCGCGATCTGGCGTCCGGTGACCAGGTGATCGGGCAGCCCGGCCACCCGGGCCAGCGCCGCCAGCCGCGCCGGCGTGGCGTGCGCGGCGAAGATCTTCCGCAACTCCGGGAGCGTCTCAGCCTCGGTCAGCGGTCGCCCGGCCCGGGCCGTGGCGATCTGCTCCCGTACCGCGTCCGGCTCGCCGCTGGCCATGACCACGCGCGCCCCGCAGGCCCGCTGCTCGCGGGCCTGGTCCGCGGACACGGCGACGAACAGGGCGTGCTCCCGGTACAGCGCGGGCTGACGGCGCCACGCGGTCTCGCCGGTGACGGTCACCGGTCCGGCGGATCCGGTCAGCGCGTCGAGCAGGGCCCGGACCGCGGGCGGTTCCCGCGGGTCCCGCGGGCCGGCGTAGACCGGATCGGACGGCCGCTGACCGTCCAGCCCGATCGGGTTGAACCGGGCCAGCTGCACGCCGAAGCCGTCGTCGGATACCGCGTCGCAGCTGGCCGCGACCCAGTCCAGGCCCGGGGCCAGGTAGGCGGGAACGTTACGGATGAAGATCACCGGCTTGCCGAGCGCGCGGGCCGCCGCGATCAGCCGCCCGAGCCGCCGGCCGCGGTCGGCGGCGGCCGGGTCGCCGGCGTAGGCCCAGGGCGAGCCGGCCAGCATGGCCGCGGCTTCGATCAGCACGACGTCGGCGCCCACGCTTTCCAGCATCACGTCCGCGTCGTGCGGCAGCAGCGGGTACACCGCCGCGTCGGGGGCCAGCGTGGCGCACGACTGCGTGCTGAGCACCCCGGTGACGACCAGCCCCGGCGGGCTGAACCCGACTCCCGGTGTCCCCAGGCCCGGCGCGGTCAGCGCGGAAAGGAACCGTTCCCCGACCCCGGACAGATCGCTGAGCTGCGCCGAGGCCAGCGCAAGGGCGGCTGCCCCGGGCCCGGTCAGGCCGCCCCGTTCGCGCCACAGCCGGATCAGGTCAAGCGGCAGCTGGACGCCGCGCGACCACGGGCGGCGCGCGGCGCGGACCAGGGTCCGGCCCAGGGTCAGCGTCGCTGAGTCCTCCAGCGCGGACAGCCGCGCCTGCGTCATGGCCAGCTGCAGCCTAGTGTCACGCAGCGTCCGGGCCAGCCTGTCACGCTCGGCGGCCAGCCCGGGATCGCTTGCGGCGCTGTCGTCCGCACTGCCCGCCTCGGCCTCCAGGGCCGGCTCGTCGCTCATCGGCAGGGCCGGCTCGTCGCTCATCGGTCCAGCCAGCCGGTGATGATCCGGGCGATCCGCGGCCCGGCCCGGCCGTCCCACAACGGCGGCAGCTCGCCGGTGTAGGGCCCGTCCTGGCAGGCCTCGAGCACCGCGGCGGCCAGGTCGGCGTCGGTGACCAGGCGGTTACTGCCGCTGGTGATGGTGATGGGCCGCTCGGTGTTCGGCCGCAGGGTCAGGCACGGCACCCGCAGCAGCGTGGTTTCCTCCTGCACCCCGCCCGAGTCGGTGATCACCGCGCTGGCCCCCTTGACCAGGGCCATGAACTCCAGGTAGCCGAGCGGGTCGCAGACGTGCAGTCGGGGGTGCGCGTCCAGGCCCGCGGCCTGCAGCGCGGCCCGGCCGCGCGGGTGCAGCGGGATGATCAGGTCCAGCTCGCCGGCCACCTCGTGCAGGGCCTTGACCAGGGCGGTCGCGGCCTGCGGGTCATCGACGTTCGACGGCCGGTGCAAGGTGGCCACCACGTACCGTTCGGGCAGCCCGGCGGCGGCGCGGGCCGCCGCTACGTCGAACCGGTCCAGGTGGGCCAGCAGCGTGTCGATCATCGGGTTGCCGACCAGGTGCACCGCGCTCACCGGGCGGCCCTCCCGCGCCAGGTACCCGATCGCCTCGGGCGAGGTCGCGAACAGCAGCGCGCACAGCTGGTCGGTCAGCCGCCGGTTGATCTCCTCCGGCATCGAGTCGTCGAAGCTGCGCAGCCCGGCCTCCACATGAGCCAGCGGGACCCCCAGCTTGGACCCGGCCAGCGCCGCGGCCAGCGTAGAGTTCACGTCCCCGTAGACCACCGCCAGCGCGGGGGAGTTCTCGCTGAACTCGCGCTCCATCCCGGTCATGATCTCGGCGGTCTGCCGCGCGTGGCTGCCCGATCCCACGCCCAGGTTCACGTCGGGCCGCGGCAGGCCCAGCTGGACGAAGAAGACCTCGGACATGCGCTCGTCATAGTGCTGCCCGGTGTGCACGATCCGCTGCTCGTGACCCAGCCCGGCCAGGGCCGCGATCACCGGAGCGGCCTTCATGAAGTTCGGCCTCGCGCCCAGCACGTGGGTGATAGGTGCGCGCATCGCGTCCTTTCCGTTCACCTGACTCGATAAAATCTGCCGTGATGACGTCCGCCCCGCGCCGACGAGGGCTCCGCCGCCGCGACACGCACGTGTCGTCCCGCGCTGTCACGCTCGCGACCTCGATTGCCTGGCGGCACGTGGCCGCCGACCCGGTCCGTGCCGTGGTCCTGGCCCAGAGAGTACTGCCCCAGCCGCTGCGCCGGGGGCTCCGGCTCGCCGGACCCTACGGGCGCGCGGCGGAACTGTGGGGTACCGGGAACCGTGCCGCGGCACTCGCGGTGCTCGACCGCGACCCCCGCCGCCTGGCCGCGTTCAGCCTGGCCGTCGACCAGCCCGCCACTGCGGCCGTCGCGCTGGCCCGGCTGCCCGACGACGACCGCGCCCGCCCGGTGCTGGCCGCCCGCCTGGCCTGGCGCGAAGGCCGCCTCACCGACGCCATCCAGGCCCTCGAGCACGCCCCCGGCCTGCGCGCCCGCCGCCTGCGCGCCCGCCTGGCCGCCGAGCGGGCCGTGCTGGACGGCGATTCCGTGATCATGGGCCGTTCGGCCCAAATAGAGCCCACTTTGGCCCATGATCATGAAACGCCCCGCACCACCGAAGGCCGCGTGCTCCACCTCGTGAACGACGCGCTGCCCACCACCAGCGCCGGCTACACGATCCGCACCCACGAGATCGTCCTGGCCCAGCAAGCCATCGGGCTTGATCCCCACGTGGTGACCAGGTGCGGCTTCCCGGTCACGCAAGGCACGCTGGACGGCCGTCGCCTGGTCACGCTGGACGGCATCCCGTACCACCGCTTGCTGCCCTGGCGAATGCCCACCCGCGCAGACCAAGCCGCCGCCCTCGGCCTCAAGATGGCCGCACGTCTCACCGACCAGGTACAACCGAGAGTCCTGCACGCCGCCAGCAACTACGTCAACGCCATGGTCGCGCTCGCCATCGGTAAAAGTCACGGGCTGCCGGTGGTGTACGAGGTGCGCGGGTTCTGGGAGGACACCTGGCTGTCCCGGCACCCGGACAGCGAAAAAATGGCCCGCAGCGAGCTGTACCGGCGCAACCGCGACCTGGAGACCCGGTGCATGCTGGCCGCCGATCTGGTCGTGACGCTCGGCGAGGCCATGAGAGACGAGATCGTGGCCCGCGGCGTCCCGGCCGGCAAGGTCCTCATCGTGCCGAACGCCGTGTCGCCGGAGTTCCTCCAGCCCCTGCCCGACGCCACCGCCCTGCGCCAGGACCTGGGCATCGCACCGGATGAGCACGTCGTCGGCGAGGTGTCCAGCCTGGTCCCGCACGAGGGCATCGGCACCCTGCTGGCGGCGACCCGCCTCCTCAAAGACCGCGGCGTGAAGGTGCGGGCGCTGATCGTCGGCGACGGCCCCGAAAAGGCCGCGCTGCAACGTCAGGCGGCGGAGGCCGGCCTGGCCGAGGCGGCCATCTTCACCGGTCGCGTGCCCGCGGCCAAAGTACGTGAATTCCACGCGCTCCTCGATGTTTTCGTCGTCCCCCGCACCCCGGACAGGGTATGCCAGCTGGTTACTCCGCTGAAACCGGTAGAAGCGATGGCCAGCGGGCTGTGCGTGGTCACCAGTGAAGTGAAGGCACTCGCCGAAATCATCAAACCCGAGGTAACGGGGGCGCTAACAGTACCGCAAGATCCGGTGGCCCTAGCCGATAGTCTTGAACTCTTGCTTTGCAGTCCGGATCTCAGAAGGAAACTCGGCGACAACGCCCGCGAGTGGGTGGCCAGGGACCGTACCTGGGCCCATAACGCGACGCGGTACCGGGACGCGTACGCGCGCTTGGGCGCGATTTAGATAGGGGTCTCCATGCCATCACAGGATGTACTGGTGATCGGGCTGGGCTACGTCGGCTTGCCGCTGGCCATCGCGGCGGTGCGATCGGGATTCCGGGTCACCGGCCTGGATACGAGCGAGAAGATCGTGGCCGGGCTGATGGCCGGGCGGTCGCACGTGGATGACGTGAGCGACGCGGAGATCGCCGAGATGCTCAGCTACGGGTTCACGGCCACCGCTGATGAGGCCGCGCTGGAGCCGCAGGACGTGATCGTGATCTGCGTGCCGACCCCGCTGTCGGAGGCCGACGGGCCGGACCTGTCCGCGGTCCGGGCCGCCACGGCGGCCGCGGCCCGGCTGGTCAAGGCCGGGACGCTGGTCTCGCTGGAGTCCACCACCTACCCGGGCACCACCGAGGAGGTGGTCGGCCCGCTGCTGGAGAAGGGCTCCGGGCTGAGTGCGGGGATCGATTTCGCGCTGGCGTTCTCCCCCGAACGGATCGACCCCGGCAACCCGGTCTACGGGTTCGCCAACACGCCCAAGATCGTCGGCGGCCTGACCGCCTCGTGCACCGACGCGGCCGAGGCGTTCTACTCCCGGATCTGCGACCAGGTGGTCCGGGCCAAGTCGGCGCGGGAGGCGGAGATGGCCAAGCTGCTGGAGAACACCTACCGGCACGTGAACATCGCCCTGGTCAACGAGATGCTGATCTTCTCCCGCGAGCTGGACGTCGACCTGTGGGACTCGATCCGGTGCGCGGCCACCAAGCCGTTCGGGTTCGCCCCGTTCTACCCCGGCCCCGGGGTGGGCGGGCACTGCATCCCGATCGACCCCAACTACCTGTCCTACAAGGTCCGCACGCTGGGCTACCCGTTCCGGTTCGTCGAGCTGGCCCAGGAGATCAACAGCCGGATGCCGGGCTACGTCACCGACCGCGCCGCCGAACTGCTCAACCGGCACACCCAGGCCGTCAACGGCGCCAAGGTCCTGCTCCTCGGCGTCACCTACAAGCGCGACATCGCCGACCAGCGGGAATCCCCGGCCCGGCCGCTGGCCCGCAAGCTACTGGCCCGCGGCGCCCAGCTCAGCTACCACGACCCCCACGTCCCGGCCTGGACCATCGACGGGCAGCCCGTCCCCCGCGCCGAGGACCTACCGGCCGCCCTGGCCGGCGCCGACCTGGTCATCCTCCTCCAGGCGCACCACGCCTACGACCCGGCCCAGCTGGCCCAGGCCGCCCGCCTGCTGCTGGACACCCGCGGCGTCGTCCCGGCCGCGCCGCACGTCGAGGCCCTGTGAGCCCTCGGTGCGGGTAGTGGTCTGCACGATCGTCCACCATCCGGCCGACGCGCGCATCTACCACCGTCAGATCAGGGCCCTGCTCGAAGCCGGCCACCAGGTCACCTACATCGCCCCGGCGGATTCAGAAGATTTTTCGGCCGAACGGGCCGGGCCTCAGCTCCAGGCCATCGCTGTCCCGCGGGCCGTGGGGCGGAGCAGGCTCGGCGCCCTCCGCGCCGCCCGGCGCGAGCTGGCCCGGCAGGCCGCCGGCGCCGACCTGCTGCTGATCCATGATCCCGAGCTGCTGCTGGCCCTGCCGCCACGGCGCGACCGGCCGCCCACGGTGTGGGACGTGCACGAGGACACCGCCGCGGCGCTGCGCACCAAGGCGTGGCTGCCGCGCCCGCTCCGGCCCGCGGCCGGCGCCGCCGTGCACGCCGCCGAGCGGCTCGCCGAGCGGCGCCTGCACCTGATCCTGGCCGAGCAGGGCTACGTCCCCCGGTTCCGCCGGGCGCACCCGGTGGTGCCGAACACCACCTACGTGCCGGAGACCGCCGCCCCGCCGGACGCTACCCGGCGCGTGGTATACCTCGGTCACCTGTCCCCGGACCGCGGGGTCGGCGAGATGATCGAGCTGGCCGGCCTCCTGCGCCCGCACGGCGTCACCGTGGAGCTGATCGGGCCGGCCGACGCCCAGGCCCGGGCCATGATCGAACCCGCGCAGGCCCAGGGCCTGGTCCGCTGGCCCGGCTTCGTCCCCAACGACCAGGCCATGGGGCAAGTGGACGGCGCCCTGGCCGGCCTGTCGCTGCTGCAGGACGAGCCCAACTTCCGGCACTCGATGCCGACCAAGGTCGTGGAGTACATGGCCCGGGGCGTGCCGGTGGTGACCACGCCGCTGCCCGCCGCGGCCGAGCTCGTCACCCGCTACGAATGCGGGTTCGTGGTACCGTTCGGCGACCCCCGCGCGGCGGCCGACGCAGTGCTCCAGCTGGCCGGCGACGCCTCGCTGCGGGCCAAGATGGGCGCCCGCGGGCACGAGGCGGCCCGGCGGTCACACGGCTGGCCAGCCGACGCCCGGGCCTTCGTGGCACAGCTGGAGGCCTGGGCCAAGACACCGTAACCGCTGGCCGGGTGCGTGCTATTGTTGCGTGTCCCACGGCGCCCAGAAGAGCCTGGCAGAGAAGGGATCGGCGTGATCGCAGGCATATCACGCGCGCCGCTGGTGCGGCGGATTCGCGAGCTGGCCGCGCGCCACCCGCAGTTCACGATCGCCCTCGCAGCGGGCGCGGTCCTGCGGCTGGTGACGATGATCGCCTACCCGGGCGCCCTGTGGTTCTCCGGCGACTCCTACGTCTACGTGGGCGCCGCGCTGCGGCCCCGGCCGGACCTGTCCAAGACCACCGGTTACTCGCTGTTCCTGCGGGCCCTGCTGCCGTTCCACAGCTTCACGCTGGTGACCGGCCTGCAGCACCTGATGGGGCTGGGCATCGGCGTCATGGTCTACGCCCTGGCCCGCCGGGCCGGGGTCTCGAAGCTGTGGGCCACGCTGGCCACCCTGCCGGTGCTGCTGGACGGGTTCGAGATCGAAGACGAGCACATGGTGATGGCCGAGGCCCTGTTCACCTTCCTCGTCATGCTGGCCCTGCTGCTGATCCTCTGGCGCTACCGGACCCCGTGGCCCACCGCGCTGGTGGCCGGGCTGCTGGTCGGCTACGCCGTCGACGTTCGCAGCGAGGGCCTGCCGCTGCTGGTCCTGTTCCCCGCCTTCCTGGCCTACCGCGCGATCAGGCAGGGATGGACGAAATGGGGCGGCTGGCTGGCGGCGGTCGCGCTCGCCGTGGGCTGCCTGGCGCCGGTGGCGGCCTACGCGGGCTGGTTCCACCATTGGTACGGCTCCTACAACCTGACCCGTTCCGAGGGCTTCTACCTGTGGGGGCGGGTGTCCTCGTTCGCCGAGTGCTCGGTCATCAATCCGCCCGCCGACGAGCTGAAGGTCTGCCCGTCCGGCTCGCCGTCGAGCCGCACGCCGCCGGGCGACTACATCTGGCACGTGCCCCAGGTGCACAAGAACCTGAACTCGACGGGCGGCCCGGTGAGCAGCGCCAACAACGCCCTGCTGACGAACTTCGCCATCCGCGCGGTCGAGGCCCAGCCGTTCGGCTACGCGGTGGCGGTGATCAAGGGTCTCGCGCTGGTGGTGGAGTGGCCGCGGCATGCCTACCCGGACCCGGGCACGGTGTCCTACTACAACTTCCCGCTGAAGCTGCAGACGATCCCGAACCTGCGTGACCACGAGTGGATCCCCGGCGGCACCGCCTATCAGGACGCGGTGCGCTACGGGCACGCCAGTCCGAGCACGATCATCGAGCCTTTCGCGGCCCTGATCGCCCTGTACGAGCACATCGTCTACACCTGGGGGCCGCTGCTCGGGCTGATCCTGCTCGCCGGGCTGGGCGGGGTGGTGCGGATCGAGGGGCTCCGGCAGCGCCAGCCTCGCCTGGTCTGGTCCCGCCGCGCCGGCAGCATGATGCCCTGGGTCACCGGGGTCGTGCTGCTCGTCTCCCCGATCGCGGTCGCCGACTTCGACTACCGGTACCTGCTCCCCGTGCTTCCCTTCGCCGGCCTGGCCGCGGGACTCGCGTTCGCCCCCGCCCGGCTCCGGCCCGCGCCGCGGCCGCCCGTGCCCGAGCCGCCCGCGCTGGAGTCGGCCGTGCCGGAGCCGGCCGTGCCGCAGCAGGATGACGAGCCGCGGGACGACCTGACGCCCCAGATGCCGGGCCCGGTCGGCGGGGCGGCCTGACCCCAGTCGTATCCTGCCCACCGGGAGGTGGTGAACCCCGATGGACACTACGCAGGATTCTGCTCATCAGACGCGGGTGGCGGTGCTCGGCACCGGCATCATGGGCTCGGCGATGGCCCGGAACCTGATCGCCGCCGGAATGGCCACGACCGTCTGGGACCGGTCGGCATCCGCCACGGCGCCGCTGGAGCACGCCGGGGCACGGGTAGCCCCGTCAGCGGCCGAAGCGGTCGCCGGCGCGCGCGTCGTGATCATGATGCTGCCGACCGCCGATATCGTGACCTCGGTGCTGTTCGACGGCGGCGTCGCCCAGGCGTTCGCGGCCGGCGCGGTAATCGCCCAGATGGGGACGATCGGCGTGCCGGAGACAATCGAGATCGACCGCCGGCTCGGCCAGGTCCGGCCTGACGTGATGTTCGTGGACGCCCCGGTGTCCGGCAGCAAGGGTCCGGCCGAGGCCGGGCAGCTGCTGATCATGGCCTCCGGGCCGCCCGCCGCGGAGCCGGTCGTGGACCCGGTCTTCGACGTGCTCGGCCGCAAGACCGTGTGGCTGGGCCAGGCCGGCCAGGGCAGCAGGCTGAAGCTGGCCGTCAACTCCTACATGTCAATCCTCATCGAAGGCGTGGCCGAGGCCCTGGAGCTGGCCAACCGGTTCGGCATCGACCCGGCGAAGCTGGAGGAGGCCATCGCGGGCGGCCCGCTCGACGCGCCGATCGCCGACGCCAAGCTGCACAAGATGGAGGCCGGCGATTACGCTCCGGAGTTCCCGCTGGAGTGGGCCCTCAAGGACGTCGACCTAGCCCTAGCCGAAGCCGACGGCACCTCGCTGCCGCTGCTCGCCGCCCTCTCCCGCCAGTGGCGCGCCGCCGTCGACGCCGGCCACGGCCGCGAAGACGTCAGCGCCGCCCGCGCAGCCCTGACCGGCCCCACCACCTAGCCGACGCGCTCCGTTTATGAGGTCGATGAGTCGTTGTACACGCTCTTACACGTACGACGACTCATCCACCCGCTCAGGTCGCCGGGACCACGGCGTATTCTGGGCATGGGTGAGTCGGCCGGGCGGTCGCGCCGGGCGCAGGCCCGGTGAGGAAGGTCCGGGCTCCACAGGGCAGGGTGGTCGGTAACGCCGACCCGGGGTGACCCGCGGGAAAGTGCCACAGAAAACAGACCGCCCCGCGTCTGGTACGCGAGGTAAGGGTGAAACGGCGGTGTAAGAGACCACCAGCGCCACAGGTGACTGCGGCGGCTCGGTAAACCCCACCCGGAGCAAGGTCAAGAGGGGAACCAGCGGTTCCCTGCGCGAGCGATCGAGGGCGGCCCGCCCGATGCTCGCGGGTAGACCGCACGAGGCTGTCGGCAACGGCAGTCCTAGATGGATGACCGCCGCCCCGCGCAAGCGGGCGCACAGAACCCGGCCTACAGGCCGACTCACCCCTACTGGGCTCTGACCTGCGGTCGTCAGTGCCGGACGCGGACGACGAGCTTGCCGGTGGCGCGGTCATGCTCCATGTCGTCGTGAGCTTGCCGGGTAGTGGACAGCACCGTGGCGCCGCGCCACCTGGCCAGCGCGGCGGCGGCCAGGCCCACCGAAGAGGTGCCGCCGCGGATCAGCACGGACTGACCGGGCTGCAGGTCCAGGCCGACGGTGAGCGAGCCGTGGGCCGTCTGCACCATCTCCGGCAGGGCGCCCAGCACCTCCCAGGGCAGGCCGGTATCGACCGGGATGACCTGCGCGAGCGGCACCGAGGTGTATTCGGCGTAGCCGCCGTCGTAGGTACGGCCCATATCGCCCATCATCGCGACGACCTTCTGCCCGGGAGCCAGCCCGCTGCCGGCCGGGGCGGCGTCGACGGTGCCGGCCGCCTCGATGCCCGGCACCTGGGGGAAGCTGACGCCCACGCCCAGACCCAGCCGGAGCTTCAGCTCCGAGCGGTTCAGGCCGAAGGCCTCGATGCGGATGCGCACCCAGCCCTCCCGCTCGGGCGGGAGCGGGAGCGTGGTCAGCCGCAGGTTATCCACCGGGCCGGGGCCGGAGAGCCGGACGGCACGCATGGTGGCCGACGACGACATAGATCTGCCTTCTTCCTGGGGTAGGGAAGTCAGTCGGGCGTGCTCAACGCTGAAGTGGGGGCAGCCCGGTGCGTTGATCGGGCCGCCATCGCGGATGGAGCTTGACCTGGCGTCGCGGCAGCCAGTGGAGATCATGCAGGCGCGGGACGGGCTTGCCGGAGGCGCGCCCTTGAAGCCGCCGGCGTAGAGTCTCGCCATGCCTGCGTATGTCATCGTCCAGACGGATATCACCGACCCAGAGCGTTATGAGCAGTACAAGGCGGCATCGCCGGCCGCGATCGCGGCGGGCGGCGGCCGGTTTCTCGTCCGCGGCGGCGAACTCGCCGTCCTGGAGGGCGACTGGCAGCCGACCCGCCTGGTGGTGCTTGAGTTTGAAGACCTGGCGGCCGCAAAGCGCTGGTATGACTCGGAGGTCTACCAGGAGGCGAAAAAGCTCCGTGAGGGTGCGGGGCACTTGCGTATGGTCGCCGTGGAGGGCATGGGCTAAGCCTGGCACCGGAGGGGACAGCTACCTAGCTGCTCTCGGACGGGTGCCACACCCGGACCGTCAGCGTGCTCTCGCGGCGCACCCGTTCACCCCCAGCTGGCGTCTGGCCGACGACCAGGCCCTCCACCGGCATCGGGTGCGGCGTCAGCCGGACCGGTTCCACGTGCAGGCGGACCCGGCCGGCCACGTCCATGCATGCGCCGTAGAACAGGCCCGTGACGTCCGGCACCACCTCGTGGGAAGGCAGGTCCGAGTACGGCTCCAGCGCTTCCTCGTCCGCGCTGTACCACCCCGGACCCAAGGCAACATCGGGCCCCGACGGGCCTCGCCCGGGCGGCGCCAGGCCCTCCCCGGGCCGCGCGAAACCGATCCGCTCGTCATACGACTCCCGGCTGGCGGGATCGGCTAGGACCTGCCAGGCCTCATCTACCGCCTGCCGGGCCCGGTCGGCCGCCGACAGTACCTCTGCCGGAGCCCCCGTCAACAAGCCCGGCTCGAGCACGGCTCTCCTGTTCTGCCACGCTTCGCGGATGTCATCCGGCGGCGCATCTGGCAGTACCCCCAGCACGTCGTACCACGTGACCAGGACTGTCACCGGTCACCGCCGATAGCTGATACACAAGTTGACGGCATAGGAGGCGCTCCCATCTCGGCCCGTGCAGACTTAGCCAATCATGCACGACCAGCCGGTCAGACACGGCCACCTCGGGCGGAACATGACCGGCCTGGAGGCGGTTTCGCCTGCCGAGCTGTGGCCTCGGTGCGGGACGTAGTAGAAGTGGATATCTACGACCGGAAGGGATCGATGGTGAACGAGGCAGGAGCGGAAACAGGCGGCCCGAACCGCACTCCCCGTAGTGAGATCCACGCGGCTGTCTCCGCCAACCGCAATAAAGAACCCGTGCTCCTGCTGGACCTCTCAACCAGCATGGACTGGGGCGCCGCTGATGAGTACGGTCCCGAATGGCCCGATCCGGGCAGCCGCCGGGCCATCGTGATCGAGGCACTGCGCGGTCTTGTCCGTGTCCTGGAGACCGAGGACAGCGAGGCAGCTGCCGAGCAGGCCGACGGCAGTGACGAACTGGGGGGCCTGATGACCCACGGGTTCGCTAACCATCATGTCGAGATCGGTGACCTTAACTCCAGCAACGTAGAACGCAGGCTCAACGAGATCAGATGGGGCGGCAAGACATACATCATGCCGGCCTGGAGGGCAGCGCTCGCAGACTATGACGAGGAGTTCGGCGACCGAGACCCCGATGAGCAGCCGACCATGCTCACCCTCGTGGTCACCGATGGGGAGGCTGACGACTGGATGGAGTTTGCCCCCGTCCTGGAGAAGGCCAGCGCCAAGCGCGTCTTCGTGGTCGCGATCGTTGGCCATGGCCCCAAGCACGACGCCACCCTGGCGGCCTACCAGGGGGCGGCCAAGAAGAACCGTGCCCAGGACAAGTTCGGGAAGGCGCACGTAGAAGTAATCTCGTTCGACGCCGTGACCAACCCGGAAGAGATCGCGCTCGACCTGATAACTCTGGTCAGCTAGCTTTGCCTGCTGTACATATGTCGTACATGTCACGTTCGCGATAAGGATGAAGTCGGCCATCTCAGACGGTATTGTCACCATCTGTGGAGGATGTGGTCTTTGCCGGCGACGTCAATGCCGGCGATGTGGTCGTGCTGCCAGGTGCCAGCAGCGCGGTCCTGGTCAAGGCGGTGCGGCTCGGCCAGGGCGGGTTCATCCTCACGGTGGCGCCAGTCGACGACGACCGGCCCCAGGCCGAACAGCTCGTCACGCTGACGGCCGCGGCGCGGCTGCGCAAGGGAAGCCAGGACCTGGCCAACTAGTATCGAACACGTGACTGAGATCTCGGTGTTCCGTCCTGGTGACGTGTCGTACCTGCGTATCGCCGCTCCGGACCCTGCGCGCTCGGCGGCCTTCTACCGCACCGTGTTCGGCTGGAAGATCAGGAAGAACAGCACCGCCTTCGAGGATGCCACCGGCCACATTATCGGCCACTTCATGGCCGACCTGCCGGTCGCCGGCGAGGCTGGGGTGGTGCCCTACGTGTACGTACAGGACATCGACGAGGCCCTGGGCCGGGTCCCGGACTCCGGCGGCGAGGTGACCACCAAGCCGTATCCCGAGGGTGACCTATGGGTGGCCATGACCCGGGACCCGGCGGGCAACGCGATCGGCGTCTGGCAGCACGGTCCCCGGTCGCACGGCTAGGCGGGTGGACGACTAGGCGGATAACCGGCCGGCCGAGGCTGAGCTGAGAAAGGTCGCATTCTCACGGAGTTCCTCGCGCTCAGCCGCCGACAGGTCCGGGCACCGGCGGTTCATCGTCCGCGGCAGCCGGCGGCGTAGCTTGCCGACCGCCACGGCCAGGGACACTGACGCCAGGAGAACCGCCGCCGGCAGGCAGAGCAGCAGTCCGGTCATCAGCGTGTTCCTCATAACCGCAGGTTACGGCGGTACCGTTCCGGGAACGTTACGGTACCAGATGATCATCTCCTCCCGGAACGATGTTCGGCGGGCCGCCTTATTTACCAGCTCTGAACAAGCTGGTCAGAAACACCTGATCCGGGGAGCGAGACCTAATGAGTAATTGTGCCGAATGTCACATCGGGGTTCCAGATTGTCTGCCAGGCGATGCCCTCTGATGGGTCGGCCGCCGAGACGATGTGATTGTCGCCTTCGTAAATGGCCACGTGATAGACGTAGCTGTTGGGGTCCGAATCAACGTGGAAGAAGACGAGGTCTCCGCCCCATGCCTTGCGTTTGCTTTCGGGGCGGAAACGCAGGAACTGCGCTTCCGCGGTCCGGGGGATTGACTTGCCGAAGTGGTGGTATACGTACTGGGCGAGGCCGCTGCAGTCAAAGCCTGAGCTGGGAGAAGTCCCACCGTAGCTGTACGGAACGGTTGCGATGAACGTCTGCACATAGGCAGCCGCCTTTTGGTTGAACGACAGCGTGTGGGCGCTAGCCGTTCCGGAGCAAAACGCCAGACTTACTGCCATCGTTCCGGCGATGGTGCCTACCTTATGTCGTACTGCCACCGTACCGCCTCCTTAGGTTTCTACCGGGTTAGCCGAATGCACCAGGCTCCTGTGGCCGATGCCAGGCGGGCCTCTTCATGGTCGCGGCGATGGCGCGACTGGCCCGCGTTACGCAGGGCAAGCGCTTATTCACGCTGTGAGAAAAATGCCCTGCGCTGAAACATCATGTGGGCATGGTGGCCGAGAAGTCCAGCAATTCTCGAAATTTTCCCAGCTTATGGGACATTCAATTGGACAAGAGTTTCAGCCATCATCAGGTTTCACACGAGTATCACGGAAAGGTTTCAGAGGAATCACGTTTTGTGATTTGTGCCACATCGTAATGAGTGCGAGACGGCTGCCGGTAAAGGGTTTCGTGATCATACCCGCAGGTCAGGAACCTACCAACCTGGTCAAGCAATCCCTTCCGCGACGCGGGCCAGGCGAGCCGCGGTGGTCGCCAGCCAATCTTGGTAGGTGTCCAGGTCCCAGCGCATGAGGCGGGTGATGAGCAGGTACGTCTCGGCCGCGTCCAGGATGGTCGTCGTATCGATCAGCCACTCCAGGTCGAGCCCGGGATCGAGCAACCCATCGTCGGCCATCCGGGTCCAGAACAGGGCGTGCGCGTGCCGGGTCTGCTCACGACCTTGCTGCCAGAATCCAGCGATCAGCGGCTCGACGGCGGCGGCCTGCTGGCCGGACAAGGACGCCATCGACCAGCTGGCGGCCCGCCTGACCGGGTTCGGCGAGCGGCACGCCGGCCTGCACCGGGCGTCCATCGGCTGGATCCTGCCCGAGTTGCATGACCCGGACGGGCACGAGGTCCGGTTCTACACCATCCAGCATCACACCGAGCTCGACCCCGGCGCGGTGACCGTCATCAACGACGCGCGGGAGAGTGCCGAACGGCGCGAGCGCGCCCTGGCCCAGCCGTCGTAAGACCCTCGGCATCGGGACATCGGGCGCTAGCCTCGGATCGAGGAGGCCAAAAGGCCAGCTCGAAGGGAGTGCCGATGCTCACGCTAGGCGTGGTGGTGCTGGGCGTTACCGATCGCCCGCGGGCCGAGGAATTCTGGTGCGCGGCGCTCGGGTACCAGGTCCGCGAGGGACCGTACGGCGGCTGGGCCAGGGTCCTGACCCCACCGCCGGGCGGGACCGGTGCCGTGCTCGCCCTGCAGGCCAGCCGCACACCGCCCGCGGATTACCCGCGCCTGCACTTCGACCTGCACGTGATCGGGGTCGACCAGCAGGAGGCGGAAGCGGACCGTCTGGTCTCCCTCGGGGCCCGCCGGGTCGACTGGGACAGCTACCCGGACGATCCTGACTTCATCGTCCTGGCCGACCCGGACGGCAACCGGTTCTGCATCGTGGACCTCGACCACGAGTACGACTAGCCGGCGGACGGCGCTTCCATCGGCTGGCCCGGCCGGTACATCTGGGGCGGCTTGTTCCCGGCGGCCTGCCCGCCGTCGATCGGCAGCACGGTCCCGGTGATGAACGAGGACTGGTCGGAGCACAGCCAGAGCACGGCCTGCGCCACCTCGGCCGGGTGCCCGACGCGCCGCATCGGCGTGGACTGCCCGGCCAGCCGCTGCGCCTGCGGCCCGGCCGCCTCCAGATGGTAGGTCAGGATCGGGCCCGGGGCCACCACGTTGACCCGTATGCCCTGGTCCGCGTAGTCCAGCGCGGCGACCTTGGTCAGCCCGATGATCCCCGCCTTGCCGGCCACGTACGCGGCGAGGTTGGCGGTGCCGTTCAGGCCCGCGATCGAGGCCATGTTGACGATCGCGCCTCCGCCGCCGCTGAGCATGGCCGGGATCTGGAACTTCATGCCGAGGAAGGTGCCGCGGATGTGCGTGGCGATACCGATGTCGAACTCGGCGGGGTCGATGTCCGCCAGCGGCGCCGGCAACGGGCCAGCGGCGGCGTTGTTGAACGCCGCGTCGAGCCGCCCGAACGCCGACAATGCCTCATCGACTATGTGACGCACCGAATCGGCGTCGGTGACGTCGAGACGGGCGGCGAGCGCCCGGCCGCCGCGTGCCCGGATCCCGGTCGCGACGGACTCCAGCGCGGTGATATCGCGGCCACCCAGCACCACGGCGGCCCCGGCGTCGGCGAACGCCTCCGCGGTAGCCGCGCCGATGCCTCGGCTCGCCCCGGCCACCAGGGCCACCCGTCCGTGCATGACCCGATGTGCGGTTTCTGTATCCATGACCTCGAATCGTAAGAGATCTAATGATTAGATGTCAATCGATTATGGTACGCTCTCGTCATGGGCCGTCCCGCACGTGAGCCGATTGGTTTGCACCTGACCAGGGTGTCGCGCACCGTCAGCCGGGCCTTCGACGACGCCCTGGCCCAGGCGGGCGGATCGCTGCCGGTCTGGCTCGTGCTCATCTCGCTGAAGAGCGGGCATCTCGCCAGCCAGCGCGAACTCGCCGATGTCGTCGGAGTCCAGGGCGCCACGCTCTCCCATCACCTGAACGCGATGGAGTCGGCCGGGCTGGTCACCCGGCGCCGGGACCCCCGCAATCGCCGCCTGCACCTGGTCGAGCTGACCCCGGAGGGCGACGCGCTGTTCTCCCGCCTGCGCGAGGTGGCCTTCGCCTTCGACCAGCGCCTGCGGACCGGGCTCACCGAACACGATGCCGCCCAGCTCGAAGCGCTCCTGGACAGACTCCACGAGAACGTCGGCTAGGCGGCGGGGCGGAGTTCGGCCAGGTCGATGCCGAGCCAGTCCTGCAGCCCGGCCTGGCCTACGGGGCGTGCCTGGTCTCGGGGCTCCGGCAGGCCGAGCAGATGTCCGGGCCGGGTCCGCCGCGCGCCCGGGCCGCCGGTCGGCACCAGCCCGGGCCTTGAGCGTGGTGAGGCTAACGAGCAGGCTGGCAGGACGGGCACCAGAACGTGACCCGGTCCTGCTGTCCCTCGGAACGGATGGGCGTGCCGCAGCGCCGGCACGGACGGCCGCGCCGGCCGTACACCCACGTCTCCTCGCCCCGCCGCCAGTTGCCGGTGGTGACCTGGCCGATCCGGTCCTTGTTCGCGTCCAGCAGCCGGCGCGCGAGTTCGGCCATCGCCCCCAGATCCCCGGCGGAACCGGTCGGCTGCCACGGGTTGACGCCCCGCAGGAACAGCACTTCGGCCTTGTACAGGTTTCCGATGCCGGCCACGAGGCGCTGGTCGAGCAGGGCCTCGCCGATGGGCCGAGCGGGTTCGGCGGACAGCCGTCGCACCGCCTCGGCGCAGTCCCAGTCCGGGCCGAGCAGATCCGGCCCCAGATGCCCGGTGACCTGCTCCTCTTCGCTGGTACGGATCAGCTCCACCACGCCCAGCTGATATCCGGTCGCCTGCCAGTCGGCGTTGGCCAGGACCAGCCTGATCCGGTGACTGTCCCTGACCTGCTCGGTCGCGGGCCGGACCCGCCAGCTGCCGTCCATGCGGAGATGGGTGTGGACGGTGAAGCCGTTCTTGGTCCGGGTCAGCAGGTGCTTGCCCCGGGATATGGTCTCGATGACCAGGTCGCCGGTCAGGTCGGCCGTGGCCAGCCGCGGGACACGGAAGTCGCTGCGGGTCAGCACCCGTCCCGCCAGCGCCTCGTGCAGGCGCCGGGCGGTATACCAGACCACGTCTCCCTCAGGCATACACCTAGTGTGCGCGAGGTCAGGACGTGGTGCTTAACCGCCGGTCGTAGCCCCGGAGATCGTAGCCACGGTGCCCGTTGGCCGGCGGGTACGCCGGACGCGGGCCCCGGCTGCCGTCGTCGGCACCGTTCGGGGCCGCGTTCCAGCCGCCGTTCGCCCGCCTCGGGTCACCCTGACCGGGCGGCCCGGCCGGGTTCCCGTATCCGTACGTCTCGCCGTAGGGCGGGGTGTTCATCGACCGGGACGGTTCGCCGTAGGGCTGCTGCGACGACGGGCCGGTAGCGCCGTAGCCGCCACCCGCCCGCAGCGGATCGGGCCGGTACCCGTCCGAGCGGAGCGGGTCGGGCCGCCCGTGGCCGTTCGTGCCGTGCGAAGGCCGGTCGAACTGCTGGTAGGCAGGCCCGCTGTCGGAGTACCCGCCGCCCGCCGTGGGGTATGAACGGCCGTCGACGCTTCCCTTGCGCCGCAGCGAGTACGCCGGGCTGGTCAGCGGGTCCTCGTCCGGGCTGATAGCGGCGCGCGACCGCCCGCGCGACTCGGCGGGCTGCTGAGCCGCGCGAGCCGGCTGCGGCGCGCCGCGGGTTGGCTGCGTCGCGGTCGGCGTCGGCTGCGTGGCCGTCGGGTACGGCTGCGTCGCCACCGGGCCGGTCGCCGAGGATGGCCGGCCCGCCTGAACCGGCGGGACGGCCGGCTGGATCGCGGTCCGGTCGTCCGGGGCCAGACGGGGCTGCGGATTGGTACCCGCGCCCATGGCCGCGCCTTCGCTGCGGGCCCGGCCATCACGGGGATACAGGTCGGGCAGCGGGCCGGCGTTCGGCGGCCGTCGTTTGGCCACCGTTTCCGGCTGGGCGGTGCGGGCGGTCGTGGCCAGCGGCTTGTCCGACGCCATGTCGTCCCAGAACTGCTCGTCGGAAACCCCGCCGAACGCCTCGACCGGCCACATTTCCTCGTCCACGTCGGATCCCTTGCGCCAGCCCACCCGCCGGCGTGATCTGGGCTCCCGGGCCGCGTCGTCGTCGGCTTCGGCGTCCTGGACGTGCCGTGCCGCGACCCTGCGGCCCGGTTTCGGCTCGGCCGGCATCTCGTCTGGGCGATCGCCGTGCCGGGCGCGGCGGCCCGTGGGCACGGGTTCCGGATCCTCCAGGACCCGCTGCGGGCCGGTCATGTCGATGACGGTGCTGGATCCGGACCCGGAAGACCTGGCCGCTCCCGCAGGTCTCGCGGACCGGTCCGATCTGGCCGGCGGCGCCGAGGTCCTGCTCCGGCTCGCCGGAGGCCGTCTGTCTCCGTGAACGGCAGCCGGGGCCCGGCCCCGCCTGGGCTCAGACGCCGTCCGGTCCCGGGAACCGCCCGGGCGCATGCTGAGGTAGAAGGCTGCGGCGATGCCAGCCAGTCCCGCGACGGCGAGTCCCGCGACCAGGATCATGGTCTCCATCCAGAATGCCGGGCCTGGCGGGGGGTGTTCGGGACGCTAGCTAGGCACACGCGGCCAATAACGCGAGCCTTCCCTCGTTGTCGCGAGCGCCCTGGAACCCGCTTGATCATCACCGATTGTGGCTCACTACTGGGGACCGTGTCACACGATTGAAAAAGTTCCGCCTAGGCTGATTACGAAATGTACCAGCATGATCACGGATTCCCGAGTGCCTCTATTCGTCCGCGACCGATTGCAGCCGCCGCGATCTCGCCCCATACCTGCAGCAGGGGAGCGCCATTTGGCAGGTTCAGCGTGCGGTTCAGCGCATAAACCGTGAAACGGTACCAGTGCGAATGGCCGACCGGGCAGGGCGCGTCATAGTTCACGGTGTGGTTGCTGTTCAGCGCCTGCTTCGCGCCCGCGTGCGCGCCTTCCTGGATATCCGTCGTCCCGGGCTGGATGTCGAACACGAGCCAGTAAATGAACGGCGTGATCGGCGCCGAAGAATCATCAACCACGATGGCCAGGCTCTTGGTGCCGGCGGGCGCGCCGGACCAGTCAAGGGGCGGACTGATTCCCGGGCCGTGACAGGTATAGCGCTGCGGGAGGATGTTCTGGCTGAACGCCTCGCTGCCGACCGTCATGTTCCGCGGCGCGACCGGCGCGCCCCGGCCGGCCTGCTGGCTGCAGCCGGCCACGGTCAGGGCCGCCGCCACCGCCAGGACGGCCGCCGCGTGCCGCGACAGCGGCCGGCGCAAGCCGCGGCCCCGGCGCGTCCCGCCCAGGCCTGAAGTCACCCTCGCCTCTCTCCTGCCGACGGTTGATATTAGAACCTGCTAGGTAGCGTAGGGCGAGATGACGTGTTGAATGGTCCGGGGAAAATAGATGCATGTCCGGGCACGGATAGGGACGACCGGAGAGGGCGGATGCCGGACACGCTGCGTATCGGGGTACTTGGCCCGCTTCAGGTGCGGGACGGCGCGGAGCGCACCGTGAGCATCGGCGGGCGTCAGCTGCGCGTTCTGCTTATTCTGCTCGCCCTGGAGGCCGGGCGTGTCGTGCCGTCGGGTTCGCTGGCCGGCCAGATCTGGCCGGAGGAAGCGCCGGCCAACCCCGGTAACGCCCTGCAGACGCTGGTGTCCCGGCTGCGAGCCGAACTGCGCCGGGCGAGCCTGGACCACGTCATCGAGTCGCATCCGGCCGGATACCGGCTGGCCGTGCCGCCGGACACGGTGGACGCGCTGGCCTTCGAGACCCTCGCCATCCGCGGCCGCCGCGCACTGGCCGACGGTGACCCGGAGCAGGCGGCGGCGCTGCTGCGGTCCGCGCTGGCCTCCTGGCGCGGTCCGCCGCTGGCCGACGTGGCCGGGTACGACTTCGCCGACGCGGCCGCGGCCAAGCTGACCGAACTGCGCTCCAGCGTGCTGGCCGACCGGATCGACGCCGACCTGGCCCTCGGCGAGGGAGCGAGCCTGGTCGGCGAGCTCCGGGCCCTACTGTCATCCAATCCGCTGGCCGAACGTCCCCGGGCCCTCCTCATGCGCGCGCTGTACGCGGCCGGCCGTCAGGCCGAAGCGCTCGAGGTCTACCAGCAGGCCCGCGAACTGCTGGCCGACCAGCTCGGCGTCGACCCGTCGGCACAGCTTGAACAGGTATACCTGCGCATCCTGCGCGGGGAGGAAGGGGCGGGCGCCGTAGCAAAACGCACGGCCCGTTCGGCCGAAAATTCTTTTGATACCGAACGGGCCGTGGTTCCTCCGGCCGCCACCACCACGCACCCCGTGGCCCGCAGCGCGCTGACCACCTTCGTCGGCCGTGACACCGAGGTGGCCCAGGTCCTGAAGACCCTCGGCTCGGCGCGCCTGGTCACGCTCACCGGTCCCGGGGGAGTGGGGAAGACCCGGCTGGCCGCCGAGGTATCCGGGCGGCTCGCCGGCGGGGCCTGGTTCGTGACGCTCGCGCCGCTCACCGACCCGGCCGAGGTGGCCTACGCGGTCCTGGACACGCTCGGCATCCGGGAACCCGTCATCTCGCGCCGGACCGGGGATCCGGGCGCGGGCCCGCTGGACCGGCTGGCCGAGGCGCTGGCCGACCGGGACGACGTCGTGATCCTGGATAACTGCGAGCACCTCATCGAGGCGGCCGCCGCGCTCGCGGGGCGGGTCCTGGCCGCCTGCCCGCGGGTGCGGATCGTGGCTACCAGCCGGCAGCCGCTCCGCATCGACGGCGAGACCCTCTGCCCGGTCCCGCCGCTGGCCGTCCCCCCGTCATCCTGCGCCGCAGGGTCTGAGGCCTTCGCCGCGGTCCGGCTGCTGCGGGACCGGGCGGTGGCCGTCCGGCCGGACTTCGAGCTGGATGCTGGCAACGCCGCCGCGGTGGCCCGGATCTGCCGGACGCTGGACGGGATGCCGCTGGCCATCGAGCTGGCCGCCGTCTGGCTGCGGACGCTGACCCCGGGTCAGCTCGCTGAGCGGCTGGACGACAGGTTCGCGCTGCTGACCGGCGGCAGCCGGACCGCGCTGCCCAGGCACCGCACGCTGCGGGCGGTGGTCGACTGGAGCTGGGACCTCCTCCAGCCCGCCGAGCAGGTCCTGGCCCGCAGGCTCGCCGTCTTTCCGGCCGGCGCCACCCTCGCGATGGCCGAACAGGTCTGCGCCGACCAGGAGCTGTCGCCCGCCCAGGTGCTCCCCGCGCTGTCCGGCCTGGTCGACAAGTCGATCATCGCCCTGAGCCAGGCCACCGACGGCTCTTCGGCCCCGCGGTACCGGATGCTGGAAACCGTGCGCGCGTACGGCCTGGAGCGGCTGGCCGAGGCCGGCGAGCACGACCGGGTCCGGGACGCCTTCGCCGCGCACTACCTGAACCTGGCCGAGACCACCGACCCGCGGCTGCGCGGGCCCGGGCAGGGCCGCTGGCTCCGCGAGCTGGCCGCCGAGCAGGACAACCTGTACGCCGCGCTGCGCTGGGTGATCAGCCGCCGGGACGCGGACACGGCGCTGCGGTTCGTGCGGGCCCTCGGCTGGTACTGGCAGCTGCGGGGGCAGCCCGGCGAGCCGGAGTCGCTGGCCCTCGACGTGCTCCGGCTCGAACCGCGCGAACGCTCCCCGCGCATCGCCGAGGGACGCATCGTCTGTGCCCTGACCGCGGCCGGCCCTGCGTGGGAGATCCAGGCGGTGCAGCCCGCACTGGCCGCGGCCGTAGCCGATCTGGCGGAGCTAGCTGGCGGCGAGCCGCCGGCCAACCCGGTCGCTGCGATGGGCGAGCCGATGCTGGCCCTGGCCGACCGGGATCCGGAACGGGCGTTCGCCGTGTTCGAGCGGTACCTGGCCGCACCGGACCCGTGGGTGCGGGCGGCCGTGCCGATGATGCGCGGCTCGTTCAGCCGCATGCTCGGCCGCATCGACACGGTCGAGTCCGATTTGCGGGAGTCGCTAGCCGCGTTCCGTGCCCTGGGGGAGTCGTGGGGGACGGCCTCCGTGCTGATCCAGCTGGCCGACCTCGCGCAGCTCAAGGGAGACTACGCCACGGTGATCGCGGCCCTGGAGGAGGCCGGGTCGTGCGGCCGAGCACTTGGGTCGTGGGGGGATCTGTCGTACATCGACGGGATGCTCGCCGCGGCCCGGCTCAGGACCGGCGACCTGGACCACGCGCGGGAGGACCTTGAGCGAGCCGAGCGTGCCACATCCGAGCGCAGTATCAGGCCGAATGACATGTCGGTCTGGCTGAGCCTGATGCGTGCGGAGCTGAACTTGCGCGAGGGCGACCTGGCCGCGGCCGCCCGCAACTGCACGGAGGCCCTGGCCTGGGTGGAGGCGAGGCAGTCGCCGTGGTGGAACGGCATGCGCGCGCAGCTGCAGGCCAGGCTGGCCATGGTGGTCCTGCGGGACGGGGACGAGGCACGCTGCCGCGAGTTGCTCGCCGCCGCGCTGCACACCGCCGCGGACTGGGTGGAGCGCCCGATGCTCGCCATCGTCATTGACGCCATTGCCGTTTTCGTGCTCTATGCCGGCGGGCCCGACGGCGGGCCAGAGCACGCCACCACGGCGGCTGCCCTGCTAGGGGCCGGCCACGCCATCCGGGGCGCCTTCGACGAGGGCAGCCTGGACGCGCCCGCCGCACGAGACACCGCCCGCGGCTTGCTCGGCGAGACCGGGTTCGACGCCGCGTACTCTCGCGGCCGTGCCCTCGGCCGCGACGACGCGATCGCCGCGGCCTCAGACGCGGTTGCTCGTCAGGTCTTACGGCGGTAGACCCGGACCGCGAGCGGGGCGAACACGACGAAGATGCCCAGCGCCCACAGTAGCGACCGGACCGCCGGGGTAGCGACCGGGCCGCCGGTGAGCAACCCTCGTTCGGCCTCCGTCAGGTAGGTCATCGGGTTGACCTTGACGAAAGCCTGCAGCCAGCCCGGCATGGTCGCGGTGGACACCAGCAGGTTGCTGCCGAACACCAGCGGGAACATGACCAGGAAGCCGAACCACTGCACGCCCTGCGGGGACTTGGCCAGCAGTCCGATCAGCGCGGAGAACCAGCACATCGCGAGGGCGAAAACCAGCACCAGCAGGCAGCCCGCGGCGGCCGACAGCGGGCTGGCCGTGATCCTGAACCCGAGGATCATGCCGAAGCCCAGCGTGACCGCGACCGACGTCATGTACCTGATCATGTCGCCGAGCACCGCGCCGGCCAGCGGTGCCCAGCGGGCGATCGGCAGGCTGCGGAACCGGTCGAAGACGCCCGTGGTGATGTCCTGGTTGAGCATCATGCCGGTGCCCAGCGTCGCGAACACGACGCTCAGGACCAGGATCCCCGGGAGCGAGAACTGGAGGTACTTGTGCGTGCCGCCGGCCAGTGCCCCGCCGAAGACGTACGTGAACAGAAGCAGGTACATGATCGGCTGCAGGAGCAGGCCGAGCAGGTCCTCCATGTTGGTCCTGATCTTGAGCACGCTGCGCCAGGTCAGGGTGAAGGTGTTCCGCAGGCCGCCGCGCAGGCCGAGCCTGCGGGCCGGAACGGGGACCGCCGGTGCGGCGATCGCGGTCATCGGGTTTCCTCCAGCTCGCGGGTTTTTGTGTCCTCGTCATCAGACCGGTGGCCGGTGATGGCGAAGAACACCTCGTCCAGGCTCGGCTTGCGCAGCGTGAACTCCGCGAGCTCGATGCCCCTGTCATCGAGCTCGCGGGCCACGCGCGGGAACAGCGTCTTGTCGGTGACGGGCGCGGATACCGTGCCGGCTTCGGCGTCGGTGCTGACCTCGGCCCCGGCCAGGGCCTCGAGCAGCGCGGCGGCCTCGGGCAGGCGGGCCGGATCCGACGGCGCGACCAGGAGCACCTGGCCGCCCGCCCTGGTCTTCAGCTCGTCCGGCGTCCCGGTCGCGATGACCCTGCCCCGGTCGATGACCACGATGTCGTGGGCCAGCTGGTCGGCCTCGTCCAGGTACTGAGTAGTGAGCAGGACCGTGACCCCGTCCGCGACCAGCCCGCGGATCATCAGCCACACGTCGCTGCGGCTGTTCGGGTCCAGGCCCGTGGTCGGCTCATCCAGGAACAGCACCCGGGGGCGGCCGACCAGGCTGGCCGCCAGGTCCAGCCGGCGGCGCATCCCGCCGGAGTAGGTCTTGGCCGTTCGCCCGGCGGCTTCGCTCAGCTCGAAGCGCGCCAGCAGCTCGGCCGCCCGGATCCGGGCCTGCGCCCGCGGCAGGCCGAGCAGGCGGCCGATCATGATCAGGTTGTTGGTCCCTGACAGTCCGTCGTCCACGGAGGCGTACTGGCCGGTGAGCCCGATAAGCTGCCGGACCTGGTAGGCGTTGCGCAGCACGTCGTAACCGCAGACGCTCGCCCGCCCGCCATCCGGCCGCAGCAGCGTGGCCAGGATCCGGACCGCCGTCGTCTTGCCTGCCCCGTTGGGGCCGAGAACCCCGAGCACCCGGCCCGGGCGGGCGACCAGGTCGACCCCGGCCAGCGCCGTCGTCTTGCCGAAGCGCTTGACCAGCCCGGTGGCCTCGATCGCAGGTGCCGATGTCGCGTCATATCGCATGAACCCATGCTGGGCCATGCCGCTGTCAGAACGCGTACACGCTACTGTCAGCCCGCCGCCGGCCTCTGGCCGCGCCCGTGTCGGGCTTCAGTCCCGCTGGCGGGAGCTGCCGAACATGATCTCATCCCAGGACGGGACCGAGGATCGCCGGCCGCGGGCGGCCTTCCGGCCCTGGCGTCCGGTCTGCTCGGCAGCGGGCTCGGCCTGGGCGACCGCGTCGCCGCGTGCGGCCGCGTCGCCCCGCGCGGCCGCGTCGCCCCGTGCGGCCGCGGGTTCCGGCGCGGGCTCGGCCGCCGTCTCGGCCTTGGTCTCAGTCCTGGTCTCGGCCGCGGCCGCGGCCTCGGCGGGCAGGGGAGCGGACCGATGGTTCTCGCCCACGTGGTTCTCGAGGGCGTGGTTCTCGCGCGCGTCCTCGGTGGCGGCCATAGGCGCCGGCACGGGCTCCCGGCCCGCGGGCCGCGGCCAGGAACTCCGCTCCGCAGCGGTCGGCCGGGCTGTCTCCCGCCTGGGCTCGGCGGTCACCGACACCGGCGGCGCGGATGGTACCGGTGCGGACGGTATGGGTTCGGGGACGGAGGGCCGTCCAGGCGCTGGCCGCTCGTACCTGGCGTTGCCGAGCCGCGGGGCCAGCCTGGTGACCGTCGCCTCGCCTGGCGGCGGTGTCGCGGGCTGAGGCGGCTCGGCGCCCGGAAGCGACATACGCGCGGCGTTGTCGTCGGCGGGCAGCACATGCCTGCGCCGAGAATCGAAGAGCCATTCCGCCGTATGCAGGCGGCCGCCGGAGGTGAATGTGAGCTGTACCTGCCAGTTGCCGTCGCCACGCTTCTTCGCGTCCCACTGTGCGTCGTCCGGATCGGCTCCGACCGCGTTCAGCCGTTCGGTCACGATCTCGCCCAGCCGCGGTCCCGGGGTCGAGTCTCCGTGGCGGCGGACCGAGGCGGTCTGCGCCTGGTTCGCTATGTAGGCCCGCTCGGCCAGAACCGGTCCCTCGAACCAGCGCACGCGCTCGACCGCGATGCCGGCCGCGTCGGCGATTTCCTCCACCGTTTCCCCGGCCCGGATTCGTGCCTGGATCTCCTTGGGTCGCAACGGGCTCTCCACTTCGATCTCGTACTGCGCGAGCCGGGAAGTCTGGCCTAGCGCCACCGCCCTGAGCCGCTCGTCAATTGGCAGCGTGAAACGTGCGCTCCGTCCGGGGACGGCGAGGACCGCGTAACGGCCGTCCTCGCTTACCGCGACGAAGCGCAGTTCCTGCATCGTCGTCCCTTCCGTTCCGACCCGTGAGAGCCCATCCGCGGCCTCGGCGGGGTCGGTCCCGCCGCCGTCCGTTACTGGTGCTTTCCCGGCGTACTTTAGCCCAGCGGCCAGCGCGGAGTCGGCGGACTGCTCCACGTTCAAGAGTCTGTCGGGTCTGATCGTCCATGGCCAGCACCGCGCCCGGCATGTCCGGAGTTAATCCCGGTATCCGGGCCAG
>Ga0335073_10001919_pt1 | contig 28258 bp, 21 predicted proteins | sample Lox_Sample_22_FD_207093 | JGI IMG/M metagenome (GOLD analysis project Ga0335073, IMG submission 207093) | Soil microbial communities from Loxahatchee National Wildlife Refuge, Florida, United States - Lox_Sample_2.2 | ecosystem: Environmental > Terrestrial > Soil > Wetlands | place: USA...
CCGTGAGCGATGAGCGAGTTGTCGTGCGGCCACACCGAGCCGCGATGATAGCTGAGCGGATTGAACACCCGCTCCTCCATCGACATGGTACGCCAGCCCCAGCCGCTGAACATGTCATCGCGGAGCAGGCGGTTGGCGATAACGCGGGCGCGGTCGCGAGTGACGATGCGCGTGAACAGCAGATGGCCGGGATTCGACGAGATCACTTCGAGCGGCTTTTTCTCTGCGTCCAGCGCCATGGCGTAGAAACCGCGGGTCGGCACCCAGAAGGCGCGATCGAAGCGCCGCGCCAGCTCCGCCGCCTCGCGCTTCAGGCGGTCGGCCGTTTTCACGTCGCCGAAGCTGCGCAGCAGCGACGACATACGGTACTTGGCGTCGTAAACATAGCCCTGCACCTCGCACAAAGCGATGGGCGGTTTGGCAATCGTACCGTCGCGGTGCACATTGGCGTCCCATGAGTCCTTCCAGCCCTGATTGGTCAGGCCTTTGGGCGAACGGCGCAAGTATTCGACGAAGCCGTCGCCGTCGAGATCGCCGTACTTGTCAATCCAGTCGAGCGCGGCGTAGACGTTCGGCAGAAGCTCCTGGACCAGTTGCTCATCGGCGGTCCAGTTGAAGGTTTCGCTGAGCAGCACGAGGAACAGCGGGGTGGCGTCGATCGATCCGTAATAGGGGCCGAACGGCATCTCGCCGTCGCGCGTCATCTCGCCGTCGCGGTATTCGTGCAGGATCTTGCCGGGTTCCTCATCGCGCCAGTCGCTATATTCCTTGCCCTGATAGCGCGCGAGCACGCGCAGGGTATCAACCGCCAGCTGCGCATTGAGCGACAGGGATTGGTAGGCGGCGATGATGGAATCGCGCCCGAAGATCGTGGCGAACCACGGGATACCGGCGGCGATGATGTGCTGCTCGCCGTCGGGAATTTGCAGCGCGTGGAAATCGCCGGTCGCGGTGGTCAGCAGACGGTCAAGGACATCGTTCTCGCTTTGAAAATTGGTGGAGCTTGCTTCCCAGCGCGCGTAGTTCGCCCGCCGCTGCCGGAGATGATAGTCCATTTCGTAGACCTGCGCGCGCGACTTGCGGCCCTCGACGAGAGGTGTGACGGACAGTTCGAGCTCAACCCGTTTCAGCGGTTCCAGGCGCAGCGCCCAACGCGCGCAACGTTCCTCGAATTCCGTGGGGCGTGGAATCATTCTGATCTGCGTCTGGCGCATGACGTTATCCAGTCCGCGGTAATAGAACGCGATCTCACTGTCGCGAACAATCGGCTGATAATACTGCCCGTGCTTCTGACGGGCGACACCGCGCACCTGAAAGACGTCCACGAAATCGGCGTCGAACAGGATCTCCACCGTGAAATCGACCGGTGTCAAGTTGAAGTTCTCGAAGGTCATGCGATCGAAAAGGATCTCCGAGGCCAACAGCTGCTCGCGGCGTATGTGAACGGTGTTCTCGGGAAGATCAAAGGAATCGCGCAGCCGGATGTTTCCAGTCGTCAGCTCGATCTGGGCGGAAAATGTTTTCTCCGTGGCGGCCGACAGGACCACTGTGCGATGACCGCCGATGCGCAGTTCGAGGTGACTGAGGAAGCGCGTGTCGTCGTGGAAGAAACCGACATCAGGCGATCCCGGCGGATAGATATCGCCCGAGACATTGGTGGCACTGAAGGTCTTGCCGTCAATCAGGGTAAGGTTGTCAACCTTCCGCGGCTCAAGCGTCTGGAATGCGAGCCGCGGCTCGAGATGCGGAGATGGAATCTCGACCAGCTCCTCGTAGGGAATTGTCAGAAACGTGCTCATGCCTGTGCCGGCGATGTCCTTCAAGCCACCATAGAGATTTGAGTGCTAGCCTCGCTGACAGGACTCTTTTCTGCCAAAACCTTCTGGAACAATTCCATATAGTTGGCTACCATGCGGTCCACTGAGAAATACTGCCGGCAGTAGCTGCGAACATTGGCCGGCTTCAACCCCCCGGGCAGGTCTTTGGCACGCGCCGCCATTTCGTCAACCGAGTTGCAGACGAACCCCGAGGTCCCGTTGCACACCACTTCTCCGACCGCACCTCCCGGCAACGCCAGAACCGGAGTTCCACATGCCATTGCCTCAATCATGACCAGCCCGAATGGTTCGTTCCACCGGATCGGAAACAACATCGCCAGGGAATTTCCGAGCAGTTCATTCTTTGCCGCCAGATCCGCCTCGCCAATGTACTCGATAAACTTTCCATCAAGGTGCGGCTTGATTTTGCTATCGAAGTAGTCCTGAAAAATCGGCTGAATCTCGCCCGCAATCTTAAGCGGTATGTCGGCTTTCTTCGCAATATCAATGGCAAGGTGCGTTCCTTTGATGGGTGCAATGCGCCCCAGAAACGATAGATAGGCCTGTTTCTTGTCTTGCAGGCGATACTGGGTCAGATCGATGCCGTGATGTATGGTGCGCATGCGTGCCATGCTCTCGCGCCGCCGCTGGAAGTCGCTGATGGTGACAAACTCGACTTCGGGAAAGTAATGGTAAAGATTGCTGAGGTGATCTTCGTGCACGTGGTGAACGGTGTAGACGAACTTGCTGTCGCGCACAAAGCGCGTGAACATCAGAGCCGGCACGTTATTCAGATGGATGACGTCGCAATCCTGGGCGGCATCGGAGATGGCCCAGGACGCGTGATTGAAGTCCTGAACGTTGTCGAAGACCTCGCCGCGTAAGGGCCATTGTTTGTTCTTGTAGATCCACCGATTCTCGACTTTGACGGTCGACTCGCCGTTGCTGTACACGACAACGTCGATGCCCAGGTTCTTCAGTCCCTCGGCCAGCTGGGCAATGAATAGTTCGGTGCCGCCGTACTTGGGAGGAGGTACCGGTAAGAAGGGTGGGGACACCAGAGCAACTCTCATGCGAGGTCCTTTTGTTTAGAATTTTGGGCAACTTTCTCGTTGACGGAGAGCTTACTCAACCTCTTCAGATGCGCGAGTAGCCTTAAGTTCTGCCTTGGCAGTGCTCGATTCACCTGCGCCGAGGCGACTCAGGTTTCCAGAGTGGCGATTGATTACGCCTGATCGGGAATTGCTTGCACCGGCTGACCGCCCCGGCACAGTGGCCGATCCTCGGTGTCCCGTTGAGGAATTTTCGGAAGATTTTCGACTGCACGCTCGAATTGTTGCGCGCGATGCGCACTCGTGTGTTCCTCCAGGACCCGCGCCTGGGCGCCGTGTCCGAGGCGGAGCACCTCATCATCCGTAAGATCGCTGAGGAAGTGCATCACATCCTCGGGTCCGTTGGGTACGAGAATCTCTTCGGCGGGACGAAAGAAACCGTCCAGGCCCGGCCAATTGTCGGAGATGATGGCTGCGCCACAAGCGGCAGCTTCGAACAGTCGCACGGACGGTGAATAGCCGGCCATTACCATGTCGCGACGCGTGACGTTCAGGGTGAACCGCGAGGACGAATAGAAATCAGGATGCCAGATCGGACTCAAGTGCTCGATGCGCCGCACGTTTTTCGGCCAGGCGATAGCGCTTGGATATTGCGGTCCGGCGACAATGAATCTGCGGCTCGCAAGCTGCAGCGCCGGGCCGCACAAGAGCTCCTGCAGCTTGGGCTGACGATCGGGGGCATACGTGCCCATGTAGCTCAGATCGCACGCCAGATTGCTGTTGCTGCGGCGACGACGGTAGCGATGCGGATCAAAGGAACAGTACAGTGGCACGGCCCGCGACGCACCGAACCGCGCTTCGATTTCGCGCAGCATGGGACCGCCGGTGAAGCTGAAATAAATGTCGAGCAAGGCAATTTGCCGTTGCGCAAGGTAGTCGGCCGCACCTCGCTCGCGCAAAGCGGAAACCGTAATCGGGGTGTCGATATCGTAAAACGTTTTCACAGGAACGCCGGAATCCAGCATCTCGTCGATGGCAGCGATGCCATCAGGAAAATACGAGCCCACGACGGCGACGTCGGCATCACGCAGTTCCTTGCGCACCCGTGGCCGAACAGCGCTCCAGTGATCGTACAGTCGAACTTTGCAAAAACCGGGGTCGGGCAAGTCACGGTTTGACGCATACCACTCAACGTCTTTTTCGAAGAACACGATTTCATGGCCGCGCACACGCAACGCCTGCAGCAGCGCACGGTAGGTGGTGCCGTGACCGTTGCCCCAGGTTGACGTGACCGATAATCCGAAGAAGACGAGTTTCATAATCAGCAGCGAGCAATCAGCAATTTGTGATTGGCGACCGAATTTTCGCGGCAGTCAGCATTGCATCCTCTTTTAAACATTCGCTCCATTACTTCGCTAGTTGCTAATTGCTGGTTGCCGCTTTTCTCACGCCGATTGCTGTAGTTCGCGGTTGCGCCAGGCAAGCACTTCCCCGCTGGACTGTCGCAGAATCTCGCGGACCTGTAAGGCGCGCAACGCGTATGTGTGCTCCAGGATCGCGCGCCGGCGCATGGCATCGCCCATTTCACGCGCCAGCGTCGCATCGACCGTGCGCAGCAGATCGACAATGTCGCCGGCATCGCGCGCCACCAGAATTTCGCTGCCCGGTTCGAAGAAAGTGTCAATGCCCTCCCACTCGTCGGTGACCAGGCAAGCGCCCGCGCCGGCGGCTTCAAACACTCGCGTGGGCGGCGAAAATCCCACCCGCGCCATGGAATCACGATTCAGGTTCAACACCATGCGCGCCGAGCAGTTCACCGCATTGTGGTCGCGGGTGCAGACGTGTCCCAGCCAGCGAACATTCTTCGGCATCCGCTTGCCTCCCCAACCTTCACCGCCTAGCGCGAAACGAAACTCCGGCGCCTGTTCTGCTGCCGCAAGAAAGAATTCTTCGACGCGCCGCTCGCGGTCCGGCAGCCGATTGCCTACGAACACCAGGTCGCAAGCTCTTTCCCGGTCGGGCGGAACAGGATAGTGCGTCTTCGGATCAAGCGCGTTGTAGATGGGATGACACGCGCGCGCGCCAAGCTTTTCGTAATGCTCGACGACCGGCGGGCCGCCGCCGTAAGTAAAGATGTAGTCATACTCGGGAATCAGAGCGCGGAACGGATGCAGCGCGTTGGCTTCAACGCCGGCGAGTGTGGCCGGTGCGTCCACATCCCAGAACGCGACCTGTGCGGTCGCCGAACGGCACTCCAGCACGCCCGCTTCGAGCAGGGCATCGTCGACACCGACCCCGCTATGCTTGATAACCAGGTCGGCGTCGCAGGCTTTGTTGAGCAGCGCCGGAATGTCCCGCGGCGAATCGTAGACGATCACATCCGCGTAGCCGAAGTCTTCCGCGTCGCGATGTTGTTGCCGCCCATAGGCATCCGGCTCAGCAAAGGTGATCTGAAACCCCAACCCGGCGAGAGACTTGTAAATTCCCCGATAGTACGTGGCCGCGCCATTCCAATAGGAAGACGTAAGGCTGGACCCAAAGACAAAAAGCTTCATCGGCTCAATCCCTCGCAGATTTCCGTCAGTTGCTGCGCCCGATGCCGGCAGGTGTGGCGCTGCAGGATGATCTGTCTGCCGTTCTCGCCAATCTGTCGCCGAGCAGCGGCGTCGCGTAAGAGCTCGTCCAATTTTGATTTCATCTCAGCGCCCGAGTTGACCACAACATAATCATCTTTCGGGCGAAATAGGTGTTCGACATCCTCCCAAGGCGCGCAGACGAGGGTTGCGCCGCAAGCCAGCGCCTCGAAGACGCGGATGGTCGGAATTCCGCTCAAGCCGTTGGTGTATTGCCGGCGGGGCACATGCAGCGAGAGCTTGCTGTGCGCATACGCCTCGGGCGCCGTAAGGCTGGGAAGATAACCGCGATACTGAATTCCAGCCGCAGCCAGAGATTCTCGCCCTTCTTCCGGGTACCGGACGCCATATGCCACAGCTTTACAGTTGCGCAATTCCTTAACTGGATCGACAAAGAATTCCCGCAGTTCCTGGGTGCGCTCTTCATCTCCCCAGTTGCCGATCCAAAGCAGATCAAAATCGTGCTGTGCACGGAGCGGCTGGAAATGTGCCGTGTCCGCAGCTTCGTGAAACGTCCACGCACGCGGTACGCCGAAGGCCTCGAGATAAATTCGCCGGATGGGCTCACCGAAGGCCAGCACGCCGTCGAAAAGGTGTAAGGGAAAGCGCAGGATCTCGGCGGCGTTGGTGTAGGCGCGGTGATGGGTGTCGTGAAACAGCGCACTGAATCCGAAACGCGACTTGAAGGAAAGAATCGCATTGGCAACATCCGGCTCCGTCCACTCGTGCAGGATCACAACCTCGGCTTCGCGGAGCTCGTGCGCCAGTAACGTCGGGAGAGTTTCATCTCTGGCATAAAAGCGCACATCCAGCTGAGGGAACGCCCGGCGAAACTGCTCGACCGACTGATTGGCAATCTCACCTTCCTTCAACAAATTGTGGAGCGACCACGAACCTAATTCCTCATAACACCGCACTTCATGCCCCATGGCGGCTAATTCACGCGCCAGCCCGCGCAGGAAATGTGCATTGCCGTGATTCCAGTCCGACAGCCAGGAGTGCGCGAAGATGCGGAATCGAATTCTGCCGCTCATGCCGCCATCGTCCTCTGCGCGCCGAGGCTGACGTAGGTTTCGAAATACTCGTCCACCATGCGATCGGCGGTGTAGCGGCGGCGAGCGCGCTGGTAGGCGAGCTCGGCATACTGGCGCCGCAATGGCTGGTTGGCCCGCAGTTCGAGAACGGTATCGCGCAAACCGGCGGCGTCATTCGCGTCGAAATAGCAGGCAGTCTCACCCCAGATCTCGCGAAAACTGGGGACATCGTTGGCGACAATTGCGCACCGCGAGAAAGCAGCCTCAACCAGGGCTAGCCCGAAGGGCTCGTAGCGGGAAGTCGCGGCATAGATGGCGGCTCGCGAGAAGAGCGAGGTCAACTGCTCCGCTGTTTGCTTGCCCTTCAGCTCGAGCGTGCCTTCGCACACGATTCGTGTGCCATCGCCGCGATAGGCTTCGTCAGGATGCTGCGTCTCGCCGGCAATCATCACCGGCCAGCCGCAGTCGTATTGCGTCAGCAGCGAGACTTGTTTGGCAGAGTCCCACAGTCGTCCGACGGTCAGGATAATGTCTTCCTTGGCGCCATGCGGATTGAACCATTGCGGGCTGCGGCCGTTGTAGATCACGGAGGGGCTGAATTGCGGGCCGTAATAGCGTGCGATTTCCGACATCATCCAGCGCGAAGGCGCGACCACGCTCGTCGCACCGTCCAGGCCGCGCTGCACAGTTTCGCGATACCACGAAATCCAGTCCGACGGCGGCGGCTCCTCGCCGTGAACCGCAACCCACCAGCTCACCACATCGCTATGCGCCACGACAAGCTTGGGCAAGTCCACATCGAGCGCGCCGTAGCAGAATTGATTCAGGTGCAGAACATCGGGTGACGTCTCGCGAATCACGTTAAGCAGATATTCAGAAGATGCTGCAATATCGGCGACCGAATCCTGCATCCATTCCAGACGAAAAGCAGTGGGCCGGAAATCGAGATTGCGCAGGCCTTCGGTCCACGCCAATTGCCGCGGCTCGGGTATGTGTCCGAAGCTGACCAGGGTGACCTCGACGCCGCGGCGCACGAGTCCGGTGACCAACTCGCGCGCGTAGGTCCAAATGCCGCCAACCGTATCCGCTGTAATCAAGACCCGCATCGTCGGTAACTACGCTGTCAATCCATATGCTGTCAGTTCATGCACCATCTGCGCCGCACGATCAACTGCTGTCTGCGAGCGCAACCATTCCACAAGTTCGACAATGCCATCGGCGAACTGATAGCGCGGCTTGTACCCCAGCACTCGCCGCGCCGTCGAAATATCGGCAAAGCAGTGCCGGATGTCGCCAGCACGATACTTGCCGGTGATCTCGGCCGGAATCGGCGCCCCCAGGCAGCGCGTCAACTCCTGCGCCACATCGCCAATCGTTATCGGATGTCCCGAAGCGATATTCACCGCCATCCCGTCACCTTCGCTGCGCTGCATCGCGAGCAGGTTGGCTTGCACCACGTCGTGCACGCTGACAAAATCGCGCATCTGTCGCGCGTCCTCAAATACCACCGGCGCGCGGAGGTTCAGCAGTCGCGACGCAAAGATCGCTGCCACGCCCGTATAAGGGTTCGACAGCGCCTGGCGTGTGCCGTAGATGTTGAAATAACGCAGCGCGACGACCGGCACTTCGTAGGTGCGGCCGAAGAGCAAGGACATCTCCTCCTGATCCTTCTTGCTGAGCGCATAGATCGAAGTGCATTGCAACGGTTTCGATTCATCGGTTGCAACCGGCTCGAGCACGCTGGCGCAGACCGGGCACTGCGTTTCCCACTGTTTGGCCTTCAACTGCGTGGCACTCCGCGCCGGCGGAGCGACCTCACCGCATTGGCCGCAAACATATTTGCCTTCGCCGTAGATCGACATCGACGAAGCCAGAACGAGCTTTTCGAGTTTCAGCTTGGTATCGAGCAGGGCCTGCAACAGATTGGCGGTACCTTGCGTGTTCGAGCCCATGTACTGCGCGATCTCGTACATCGACTGGCCGACGCCGACGGCCGCGGCGAAATGGAAGATAACGTCGATATTCGCGACGGCACGCTTCACCGCGTCCAGATCACGCATGTCGCCCTGGGTCAATTCCAGATCCTTGGGAAGATAATCCGGCCATCCGTCGGGATGCACTTGTGGTGTCAGATTGTCAAAGACACGGACGTGATGTCCCTGCCGAAGCAGAGCGTCGGCCAAGTGCGATCCGACAAAACCAGCTCCGCCCGTAACCAGAACCCGCTTACTCATTTACTGCGCCCCCACACCCAGATCGACGAAGGACGGCCTGAAAACCGGCGTCGCCGGCGCGACCGGAGCATTGAGCTGTGAACTATGGGCCGGAGCATAACGCTCGACCGCCCACGCGGCGAAGTCGGCGAAGTCCCGAAGATTGCGTGGCGGGCTGGTGTAGTGCCGCTCCAAGCCGAGGTGCTCGGGCGTGAAGCACAGCGTCATGGTGACCGCAAACTCGTCCAGCGCGCTCATCTGCCGGTCGAACCATTGCTCCGCGCCGGGACGAAACCAATCTGCCCAACTGATCCCGGTACGCAGATAACGTGTGCTCAGCTTGCGCAGCCACTCGACGGAAGAGTCCAGCCGATGGTCCTCGAAGTGGAACCACTGACAAATCCCCAAGCCGCACGGGAAACTCTCTGCGGCGGGTTTGGGCGAACCGTCCTCGCGCAACAAACCCATGTAGTAATGACGGTAGTAAGCGCTGCCTTCCGCTTCCTTGTGGCGCGTGGTCGCGGTCCACGAGGCCGGAAGGTCGTACAGGCTGTACCAGTGAACTCGCTCGACGGCGCCGAGCAGCAGTTCAGCAGTTCGATTGAGGCCGAAGAGCTGGATCTCTTCCGCCCCAAACGACGAGGCGCCCACTTCCGAGACCCACACCGGCTTATGGGTTACGGCGCGAATTTCGGCAATCTTTTTTGGCCATTCATCAATCTTCCAGTGGTTCCAGTCGAGGGGGAAGCCATGCACGGCAACGACATCCACCTCGTCAATCACGCCCTGCGCCGTCAGCAATTCAATGAAATGGGGATCGATCGGGGATATGCCGCCGAGCACGATCTTCAGCTCGGGATTGACGGTGCGAATCGCACGAGCCGCAAGCGTGGTCATCTCCGAAAAGAGCTTCCACTCGGGATCGATTTTGAAGTCCCAATGCGAAAGGTTGTTGGGTTCATTCCAAAGCATTACGGCTTCTACCATGCAGTTTCTTGCCTCAAGGCCGAGATTCGCATCATGGCCCGTGCTGGTCGACGGTTCACAGTCGCCCGGCCAACTCCAACTCCAGAACATAACTGCCGTTTCGCATCACGTTCTGCGGCCGGCAAATCCATGTCTCCGACTCCGGGTGGTCGACGATCTCCAGTCCGGAACTGCGCAATACCGCCTCCGCTGCGGCACGATTGGGAATCCACCAGTTCGTCTGATCGTTGGCGTAGCTGTTCTCCACGAAGTACATCGCGGGGTAGGCCGGATGACTGAACTGCTCGGTCTGCCAGAAGTGATAATCCTCAGCCCACTGCTCGATGTCACTGGAACCGCGCAACATGGATTGAAAGACCAGCCGCCCTTCGCGGCGGATTTTCTTCACAACCTTGTCCAGGGCGAAGACGGGGTATCGCAGGTGATAAAAGATGCCCATAAAGAAAACGTAGTCGAACTGGCCAGCGATGGCATCGGCCTCGTAAACTGAGCGTTTCTCGAACTCGATTTCCACTCCGAGTGTCTGCGCCGCAAAGCGTGCCTGGTTGAGATAGCGATCATCCACATCGATGCCGAGCACCCGCTCGGCGCCCCGGCGCTTCATCTCGATGGAATAGAAACCGCCATTACAGCCGATGTCGAGTACATGGGCGCCCGCGAGGTCCGCGGGGAGAGCTACCGAGATGTGCTGCCACTTGATATTCGGGAAGTCCCCCAGGAAATGGTTAGGCGCAGTGGGAACGCCGCAAAGATCAATGTTGTGAAACCAGTCCCCTAACTGGCGGATTTGTTTTTCGATAACCGTTCGATCGCGCGCCGGCGGCTGAATAGAGACCTCTGGATGGATCTGCGATGTCTGCATCGGACCAGGCGGCCACCCTGCCGGCCGCAATGTGGATTAGAGCGCAAGGGTTGTACTTACGTTGCCTCGATCTACTTGCGCGACCGAGACTTGACAGAAAATGGCAGAAGCGGCGCGAGCAGAATTGCGCAGCTCTGTCCGGAAGCGGACGTAGGGTTTCAGCGACGGACATTGCTAACAGATACGACGCCCGCAAGTGGCTGGGAAATGGTAACGAATCCTCGGTCAGCTTCTTGCAAAGAATTCGGTCGGACGGAATTGTGCACGTTTACTATCATTGAGTTTCATTCGGTCGCGGACTTCACATGCGGCAGGACTTTCGTTTCGCCTTACGCCAGCTCCGTAAGTCGCCCGTCTTCGCGCTTATCGCCGTGCTCACCCTAGCACTCGGCATCGGCGCCAACACGGCGATCTTCACCCTGCTCGATCAGGTACTGTTGCGCACGCTGCCCATCAACCATCCCGAAGAGCTGGTTCGCCTCCGTTACCGGGGCACCACCACCGCAACCAACGTCTACTACTACGGAGGGGATGAAGGCGACTACTTCTCCATGCCCGCGTATCGCGAATTCCGCGACAAAAATTCTGTCTTCTTCGGGGTGATCGCGAACGCCGAGCAGCAGGTGGGCGTGCAGTGGAACCATCAGTCGGAGTTGGCGGCGAGTGAGCTGGTCAGCGGCAATTATTTCGATGTACTGGGCATTAAGCCCGCTATCGGACGGCTGCTGGTTGCTTCCGATGATGCGGCGGATCGCGGAAATCCCGTGGTTGACATCAGCTTCGACTACTGGAAGGCGCGCTTTAACTCCGACCCGGGTATCGTCGGAAAGGCGCTGCTGGTCAACGGACAGCCCTTCACGATCGTGGGCGTCGTCGAGCCCGGGTTCAAGAGCGCCATCTCGGGCTACGCTCCAAAGGCCTACTTCCCGCTGAGCACGACCAAACTCGTCAATCCGAATATGGATGAGCCGGACAGCTTCCGCAACAAGTGGCTGACGATTGAAGCTCGACTCAAGGCCGGCGAAAACCCGGTTCAGGCCGCAGCGGCCATCAATCCTCTGTGGCAAAACATTCGCCGAGAGCAGTTGGCCCAGATCGCGGGCAGTGAGCGCCTGTCCCGAGAGTTCCTCTCCCAGAAGACAAAGCTGCTGGTGATGGATGACTCGCGGGGCTTTTCGCCGATTCGCGATGAAATCGAAGTTCCGCTTTTCGTGATGATGGGGATGGTAGGGCTGGTGCTGCTGATGGCGTGCGTCAATGTCTCGAGCTTGCTACTGGTACGGGCCGCGGGACGCGTGCGCGAGATGTCGGTGCGATATTCGTTGGGCGCAAGCCGTCCGCAGATTATCCGGCAGTTGCTGATCGAAGGTCTGACGCTCGGAATTTTCGGAAGCGTAGTCGGCCTAGCCCTCGCCCCAATGTTGTCGTCTTTCTTGATTCGCAGAGTCGTCACCGATACCAGCGAAGGTCGTCCCTTTTCGTGGCATCCTGACCTGCGAGTCCTGCTATTCAACTTCGGTCTCGCCCTGCTGGTAAGCCTGCTGTTCAGCATTGTACCGGCCTTTCGTTTCTTTTATCCCGATCTAGTCAACTGGCTCAGGCAGCAAACAGCGACATCGTCCGGCGGCGGTCTTCGTCTTCGGCGCGTTTCTGTGGCTTTGCAGATCGGACTGAGCCTGGTGTTGCTGATCGGGGCTGGGCTCTTCGTCCAGACACTTCGCAATTTGAGCAACGTGAATATCGGATTTGAACGCGAGCACCTGCTCAGCTTCGGAATCGATCCCGAGCTGGCCGGATACAAGACGGCAGAGATTCGTCATCGCGTCCTCAGCGCCCTGGCTGCTCAGCCCGGCGTACGCTCCGTGGCTGCCAACACTGATCCTGAGCTGATGGGCGTTGAAAGCATGACCGGCGTATTCGTCTCCGGGTCGACAGCCAACGAGCCGATTATCGTAGAAAGTCCATGGGTCACTCCCGGATACTTCAGGACGCTCGGAATTCCACTGATCGTCGGCCGAGACTTCACCGAAGCGGACCTGCCTGACAAGCCGGGAGTGGTGATCGTGAACGACAGCTTCGCGCAGCATCACTTCGGCAGTGCGCAGAACGCCGTCGGCAGGTTTCTGGAGCATGGCAACAACAAAGGTAAAGCCGCATATCAGATCGTGGGCGTCGTGGGCGACACCCGGCACGCCGATATGCGCAGCGAAGTAAAGGAGACGCTCTATCGCGCTGCTGATCAGCGTCCCGGACCTGGTTTCATGCAGTACTACGTTCGCACCTGGAAGTTGCCCGAGGCCGCCAAGGTGGACGTTCGCTCGGCGATTCAGCAACTGGATTCGAAGGTGGTGATCGATGGTTTGCGAACGATGGATGAGCAGATCTCGCAGAGCGTTTCCAACGACCGGACGGTGACGATACTTGCTGTGATGTTCGGCGTGCTGGCCACGATCATGGCCGCGGTCGGGCTTTACGGTGTGCTGGCTTACTCCACGGCGCAGCGAACGCGGGAGATTGGGATCCGCATGGCGCTGGGCGCGCAGCGCGAGGCTGTGGTGCGGCTGGTGCTCGCGGATGTGTTGTGGCTGGCCGGAATCAGCATTGCCCTAACCTTGCCGGTGGCCATGCTGCTCTCGCGCGTGCTGCGCAGCCAGCTTTACAACGTCAGTCCCATAGATCCGTTCGTGATTGGCGCCGCCGTTTTGGCGATCACCGCAGTGGTCGCCGGGGCTGCAGCACTGCCCGCGCGTCGTGCGGCATCCATCGAGCCGATGCAGGCGCTGCGAATGGAATAGTCTCTTCCTGTCGAAGCCCGTCACTGCGCTGTCCCGCACAAGTGCATATACTCAGGGTGATATTCGCGACAGGAAAGAGATCGCCATGGCAGAAGTTAAACCGCGATATGAATTTCGCGTATGGGCCCCAGACCTGGCTGCGGTTCGCCGCAAGCTCGAGCAACTCGCCTCAGCCAAAGAGACGAAGAGTCAGGAAACTTATCTCATCTCATCGGCAACCGAGAAATGTAACGCGAAGATTCGCGACGGACTGATGGATATCAAGGTCCTGGTAGGGGAGGATCGTGGGCTGGAGCAGTGGAAGCCGATCCTGAAGGCCGGCTTTCCGCTGGATCGTTCTGTTATCGCTGCAAAGGTCTTCCCTAATCTGCAGCTTCCCGCGCCGGCATTGGGGAAATCCGCCTACGCGCTACGAGAATTTCTGGACGAAGTCATGCGCTCGCAGCCGGGAATCGCGGTCGTTGAGGTGTCCAAGACGCGATACCAGTTCAACATCGGACCGTGCGCGGCCGAGTACGCACAGGTCACGCTGAGCGGCGTGCCGCAGGATACCGTTGCCGCGGAATCGGTTGATCCCGACGCCGTGCTGGAACTCGTGAAAAACCTGGGCATCAGCGACAGGAATACCAGCTACATACGCGAGATCAAGCGCCTGTTATCCGGATCTTAATAGGAAGAGTCATGGGAAAAGAGATTGAGCGCAAATATCTTGTCAAAGGCGATTCGTGGCGAGGCAAAGACAAAGGCAAACATTATCGACAGGGGTATCTGAGCACGGTAAAGGAACGCACCGTTCGAGTACGGACCGTCGGCGAAAGCGGATACATCACGGTTAAGGGAATCACCGTGGGCGCCAGCAGATCCGAATACGAATACGAGATCCCGGTTGCCGATGCCAACGAGATGTTGGACCGGATTTGTGAGCGGCCGTGGATCGAGAAGACACGCTATCGCATACCCCAGGACGACCTCATTTGGGAAGTCGACGAGTTTGAGGGCGAAAACCGTGGACTCATTGTCGCCGAAGTCGAACTCAAGGACGAGCACCAGCCGGTGACGCTTCCTGAATGGATCGGCAAGGAGGTTACCGACGATCCGCGGTACTTCAATGCGAACTTAGTCGCGAAGCCGTTCACGACATGGTGAGGAGCCGTTGTCAGCTGCCGGAAGCAGGCTGACCTCCTGCAGCGATTGGTTAAGGCCGAGAGGACGCATTTGTCGTGCGGCGAGGTTGCCGTTCAGAGCTACGATGTGCGAAATTGGAGTCGGATCATTTCTCTGCAAAAGGCTTTGCTCGTAAAACGTACGAAGAGGCAACGTGCCCGCCGTTCGGGATATCGCAGCGATAGCTGGAATCTATGGCGGCTCCGGTACGCGAAAGTAGGCTGGGTAATGGCTAAATCGGTTAAGACCATCTCCATCGAAGAGGCGGTGCAGTGGTTTCGCGATCATGGGTTCGAGGTCACGGAAGCGCCGGGCGCAAATGGGCGTTACTTCCTGAGGAAGTATCAGGTCTCCGCCGCCATCGAACGCGCGCCGGATGGACAGGTCAAGATATTTGCTTATCCCGGCTATCTCATTAATGGCGAGATTTCCAAGCTGATTGATCAGGGGTATCAGAAGGTCCTGAAAACTTCGAAGGCGACTTATCCGGCGACGGCCGATCACCTGAGGGCCTTGCATCAGTTCAGCGAGGAACTAAAGGAAGGCATTGGCGGTGTAAGCCTTTATAACGAAGGGCTGGGAACGGTCAGCGAAGCCTACCTGTATGACCGTGTGCGCGGGCGCGACTTGCCAGAGTCGGAGCGCCCGGTGCGTCCCTGGCAGAAGGTTAGAACCAGCAAAGGTCGCGCCTAGGCGATGAAATGCGGCACGAATTGGTTGTAACTTCAGCCTGACAAATAGTTCTCGACGCATTGTCAACCATCTCCCGCGCTTCTCTATCCAATCAAGCAGGACGGATTCCGGTACCGTCCGCCGGTTTTTCTCTAAAGAGGAGTTGAAAAGATTATGAAGCGAATCGGGATCCTGTTTGGTTTGCTGATGCTCAGCGCCTGTATGATGTGGGCGCAGGACAACAGCGCCAACTCTAGCAGCAACATGAACAACGGTAATACCGCACAGAACAACAGCACCAGCAACGACAATCAGAGCAGTCAGAATGTTGACCAGTCGCGTAAGAACGCCGCTGTTAACGACGAAAACAAAGCCGACCAGGAGAAACAGTCGGCGAAGGACGCTGGCACGCAAGCGGCTTCTGAGCATGACAAAGCCGTCGCCCGTCTGGACGATGCAGCCAAAAACATCGACCAGCTCTTAGCAGCTCCGGACAAGGGTATTCCAGAAGCAGTGTTCGACAAGGCCAAGTGCGTGGCTGAAGTACCTTCGATGATCAAGGGTGGCTTCATCTTCGGCGCCGAGCACGGTCGCGGCGTAGCCTCGTGCCGCTTGCCGAACGGCAGCTGGAGTGCTCCGGCATTCTTCACCATAACGGGCGGCAACTGGGGAGCACAGATCGGTGTTGAGGGCGTAGACCTCACCATGCTGATCATGAACCAGGATGGTATGAACCAGCTGCTTAGCTCAAACTGGAAGATCGGCGGAAACGCCAGCGCTTCGGCGGGTCCGGTGGGACGTACCGCGGCGGCTTCCACCAATTGGAAGTTCCAGACCGAGGTCCTGACCTATTCACGCTCTCGCGGCCTGTATGCCGGTGCGACCATCAACGGTGCGCATATTGCACCTGACAAGTCTGCCATGACCGCCTACTACGGTCATCCTGAGAGCTTCGTCGCCGTGTTGACCGGCAAGGTTAAGGACCCGCAGGGTCATGACGTATTCACGGCTTCGCTTCGCAAGAACCATGAGGAAGTGAACGCTGCGGCGCACTAACAGCGGAGCAAAACTCGGCGTGATGGATGGTACACGGGACGCACTTTGCGGTGCGTCCTTTTGTTTGTGCCCTTATTGTTACTGTCGAGCGGTGACATGCTGGAGCTCAAGCTGGAAAGGAGTGGAACTCACTCGCGCCGCTCCCGAGAACGGGCTGTCATAGGCGTAAATGAGGAACAAGCTGAATGCCAGCACCCCGGCCATGGCAGCCGTCATGATTGCCTGCGCCGACAGGCTCTCGTGGCCAAAAAAATAGGTGAACACCACCAGCACCCCGCCTCCGATATAGAGCAGATACCACAACATGTCCGGCACCGTGCCGCGACTGGTAAACAGCCGGATTCTGCGGTAATTCGAAAGGTCATTCAGATGCTCAAGCGACTGCTGGCAATACGCTTCCGTGGTGGCACAGGGCGAGTCGGGAGCCGTATATAAACTCCACAAGTTCTCCACCGCGTTCCAGGTGCGCTGGCTGTCCCGGCCCTCTGCCATCGCGGGAAATTCGTCCCGCACGACGGCGGTGGTGTACTCCATCAGTGCCGAACGAACGTGGGAGCGCATGGGTTGGGGCATGGCCATCGACATGCGCGACAGGTCGCCGACTTCGTTCGCCTCGTGCTCCAGGTTGTTGCCCGCGTCCTGGAACTGCGTCCAGACCACAAAGATCGCGAAAGCGATCAGCACCGCGTAAAGCGTACCGATCATAAGGAAAAAGAAGCTGGCCACCTCGTGTTGCCGGCGCAGCCACTCGACATTGGTGAAGCGGCGGGCAATCAGCAGACCCGCGACCGACAACAGCATCATCAGGAAAACAAACACCGCACCGCCCAGAGTTGTTTCTAGCACCCTCCGTTCACCTCACAGCAGAATTTCGTCACTCCGATTTTCAGACCTGCGGCGTAACTGGGAAATGCAAAAAACGACTCCGGATTTTACTAACGAGATACGAGGCGAGTCGCCCGAAATTCGCCCGCGCATCAATCCGCCGCGTTATGACTGGCTGCGTATTCTTCTGCGTTGAGACTGCGCACCGGCAGCCATGCGGCAATCGCTGCGCCCAGGTACATCGAGCTGACAATCCAGAAACCGTAACGCAGCCCGTCACGATGAGCCGCCTCGCCCACCAGCAGCGCGGTGCAAATCTGTAGCACGCTGGCCATGAACGAGAACGCGTTTTGCACTCGGCCCATGAAGTGGCGCGGCACCAGTTGCATCATCTCGCTGGAGAGCGCGATCCCGCCCACGCCGCGGCTGGAGCCCATCACGAAATAAATGCACACGGCCAGTGCGAGCCAGCGCGATACCGGCAGCAGAAACAGACATAGGGCGATCGTGCTCATGGTCATCGTGACCGAGCGATTCGCACCACGCCGCCGGATGAATCGCGCGGCATAGAACACGCTGACGAATGCGCCAATCGCCCAGCCCGCATTCAGCCAGCCGTATCCGACCGCGCCGCCGTGCAGGATGCGCTCGCTGAGGGGCGCCGAGAGCACGCCCTGCGTCATCATGGCGGCGACGAACAGCGCCCACGCGATGCCGATCAGCAACACGCGACGGTTCTCGCGAATGTGGCGATAGCCTTCGGCCAGCTCGTGCAGATAACGCGCGACCTCGCCGCTCCCGGCCGGCGCGCGCTGTTCCTCCGGCTTCGATACTGTCACTCGCCCCTTGCGCACATGGAAGACGCAGGCAATCGAGACGACGTAGCTGGCGCAATCGATGAGCAGCACGCCGCCGAGCCCGATGTGGTTGTACACGAAGCCGACCAGCGCGCCCGCCATCAGCCAGCCGCCCTGTAGCGCGGCCAGCAGCAGCGAGTTGGAGTCGAGCATCTTGTCGTCGGGCGTCAGCTCCTGCACCAGCGCGCTCACCGTGGGGAAGAACATCCAGAAGCCGATCGCGACCAGGATGTTCATCAGGTACACGTGCCAGAGATGAACCCGGTGTGTGAATACCAGCATGGCGACGGCGAAGATGATGACGCCACGCGCGCCGTCGAGCCACATCATCAGGTGGCGCCGGTCCTCGCGATCGATCAGCACGCCGGTGAACGGCAGGAGCACGAGCGAGGGCAGCGTCTGCAGCGCAATCAGCATGCCCAGCGAGACTTCCGAATGCGTCGCCTGCAGGATGTACCAGATCACCGCGGCGGAGTTCATGCCGCTGCCGATCATGGAGATGAGGTTGGCGATAAAGATCAGCCTCATCCCGCGGTGCTGCCACATCTCGCGCATGCTTTCATCGTACCCCACGTCCGGCGAGCGCTACGGCCCAGGCAGTATGTGCAATTTGTGCGCGGCCCGCGGTTATGGTATCTGTGGTGCGCACAATCCCACTTTGTCGAGCACGATCCCATGGCACAACCTCAAATCGCCCCTTCTGCCTTAGCCACCCTCCGCAGCAATTTTGCGGGGATCGTTCTCCAGCCGGGCGATCCCGACTACGACAGCGTCCGTGCGCTTCACAACGGCATGATCGACAAACACCCGGCCGTCATCGCTCGTTGTCGCAACGATGCTGATATTGCCGCGAGCGTCGCATTCGCGCGCGAACATGGACTGGAGATCGCTGTTCGCGGCGGGGGTCACAACGTTAGCGGACGCGCCAGCGTCGAGGGCGGGATCATGATTGATCTTTCCCTGATGAAGGCGATTACGGTGGACGTCGCGGCGAGGCGCGCGGTCGCGCAAGGTGGAGTCAACTGGGGCGAGTTCAATCTCGCGACGCAGCAGCATGGCCTGGCGACGACGGGTGGAGTGGTCTCCACCACGGGCATCGCCGGACTGACGCTCGGCGGCGGGTACGGCTACCTGGGAGGGAAGCATGGTCTGGCCACTGATAATCTGGTCGCTGCAACCGTGGTCACCGCAGATGGGAAGACCGTGCGCGCCAGCTACTCCGAGAATCCCGATCTCTACTGGGCGTTGCGCGGCGGCGGCGGGAACTTCGGCGTCGTCTCATCGCTCGAGTACAGTCTTCATCCCGTCGGACCCACGATCATGGCGGGCGCGATCGCCTGGCCGTTCTCCCAGGCGCGCGAAGTGCTGCGCTTCTATCGCGAGTTCACCGAGTCGGCGGGGGATGAACTCACTTGTCTGGGGGGAGTTGGGCATGCGCCTGATGGCTCAGGCGTAAAAGTGGCCATCATTGGAGCCGCGTATATCGGGGCCCTGTCGGATGGAGAGCGCGCACTGCGCCCCATCAAGGAATTCGGCACGCCGCTGTTCGATATGATTCAGCCGACGAGCTATTGTGACCTGAACGGCATGTTCGACATCGCCTATCCGAAAGGCATGCTGAACTACTGGAAATCGAGTTTCTTGAGCACCCTGGACGATAGCGTTATTAACACGCTCGTCGAGATGGTGGAACATTGCCCTTCGATATATAGCGGCATGTTCCTCGAGCACTGGCACGGAGCCGCAGTCCGCGTGCCGCAAGACTCTACAGCCTTTCACCACCGTCGCGAAGGCCACAATCTGCTGATCCTCTCGCAATGGCAAGATTTGGCCGCCACGGAAAAGAACATTGCCTGGGCACGCCAGAGTTTTGCTCGTTTAGAACCTTTTTTCGCGAGCGCGCGGTACGTGAATTATATGGATCAGGATGACGCGGGCGACGTGGCCGGACCGTTCGGCCCGAATTACGCGAGGCTGGCTAAGATCAAGGCGCAATGGGACCCGGAAAATATCTTCCATCTCAACCAGAATATTCAGCCGGCGAGCCAGTGAGTCAGCTCATCCTTCCTGCACAGCGTCAGCGAATCAAACGCGAGTTAAGCCTCACGTCGATAGGGGGCATGGCAGTGGTCGGTCTTCCCGCACTGGCTCGATCCGCCTTTTCTGTGTTGTAATAGAGAGATCACTATGCCAAAGCTGAAGACACATAGCGGAGCGGCTAAGCGCTTCAAGAAGACAGGCACCGGCAAGATCAAGCGCGGTCACGCGTTTAAGCGCCACATCCTGACTTCGAAGGGAACCAAGCGCAAGCGCCAGCTCGATACCGATACAATTCTGGACAAAGCCGACCAGAAGAAGATCGAAAGGATGATTCCTTACTAGGGCTTGCTAAGCTTTGTATCAGGGCACGACTTCAGTCGTGCCGGAAGCATTGCTTTTGGTTTTAACGAGCGGGCTTTAGCCCGCAAGGGATCCGGCCGCATGATGCGGCAACCGGCATCGGCACCTTAGCCATGACGGTCAACAGCGTGTGAAGAGGCGTCCTGGCCCCTCGGTGACGAGCGCGGTCAACTTCTTACCTCCAGCCGCTTAAACGAAAGAGAAAAGGAGCAGCAATGCCTCGCGTAAAACGTGGTACCAAGCGCCGCGCACGCCGGAAAAAGATACTGGAGCGTGCCAGCGGGTATTACCTCACAAAATCAAAACTCTACCGTTCCGCAAAGGAGTCCGTCGAGCGCGGACTGAAATTTGCTTACAGCGGCCGCAAGCAGAAGAAGCGCCAGTTCCGTTCCATCTGGATCGTGCGCATCGGCGCCGCCGCCAAGCTGAACGGCATGAGCTACAGCAAATTCATCAGCGGGCTGAAGAAGGCAGGCATCGAACTGGATCGCAAGATCCTGGCCGACCTGGCGGTGAATGACCCGTCGGGGTTTGCGGCGCTGTGCAAACAGGCGCAAAGCGCCACGGCCTAGTCTGGCATTCGCCGCGACAGTTTTTGTCGCCTGGTAGAGCGGGCCTTCAGGCCCGCGTCCCGACTATATTCTTATTCCAGGCCGGCTTCAGCCGACGGCAGGCGCTGTGTTCTCGGGCTGAAGCCCGAGTCGTATATCATTCCGACGCGTGGATGCGGCGCTGCTGCGCCGCTCTACCTTGATAGCCCCATGCGAATTTATCTGCGATCCGCGTTCGTGGCGACTCTGCTCTTGCTGCAGGCGCTCTGCGCCTCAGCTCAAACCGGCTCCAGGTTCGAGGTCACGGTCCCCGCGTCGGCGCACGCGCAGCACATCACCGGACGTGTGTTCGTCGTCATCAGCCGCCAGCACAAAGATAGCCTGCTGGAAGACATTGGCTCCTGGGAGCAGGAGACGCCGTTCTTCGGCGAAGACATCAGCCAGCTCCCCGCCGGCAAGGCTGCCGTCATCGATGCCGGCACGCTGGGGTATCCGCTCGCGAGCCTGAGAGACATTCCTGCCGGCGATTATTACGTGCAGGCGCTGGTCAATGTTTACACCGAGTTTCATCGTGCCGACGGCCATGTCATCTGGGCACACATGGATCAGTGGGAGGGCCAGCAGTTTAACAAGTCGCCGGGAAATCTTTACAGCGAGGTGCGGAAAGTTCATCTCGATCCCGCGAATGGCTACACCGTGAAGCTGGAAGCGAGCCAGGTGATTCCGCCGGTCGAGGTGCCGGCCGATACGCAGTGGGTGAAGCACATCAAGATCCAGAGCAAGCTGCTCAGCCAGTTCTGGGGGCGTCCGATCTACATCGGCGCGACGGTGCTGTTGCCCAAGGATTACGATCAGCACCCCAACGTGGGCTACCCCGTCATCTACGAGCAGGGACACTTCGGCCTGCGGCCGCCGCTGTTCATGCAGATGGAACCGCCAGCGCCGGGATCGAAGCGCGGGCAATTCGGCTACTCGGCGTTTCAGGCGTGGAGCGGCGACAACTTCCCGCGCATGATCGCGGTCACGTTCCAGCACCCCACGCCGTACTTCGACGACTCGTACGCGGTGAACTCCACTAACGACGGCCCTTATGGCGACGCGTTGATGCAGGAGCTGATCCCGTATGTCGAAGAGCACTTCCGCATCATTCGCCAGCCGTGGGCGCGCGTGCTGATGGGCGGATCGACCGGCGGCTGGGAGTCGCTCGCACTGCAGCTCTATCATCCGGAGTTTTTCGGCGGGACCTTCACCGGTTTTCCCGATCCGATTGACTTCCGGCACTATCAGCTAGTCAACATTTACAAAGATCCGAGCGCGTTCGATGTTCCGGGATACGAGTGGGTGCAGCGCGAGCGCCCGCTGATGCGCACCGCCGAGGGACAGGTCGTCGAGACCATGCGGCAGATGAGCCAGCTGGAAGAAGTGCTGGGTACGCATGGACGCTCGGGCCAGCAGCTTGAGGCATGGGAAGCGGTGTATGGGCCGGTCGGCGACGATGGCTATCCCAAGCCGCTGTGGAGCAAGCGAACGGGCGTGATCGACCGCTCGGTCGCCGACTACATGCGCGACCATGGGTATGACCTGCGGTATTACGTGGACAAGAATTGGGCGCGCATCGGGCCGCAGATCACCGGCAAGATTTTCATCTGGGTGGGCGACATGGACAACTTCTACTTGAATCTCGCGGTGTACGACATGGATGATTTTTTCCAGTCGCACCCCGAGGCGCACGCGAAGTTTGACTACGGTCGCCCGGAAAAAGGACACGGATGGTTTCCGTGGACGCCGTCGGAGTTCATCAAGATGATGGCCGACCATATCGCCTCGCAGGCGCCCGCAGGTACGGATGTGAAGAGCTGGCATTACTGATAGGTAGAGCAGACCTTTAGGTCGCCGTCGCTAAGATTTTTGCGGTGTCATCCCGAGCGGAGCTTTTTTTGACGAGTCAGGCGTAAGCGGAGTCGAAGGATCTGCTTTGAGCGTCTTCTGACAGGTTGCTAGGGGCGGACAGCAGGTCGCTCCACGCGGGCTGAAGCCCTTAGTCGGGATGACACAATTGTTGGTGTTTGAAGAGTCCCACAAGAGTTGTCGCTATCTGAATCCGGCCTGACGTTGCAAGGCAGGCCGAGTCTCGCGGAGCGAGACGAAAGAAGCTAGCCCAGCATGGAGCCCTTCTTTTGGGCGGAATGCTGGGTGGCGTGGTTTGGTCGGTCCGAGCCCTTTCAAGGGCGGCACAAAATCGTGCCGCCGGCTGAAGCCGGCTCCGCATTTTTGAAAGTTGGCGTAGACGCGGACCTGAAGGTCCGCTCTACCCGCGACCGCACGACATGTACACCGTTCCCAAACTCGACGATTACTCGCCCGCTGCGCTGGATCGCGCGGTTGCCGAGCTGTTCGCCGCGCTGGATGCCGAATCCGCCGGGTTGCATTCGGACGCCGACTGGAAAGCATTTCGCGATCGGTGGCTGGCGCGCAAGAACGGTATCCTGACGCAGGTCAACGACACGTGGCTGAAGGCCGCGCCCGGTCTGTCGAAGCGCGAGGTCGGCCGCCGCGTCAACGAGATGAAGACTCGCGTCGAGACCGCCATCGAAGACGCGCAGGGAAAGATCCACGCCTCATCCGCCGTCGCCAAGCTCTCCGCCGAACGCCTGGACATTACCCTTCCCGGCATTCAGCGCCCCATCGGCGTGCGCCATCCCGTGCTGCGCGTGATGGACGAAATCGTCGCGGTCTTCAAGGCGATGGGCTACTCCATCGGCGAAGGTCCCGAGGTCGAAACCGACTACTACAATTTCGAGTCGCTGAACTTTCCGCCGAACCACCCCGCGCGCGACACGCAGGACACGCTGTTCATCGCCGGGCAGGAGCAGAAGCCGGCGCGCGACCGCCTGCTGCTGCGCACGCATACTTCGCCGGTGCAGATTCGCACCATGGAGCGGCAGCCGCCGCCGGTGCGCATCGTCATCCCCGGCAAGGTACATCGCAACGATCCGCTGGACGCGACGCATTCGCCCGTCTTCCATCAGGTGGAGGGGCTGGCGGTCGATACCAACATCACGTTTTGCGATCTGAAGGGCACGCTCGACCACGCCATGAAGGCGCTGTTCGGCTCGTCGGTGAAGACGCGCTTCTATCCGTCGTTCTTTCCTTTCACCGAGCCCAGCGCCGACATGCAGGTGAGCTGCATCTTCTGCGGCGGCAAAGGCTGCCGCAAGTGTAAATTCGGCGGCTGGATCGAGCTGCTGGGCTGCGGCATGGTCGATCCCAACGTCTTCGAGTTCGTGAAGCACAATGGCTACGACCCGTCGAAGGTCTCGGGCTTCGCCTTCGGCATGGGCGTGGAGCGCATCACCATGCTGAAGTACGAGGTCGAAGAGATCCAGTTGTTCTACGAAGGCGGCGTGCGCTTTCTGGAGCAGTTCGCATAGTGCGACCCTGGCCGTCAGCGGGGATTGAGAGCGGTTTGAAAGGGCGCAGCTTGAGCTGCGCCGAGCGACTTGTTTTTTCAAGATTGTCATCCCGAGCGAGGTCGCGCCGAACAGAGCGCGGCCGAGTCGAGGGACCTGCTTTTCGTTCGCAGCTTGATGGTGAACGAGAGAACAGCAGGTCCCTCCACTCGCGACCCGTCCTGTGCACGGGTCGGACTCGGTCGGGATGACACTTTAGGAAATTTGTGGAATTCCGGCGCAGCTCAAGCTGCGCCCCTTCAAGACATGAGAATCCTCCCTTCGTGGTTGCGTGAATTCGTTGACGTTCCCGCTGACGACCGTCAGCTTGCCGAGGCGCTGACTTCGGCGGGCATCGCGGTGGAGTCTATCCAGCACGAAAACGGCGAGACCGTTTACGAGATGGACCTCACGACCAATCGCGTGGACGCGATGAATCATTACGGCGTCGCGCGCGAGGCCTCGGCAATTTACGACGTGGAGCTGAAACCCGTGCAGCCTCATTTGCCTCCCCCCCTTTCGCCAACAGATGGCGAAAGGATGGGGCACCCGCATCTGAATTTTCCCATTGTCATCGAAGACCCGGGGGGCTGTGCACGATACACGGCGCGCATTGTTCGCAATGTGAAGATCGGGCCGTCGCCGGTGTTGATCGTCAAGCGGCTCGAACTGCTCGGATCGCGCTCCATCAACAACGCTGCCGACGCTACAAATTACGCGCTGAATGAACGCGGGCACCCTACGCACGCCTTCGATCTTGATTTGCTGGAGGGCGGGACGATCATCGTCCGCCGCGCGCGTGAGGGCGAGGTGCTGAAGACGCTGGACGGCGTCGATCGCAAGCTTACGACCGAAGATCTGGTCATTGCCGACGCGAAGAAGCCGGTCGCGCTGGCGGGCGTGATGGGTGGCTTCGACACCATGATCACCGAGCGGACGAGGAACGTGCTGATCGAGTCGGCGTGGTTTGAGCCGTGGACGGTGCGCGCGATGGCTAAGCGTCATGGCATGCACACGGATGCCTCGCATCGCTTCGAGCGCGGCGCCGATTACGGCATCACGCCGCTGGCCTGCGATCGCGTATCCGAGCTGATTCTGCAGAGCGGGGGCGGCGACCTGGACGGCGAACGCATCGATGCAATCGGGCGCAAGCTCGAACGCGCGCCGATCACGCTGCGGTCGTCGGAGATCAAACGCCATCTCGGAATCGACATTGCCGCCCGTGAAGTTGGACAAATACTTGGACGGCTTGGGTTCGAGACAACAGCAGGTCCCTCGACTCCGGCTGAAGCCGTCGGTCGGGATGACAACTCAGAAAGGGTTAGCGCCGAGGCTTGGAGCGTGCACGTTCCGACCTGGCGGCTCGATGTGGAGCGCGAGATCGACGTGCTGGAAGAGCTGGCGCGCATTTACGGCTACAACCGATTCCCGAACACGCTGCCCCCGTTTGTGGGCGCGGTAGTCGAGCTGCCCGACGAGCGGAAGAACACGAAGCTCCGACAGACGATGTTGGCGCTCGGTTACAACGAAGCAATATCGCTTACCTTCATCTCAAAGGAAGACGCGACGATTTTTCCGCTTTCCGAAAAAAACTCCCCATCAACCAAAAGCGGGTTGAGTAGGGCACCCACCCCCGAGCCATTGGCGCTGGCGAATCCTTTGAACGAAGAAGCCGGATTCATGCGGACTTCGCTGCTGCCCGGCCTGCTGAACCTGGTCAGCTACAACCTGAACCGGGGGACGACGGACGTGCGCCTGTTCGAAGTGGGCGACGTCTTTGAGAAGCTCGGCGACCGCCACGGCGAGCGGCGTCATCTCGGCTTGGTCGCGACCGGCAACGCGCTGCCCGCCAGCGTGCACGCTCCCGCGCAGCCGTACACGTTCTTCCACATGAAAGGGGATGTGGAAGAACTCCTCGCGGCGTTCGAGCACAGTTCGCTGGAATTTGACCCCGACGTATCGGGATACCTTCATCCCGGACGTTCGGCACGGGCGGTCATGGACGGCGAACCCATCGCCATGTTCGGACAACTGCACCCCGAGCAGGCCGGTGCGCGCAAGATCAAGCAGCATGTGTACCTTGCCGAGATTCGGCTCGACCGGCTCTACCGCCATGCTCTGCGCGAGCCGCGCTATCGGCGCATCTCCAGGTTCCCTGCGGTCGCGCGCGACTTCTCCTTCGTGTTCGACGACGCAGTCACGTGGGAGAAGATCACGTCCGCCATCGACGAACTGCTCATCGGCGAGCTGATCGCGCTCGCCCCGGGCGAGATATTCCGCGGCGAAAAGGTCGGCGGCGGCAAGTACTCGGCGCTGATCCACGCCGAGTTCCAGTCGCAGGAGCGCACGTTACGCGACGATGAGGTCGCGCAATGGTCCGCCGCGATCATCGCCAAGCTGCAAGCGCTCGGCGGCGTGCTGCGGGCGCAGTAAACCCGGCAAACACCGACCCTGTGTTTCAGCTCACAACACCGCGGCCGATGCCGCGCTAGAATGTGAGCGATGCCGGAGTACCCTCGGTGGCTGGAGCCACCAGTTAAGTAGGACTCTTTGCGGCGGGCTGAAGCCGCGCCCCCTTCGAAGCCGCCGTGATCCGCAGTATCGAGGGCCGGTACGGCAATAAGGGTGGAACAAGGACGGAATTATGACCAACAATCCTGTGGAGCGGCCGTTGGCCGAAGCCGATCCCGATATCGCGCAGGCAATCGAGAATGAGGAGCGGCGCCAGCACGAAGGCCTGGAACTGATCGCCTCGGAGAATTTTGTGAGCGAGGCGGTGCTCGAAGCGGCCGGTTCGGTCTTCACCAACAAGTACGCCGAGGGCTACCCCGGCAAGCGTTATTACGGCGGATGCGAGTTCGCCGATGTGGTGGAGAACCTGGCCCGCGATCGCGCCAAGCAGCTCTTCGACGCCGAGCACGCCAACGTGCAGCCGCACTCGGGCTCGACCGCGAACATGGCTGCGTACGCCGCGGTCATCCAGCCTGGCGATACCGTCCTGGGCCTGAACCTCGCGCACGGCGGACACCTGACCCACGGTCATCCGCTGAACTTCTCCGGCAAGACGTACAAGATCGTTCCCTACGGCGTCACCAAAGAAACGGAAACGATCGATTACGACGAGTTGGAGCAGATCGCCGAGCGCGAGCGGCCTAAGCTGATCATCGGCGGTGGCAGCGCCTATCCGCGCATCATCGATTTCGCGCGCATGCGACAAATCGCCGATAAAGTTGGCGCGATCTACCTGGTCGATATGGCGCACTTTGCAGGTCTGGTCGCCGGCGGCGTGCATCCTTCGCCGGTACCGCACGCGCAGATCGTCACTTCCACCACGCACAAGACGCTACGCGGTCCGCGCGCGGGGCTGATTCTCTCGAAAGCCGACTACGCCAAAGAAATCGACAAAATTGTATTTCCCGGAATGCAGGGTGGCCCGCTTGTGCACATCATGGCAGCCAAGGCGGTGTGCTTCCACGAGGCGATGCAGCCCAGCTTCAAAGACTATGCACGGCAGATTGTCGCCAACGCGAAAGTTTTGGCGCAGACGCTCATCGACGAAGGTTTCCATATCACCTCCGGCGGGACTGACACGCATCTGATGCTGGTGAACGTTTTTGCCAAGGGCATGCTGGGATCGGAAGCCGAGAACGCGCTGCACGAAGCCGGCATCACGGTGAATAAGAACGCGATCCCGTTCGATACCAATCCTCCGTTGAAGCCGAGCGGTATTCGCATCGGCACGCCCGCTTTGACCACGCGCGGAATGAAAGAACGCGAGATGAAGCAGGTAGGCAAGTGGATCTCGGAGGTGCTGCACAATCGCGCGGACCAAGCTGTGCTGGCGCGGGTGAAGCGCGAGGTGCTGGAGCTAGCCGAGGCCTTTCCGCTGTA
>Ga0335073_10001921_pt1 | contig 28253 bp, 24 predicted proteins | sample Lox_Sample_22_FD_207093 | JGI IMG/M metagenome (GOLD analysis project Ga0335073, IMG submission 207093) | Soil microbial communities from Loxahatchee National Wildlife Refuge, Florida, United States - Lox_Sample_2.2 | ecosystem: Environmental > Terrestrial > Soil > Wetlands | place: USA...
GTACAAACTTCTACAACCGGTCCGGGCGGCAACGTGAAACTCAATCTATTTTGAGATTTCAGGCTGAAACACACTCCTTTCTCAATTCCACCGGTCCGTCTTGGCAACTATATAACGACCATTTCCTATCTATCAGACACGGCAGAAAACATCATTTCTTGGCAAAACATGAGACTCGATAATATTCTCAACGTCATTACTATTCTCTCAATCATTTCTACTGCAACGGCAGTTCCAACCCGTCGGCGAGACGTCACTCGTCCAAACAGGCGGCAACAATGGAGTCCAACAGACACTTCTTTCCCCACAACCCCACCAACCGTCCCACCTGCCATTTCTTGTACCTGCAATTGCCAGGACGTATTCTGTTATGATGATGAGTATTGTTGTTAAACGGGCAAATTGTATCTGAAAGCAGTGTCAGTGTTTGGGTTGTGGTGGACATGTTTTCGTAATACTGCATGCTCATGTACATCTGGGACTATTTGAAATGGAATCGCTATATGCCCCTATTTCATCCCTCTCCACTCTAACAGTTGAACACGTTGTAATCGATGACCGAGGTCGGTGGCTCTGACACTTCAGATGATGAAACTGATGCTTAAATCAGCATTTAATTGACGTTTTAACGCCCTGAATCCTGACCAAACAGTAACAATGGTTAGGGAGCCAGAGGTCGACGGGCTGTCCTGCGATAATAGAGACGCTCTTGCTTGGACTCAAGGCAATGCTCTCCGCCATTGTCAAGTAGTGGTAAGAGACTTTACTAGCCTCAGACCCTAGCGCGACTGGAAATCCACTGAACCCACCTTTACGTATGAAACAATGACGTATGAAACAGTGAGAGTCTAGTAGATCCTTTCCTCCTTGGCATTACGAGATAAAAGCTTTCGATGATGCTCTTATTGATCAGAAATGATTGCAGTAATCTTGAGCTTGGCCTTTCTAGCCGGCGTGTCGCACGCAGAATCAAGTCAAGTCGCCAGTGCCACAAAGTCTGCTGTCTCTCCAACTGCGGTATTGCCACTTCTTGTTATACTAATGTAGTCTGTTTGGATTCCATCCGCGCTCGAATGGGTGCCTTGTTTCGAGGCGAGACAAGCGAATTACAACCTCACTTTCACCTGTGCAAATTTGACCGTTCCGTTAGATTATTTGAACAATCCTCAAAATAGGACAACTCAAGTAGGTGTCGCAAAAGCGCATCCAATGGAATTAACACAACCTCTGGGAGAATTGTTTATTGGTCAAGCGAATGGCATCTCGTAAGTCCGATTACTTATTGAGCTTACATATTTAGGAATATCTTGTCGGCTGCAACAGAAGATACAATATTTCCGATTGTTTTGAATCTTACGAACAGACAATACGATGTTATGTTGGTTGATGCTAGGGGGGTAAAACTCTCGGTTTACGTGGCTAATTTGAGACTGGTTGGTCAAACTATTTCAATTGCAGTCTCGTATACGGCGACCCTCCTTCGAGTCCCAACATATCGTTAGTCTCAATTGAGCAAAATGTTGAATATTTTTCATTCCCTGGTGGTTGCGCTAACATCGACCCGGATTACGTGTCACACCTCAATACTCCTATCCTTGCTCGAGACCTCGACTTGGTTCGTAACCTCACTGGTGCGGAAGCTTTGAATTACATTGCTTGGGATGATGGGAATATGGTCGGCGTTACATATGCAGCATTATTTCCTGAGCGTGTGGGACGAATGGTTCTTGATGGTACACATGAATGCTACTTGTCTAACTGGAGGTATTCCGAATTTCCCTCTTTACATGGGCATTTCAGGGAATATTCTCGATTTGAACTATAACGCATACCTCGATATGCCGATTATTCTGTCAGAGTGGGCCTCGCAGTGTGTTGCGGCTTATAACATCAACCAGACGTCTTGCACGTTTGCTGAAAAGTCAATGAAGGCAACCAATCCAGTATCCGATGTCTTGTCAAGGATAGCAAGCATCACAAGCGCTTTGGCAACCAGTGCCCAACCATTTGACAACGAACCAGCCAACATCCTGGCTTTCTCTTCTAGTCTCCCCAACAGCCTCATCGGTCCTTGGGTTTGGCCTTATCTAGACGAGTTTTTCACGACCCTAGAGCAGGACCTCGAAAACTATATTCCACCTCCTCCTACCCCACCACCATCACAATCCACTGGCGGTGACGATCAGCCGGTCTCAGTACTTTATAACGAGAACCTCACACTGTCTTCTTATAACTTCTTTGGATCTCCGCCTTATGCAGTGAACCCTTACTCGTTTGCAGGAGTTACGTGTGTAGATGGGAGCCTCGAAAACATTCTTACAACCGACACATTTGCTCAATACATTGAAGGTCAAATTTCGCAGAATGCTACAATCGGCGCTATAATGGCGTATCAAGAAGTGGTGAACTTTCCAATGTGCCTTTCGTGGCCAAATGCCACCCTCAACAATGCGGAGATTTATCGCTCAGCGTTCCCATCGTCTGTCAAGAATAAGATACTCATGATTGCTGAAACATTTAATGTGGCATGGAGTTACGAAGGCGCGTTCGCTACGTATCAATATGTGGGAAGTCAAAATGCAGTATGGTTCATTCATGATGCCATAGGAGACGGAGTGTATTGGGATCCGAATAACTGTACGTACAACGGGATCAGAGAGTTTCTGGTGGCAGGCATGACCCTAATAGATAGTCGAAGCTAATTTAGGAACACTACCGGAAAATGGAACAATCTGCAAGACAGATCATTCTGGCCTCAATAACGTGTTCATCCAGTATCAAGCCGTGCCAATAGATCAAGTCGTTGAGCGTAAGTCCAACTCGAAGCTGGTCCTTGGTTTGGTATTGGGAGTAGCATTTCCGGTGACAGTCGTAGCGATCGTTGCTTATGGATTCTGCAAGTTGAGAAGAAAGAGTAGGAGAGAGGCGATGAGTCGTGTTGAGCGTCTCAAGAATGGTGGAGTCATAACGGAATCGGCGAGATAAAGAGCAGAGGTAGTCCTTTGTCTTCGAAGTGTAACGCGTACATACTCTATAGCGCTTCCTCATTGAAGGATTTAGGCCTTCTGGACGCTAGAAGAACGAGATTCTTCACGAAAGAAAGATTGTGGTATGTAATGATCGTCATTAAACTATGATGGAAGCTAGACGTAAGACTTGGGGGCTCAGACCAACCACGTTGGGCCAGAAGTTACAACGCAGCCTGACACACTCTCGGCGAGAGCAAAGGCAGGGTCTCAGCGAATGTTTGAGGCTGAGATGCGGGAGGAGGAGCGATGAGACAAAGAGGGTGAAGAGCGGTAATGTACATCTGAAGGAGTTGAGGGCCAGGCTGAGTGTGTTGTTGGCGAGAAAGGTGAAGTCGAGAACGGTTCCTTGCGGATTGAGGAAAGTATCTCTCAACTGAATCTGACTTCCATCTTCGCAACTTCATAATATCCTGTGCAGCTAGTCCTGCCTGCGAGGCCGTAGATGCTGCGCCGCACCTGAACTACTGAACGAGTGTCCAGAGAAGTTGGTGGGATAACTCTGAGCTTCACGAAGTTGAGAATGCAAAAGGATTAATAACCCAAGTCACAACTGTAACTCTGTAATTGAAGGGGCCGGACAGTCGAGAGAAACGCGGCTGAGTGGAGATTCGGGAAAACGGGAGAATCAGGGTTTTCGCCGGTCGGGATGGTGAAGCCGCATCAATTTATTTGCAGTGGCAGATCGAAGCCAAACTGCTGAGAACGTCATCCCAGTTTTATTTAGTCCACTTCTTGCACACCATTCCGGAGTGTGTTCTAAACGAACATTCGAAGACGTCACCTCTTCGCTCTCCTTACTTAGTACTACAACAAGACCTCATCTCCATGAAGAACCTTTCCCAACTCTGTTGCGGATTGTGCAACCATCCGTATCTAATGCTGTCCATCCTGCTGGATTTGGCAATTCTATCCTACAGCGATGAGATCATTTGTTTTAAGCTTTGTCATTTGCATAAATAGACCTGCCAGAAGTCAATTCATCTCCCTCCAAACACATAAATCTCGTATCTCAACATCAACCAGAAGGGCCTAACCGATATGATATCGATGCCTCTTCTATAGTGTCCCGAAATCGCTGGCTGGTTTTAAGTTCACCAAGGTACCAGAATATGCTGCGCTTGATTGGTGAATAAGCCGGTCCCGGCGGGACAGTCTGCTGTCTGCGTTTCAATCACAACCGAATAGCGAGAACATGGACCGAATTCTCCTCGCCAATTCACTAGCCCTCCACCGACCTCAAGCTTCACACTCCCAACTTCCTTATTCATTATAACGTTAAAGCCATTCGGAAGTAACGAGCCTTAGTCTTTTCTCATGAAGAAGCTTGGAAAAGCCTTGAGACGAGGACTGAAAGCGAGACCGAAAGGACCCGAGTCCACGCCTCCGACCTCAAGTAAAGCGGGCGCTAATATCAGCGTCGCCTCCAGTGTCCAAACAACTATCGAAGAGCCGAGTACCAAAACAGAGCCCGATACTGGAACGGAAGAGCGAAATGCAGTTCGAGCTCTCACCGAATTGAATACTGCGGTTTTGGAGTTCAAGGAACGTTGCGAACTGTTGGCCAAGAGGAACCAGAAAATGGTGAGGATTGACGAAGCGGCTCAGACAGCGATATTAGAGGCGACAAAAAACGCAGATATCCAAAGCGCAGCGACTTTCTTTGGCAGTCAAATCTCTGCTGCGATTCGAGCGAGGACGATGAGGCAAGAAACACCAGATTCAGTTTGGAGCAACAAGCTTTGCAAGTTCTTGACAAAACTCTATCCTGTTGCTCGCCTCTCACTTGGCTTGACAAGTGCACTTGCTGAGGTATATTATATCCCTCACACTTTGGCTAATTGAAGGGTGTAAATTTGCTTACAATGAAAGTCACCGCCGATGGCCTGGCGCTCATACTGCAGGTAAGAAATTTGCCGACAGGTCTAATAATAGGCTATTAACGAGGAAGCCGACCGAGCAGGCGACTTTTATGAACAACTGCAACGAATTGAGTATCAATCAGCAAGAATTGCAGAGAACCCCAATTTTGATTTGACCCTTTGCCTGACGAAGGATTTGATGAGGGAGAAGTCTCTTGATTTAATGACTGCGATTGTCAAATTTTTCAATTCTGCGCTTCTTTACTTTAACCACAACCTTTTCTGTTGTCCCTCTTCCCTTCTATACTCATTGTCATAGATAACCTTCTGAAAAACCTGGGTGGGGCCGCAACGGTATACGAATCTGGGAAGCGAAAATTGACCATTGCAATTGGAGAATACGACCAAGCCGTCTGTGATCTTACCGCCAGGGTTGTCGCGAGTATATTGTTTTTCTTCGTGCTTGTGTTGACTTGATCAGGTTCAAATTATGAGGCAACCTTAACTCGAAAACAGAGGCAGAGTGAGCAGTTCTTAAAGTGGTTGTCTCCCTCGTATTGGCTCGTTGAAGGTCAATTGTCATCCTTACGAAAACAACGGGGAGATGGAACGCTCGAGTGGGCCCGAAACATGCCAGAATTTCAAACTTTCCGAAACTCTACACCTACCTTGGGATGCAAAGAACGTATTTTGTGGATTCGTGGAACTCTCGGAGTCGGTAAAACCATCATGGCGGGATATTTTATCGAATTATTGAAATGCCAATATCCCGATGCCATCGTGGCATACTTCTTTTGCAGAAGCGGCCAAAAGGGTCTGATTAAAGCCCGCGATATCATTAGAACCCTGGCATATCAAGTTATCCAAGAGAGTCCTGAGGCACGTTTGTATCTTGAGTCCCTCCAGCACGAGGAACTTCCGGTTGACGACAACGTTGGAGTTGGGTTTCTGTTTGACAAACTGCTCAAAGAGCCGTTGGCCACGACATCGAAAACATCGTTTATTATCTTGGATGGGTTAGACGAAGCAGATCGAAAAAGTCTCGATAGTACCGAACGGCCAAAAAGACCGGAAATAGAGATTCTTCTTCAACATCTCGCTAAATCTTCCGTCGTCTCGATTGTTGATCGTTAGTAGAGCTGAGGCAAATGTTGCAAGAACCATCCCGACCTTGATCACCAAAACGCTCGGCAAAAATGACAACACTAAAGATATCGATACTTATGTGCGGCAGACAATCCAAGCCTCATCTTCGTTGAAAACACAATTCGAGAAGGAGAAGGTTAATCCTTCCAAATACTTCCACGACAATGCCAATGGCATCTTCTTGTGGGTCGTAATCGTGCTTCATCAGCTCGCGCAGGCAAAATCACGATCAAAGTTTCAAAAGTATTTGACTGGATTTTCAGATGCGTCCGGTTCATTGGAACAGCTATACTCAAGCGTTCTGCAAAGAATTGAGGGTGACGATCAAGCCTGGATAAAGGAGATCCTCCAGTGGGTGGTTGTTGGGCGAGGTTTGAATGTGGACGAACTCCGAGAAGTGGTCGGGATTGTGCTCGAAGATGAACTCCAAGACTTTCAGGCTTTCTTGGAGGTAGAGGTCGGGTCATTCTTGCACCTAATCAATAAAAACGGCACAATGCGGATCGAACTAATTCACGAAACCCTGCACCATTTTCTTACCGATCCAAACCTCTGTCCAGATACATATTGTATTGACGAACAGATCGCACATTCTCATGCTCTCAGAGTCTGTTTAGAAGTCCTCTCCGGAGATAAATATAGCCCCAACTTTACTCGATATGCCGCTGAAGCATGGTCTTTTCATGTCAGGAAGTTGGAAGGATCGTACCAACTTGACATTCTGGGTGAACTACGAGAGTTTTTCGATTCAGGTGGCTGCGTGAACTGGATTCGATTGAGAGGCCTCTCGCTGTTCCGGAGGCTCAAGCCGTCTTTTGACGTCGTCTATTGGGAACCCGTAGAGCGCAAGGAATATGAGCAGTTAACTCAGGCCTTCGAGTTCTTCAAAGGGCTATGCGGACTCGTCGGCCTGGAGAAAATTATGGAACATGGGTCAGAAAGGGAGACGAGCGCTATTAAATGGGCACAGACGATTGTAGACAATCCCGGCTTACTCGGGGAATATGTAGGGAAAGTAGCCGGCGAAATTTGGCTATACGAGGACTTGTCGTGGGATGAGGCTCAAGAATGGTTTTCCGTTGTTTTAAATTACTATCTCAGACGAGAAGCATCGAATGTCGACGAGGTGGAGGACATATCCGAGAATTGTTTCGAAAGAATTGTTACCTGGTGTGGGATGAAAGGCAGGCTGCCAAACTACAAGAACATTGCAGTAGGGTATTTCATGTTGAGAATGTGGGATGAATGTGTCGCTTGCTTCGAACGAACGGACATCTCAACAGAATTATGGGTGGGAATGGCCTATTTGAGATCAAAGGACTATATCCGTGCCACCGAGGCGTTTGAAAGAACCATTATAGCCACCTCAGCCCAGAATATCCCGAGGCCCAGAATTTCTGAAGCTCGATTATTGTGCTTAGACGGCCTCAGCCAAGTATATGTGAGAACAGGAATCCTGAACGATCAAATAAGTACCTTAGACGCCTTCCAGGCCCTAGTTACCTGGAGCAAGTGGACAGCGGTTGAACTGCTCGAAGGTCTTATGAAGAGAAATAACTCTGGCCAAATGAAAATCTTCGAAACCGCTTTATATGAAAAATGGGAATGGTGGGCGGATTCCTACTTTGCAAGAGCCGGCCTAAAGAACGCGCAGGGGGTGGATACAAGCGAAAGTGGAGGAGACGGTGATATCGAAGGACGGATCAGCGCTTATGGTGCCTCTGGGGACTCCAATCTATTGAAACCGGAGGTGAGGAGCGACGGCCAATTATCTCTGCCTCGCATTGGGCAAATGGGCTCGATAGCCATGTCGTGTTCACCAGATCACGATCGTGGAGATCGTTGGGTCCTCGTTGTAAATGTCCTTCAGCAACCTTTTGATGTGTCACTCATGCACACTCTACAAGTCCTACCTGGCCTTGGCCGAATAAAACTTTCGCCTGATTGCAAGTATCTGGGGGCTCAACAATGGAGCGGGGATGTCCGAATCTTCGACACCATGAGTGGCGCGAGGGTGGCAACTGTTCCAGATCACACATTGTTTTCTGATACAAGACAGTTCGCTTTCTCGCCCAATTCCAAATACTTATTGCTCAGCCGATCAAACAACCTGGTAACATGGTTTGATATTGAGACGAGAGAGCAAGGCCATGTGAAATTGAGCTTCAGAGACAATGTCTACTCAGAGAGTATGAAGTTTTCACAATGCGAGAATTATTTAATTACAGCTTGTTCTGATGCAACAGTCAAGATATGGTCTGTCAGCGGAGAGAGCCCCCCACAGATTAAAGAGCAGGCATCTCTGAAACCGCAAGGGGTCGTTTCTGCAATGAGGTGGGATTTATCTGCGGATGGAGAATTGATGGCGGGGAGTCGGTATAGTGTAATGGGAGTTTGGGAGACAGCGACGGGGAGATGTATAGGCAAAGTTCCAAATCTATTCAGTGGAGACCGGTGTACATATACGAGACTGGAGAATGCATTGGTCGTCAAAGTTGGCTTCTTCCGGACTGTCATTTGCAGAAAGCCGTCGGCCGACTCTTGTCTCGACCAATTGGGCATTGACCATGAGCGAGCGTTTAGACAGGAGAAGACTTGGGATGCTGACTGCTCACCCGACGGGGAACGGATTATAATAGGGTGTGCAGACGGGTCCGTTCGTTTATGGAAGGATGGGTTACCACAGTTCGCGTTGAAGTGTTATGACGGTAACTCCACAATTTTGTTCATTTGCTGATGTTTGACCCAATCCGCATGATAACGCACGCCCCATGTTGGGATGTACGAATGTTTGCAACCGGAGACTGGCACGGGACCGTGCGTATTTGGCGGTACTAGGAGAGATCACCCCGTGTGGGTGAGGGGTAAGTATTGTCGTGGCTTTAGCGATGTCATGAGAAGAATTTTTAGTGAACTTAACATGTACCGAGATCTACCCACATCTATCCTATATGTATATATAATCCTGTTAATACGCCCCTGGATATCATGACGATTCACTGAATTCTCAACAGGTTATGAGCCCGGTATGCTTCCACTGCATCGCTTTTGTCCCCTCCATTCCTTCGCTCCTAGTCCTTCCGAATGCAGCACCAACCATCAAGCCCTAAAAAGCACTTAGCTCACGATATCAAGCTTCCCAATTTGCTAGGCTCCGGACTGGCCACCTTTAAAGCAGTTCCTCTACAGGTTTGGATTCGTAGAACCCCTCGATTGCAGCTCGAACATTTCTCTCGCGGATTGTGTAACCATACATCTGGAGATGCTATCGGCAGTTCTATCCTACAGCTTTGTCATTCGCACAAATAGACCTGCTAGCACGTCGTTTCTCAGGAAGCAATTCATCTCTATCCAAATATATCAATCTCGTGTCTCAACACCAAGCCTAACCGATATGATGTTGACGCCTCTTCTATACCGTCCGGAAATCTCTGCCTGGTTTTAATTTCACTTTCTAACCATGTTCAAGGTGCTGTCAATGGTGAACGGCATGGCCATGGCGGACAGTCGTTTTTCCTGGTTCAGCGATGAGCCTTCTGGATCCGGTTCGCATTTCAATCACAACCGAATTGCGAGACCAGTGTCCTTTTCCGAGTTCCTCCGAAACTCGCCTCTTCCTTTGTCCTTGAGCTACTGCGTCAATACTCTAGCACGAGATCCTCAACCATGGATCCTGTTTCAGCGCTGTCTGTTGCTGCTGCTGCTGCTCAATTTGCAGAGCAAGTGCTCATCATTTCTGAACGCCTGTACCAGTTCTTTAAGACGGTAAAGAACGCTCCGAAGCTGTCGCGAGAATTGCGCCAGGAAGCTCTTCTGCTTTCGGATACGTTGGAGAACTTGCGCTCCGTATTTACTGCCCCTGATGCCTCAAAGGCTCTGCGGAAGGCAAGTCCCTCGGCGGACCTTCTTCAAGGCTTCGAAGAAACTATTAAACAGATCGCGGCACGAGTGGAGATCAAAGAAGGGGAAGCGTCATGGAAAAGGCTAGTTTGGCCGTTTACCCAAAAGGAGAATGAAGACTACCTAGCAAAGCTGGAGAGATTCAAAAGTTCTTTCCAACTTGCATTGCAAGTCCTACAATCGTACTTCCTTCCTACCTCCTTCGCTGACTTGCCAGCTCGAAGTTGGACAATATCGAGTTTACTGCCCGTCGGATCGATTACACTGTACAACATTCACATCAGCTCAATATTGGTATATATCTTCCCACTTCCACTGACAATGGATAGATACTTCGCAGCAGCGTCGACAGGGTATACTCGCTCGATGGTAATGTCTCACGTGCTTTAGAAAAGCGGCTTCGTATCTTAAATTGGATATATGCTCAGGAGTTTGACCGTCGACACAGAGAGATCGCTCGAGTTCGAGTGGAAGGGTCGGCAGACTGGTTTCTGGACTTGGCAACATATAGGGCCTGGTTGAGCGTTGAATCGGACAGTAACGTCCTTTTCTGTCATGGCATGCGTAAGAAATATCAGATTCGATCTTGAGTTAATATTGCCTTTAGCTGGCTGTGGCAAATCTGTCATTATGTACCTCGATCTTGTTTCACAAGTCCTAATCGATCTAGGTCTCGAGTCGTGGACGAATTGAGGGCCGGAACGTCCAAGACCCAAGCGGTGGGATACATTTATTTTGACTACAACGATCCAAATTCGTTCGAACCCGAGAATATAATTCGCACGCTGTTGAAGCAGCTTTTGTTCAATCTCCGTGCTGTTCCAGACATCCTCGAAAAATTCTATGACGATTGCAAAGACAAAGGAAAATCGGCAGATGTTGCTACTTTGAAAGAGCAATTGCTTCTGAACATTTCAAAGTTCCATACGGTTTTCCTCCTATTCGATGCACTTGATGAGATCTCAGCGGACCGCAGCAAGGACGTCATGGTGTTAATGTCTGATTTCGGCAAGACTGGGTCAAAGATATTCTGCACCAGTCGCATTAACACGCAAAGAGTAAGGGCGGAGTTGGGGAATCCAATAGTCCAGGAAATGCGAGCGAACCATCAAGACATCGTCTGCTATATAACGACAAGGTTGGATCGGGAATACGACTATGATCAAGAAAGTAAACAACAAATCTCAGATTCTTTGACCGACAAAGTGGAGGGGAAGTAGGTCCACCACTGTAGAAGCATGCTGACGTGCTAGGTTTTTGCTTGTTAAATTTCAACTGGACTACGTTCTAGACTTCGCAGAGCCCTCAGATGCTATTGAATGCCTCAGCGTCCTCCCAACGGACATGGAATCTGCCTACAAACTGGTTTTGGACCGGATCGAAAGGAAACGACGACCTACCGTAATGAAAATCTTGTCATGGTTATTTCACGCTCGGAGGCCGTTGGGACAAGATGAAATTCGAGAAGCGATCGCCGTGCGCCATGACCGAACGACTCTTCCCAAACCTTTAATTAATCCAGATGCCTTGATCGAGTATTGTCAAGGTTTGGTCGCAGTGGACGAAAGCACGAAAATCGTGAGGTTCTCACATTTTACTGTGAAAGAGTTTCTCTTTCAGCATTATCAAGGCCATTTGCTTCCAGTGGTTGACTGCGCGAAGATATGCCTGACGTATATAAACTTCACAGTCTTTGAAAAAGGACCATGCGCATCGATGGAGGAATATTGCGAACGAAGAAAGGAATATATATTCAGTGAATATGTCTCTCAATTTTGGGGAGGATACGTCCGAGGAGAAGGAGAGAGTGATGAAAACGTGATTCGAGCTTTGGCCAGATTCTTTAAATGCCCGTCACGGGTAGCTGCAATACGGCAGATAGAAGTACAGGCGCGACGAGACTACCGTCGCGTTTCCTTTTGGCCTGCTACTCGGCGTGATTGGACTCCCCTACACGTTATTGCCAGCCAGGGATTGTCTCGTGTGTGCGCAGGGATTTTAATGCATCTCGAGGGAGTTGAAGAAATCGATTTTGTCAACCGAAAAGATGCGTTCGGGCTAACTCCGCTGAGGTTAGCTGCCGAAAATGGTTATTATGCAATTGCAATTCAACTGATCGAGAACGGCGCTGACGTCTCTGCAAAGTGCATTGGCAGATGGACTGCCTTGCATGCGGCAGCTCAGGAAGGACACCTTGAGATCGTAAAGGTGCTGCTTGAAAAGGATGTTGAGATCAATGCAAAGAACGGATTGGGAATGACAGCCTTGTGTATAGCATTTAGAGGAAGTCACCTTGAGATTATAAAGTTGCTGCTTGAAAGTGGCGTTGATATCAATGAAAAGGACGATTTGGGACTGACACCCTTGCATAAAGCGGTTTGGGGAGGACACCTTGAGATCGTACAAGCACTGCTTGAAAAAGATGTTGAGATCAATGCAAAGGACTATGCCGGACGGACGGCCTTGCAGATAGCCGTTAAGAGAAGGGACCTTGAGATTGTGAAGGCGCTTTGTCAAAAGGATGTTTACATCCATGAAGAGGACAGTCATGGAGAGACAGCTTTGTATCTAGCCGTCAGGGCAAGACACCTCCAGATTCTCAAGGTATTGCTTGAAAAGGACGTTAAAATCGATGCAAAGGACGGCTCTGCATGGACAGCCTTGCATCAAGCAATTGAGATAGGAGACTTTGAGATTGTAAAGGTGCTTCTTGAGAAGGATGTTGACATCAATGCAAAGGGCTATGCCGGACTGACGGCCTTGCAGGTAGCAGTTATGAGAAGGGACCTTGAGATTGTAAAGGTGCTTCTTGAGAAGGATGCTGACATCCATGAGGAGAACAGCTATGGACAGACAGCTTTGCATCTGGCCGTCAGGGCAAGACACCTCCAGATTCTCAAGGCATTGCTTGAAAAGGACGTTAAAATCGATGCAAAGGATGGTTCTGGACGGACAGCCTTGCATCAAGCAATTGAGATAGGAGACTTTGAGATTGTAAAGGTGCTTCTTGAGAAGGATGTTGACATCAATGCAAAGGGCTATTCTGGATGCACAGCTTTGCATCGAGCAGTTGAGGAAAGTCACCTTGAGATTATAAAGATGCTGCTGGAAAGGGGCGCTGATATCAATGAAGAGGACGATTACGGGCAGACAGTCGTGCATAATGCAGCATGGAAGGCCGATATCGCAGTCATCTCCCTCTTGTATAAATCACTAGATTCAACAGCACCAAGTGAGAGCCGCGCCCTCGATGCCAATGAGGAATTCACCGATGTCATAACCGCGCTCCAGTTTTTAACGACGAAATTCCCGGAAGACGACAGGTTGTGGAGAGCTCTCGGAAACGAATTCTTTCGACGAACGATGTATAGCGACGCGATTGAGACGTATGACACTTCCGTTCGTAAAGCCTTCACAAATGAGGCAACAAGAGATCTCGACTCTGTTGATTTCTTGCTGGACTGCAGCCAGTGTGACGGGCCACTCAATGGATACCATTACAAATGTAAGAGTTGCTGCTGGCATATCGATTATTGTCAAAATTGCGTACATGAAGGCCTCTGGAAGCACCGCCATTCGATTGAAGATTTGCTTCAAATACCCTCCCATTGGCCTTTGACGCCAGAGGAGGATGAACCTTTGGGCGTTTGAGGCATTGATTATGGGCCGAGGCACAACAACATTTTCCGTAGAGATTAGAGACAAATGTGAGAAAGAAATATGAAGATGGTGTGACAACGGCAAAGGACAGAGCAGCGACGTGTTTCTCAGTGATGGATGGATGGCTTGGGAGACACAACAGGCAGCGATGAGGATGATGGGCTTGACAGACTTGATTGCTGAGGATCTACGAAATTGACGACGGCCATGTTAGAATGACGTCAGCGCTGTGCTGCAAGTATATAAAGCCAAGTCTGTAGCCAGATCTCAATCAGACAATTCACTCGCTCACACACATCCACATATATTTCTACAGGCTACTTATTACAGATGGAAGACGAGGTTTATATCAATATAATCGGCAACATTGCTGCCCCCAGTGTAACGCGTAACCTAACATATGAAGACTGCAGAGAAGGAAGTGTTTTGCTCCGGTATGGCGAGCAAAGGTTTTGCAAGCATTCCAAATGTGGTGGTAACGTCCTGATGTCGTCATCTCGTGCAGCGAGATGGAACCCTGGTGCTAAGCAGGTGCCAATTACCGAACCTGTTCCTACTCCGAGCAACTCCCCTGTCATAACATCCAATCAACAAGGACTCCGTTACATCCGTATCCGGAACAGTGACAACAATCGTAGTTCGCACTGCGATTCCGAAACTTGACGTCTTTACGAACTCGAGGAAGATTGTTCCGACTGTGCCTGGTACACTTATTACCATAGTGATTCCTGAGCAATACTCAATGCAATCGATCTCAGTGTCGAATACTATGTCAACAGACTCACCAAGACTTATTCTGTGGTCACCGAATACACACTCGAATGAACTGCAAAGTGGAAACCGTATACTTATATCTTGCATTTGCTGGATTTGCTTTTTGCACGGGCATTGGGGCATTGTTGGTCTAGGGAGTCGAATAATAGTGCAATGAATGTACTTGTATCATTGATAGAACATCCAGGCGCTTGTAGGAATGCCTTGATATATATGGATAATGGGTCCCTTCGTTGTAATTAGATCTTCCCCAACGCAATATCCAACGATTGTCCCCATACATAATTTTCAGCCTCCGTCTTCTCCCCATTCACCTGTCTGGAGCTATAATAAGGCCTAGATGAAAGTCAGTTGACAAACAGAGATGCGCTTACACGTCCACTGACAGGGCGGAGATAGATAGATGGTGCAACGGCAATACGGTTGCTCATCGATTCTAGTCCAAAAACTTGCCTTGGGACAATCAGGTGGAGGACCTGGACAATCTGCTTTCGGTCCTTCCAACAGCTTCAAAGGCGTCGCTTCCACCATAGCCAAAATTCCTGTTATGACAATAAGGACAATAGCCACTGGTTTCATTTTGGCGACATACATCAGTTTTAGCGCTCAAGTTTGATGGACCCAACTCAGCGCCGATCTTGGCAGTGATATAGGCCAAAATTCCGAGTGCATATCTCCATATCCAGGGGACGGAGCGGGAAATCTAGATAAATTTTGTGTCTGTCGGCCTGGATGATGTTCTCCCGCGTACCGTGACGTCAGATGGGGTGGAATATTTGAACGTCATTTCAATCACAAGGAAGAGAAAGAAAGGCGGGGTCTCGACACTGCGAAACCAAATTCAGAGTCTTGCGAGGGAGAATGGGCTCCTCAGTCCAAACTACTGATGAAAATACTCGTCCTGAACAACCTAACAACTCTTTCCCCTCTAGAGTTTTCTACATCGGTGCGTCCGGGTCCCTGTTTTCAGCGATCCATTGAACAATATGAGGTATGCTCCTGGTAACCTTCGCGTTTCACATGCCACCACATTCAAGTCCACGATGCCCTCTACTCGGAAAAATGGAGAAGGCTACCCAGAAATCAAAAAAGACTTTGCCAGTTCATCTAGGTTATTTCCCCGAGAGCGCTCGGATTGATATTACGAATCTAGTCGTAATTTCCTTATGTCGGATAACTTTGTGAATCCTTTGTCGTCCCCCACCTCCGGTATCCAGGTCTCCTCGGTCCACCGCTTGTTGCTCCCTTATCCAGTTCAAGTCTGTATTGGCCTCGAGCTGATTAGCTCAACGCTGATCTGACGCTGACATGGTTACAGCTGGTAGACCTCAACCGTTATACTTGGTTCTAATTCTTGTCTTCTACAATAATGCAAACAGGGCGAATTGGACGGGAATTGAACGTCAAATTCCCACTCCGATAAAGATAGGAGAGTTGTTGACGTCACACGGGCTTGGGGCCGCGTCTAGCGCACATCTTGAATGAATTGAAGGGAGTGAACGAACTCTTTATGGTCAGGTAGGGAACCTTCATTAATATAATATGTATCTTTATTCAAACGTTCACGCACTATTGTGCTGCGGCGAGACAAGTGGCTCCCTCGGTTTCGCTATCCACACATTGTAACCCCAAAAGACTGTTACAAGCGCCCTGATAGATGTGAAATTCATTCTCCCACCAGGATAGTTGACAATAAACAGTATGGACGTTGTCGCAACAGTAGCTCGTGTCCTGTGGGAAATTCGTGCCCGGTCCGCATAGAGCTCCCACATGATCGCAGGCGTTGAGATCGGGATCGGAAGGGGCCGGGGAAAAATACTGCGCGCAGATACTGGACAGAAAAATGAATAGACAGAAGACTACTTGAAGACACATTGCCTAACTTCGTGGGTTTCGAGCTCGCTATTGTTAATGTTGTGGGTCAATGGGACCTTACCAAGTGTGGGAAGTTGTATATTGGCAAACACATTGGTTCAAAGTCGCATTATATAGCTATATTGTGCCTGTGATTCTCTTGGCATTTAGGTGTAGTATGTCAGCCGGAAGGTGGAGGATGTGTCATCGGACGATAGGGTTCATTACGGTCATATGGAGAACTGTTATCCCGGTTTTCGATGTTCCAATCATATGAGGTCGCGGACAGCGTGCTGGTCTTTATTGGGTGGGTAGAAATTTCGGACGTGGGGGTTGTGACGCAGGCCAAGAGCCAAGCCTCCCAATTTGCCCATTCTCCGGCTGAAAAGGTCTTCTTCGCCGATTGTTTTCGATTGCAATCTGGAATCATTCGGAATCGGCGAGGGATCGTATGGTTTGTTTGAGAACCCTGTCAAGAGCAAGGCAGCGACGTGCTTCTCAGTGGTGGATGGATGGATTTGGGAGCTCTGGAGCAAAGGAACGAGAGCTTGGCTAACGACAGAGTTGATTGCTATATACGAAATTGATGATCGCCGCTTATGACAGAAGTTCAGTGCAGACCGGGTGGGAGATGACATCAAGGCACATTCGCTGCAAAGTTGACGTCGATCGCCATGTATTACTTTTACAGCCTAACTGAGAATTATCGCGGGATGCATAAAGGCGGAAATTAAAATTACACACATTAAGGTTAAAGTTCATGGCGGAAGCAAGATGACTCACTCAATCAAGGGTCCACACGGATGACTCACTCCGACAACCTCCGCACGTAATAATTGTTAATAATACTCCAGCCTCACCCGAAATCGACCTTGAGCTTCATTCTCAACGAAAAACGACAAAGCGAAGAAATCAACGTTTCGAACGATTCCGGCATGGACGGCACTGTCCAGGCTCCAACTTCTGATGCTCTGGCATCCGACTCATTATCATGTGGAAACTCTCACGTCGACTCGGAGCCTGTAAAGACGACTCAAACGAATGATACGTCATCCGACTCAGAATCTACAACCGACCGAAAATATAAGCCTCGTGTAGTCAAAGTCGAGCAAAAAGGGATCTATACTGTCAAAACATTTGAAAGTATAAATATTCTGCAAGAATGGATTAAGGCGCTGCGAGCTTCGAACCCATACATCATTCGCCTTTTCAAGATCTTCTGGAAACTTTCGCCCACGCGTGTTTCCATTCTCGTTACGGCGAGTTTATGTAAGGCAGTGATGCCAAATTTGTTCATTTTGCTCCATAAACGATTCCTGGATCAAGTGCAAAGTGTCACGAATGGACAGACGACGCAGTGGGAAAGAATGATATTGTTGATTCTCCTTGGAGTAGGCGTTCAGGTTACTTCTCATGGACTGGACATTGTTTCGTAAACACATGGGTATGAAGACTCTAATTTCAGGGACAAAGTTGGCGAAGTGCTTGAGACCAGGCTGATGCGGGAGTTGGATTCGATGTTCATCCAGTCGTATGTGAGACTGGACTGCAATCAACTCGATTCGAAGAGAGTGAAATCTTTGCTTGAAAAGGTACATACATTATACCCGCTATGTTCTAATGTGAGGCCGAGCAATTTACCGATCATTATCCATCTCAAGTAATCTTGCTCTGGATCGATTTTGTAGGTTATGTCCTTCGCATCATTAGCTCGACATACACGCTCTCACAAATATTTCCCAAAACCGCGAAACCTCTTCTTTTCTTCAACATTGCAAAGGCTTGCATCACAGCCCATGAGTTAATAACCGACTACAGTACGTCCCCTCATATAAACCGGCGGAAATCTAATTGTAGCTTCTTCCCGTCGACTCCAAATTTCCAATCAACATTGGCATCGACTCCGTCGTTTACGTGATTTCGCGTTTTCAGAGGAATTGCGTCCAGATATAAAAGTAAATGGTCTGGAATCGTGGATTCCTTCACAACAGCAACAAGCATTCCAGGCATTAGGAGATACAAGCACAAAACCTTTTTGGAGGAATCAAGCTAAGGACACTATTCCATTTGTCCGAAGAATCTCAAACCATCTCCTTGTATGGGCGGAAAATTGCTGGTTCCTTTATGAGGGATTACATAATGGGATGTCCCTGGGGACTTTACTATTGATTAGAAGTTCGATGAATGATCTGTTGGAACAGGTTTGGGAGTTGGCTGGTACTGCTGATGATGTTGCGGACGAGTGGAAACAAATTGTGGCGTTTTTCAAGTGTAAGGAATTGAAACCTCAGATACGAGCTCCGGAGGACTGCATACCATATGTTAGAAATCCTGCTGGAATGAAAGTGGAGGCGAGGGGGATACGGTTTAAGTATGATGAAGATGATGAAGAGGAAATTCTGAAGGGAGTGTCGTTTATCATAAATCCTGGCGCGATGGTCGCGGTTCTAGGGTACCAGTCCCATCAGTTGAATTTATTAATCTAGTTCAAATGGGGCAGGCAAGTCAACGCTTGCAAGATTATTAACTCGAATTGTGGATGTGACTGACGGCGAACTCCTTATCAACGACATAAACGTCAACCAGTACGATCCTGTTGTTTTGCGTCAGCACATCTCAGCCCTCTTTCAAGATGTAGGAGAATACTCTGGTCTAACCGTTGCCGCGAATATCGGGCTAGGAAAAGTAGAAAACATGGACGATGTTTCTGCAATACAACAAGCCGCGATCGATGCAGGGGCAGCCGACTTTATCGAAAAGTTTCCTCACAAGTATGATTCCTATCTTGGAGGTATTCCCGGCTGGTGGAACTGCTACCAAGGACTCGATACATGGAACCAATATGATTCCGAGTCCGATTCAGATGACGACGACGAAGAATTGAAAGAACAGAAGAAGAAGGTTCAACGCGATCTTTCCGGCGGACAATGGCAAAAACTTGGTCTAGCTCGTGCTTTCATGCGACGAAACGATGCAGATTTAATGGTTTTGGACGAACCTAGTGCAAATCTCGATCCCGAGGCTGAAGTCGCTCTATTCGAAACTATACGGAAGACGAGAGAGGGAAGAACGACAATTTATATTTCGCATCGGTTTAACACCATTAAATTTGCTGACCAGATTATGGTTCTTGAAGATGGAGTTGTAAAGGAGTTTGGGACGCACCAGGCGTTGATGGATATCTCAGATGGGAAGTATCGGAAATTGTATTCTCTGCAGGCGATGGGATTTGAAATCAAGGATCTCTAATTAGTAATTACTGAGATTGTTGATGTAAAGGCGAATTCTAGTTGATATTAGAGGAACTATTTTAATAAACGGTTGAGAGAGGGGTTTTTGGAAGAAACAGGTCGGAGATCACGAGTGGAGATGGCTGGATTGGCTGAACGCGAGATAGGCGAGATATGATAGAGTTCCTATATATAATCCTACGCACAATGCAGAGCACGTTTGCGAAGCAATCGGCACCTTAGCTTTATAAGCTGTAAAGTTAATAGCTGCCAACTGACGTCAATAGGGTATAATCGAACCAAGAAAACATAAATGTAGTCCTAACCGATATGACCGATATGGTACTGACTGGTTCGGCCAAGCCGCCCATCGCCTTTTCTATACTGTCCTGAAATCGTTGACCGGTTTTCCTATGCCATGTGCGGCCGTTCCCGGCCGACTATCGGTTTTTTCCTGGTTCGGCTATGTACGAGTTGGAGCTTTCTGGAATCTGCACCCGTTTCGCCTTTCAACCACAACGGAATTGCGAATCATGGTTCGTCGCAGTGCAAATTCAATTCTCGTGCGGCTTAGAAAATAAACTTTTCGGTTGTGAGGCTGTGTTTTCGGGGCGGTGCAAACTCAATTACTCACTCCATCACACACCAGGAAAAGCCTAATCGCCATTCATAGCGCGTCCCACTGCCCCCATATATTAATCCCACACATCCCGCCCCATCATCCCAAATCGAAGATTATCGGAAATACGGACCAGCATTCAAGATGTCGTCCGAAGGGAAGGTCAGGACAGGCCAGCAATTCAAAAGTATCCTCAAAGGGATATTTCGTCGCCGCAGAAGGCCCAATTTGACTCTCTCTACATCGGGTGGGAGAGTTCTGCCCGTCGCCGAAATAGCGCAACAGAAAGGCTCAAGCCCTTCTGAAGTCAAAGAGGATTCACAAGCTGTTTCCACATCTTCGCCTTCAACTTCAAATGTCCCAGTTCCCGCAGATGCCGAAGAAGTGGAAATCGCAATACAAACAGAGATCGACGTCGTTGAAGTGCATGAGGTCAATGTTGAAGTGAGAGAGAACGCTTTAGCGAAGGAGGCACAGGAAAGTACCCCAGCGGAGCCGACTGAAAACCAAGCAATAGAAGAAGATATGGTGTCATCGGATACGGTCCGCACGCTCGAACGCTATAAGAAAGCCATCGAACGGATCAAGAAGGCGCTGGAACTCCGTCGGGAAAGTTGGGAGACCTTTGAATTGTCTGGATTTGATGCTCTTCCTCTTGGTGATGAACAAGACATCGCAAATCTTCAGCGTCAGATTGACAAAGTCCTAGAGTCTCGAATGAACCCCTTGAGGGATAAAACGAAATGGGGGAAAAGCAAACAGATTCTTGAGCAGTGTTTTCGGGCATTGGCTCCGTTTATGAAGAATGTCTTGCCGGTCGGAAGGAGTAATCAGGTAACTTCTACCAAGGAAATCTCAGGATAACGCCAAGATCCCTAGTCTCGATCCGTACGGGCTGTTATTCGGAGGTGTCTTACTTCTCATCACGGTATATTTTCAAGAACTCACGAAGAAGGCCTAATGGCAGATCTCGGAACAAGAAGTTACGGCGGCTGCAGATATCGAAAATTCGCTTGATTACATCTCCAGACAAATAGGACGACTCCAGATCATACAGAATCTTCCCAGCAGAGCCCATGAAATTTCTTCGGAGGCACTTGGCAATAGGAGCATGGACGTCAAGTCTGCCGCGCTAAATTACATTTCTGTTCATTTGGCTCATGAGTGCACTCGATTGGGTATTGGCGGTAATTTCCTTTGTATCGTGGTTGCTTATATCAGGCCGAATCGCGAAGACTATCCTTCAAGGTCAGGCAGAAAGAGAAGCATCAGGAATGACTCTTAACAAAGCGATCCAAGAGTTCAATTCGGAGCTAGCAGCTTTTGACACAATCATCGGATTGCGGACATTCAACACAGTACATGGTACAACACTTTGATTCTCTGTCTGATCGCAACAGATATTCAGGTTGCTGTGGAGTCATTGAAAACAAGCGGGGAGAAAAAGCCCGCGGCCTCCACTTTGGAATCCGAAACATTTATCGTCCCATTTGACAGGAACGAAAGATTCACTGGAAGGAAAGAGCTTCTCAGAACCTTGAAACAGATACTCAGTGAAGAAGTCCAATCCGACTGGAACCACCGAGTTGCCTTGTATGGAATGGGCGGAGTCGGCAAAACACAAGTTGCAATTGAATATGTTTATGCGAACCGTGAAACCTACGATCGGATTTATTGGATAACAGCAGAAACAGAAGCATCCATTCTCTCTGGATTTCAGGAGATGGCCGTCAGAACTCAATGCCTCGCCTCTTTGTCGATTCAAAATCCAGACGATAAATGGGTTGCCAAGTTCGTTCTCAGCTGGCTACGACAACAAAAGAATTGGTTGATCGTGTTCGACAATCTCGACGACATCACGATCGTGAAACATTACCTTCCCAAACGGGGACCAGATCAACATACTTTGATTTCCACCAGAAATCCAAACGCGGACGGTATTCCCGCGAGAGGACTGGAAGTCCCACTCCTCGAGGTTGAAGAGAGCATTCAAATGCTGTGTCATCTCTCCAAGATGGACCCCGTGGCTCATCGGATCTCAGCGAAAGAAGTTGTCGAAGAGCTCCAGTATCTTCCGCTGGCGATTGAGCAAGCAGCGTCTTACGTCCGAAACGTCACAAGAGATTTTACGATATATTTGGCTGATTACCGGCCTCGACGCTCAGAGCTTCATGGGTGGATTCCGCCGGGCAACAGACAATATTCGCACTCATTAGCCACCGCCTGGCTTGTGTCGTTTGGATTGGTTGAACGAGAAGTGCCTGCTGCGCTCAAATTCCTCCAACTGTTATCCTTTTTGAATCCCGATCACATCTCATTGGATTTCCTCGCGCAAGGGAAGAGTGCATTCGAAACTGACATGGAGGAAATCCTGGCGGACGCTCTGAAGTTTTCGGAAGTCCTCTTATGTTTGGAGAGGTTTTCGCTTGTGAAATGGTCGAGGGAGCGACGAACACTCTCGATCCATCGCCTCGTTCAGGCTGTTGTAAAGGATAAGATACAGGACATCCATTGTAAGCGTTGGGCTTCCGTCGTGGTGAAAATGTGTGATATCGTCATGCCCAAAGAACTCACGAATGACACCCGCAAAGTAATTCGGGAATATCAAGGCCAAGTGGTGATTCCTCTGGTGGGGCTCGGCGATGATTACCCTCCCGAAGGGGCCGAAGTCGTCTATCGTATAGGCTACTTCATGCAGGAGGAGGGAAAATACGTGGACGCCGAAAAACTTATTTCGATTGCCATCAGAGCAGTATCAGTATCACCGGAGAAAGATGATACTCGGATGCTCCAATTTAGTTCCCGACTTGGCGGCATCAAAAGAGATAGGGGGCAGCTATCCGAAGCAGCTGCCCTGTTACAGAAAACGTTACATGTTCAGAGAGTTGCGTTGGGACCGAAACATAGTGATACCTTAGCGTCAATGAACGATCTGGCCCTTGTTTATTGGAATCAAGGACTATTGAGTGAAGCTGCTGAATTACAGAAGGAAACACTGAGAGGACTGAGGAGAGAGCTAGGTAAAGACCACCCCAAAACACTGAGCTCAATGAACAATCTGGCCATTGTTTACTGGGAGCAAGGACTATTGAGTGAGGCTGCTGAATTACAGAAGGAAACATTGGCTGGACGGATGAGATTGCTAGGGAAAGACCACCCCGACACACTGAGCTCAATGAACAATCTGGCTGTTGTTTATCGGAATCAAGGATTATTGAGTGAAGCTGCTGAATTGTACAAGGAAGCATTAGCAAATCAGATAAGAGTGCTGGGGAAAGACAACCCCGACACGCTGCGCTCAATGAACAATCTGGCCGTTGTTTATTGGAATCACGGGTTATTGAGTGAAGCTGCTGAATTGTACAAGGAAGCATTGGCTGGACGGATGAGATTGCTAGGGAAAGATCACCCCGACACACTGAGCTCAATGAACAATCTGGCCATTGTTTACAAGGAGCAAGGACTATTGAGTGAAGCTGCTGAATTACAGAAGGAAACGTTGGCTGGACGGATGAGATTGTTGGGCAAAGACCACCCTGAGACGCTGAGCTCAATGAACAATCTGGCTGTTGTTTATTGGACTCAAGGATTATTGGGTGAAGCTGCTGAATTGTACAAGGAAACATTGGATAGACGGATGAGATTGCTGGGGAAAGACCACCCTGAGACGCTGAGCTCAATGAACAATCTGGCTGTTGTTTATAGGGCACAAGGATTATTGACGGCAGCAGCGGATTTGGCAAAAGAGGCCACTCAACTTAGAACCGAGAAGTTAGGAAGTTCGCACCCGCACACCTTGGCGGCCATGGATACACTTGGGCTTGTGTATAGGGACATGCCAGGCGAATTAAGCAATGCTATTAGATTATTTGAGTCGGTACTCGAGATTGGGAGGCGCACATTAGGAGATGGTCATCTCGATACGATTGAGTACGCGATACACCTTGGTGGTGCCTACGTCGACGAAGGGAGGTTAGACAAGGGAATTAAGCTTCTGGAGAACGCTCTAGACGCTCTCAAAAAACTGTTGACTAGCGATCATTACCTGCGTTTTGAAGCCATGAACGATTTAGGGGTTGCGTACGCCCTGCAAGGTCGCCTTGCCGAAGCCATGGAAATACATAGCATAGCTCTAGCTGATGCACAAAATGTGTTGGGACCGCGACATCCTCAAGTTTTGACGCTCCTTTCAAATCTGGCAGATAATTTCTCCAAGCAAAGACGATGGAAGGAAGCAGTCGAATGTCAAGAAAAAGCAGTCGAGGGAATGCGATGCACCTACGGTGTCGACCACAAATTTACGACAAAGGGGCTGCAAAAGTTGGAGGAACTCAGGAATAGCATGGATAGCAACGTTGCGAGTCAAAGTCAACCTGATCTAGCACCTCCTGCACCTCTCGATCTCATAGACGATAAATCTACTAACGCTCTGGATTTGCCATCATCCGCAGCGGAGCCAACGACTCGGCAAAGTCTCATCGTTACCGAGCAGACGAACGATGTTCTAACCCAAGAACTTATCCAAAACTTTCCGACAGTTCCAGAGTCCGAGCCCGAATCACGGGTGGCAGTACTCGCGTCTTGACGCAATGGTTACGGACAAGATGGTAACAATAAACCACAGATTTTGCTGATTGGCAGTATCCGAAGTCAAGATTCCTTTGGACAAGCATTGTATTGATAAACTTGAAGGAGGAGCGGACCGTAGTGAGATGAGTATTTCATTAACTGCCTGTCCTATATATAATCCCCGCACTACACGGCTGTGGTGAGGCTTAATTACTAGTATATCCTAACAATATAATTGGCGATATTGCTGCTCGCGAAACGCGTAACAATATGAAGACGCAAAGCAAGTTTCGAGGACATTCCTAAATTTCCGTTTCCATTGCCTTGTCTAAATTATTGTATAGCAATATTTTGCTCATAGCTCCCCCCAACCTACATTTCCGTCGAGCAAAGATATTGTCCATGATATTCCAGTCCCAGGGCCAATCAACATTAACCGAAGTTGAGTCTTGCAAGTCCACATTTCCTAACAATGGAGATGGACTGTGACTTGAGAGAGGATACAGAGGAGATTCTTCAGAGACAGCTGCCATCTCTTGATCATTCGGAGAGGAATCTACGATTACGACGACACCCATAACTCGGAGAATACGCAATTGATGGTGTAAAACCTCTAGGATTGTGACACATTGTTGTGCCGAAACCGATTTTGATGAGATCCTTTTCAAGTAGTCTAGTGCCATCTGCCATTCTTCATCGAGTTGAATGCTTTTAAGACACATTTGTGCACCTAAAAGGACGGTTGCTGCAGTATAAATGTCTACGTGAGTGAACATTCGGAAGAAGAATACAGAAAGTATGGTACCAGAATGCGCCGCTGAAACTGGATCCTGTCCTGTGTAATACACGAATAGCTTCCTTGGCTGATGAAACACACAATGCTGCGCAAGTCGATGTCATTGAAATATCTAATCTGCCTTGTCGTGTAGAGTACTCTGTGCGGGAGAGGACTAATATACTTGGCCTGAACAATAAATTTCGTGCATTCAGCAACCTTTATTAGTTCTCTGTACATTTACGGCAACACCTGACTTGCAGCACATTTTCGCTGTCGAACAATGTCATCTCGTAGTCAAACTCCCAATTCAAGTATTTGGGTAAACTTTCCAGCCAGTCTTTTAGTCTTTTATCGAAACGCATTATAGACGAGACTTTGCATAACCATGTCTCCTCTGCCATCGACCGATACTCATCACTAGCAGAATAGAATTCTCGCAATATATCACCAAGAATACGATACAATTTGCACGACGCAATATAAAACGAAGTCTTCGACGGCGAATTATCGACCGATATAAGTGAGAGTGGGGTAATAAACTGATCATCCAAATCAGTAGGGAGTTCAACTGAATACGCATCACAATCATGAATCATCACCGGTCGACCAAGTAACATCGCTGAAAGTCTACTATTAGAAATATGAAGTCTTTGAAATAGAGTAATAGACCTGTCCATCATTACACAGCCTGACCAAGCGCGTCGACGGGCTTGTTGGTCAAGTAAATGTCCACCGTTTCGTTCAATGTGCGGGCCTAGTCCTAGAGCTACACGGATACCTAATCCAACTACGTTCCAGCAGCGATTTGGACGGTTTGAACTGTGTAAATAGTTTCCCATTAGAAGAAGTGCTTGCACTATTTGTAGGTTTCCTACGTCAAACATTGAGAAGCCTAGTAATGCTTTGGCACGATTGAAGAATGTGTCTCCAGTGTGAGCTGTGTTTTCAAATAAGGTTGAGAATTGACAGCCTAAGGCAAGCACCAGATTCAGGAGGCAGTAAAACAATGGGTCGTCAGTCGAAGTACCTTCTGGATTCGTCCAGAGAGTTTCATATTGTGAGCGGAAAGATGGCTCGTGTAACCATGGGAAAAGGGTATGCACGTAATTGAAGTACAAATCGACAAGGCGATCTACTGTCCGTCGAGGAGGAAGGACTAATGCTTCGGCATCATTGAGGGGTATTCGTTTTATCCCAGAGCGATGAACGCGAGTAAGTTCTGATGGCGATTTAGTCTCTGAGGCGAGCTTTCTGAAAGACCAAATGGACGCTTTGATTCCTTCTGTGAATGATAATGTTGAAGAGCCACCTTAAGTGAGCAATTGCAGGTGGAGAGATGGTGCTTACCGAAGAAACCAGGTTTGCACTCGCGAGTGGAAGACGCTCCCATTGCATCTGTACAGAATACATCATCATCGGCGCTCTCGTTCCAATCGTACGAATCTCCATCTATGGATAGGAGACTCGTATCTGAGGCTTGCGATCGATGTACAGTTACCGGCACATGAACGGACTCACCCGTTGGTCACTCAATCTACCGCTCACCACCAAAGCAATCGGATCTCGCTGGGATTATCAAGAAGCGGCTTGATATTGATATACATTAGAGGTTACTATAGAAGCTACAAAATGCAGTATTAATATTTAATAGGTCCCCCTTCTGCAGCGATCACTGCTTCCACTCGTCTTGGCATTGATTCAATCAACTTCATTATCAACCCCGGCGCAGTACTTTGCCAGACCTCTTGTAACAGCTTTTCGCATTGTTGTAATATTGCTGGACTATGTGATGGACGATATCCCAGCTCAAAAAACCGCTTGCGAAAGCGTGCCTTTAAATCTGGCCATAGATTCTCTATGGGATTTAAATCAGGTGATTGTGCTGGCCACTTCATCACGGGAATATGCGATTCCTTCAACAGTTCTTTGATATCTTCGGGTTTGTGGCATGGCGCATTATCGTGCATAAAGAGAAGTGTGTTTTCCGTCGCGACTTCAATGGTAGTAGCGTCATTCGGGATTGCCAGTAGGTCATCTACAAGTGAAAGTAATCCATCAAACAAAAGCTCCGCATATGCTTCTCCGTCGACACTTCCTTTCTCACAAACAATCAAAGGACCTAATCTATCGCCAGTAAAACATGCCCACACCATTAACATAACACGCCCTGACTTTATTGTTGGCAAACAATTCCGTTCTTTATATGCCTCGCCCTTCTTCCTGATACATCGTTGTCGACGACCTTGTCCCCCCAACTGAATCGGACATTCATCAGACCATATAACCCGCTTCCAATCTTCCACAGTCCAATCTTTATATTGTTGTGCCCATACTAGTCGTGCATGTCTGTGATGTACATTAAGCATTGGCTTTCGACGTCTGATCCGACTATAAAGTTGAACTTCTTTAAGGCGACGGCTCAACGTCCGAGTAGAAACTGGAAGGCCACTGATATTGGTAATATCTCGAAAAGGAAGGTGATCGTTTGCTTTGGCAACACGGAGAAGGAGTCGATCGTCGCGAACACTGGTCTTGTGGTTCCGCTTAGGTCGTGGCTTTCGAGTAACGAACGATTCAAACTCATAGTTGCGAAGGGTACGACTGATCACGGTTTGACTGCGGTGGACTTTTTCAGTGATTCTGCGGGTTGACCAATCGGCTTTGGCAAAACTAAGTATGCTCGCAATTTCTATGTCCGTGAGGTGTGATTTCGGCTTAGGATTACTGAGACGTCGCTGCGCGCTGGCTCGTTCCATGGTGGTCAAGTCGAGGCATTGTTTTGGTCTGAGCGCGTTTGTTTATCAAGTGAGTCCGTTCACGTGCCGGTAACTGTAC
>Ga0335073_10001922_pt1 | contig 28243 bp, 22 predicted proteins | sample Lox_Sample_22_FD_207093 | JGI IMG/M metagenome (GOLD analysis project Ga0335073, IMG submission 207093) | Soil microbial communities from Loxahatchee National Wildlife Refuge, Florida, United States - Lox_Sample_2.2 | ecosystem: Environmental > Terrestrial > Soil > Wetlands | place: USA...
CGTCCTCGGCGTCGGTGAACGAGCCGAGCATGCGGTAGCAGTGCACCTCAAGCTCCCGCCGGTACGGCTCAAGGAGCTCGCGGAAGGCCTCCTCGTCCCCTGCCCTGGCCAGGTCAAGCAGGTCCGTAGTCACAGCCAGATCATGGCACCGGGCCAGACGCATCCTCACGCGTGCGGGTCCGGGCCCGGGTCGCCGCCCGCGACGAGGACCACGAGCCTGGGCAGGTAGGTATCCCAGGCGACCCTGTGGCCGAGCTGCAGCTCGGCGTTGGGCAGCCGGTCGTGGGTGAGCGTCAGGCGGGTGCCATGGCCTTCGGGCGCGAACACGACGCTGACGCGGGTGCTGCCAGCCGGCATGACGTCGCCCGAGGTCGCCTCGCCCGCCTGGGGGTTCTTGGTCTTCTTGGCGGCCTCGTCGTCCGCGAACCCCCAGGTGAAGACCACCCGGTGGGGCGGGTCGAGCTCGGTGAAGGTCCCGGCCGCCTCAAACCCGTCGCCCATCCGGATCCGGTACTCACCGCCAGGGACGGGGGTGAGCTTTGCTTGGGCACCCATCCACCGCACATAACGAGCAGGGTCGGTGAAGTAGCCGAACACCGTCTCTGGCTCGGCCGCTACGTGCACCGACGTGGTGACGGTGAACCCGGCACCGGAGCGCAGGCGGGTGCCCTCGTTGATGAGCGTCAATTCGGCGACCTCGACGCCGCCGCCGCGGGTCAGCAGCGGGTGGTCAGCGACCAGGCCGAGCGCGTCGTCCAGGCTGGCGGCCGTGACCAGCGTGTAGCCGCCCAGTGTGGTGCCGGCGCCAAAATGGCCAGCCGTCGTGCTGGCGAAGGCCGGGTTGCCGCGGTCTGCGACAGCGTCACCGAGGCTGTCGAACCAGGCTGTCCAGGCGGCGAAGGCTTCCGGCCCGGGGGTAAAGCCGTCCGGGACGCGGTTCGTGATCAGGTAGATGGGCATCGTTCTCTCCTCGCTGCTCGCGATTGACGGCCGGGTAGACACCAGCTCCGGGCGCGATTGGGCGGGCCGCGAGAAAGATCTGGCCTGGATCCATGGGTCCAGGTTTACCTTCGGGACAAGCGAACTGGCGAGCTGGCCAGGCAGACCGGCGGTAACGATCCGCGCGCTAAGCCAATCTGGCCGGACGTCCCGTTGCGTGTGCCACGGGTGGTGCCCACCGGGGTTGGCGCGGGCGGGGCGGCGGGCGTTACTCCGACGCGTGACTCAGAAGCGCTCCACGACGGCGCCGAATCGGCGATCCGGCGCCGCGCCGGGCTCGAAGTCCGAGTCACGTTGGGTGACCGGGCTGGTCGGCGGCCTGCGCGCGAGATCCGCCCAATTGTGAGTCGCCCAGCCGAGATCGGCGAAGTTGATGACCGTGCCGATCGGGTTGATCTGCGCTTAGCTGCCCGGCCGACTGCGTTCTGCTCGGCAGCGTAGGCAAGGAAGCCCCCGGCCATGCGATGGAACGCTTGACGGCCGGCTGCCCGCCTCCACTACAAACCTCGGCTTGCCTGAAGGGCTGATCATGCAACTACTGGACTAGTTCGTCCAGAAGATGTTAACGTCCGATTGTACTGTTCAGTCCAGAAAGACGTTCTGACCCGTGTCCGCTAGCCCAGGCCGCCAACGTCATTAAGGAGATCAGGTGAAGTACATGCTCCAGGTCCGCTTCAACGGCGCCGATGCGGTGATCGGCAAGCTCCCCGCCGATGAGCAAGAGAAGGTAACCGCCGAATTCATCGCGATCCGCAAGTCTTCGGGCGTGATGGACGGCAACCAGCTCCAGGCCGCGAGCGGGGCGGCGACCGTCCGCGTGCACGGCGGGCAGACCCAGGTCACCGAGGGTCCCCCGGTCGGGGCTGGCGCCGAGGTCAACGGCTACTACATTTACGACGCGCCAGACCTCGACGCGGCGATCGCGTTCGCGGCGCGGATCCCCGTTGCCCGGATGGGCGGGACCGTCGAAGTCCGCGCGCTGATGGAGCAGTAGCGATGACCGGGTTCCCGCGGGCCGCCGAAGGCATCGCGCTCACTCACTTCACCGTCACTTCCGATGTCGACCGGTCGCGGCGCTTCCACGCCGGCGTGCTGGGCGGCCAGGTGCTGCTCGCCGGGGAGCCGACGATCATCGCGCTGGCCAACAGCTGGATCGTCATCAACGCCGGCGGGCCGCCCGCCGATGACAAGCCGACGGTGACGCTTGAGCCGCCGCCCGGCCCAGATCGGGTCAGCAGCTTTCTCAACATCCGCGTCGCCGACATCAACGCGGTCTATGAGCAGTGGCGCGCACGGGGGCCGGGTTCCTGGCCCCGCCGGCAGACCGGGGTGTTGAGCTCCGCTGTTACCTGCGCGACCCCGACGGCCACCTCATCGAAGTCGGCCAGGCAACGATGATCCCTGCGCAGGGATCGCCCGGCTGAAGCCCTAGCTCGCGCCAGTGCGGATAGCAGATGGCTGAGGTGCCAGTGCACTCTGGGCGCCCTCTTCGGCATCTGCGATGGCCCTTTTCTTGACGTCTTGACCGATCGTCGATCAGCCAGGAGGCCAACGGGTAGGCCTGCCAGCGATCCCGCCCGCGCCACGAACTCCCCGCATTCGCGAAGGCAGACCGTCCGGGCCTGGCCAGGTCAGCGTGCACCGGGCCTGCCGGCATCCGGCCCGCCGACCGGCTTACATACTGGACTGCCTGGTACATTCCGCGGTTATCATGGGCGCATGCTGGGTGAGCCGAAAACCTCGCGCGGGCGGGCCAGCCGGGAGCGGATCGTGGAGCGGGCGGCGGCACTGTTCGCCGAGCGCGGGATCGCGGCCACCAGCGTGGATGAGGTGCTGGCCGCCGCGGGGGCGGGCAAGGGCCAGTTCTACCACTATTTCCGCGGCCGGGACGACCTGGCGGCGGCGGCGGTCGGGCACCGCTGCGCGCAGGTGGTGGCCGGGCTTACCCAGGCCCTCGGTGGCGTGTCGTCGCTGGCCGGGCTGGAGCAGGCACTGGCCGCGTTCATCGCCGGGTTTGAGGAGACAGGCATGCCGGGGTGCCCGATCGGGACGCTGGCGACTGAGGTGGCCGGCCGCAACGAGTCCGCGCGGCGGCAGGCCGCCGCCGGGTTCGACGCCTGGGAGCGGCTGCTGGCGGAGGCGCTGGAGCGGATGCGCCAGCGCGGGGAACTGCGCACGGACACCGAGCCCGCCGCGCTGGCCACGGGACTGCTGGCCAGCATCGAGGGCGGCATGGTGCTCAGCCAGACGCGCAAGGACATCGCGTCGCTGCGCATCGCGGCGGAGACAGGGCTCGGTCAGGTGCGGGCGCACCTGACCTGACTCTGTACTAATCGGTCCACTTACTGTTAGCCTCAAGTCTGTACTCATTAGTCCAGTCTTGGAGGCTGATCTCGTGCCCGCCCAATCCGGTTCGCTGCTGGCCACCCGCCGCGGCATGTTGCTGCTGCTGCTGCTCTGCGCGGTGCAGTTCCTCGACGTCGCCGACTCCTCGATCATGAACGTCGCCCTGCCGTCGATCCGCCGCGACCTGGGCTTCTCGGTGCAGGGCCTGCAGTGGGTGCTGTCGGGCTATCTGGTCACCTACGGCGGGCTGCTGCTGCTCGGCGGCCGCGCCGGTGACCTGCTCGGCCGGCGGCGGCTGCTGGTGGCGGGCACCGCGCTGTTCGCCGCCTGCTCGCTGGCCGGCGGCCTGGCCGCGAACGCCAGCATGCTGGTCGGCGCCCGGCTCGGGCAGGGCGCCGGCGCGGCAATGATGGCCCCGGCCGGGCTGTCGATCCTGACCACCAGCTTCAACTCCGGCGACGACCGCAACCGGGCACTCGGGGTCTGGGGCGCGATCTCCGGCCTGGCCGCGGCGGCCGGGGTGTTCCTCGGCGGCGTGCTGTCCCAGGGACCAGGATGGCGGTGGGTGCTGTTCGTCAACCTGCCGGTCTGCGTGCTGATCCTCTTCGGCGCTTACCGGCTGGTGCCCGGCGGGCGGCCCGCCACCCGGCCCGCAGGTTTCGACATCCCCGGCGCGGTCCTGGCCACCGGCGGCATGCTGCTCTTGGTCTACGCCCTGGGCCGGGCTCCCGCCCAGGGCTGGGGCAGCGCCCACACGATCGGGGAACTCACCACCGCGGCCGTCGTGCTCACCGCCTTCGCCGCCACCGAACTGCGCCGCCGCGGCCCGCTGTTCCCGTTCTCCATCTTCCGCGTCAAAGGGCTGGCAGCCGCGGACGCTACCCAGATGATCGCGTTCGCCGCGTTCGTATCGGTGTTTTACTTCCTCACGCTCTACATGCAGAATGTCGTGGGCTACAGCCCCATCCGCAGCGGCGCGGCCTACCTGCCGGTCACCGCTGGCATCGTGGCCGCCGCCGCAATCTCCTCCCGGCTGTTCGCCCGCGTCGGCACCCGCCCGGTGATCGTCGCCGGCGCGCTGATCGCCGCCGCCGGAGTCTGGTACCTGTCCCGTATCCCGGTCCACGCCACCTACCCCAGCAACCTGCTCCCCGGCCTGGTGATCATGGCGATCGGCATCGGTGCTGTCTTGGTCTCCGTCACCACCGCCGCCAACGCCGGCGTCCCGGCCGACAAGGCCGGGCTCGCCGCCGGGCTGCTGAACGCCTCCCAGCAACTGGGTACCGCCCTCGGGCTGGCGATCTTCTCCGCCATCGCCACCGCGCGCACCAGCACACTGCTCGCCGCCCACGCCCCGCCAGATACCGCGCTCACCGCAGGCTTCCAGCGCGCCCTGCTGGCCTGCGCATTCTTCCTTCTCGCCGCCGCCGCCATCGCGCTGCGCGCCACCAACACCCACGGAGAACCCGCCGCCCAGCCCAGCAGCACCCCTGCCGTCCGCGACCAGGTTCCCGCCCCGGAACTGGCCGACTGATTCCTCGCCCGCGCGACCGACAAGCAGAACCACAGCCAAGAACCTCACCGTCTCCAGGGCGTCCGGCGGCATCAGACGCCACGTCACCGGCCTCCCGCGGGCGGAAGCCGGGAACTGCCACGACACGGGAAAGGCGAACAGCCGCGACCATCGAAGACGAACTCGCCGCCGACGGCCTCGGCTGGCACACCCTGCGCCGCTCCGCGACGTCCAGGAAGCCGCCTCGCACGCCGATCCGCGGACCACCATCCGCTACCACCGATCCCGCGGAAGCCTCGACCGGCACGCGACCTACATCGTCGCCGCCTATCTCGCCGGCGCCGCCCGGTAGGCATAGACCGCCCAGAGGCAGGCTCCGCCTGGCCGGACCGCAGCGGCCAGGCGGAGCCAAGGCAGCAGGCACCCGGCGCCGTAACCGCACGTGACCCGGACTGCGAACACGAACCGCCGGTATGCCCGGCAACCTGGTGGCCGAGATAGCCGCCCCACGCCGTGCCGAACTGCCGATCTGTCCGCTGCTAGAGCATGGTCTGGCTGTCGGTGGCCGTCATCGGCGTGCTGCCGCGGTAAGCGCGCCAAGCGCCCGGTCCAGGACCTGGACCCGGGGGAGCAGAGCCGCCTGATCGGCCAGCTGCTGATGCGCGTTGGGCCCGATCTGGCCGGTGATCCGGCGCTGCAGTTCGCGGTAGCGCGGGATGTCGTCCCCGGTGACTGGCGGGGCGGATGGGTCGGTGCTCGCGCTGGCGAGCAGCAGCGCCGCGTCCTGCGGGCGGCCGAGTTCGGCCAGCAGTTCGGCGAGGATGCGCAGGCTGGTCCACAGCTGCGGCCATCCGCCCCGGCGGCGCAGCTGATGCAGCAGGTCGGGGAATACCCGCAGCGCCTCGTCGTGGCGGCCGAGCCGGACCAGGGCGGAGACGAGCGCGATGCGCGCGACCTCGGCGATCTGCGCGGTATGGCCGGCCTCGGCCTGGGACACGGCGAGTTTGAGGATCTCGACCGCGGCCGCGGGGTCCTCCCGCAGCCGGACCTCACCCATCGTGTAAGTCGCGAAGGCCCCGACCGGTCCCGCGTCGCGGGCGGCAGCTACGGCCCGTTCCGCGTGCTGCCGCGCGGCCGCCTGGTCGGACTGGAAGCAGGCGAGCAGCGCGAACGTGGCGTGCGCGTCGACCCGCAGCGGCGCCGACAGGCCGGGAAGTTCGAGCAGCCGGTGCCAGTGGCGCATCGATTCCGCGTGCTCGCCGCGGTAGACGCAGGCCACTCCGAGTGCGAGCAGCGCCAGGCACTGCTCCTCGGGCGCGGACGCGATCGCCAGCGCCCGGGTGCTGAGCCGGTGCGCCTCGTCCAGGTCACCGAGCTCTGCCGCGTAGAGCGCGCCGGATGCTCCCGCGAGGGCGGCGACCGGGGTCCCGGGCAGGCGCGGGTCGCGGGCCACATCCCGGGCCAGCTTCAGCAGTTCCCCGTCGCGCACCCAGTGCGTGCACCAGCCCAGCGCCGCGGTGATCGCGCCGGCCAGTTCGATCTCGCCCGCGTCCACCGTCGCGCGCACCGCCGCGAGCAGGTCGGCGCGGTAGGCCAGCAGCTGGTGCAGCGGGCCGCCGGCCCCTCCCGCGCGGACGTCGGCGGCCGCCGCCTGCGCTAGGTCGCGGATCCAGCGGGCGTGCGCGGTACGGGCGGCCCCGGCCGCGCCGTCGGCGAGCCGTTCGGCGGCGAAGGCCCGCACGATGGCCAACATCCGGTACCGCGCATGACCCTGCTCGTGCGTGACGTGCAGCAGCGACGCTTCCACCAGGCGGGCCAGGCGCACCGCTGCCACCGGACCGCCGACATGCTCGACCGCGTCGAGGTCGAAGCCGGCCGCGAACACTGACAGTCTGGCCAGCAGCTCCTGCTCGCTGCGGGTGAGCAGGGTCCAGGAACGGTCGAGCACCGCCCGCATGCCGCCGTCGGCGTCGGCGAGCACATCCAGGTCACCGAGCCGGTCCAGCACCGGCACCAGGCCGATTGCCGCCGCCTGCGCTGCCGCCAGCTCGATCGCCAGCGGCACCCCGTCGAGCCGGCGGCATATCTCTGCGCTCAGCGCCACGGTTTCCGCGGTCGCCGGCAGGGCGGGACGCACGCGGCGCATCCGGTCGGTGAACAGCCGGACCGGTGCCGTGTCGCGCAACGATTCCGCGGGCATGTCCGCGGCCTGGGTGAGCAGCGGGTCCAGCGGCAGCACCTGCTCATCGCGCAGTCCCATCCGGTGTCGGCTGGTGGCGATGATCCGTACCTGCGGGCAGGCGCGCAGTAGCGCCTCGATCAGCTCACGGGCATCGGTGAGGACGTGTTCGCAGTTGTCGATCACCAGGAGTTGCGAGCCCGCGCCAAGGTACTCGATGACCGCGGCGCGAGGTGTCCCGGTGCGGGCATCCACGCCGAGGGCGGCGGCGACGGCACCGTCGACGCTGCCGACCGGCACGGCGCCCAGTTCGGCCACCGCGACTGGCATCTTGAGCTGGCTGGCGGCTTCGCCCAGTGACTCGGCGACCAGCCGTGTCTTGCCGACCCCGCCGATGCCGGTGACCGTGACCAGCCGGTTGCTGCGTACCGCCTCGGCCAGGGCCGCCATCTCGGTGTCGCGGCCGACGAACGGCGTGACGACGGCGAACCAGCGCGGCGGCTGCGGCGCCGGCCGGGGGGCCTCGGGCAGCTCGTTGCGGAGGATCCGGGCCTGCAGGTCCTCCAAGGCAGGCGCGGGGTCAAGCCCGAATTCCGCCGCCAGGCCGCGCCGGTGCCGGTCGTAGACCTGCAGCGCCTCGGTGGCCCGCCCGGACCCCGATAGCGCGCGCATGAGCAGCCCGACGCACCGGTCGCGCCACGGTTCGCTCGCCTGCAGCGTTGCGAGGCGGGCGATCGCGTCCGTCGCACGTCCCGTTCGCAGCGAGAGCTCGGCGTAGTCCTCGATCGTGGCCGCGTGCATTTCGTTCAGCCGCGCCGCCTCCGCGCTGGCGAAGTCGCGGTCGGCGAACTCGGCATATGCCGGGCCGCGCCACAGCGCCAGGGCCGCCTCGAGCAGTCCTGCGGCGGCGACATCCGGGGCGTGCGCGGCCCGCTCACGCAGCGCTTGGAACCGCAGCGCATCCACGTCCTCGGCGGTGACGTTCAGCTGGTATCCGGAAATACTGGTGCTGATCACGTCGGCGCCCAGCGCAGCGCGCAGCCGGGACAGCACGGTCTGCAGAGCAGCCTTCGGGTGGTCCGGGAGCCCGCCGCCCCAGGCCGCCTCGACGAGCTCGTCCGCCGGCACCGGTCTCCCGGCCCGGGTCACCAGCGCGGCGAGCAGGGCCCGCTGCCGGCGGCTGGGCAGCGGCAGGGCAGCGCCGTCCCGGTCCGCTTGCAGCGTCCCGAGCACCCGGAACACCGGTGCCGCGTCCATAGGTACACATTTTCGCAGCGGTGAAAGAGCGGTGAAAGCCGGAACTGGCAGCATTCCTGGTATCAGTGACCGGCCAGGAGGTAACGATGAACCCGACGGACCCAAGCGGGCACCACCCGGCGGCGCGGCGCTACGACGCGATCGTCGTGGGCGCCCGCTGCGCCGGCGCCGCGACCGCGATGCTGCTGGCCGGCAAGGGCTACGACGTGCTGCTCGTGGACCGGGCGAGCTTCCCGTCCGACACCGTCTCAACGCACGTGATCCACCCGCCGGGCCTGACCGCGCTGCGGCGGTTGGGCCTGCTGGACGATCTCATCGCGACCGGCTGCCCGTGGCTGCCCTCCTACACCTTCGACCTCGGGCCAATGGTGATCACCGGGACGCCGACCGCCGCCGACGGCACCGCCGGGAGCTACGCCCCGCGCCGGACCGTGCTAGACGAACTGCTCGTCCGCGCCGCCCAGAAGGCCAGCGCCGAGCTGCGCGAGGGATTCAGCGTCACCGAGCTGATCACCGACGAAGGCCGGGTCGTCGGCGTCCGCGGGCACGCCCGCGGCGGCCTGGAGGTCAGCGAGCACGCCCGCATGGTCATCGGCGCCGACGGCGTGCACTCGCGGGTGGCCGAGCAGGTCAAGGCACCGCGCTATCGGGAGGGCCCGGTACTGGGCAGTGCGTACTACGCATACTGGTCCGGCGTGCCCGTCACCGGAGCGCGGTGGATGCTCCGGCCCGGCCGCGGCTTCGGCCTGATCCCCACCAACGACGACCTGACACTGGTCCTCGCCGCCTGGCCGCAGGCCGAGGTGGCCCAGGTGAAACAGGACCTGCAGGGCAACTACCGGCGCGAGGTCACCGCCGCCCTCGGCGGCCGGCTCGACGGCGGGCGGCAGGAAACCCGGGTCGTGGGCGAAGGAGTACCCAACCGGTTCCGGAAACCATACGGGCCGGGCTGGGCGCTGGTCGGCGACGCCGGATACGCCAAGGATCCGGTCACCGCCCAGGGCATCACCGACGCCTTCCACGACGCCGAGATGTGCGCCGACGCGCTCGACACCGTATGGCGCGGCGGCCGCGGCTACGACGACGCGCTGGGTCACTACCAGCAGCAGCGCGACGAGCGGGTGCTGCCCATGTACGAGTTCACCGGCCAGCTCGCCGACCTGGCCGTGCCGCCGCCGCCGCAGATGCAGCAGCTGCTGGGCGCGATCGTCGGCCACCAGAAGGCCATGGACGAGTTCGCCAGCATGTTCGCCGGCGCCCTGGCGGTACCGCAGTTCTTCGACCCCGCGCACATCGCATCCCTGCTCGGTGCGGACACAAAGCTGCCCCGATAACCGCCGCATACCACGCCGGAGGCTGGGCCTGCACTCGACCGGGCCGACCCGGACCGTCTCGCCGGGCACATCGCCGGTCGCCAGCGACCATGCACGCGACAGCGGCGTAATCGGCTCAGGGGCGGAGAACGAGACGGCCATTCACCGAGTGGTTCTCCAGCCGTGCATGCGCCACTGCCGCGTTGGAGAGGGGAAGCGTCTCGACGTTGGCCTGGGCGAGGCCGGCGGCCGCGGCACGGATCGCAGCTGTAGCGCGGGCCGCGCGAGGTCCTTGTAGCGCGGGAGGAAGAACCCCACCGAAAAGCCGTGAACGGCCAGGTTCCCGAGCCAGATCCGGTTGCTGTCGATCTGGTGCCAGTCTCCGCTGGCGTTGCCGACCGGGAGCAGGCGTTCCATCGGCGCGAGCAACCCGACGCTGGCGGTGCGGACGGAACCGCCAACGGGGTCGATGACGATATCGAAGCGCTTGCCCGCCAGGCGTGCGGGCAGCTCAGCGGAATCGATGATCTCGTCGTACGGGAGTTTTGTTTGCCTTCCGGCGCCCAGGTCGCTGGCGCGGACCGTGCCGACAACTCGGGAGGCGCCTAGCTGGCGTGCGATGCCGGGGAAGCCGACGGCCAGGCCTCCGAGGGCCCCATGGACCAAGACCCGCTCGCCGTCGCGCATGCGGGCGGTCTGCGTCACTGCGAGGTGCGCCGTTGCCGCGTTCGGCACCACGGCGACGGCCAGCGCGGGGTCCAGACCGGCGTCCTTCATCGATGTGACGAACGCCGCTTCGCTGACGAAGATCGAGGCATAGCCCCCGTGCCGCCGTTAGCCGGCAAGGTGACAACGGCTCGCCGATCTCGAACCCGGCGACGCCTTCGCCCAGAGCACGGTGCCGGCGACTTCCGGCCCTGGCAGCCCTGCCCGGCCGTGAAGGCATCTACGAACGCGCCTACAGCCTGATCTGCGCGCGGCGGCCGACCGACGGTCGAGACGCACTCTCGGTGAGCAGAACGAGTCCTCTTTGCTGCCGCTGTCAAGTAGTTGTCTGGGTTGACCTTCGCGGATGCCTGACGCCGGGCGGGTGTGATCTGCTTGTGACGCCCGACGTATGATGCCGGTTGGGCATGTCCCCCGCGCAGGCGTTCCGCACGACAGGCAGCGCAGGAAGACCGTTGCTCATTGATGGCAGCACTACGCGCCCGCCGCGGTGCCGTGACCGGAGATGAGGCAACGATGGCCAAAGCAGTCGGAATCGACCTGGGTACCACCAATTCGGTGATCGCGGTGAGCGAGGGGGGCAAGCCGACGGTGATCCCGAATGCGGAGGGGTCGCGGACGACCCCGTCGGTGGTGGCCTTTACTCCCCAAGGGGAGCGCCTGGTCGGCCAGCTGGCCCGCCGTCAGGCAATCCTGAACCCGAAGGGCACGATCTACTCGGCCAAGCGCTTCATCGGCCGGCGTTTCGATGAGGTCAAGAGCGAGCTGAACGCCGTGTCGTTCGACGTGGTGCCTGGGCCGAACGGAGAGGCCCGATTCGAGATCCGCGGCAAGCAGTACGCGCCGGAGGAGATCTCGGCCCTGGTGCTGCGCAAGCTCGCCGAGGACGCGTCGAAGTTCCTCGGCGAGAAGGTCACCGAGGCCGTCATCACCATCCCCGCGTACTTCAATGACGCACAGCGGCAGGCGACGAGGGACGCGGGCCGCATCGCCGGGCTTGAGGTGCTGCGCATTATCAACGAACCGACCGCGGCCGCGCTGGCCTACGGCCTGGACAAAAAGCGCAACGAGACGGTGCTGGTCTTCGACCTGGGCGGCGGGACCTTCGACGTCAGCATCCTCGACATCGGCGAGGGCGTGGTCGAGGTGCGGGCCACCGCCGGTGACACCCACCTGGGCGGGGACGACTTCGACCGCCGCATCGTTGACTACCTGGCCGATGACTTCCAGCGGGAAAACGGGATCGACCTGCGCAAGGATCCCCAGGCCCTGCAGCGGCTGTTCGAGGCGGCAGAGAAGGCCAAGGTCGAGCTGTCGTCGGTGACGCAGGCCACCATCAGCCTGCCGTTCATCACCGCGGACGCCTCCGGGCCCAAGCACCTCAACACCACGCTGATGCGCTCGACGTTCGACCAGATCACCGCCGACCTGGTCGAGCGTACCAAGGCGCCGGTCCAGCAGGCGCTGGCGGACGCGAAGCTGACCGCCAACGACCTCGACGAGGTAATCCTGGTCGGCGGGGCCACCCGGATGCCGTCGGTGCAGACTATGGTCCGCAGGCTGACCGGCGGCAAGGACCCCAACATGACGGTCAACCCGGACGAGGTCGTCGCCCTGGGTGCCGCGGTTCAGGCCGCCGTGATCAAGGGCGAGGTCAAGGACGTCCTGCTGCTGGACGTTACTCCGCTGTCGCTCGGCGTCGAGACGCTCGGCGGGGTCATGACCAAGGTCATCGACCGCAACACCACGATTCCCGCCCGGCGCACCGAGACGTTCAGCACCGCCGAGGACAACCAGTCCGCGGTCGACGTGGTGGTATTGCAGGGCGAGCGCGAACGCGCCGCCGACGACCGGGTCCTGGGCCGGTTCCGGCTGGAGAACATCCGGCCGGCCTCCCGGGGGGAGCCGCAGGTGGAGGTCACTTTCGACATCGACGCGAACGGGATCTTGAACGTCTCGGCGAAGGACAAGGACACCGGCGCCGAGCAGCGGATCACGATCAGCGAGAGCTCCAACCTGGACAAGGCCGAAGTCGACCGGATGATCGCGGATGCCGAGCGGCACCGCGACGAGGACCGCCGCCTACGCGAGCTGACCGATGCGCGCAACGCGCTGGATGCCGCCGCGTACCAGGTGGAGCGGCAGCTCGCCGACCTCGGCGGTTCGGTGCCCGTGCACGAGAAGGCACGGGCGGACAGCCTGGTGGCTGACGCGCGGCAGGCCCTGAAGGACAATGCGCCGCTGGACCGGCTGCGCGACCTCACCACCGAGCTCCAGCAGGTCTACCACAGCCTCGGCGCCACGACCTCCGCCCCGCAGGACCAGCCCAGCGCCCCGCGCGATGATGATGACGTGATCGACGCCGAGTTCACCCCCAATGAGTAACATGACCGGCGGGCGGCAGCCCGGGCCAGGCGGCGGCGAGCCGCCGCACGTCCGGCATGACTCCGGTTCCGAGACCGGACCGCCCGGGACCGGCCCGCCCGGGGCCGGCCGGACCGACAGCGCAGGCGGCGCAGACGGCGTCGCCACCGTGGCCGAGCTGGAGGCCCGGCTCGCGGGTCTGCAGGCCCGGCTCGCCGAGGCCGAGGACCAGAAGCTGCGCGCCCTGGCTGACCTGGACAATCTGCGCAAGCGGTGTGCCGCCCAGGTGGAGGGCGCCGAGGCTGATGCCCGCGTCCAGGTCGCCAGGCAGTGGCTGCCTGTCGTCGACAACCTCGAGCGCGCGCTCGAGCACGCCGCGGCCGATCCGCGCACGATCGTCGAGGGAATCCAGGCCGTGTGGCAGCAGGCCCTGGGCGTGCTGGCCAGCCTCGGCTTCCCGCGCCGGGACGATACCGGCGCGACATTCGATCCGGCCCGGCACGAGGCGGTCGCGGCCACGTACGATCCCCGCGTCCCTCCCGGCACCGTCGTGCAGGTCGTGCGGCCTGGGTACGGCGAAGCAGACCGCCAGCTGCGGCCCGCGCAGGTCGTAGTGGCCAAGGCGGACTGATGCCGGGCGGACCGAGGGCTGATCGCCGTGACTTCTACGACGTTCTGGGCGTGCCGAGGACCGCGACCCAGGACGAGATCCAGCGGGCCTACCGCAAGCTGGCCCGCCAGCACCACCCCGATGTCAACAAGGATCCCGGCGCCGAGGACCGGTTCAAGGAAATCTCCGAGGCGTACGACGTGCTGTCCGATCCGCAGACCCGGCGCCGTTACGACGCCTTCGGCCCGGACTTCCGGCAGGTGCCCGAGGACGTGGATCCCGAGGCGTTCCGGCGCAGCCGGGCCGGCGCGGGGGCCGGCCAGGCCGGAGGCCCGGGGGGGGCCGGCGGGTTCGGCACGGGCCTGGGCGGCGACTTTGGCGGCATCAATATAGAAGACCTCCTTGGCGGGATCTTCAGCGGCCGGGGCTTTGGCCCGATCCCGGGCGCCGACCAGGAAGCCGAACTCGAGCTGACCGTGGAGGAGGCCTTCCAGGGCGGCCACCGGTCGGTCACTCTAGACGGTCCCGACGGCCGGCGCACGCTTGACGTCAGGATCCCGGCCGGCGTGACCAACGGGCAGCGCATCCGCCTGGCTGGTCAGGGCGGCCGCGGCAGCGAGGGCGCCCCCAACGGTGATCTGTATTTCGTGGCGCGGATCGCCCCGCACCCCCGATACCGCGTCGAGGGACGCGATCTGTACATCGATCTCCCGCTGGCGCCGTGGGAAGCCGCGCTGGGCACATCGGTGGCCGTAGAGACCCCGCGCGGTGAGATGAAGGTCAAGGTGCCGCCGGGTACCTCGACCGGCAAGCGGCTCCGGCTCCGGCACCACGGCCTGCCTCACCCGCGCGGCAACGCCGGGCATCTGTACGCCGAGGTCAAGATCGTGGTGCCGGCCAAGCTCACCGATGAGGAGCGTCGGCTCTTCGAGCAGCTCGCCACGGTCTCCACCTTCGACCCGAGGAGGCGGTAGTGGGCTACGCGCTGGTCCTGGTCCGGTCGGCAAGCCTCAACCTGGAGGCGTTCGCGCGGGCGACGGGCACGCACCCGGACCTGGTCCGCAGGCTCGTCGCCCTGGGCATCCTCGACGCCGACCGCGACGCCGCCGGCGACCTGTGGTTCGCCCCTAGCCAGGTGGCGGTCATGGGTCGGGTCCAGCGGCTCCGCGCAGGATTCGGGCTCAACTACGCGGCCATCGGGCTGGTCGCCGACCTGCTGGACCGGATCGCGGTACTCGAAGCGGCCCTGCGGGAGGCCCGACGGCCGGGAAGGTGAACATGGACCCCAGCCACCTGACGCAAAAGTCACAGGAAGCACTGCACGACGCGCAGACCAAGGCGCTCCGCTTCGGGCACACCGAAGTGGACGGCGAGCACCTGCTGCTGGCCCTGCTCGACCAGCAAGACGGCATCGTCCCCCGCCTGCTGGCCCAGGCCGGCGCCGATCCGGACCAGTTGCGGACGGCGCTCGAGGCCGAGCTCGCCAAGCGGCCCAAGGTCACCGGCCCGGGCGTCGCTCCCGGGCAGATCCACGTCACGCAGCGGCTGGCCCGCCTGCTCGATGCGGCCAACCAAGAGGCGGACAGGCTCAAAGACGAGTACGTCTCCGTGGAGCACCTGGTCATGGCGCTGCTCGACGAGGGCTCGGCGACCGCTGCAGGACGGCTGCTGCAGCAGGAAGGGCTGACCAGGGACGGCTTCCTGCAGGCGCTGACCAAGATCCGGGGAAACCAGCGGGTTAGGTCCGCGATGCCAGAGACCGCCTACGAGGCACTGGACAAGTACGGGACTGACCTGGTGGCCGACGCCGCGGCGGGCCGGCTCGACCCGGTCATCGGGCGTGACGCCGAGATCCGGCGGGTGATCCAGATCCTGTCCCGCAAGACCAAGAACAACCCGGTCCTGGTCGGCGATCCGGGGGTGGGCAAGACCGCGATCGTGGAGGGCCTGGCCCAGCGGATCAACCGCGGCGACGTGCCCGAGGGGCTGCGGGACAGGACCATCTTCAGCCTCGACCTGGCCGCGCTGGTGGCGGGGGCCAAGTACCGCGGCGAGTTCGAGGAACGGCTCAAGGCGGTCCTGGCCGAGGTCAAGGCGGCGCAGGGACGCATCGTGCTGTTCGTGGACGAGCTGCACACCGTGGTCGGGGCCGGGGCGGCCGAGGGCGCGATGGACGCGGGCAACATGCTCAAGCCGATGCTGGCCCGCGGCGAGCTGCACCTGATCGGCGCGACGACGCTGGATGAGTACCGCCAGCGGATCGAGAAGGACGCGGCGCTGGAGCGCCGGTTCCAGCCGGTGCTGGTGGACGAGCCGTCGGTGGAGGACGCGATCTCGATCCTGCGCGGCCTGCGGGAGCGGCTGGAGGTGTTCCACGGCGTGAAGATCGCCGACAGCGCGCTGGTCGCCGCGGTCACGCTGAGCCACCGGTACATCTCCGACCGGTTCTTGCCGGACAAGGCGATCGACCTGGTCGACGAGGCCTGCGCGATGCTTCGCACCGAGATCGACTCGATGCCGGCCGAGCTGGACGAGCTCACCCGGCGGGTGATGCGGCTGGAGATCGAGGAAGCCGCCCTGGCCAAGGAGACCGACCCGGCGAGCAAGGCGCGGCTGGAGGACCTCGGCAAGGAGCTAGCCGACCTGCGGGCCGAATCGGACGCGCTGCGGGCCCAGTGGGAGTCCGAGCGGCGGGCGCTGCGCAAGGTCCAGGAGCAGCGCGAGGAGCTGGAACGGCTGCGCCAGGAAGCCGAACAGGCCGAGCGTGACTACGACCTCAACCGGGCCGCGGAGCTGCGGCTGGGCCAGATCCCGGACCTCGAGCGGCGCCTGCAGGCCGAAGAGGAGCAGCTCGCCGTCCGGCAAGGCGGCCGGCGGCTGCTGCGGGAGGTCGTCACCGAGGACGAGATCGCCGGGATCGTCGCGCGCTGGACCGGCATCCCGGTGGCGCGGCTGCAAGAAGGCGAGCGGGAGAAGCTGCTGCAGCTCGACAAGATCCTGCACGAACGGGTGATCGGCCAGGACGAGGCCGTGCAGCTGGTCTCCGACGCGATCATCCGGGCCCGGTCGGGGATCAAGGATCCGCGCCGGCCGATCGGGTCGTTCATCTTCCTCGGCCCCACCGGGGTCGGCAAGACCGAGCTGGCCAAGTCCCTGGCGGCGGCGCTGTTCGACAGCGAGGACAACATGGTCCGGATCGATATGAGCGAGTACCAGGAGCGGCACACGGTCAGTCGGCTGCTCGGCGCGCCGCCCGGGTACGTCGGCTATGAGGAGGGCGGGCAGCTGACCGAGGCGGTCCGGCGCAAGCCGTACTCGGTGGTGCTGTTCGACGAGATCGAGAAGGCGCACCCGGACGTGTTCAACACGCTGCTGCAGGTCCTGGACGACGGCAGGCTCACCGACGCGCAGGGCCGCACCGTCGACTTCCGCAATACGGTGATCATCATGACCTCAAACGTCGGCTCGGAGTACCTGCTGGACGGGGTGACCTCGGGCGGGGAGATCGAGCCCGACGCGCGCGAGCGCGTCATGGCCTCGCTGCGTTCCGCGTTCCGGCCCGAGTTCTTGAACCGCCTGGACGAGATCGTGCTGTTCAAGCCGCTGACCCTCCCGGAGATCGAGCGCATCGTCGACCTGATGTTCAACGATCTGCGGGCCAGGCTCGCCGACCGGCAGATGACCCTCGAGATCAGCCAGGAGGCCCGCAGGTACATCGCGCAGCAGGGCTTCGACCCGGTCTACGGCGCCCGCCCGCTGCGCCGTTTCATCAGCCGCGAAGTCGAGACCCGGATCGGACGTGCCCTGGTGGCCGGCGATGTCCGCGACGGCGCCGTCATCCGCGTCGGCCTGGCAGATGGCGAGCTCGCCGTGACGTACGAGAATCCGGCGTGAGTTCAGGCGGGCCTGCGCATGTCAGATGAGATAGTCCGGTGCCCGAACCGCGGGCGCAGGAACCGGTGCCCGCCGCGGCCTCCGGGGTCCCGCGCTGCGGCAACTGCCACAAGCCACTTTCTTGGATCGTCAACGCGGGCGACGATACCTTCATCGAGGTGGCCGAGCGCACGTCCGTTCCCGTCGTGGTCGACCTGTGGGCGCCCTGGTGCGGCCCGTGCCGCATGGTGAGGTCAAGACCAGTGGCCGAGTTCTGGAACCCGGCAAGCTAGCCGATCTGGCGATGTGGGCGGCCTGCCCACCTGGCGAACATGGCCTCCGTGGTGGTAAATGGGATCGTGTCCGAGGGCCCTGGCGCGGAGAGCGTCCCTGAGACCAAACCGCAGCCGGAGCTGGCCATCGGCCTGGTGGCCGCACCTGGACCCGCGTCGGAGCTGACCGAGAGCCTGGTCGGGGAGATCGCCGACCGGCTCGCGGGGCAACTGCCCGGAGTCCGGTGGTGGGTCGAGTTCGTCTCCGACCGGCTGGTACAACCGCCGACAGACCTCGGCGAGCTGATCGCGGCGGGGCGCAGGATGCTCCTCGAGCGCGGCTGGCACCTGGCGGTATGCGTGACCGACCTCCCGCTGCAGACCGCGCGGCGCCCGGTGATCGCCCACGTCAGCGCGACCCACGGCGTCGCGGTCCTGTCCATGCCCGCGCTCGGCCCGGTCTCGGTGCGCAAGCGCACCGTCGAGACGATCGTCCGCCTGGTCGGGCACATGCTCGGCGACCTGGACCAGGCCGAAGGCGCCGCCGAACGGCTCCCGCTGGCCGAGGTCGTGACCCGCCGCATGCGCGAACTGGGTGCCCGCACGGAGCGGAGCGAGCAAGGGGTGGGTTTCGTCGCGCGGGTCGTCACCGGCAACATCTGGCTGCTGCTGGGCATGCTGCGCGCCAACCACCCGTGGCGGCTGGCGCTGCGGCTCATGCGCGCGCTGGCGGTGGCCTTCGCGGCCGGGGTGTTCGCGCTGGTGACCAGCGACATCTGGCGGCTCTCCTACTATCTCGGGCCGCTGCGCCTGGTCGTCATCGCGCTGGGCTCGGTGGCGGCCATCATCGTGACGATCATGGTCACCACCGGGCTGTGGGAGCGCAGCCCGCACCCGGCCGCGCGCGAACAGGTCGCCTTGTTCAACATCGTCACCGCGGCCACCGTCGGACTGGGCGTGGCCGCGTTGTACCTGGCCCTGTTCGTCGCCATGCTCGCCGCGGCGCTGCTGCTGGTACCGGGCAGCCTGCTCGGCCTGGTCCTCGGGCACCCGGCCGGCGTGGCCGACCAGGTCAGCCTGGCCTGGCTGGCTACCTCAATCGCCACGCTGGGCGGCGCGCTCGGCGCGGCCCTGGAGTCCAGCGAGACCGTGCGCGAGGCGGCCTACACCTACCAGCCGGACACGCAGATCGACGCCGTCGCCGGCCCGCGGTAAGCCGTTCGCGGGCTCAGCGGTCCATTGGGCTCAGCTCTCCGTGGGCAGCCACGGCTGCTGCCAGCGCGGGTGGCCGCGCACCAGGGCTTCCGCCTCCTCGGCCGCATCAGGAGACCGGTCCTCGGTGAGAGACCGTGTGATTGCCACGTCGTCCATAGTTAGCCCGCCGACAGGCACTGGAGCGAGCGGATTGCCACGATCACCGATCCCGGCGAAAGCCCAGTCAGTCTGCAACAAGCGGGCCGACGCATAGGGAAATGGTGGCGCCGTCGGTGCCACCCTTTCCCTGAAACTGCGGCCGGGGCTAGCAGCGGTACATGCCCCACGACCGCGGACTACCGTAGGTGAACCAGGCGCACTCGTTCGCCCAGACCGCGCTCCAGAAGAGCGCGATCAGGCCCATCACTGTCTCCGCGGCCACCAGGAACGCGGCTCCAAGCGCGATCAGCGCCGCGATGACGACCGCCGTCCCGGCGGTGGCCCACAGGGCGACCTGCCACCGGTTGAACCAGATGGTGTCACCGCTGCGGGAAGCGGGCAGGTTATCCGGGTTCACCCGCCCGGCCAGGTAGCTGACCTCGCCAGACTTCGTGGTGGCGTCCATCAGCTTGTTCAGCATCGTCTCCAGTTGAGCCTTTGACTCGTGCGCCAGCGCCGGGTCCTTAGCCCGGAGCACCGCGATGGCCTTGTCCATCCGCTTCTGCTCGGCGGTCAGGTGAACCTTGGTCGTAGCGGCCTGCGCCGGTGACGTCGCTACCAGCCCGAACCCGGCGAGCATGGCAGCAGCGGCAACCGCACTCGCCAGCCGCATCCCCAGCGACTTCGTCGCTCCAAACCTGGCGAATCCCTCCCACTTACCGCTCTTGGGCCCTGGCGGTCCGCCGCCCTGTTTCGCTCTCGTGGCTGGAGTGGCGTGTTTCCGGTCATCCAGCCGATCCAGCAGCTGATCAACGCCCAGCGATTCCACCCGGGCCGCGGCCAGCTCGATCGCCAGCGGCATCCCATCCAGCCGTTGTACGAGCTGCGTCACCACCGGCCTGGCCTGTCCGGTCAGGGAGAAATGCGGATCAACCCGGCGGGCCCTGTCGGCGAACAGCGCTACGGCCTCGGGCTCGCCAACGCTAGAGAGATCATCAGGATCCAGCGTGATCAGGGGCGCCAATCGATATCGTGCCTCCCGGCCGCCCCAACCGGCTCGCGGCTGGTGGCTAGGATGCGCACGTCGTCTGCGGCCACGAGCAGAGCCCCGCACAACTCAGCAACCGCCTCGGCGAGATGCTCGCAGTTGTCCAGTACTAGCAACACTTGCTGGCGGGCCAGCACCCCTGCCACCGACTCCGGTACGGGTACACCCGGTGCCTGCGGTATCTCCAACCCCGCAGCCACGGTCGCCGGCACCAGTTCCGGATCCTGCACCCCAGCCAGTTCAACCAACCACACCCCGTCGGCGAAACTGCCAGTCACCCGGCGGGCCACCTCTTCCGCCAGTCGGGTCTTCCCAACGCCGCCGGGCCCGGTCACCGTTACCAGTCGGAACTCACCAAGGAGCACGGCGACTTCATTCACTGCGGCCGCCCGGCCCACAAAACTCGTCAGCGGCCGCTTGAAACCGTGCATGCCGGGTTCTCCAGGTACCTCAGGCATCACGTTCACGTCTCCCGGCACCGCGCCGGCTGCCGCCCGCGCCACCCCCGTACCCTACGGTAGCGCCCAGGCAGGCATTAGGCCTTACCAGCTTTGTTACAGCGAAACATCGCCAACCGCTACGGTCCTAGTCCGTTTACATGACATTATGTCCGCAAACAAGCAACTATCTGGCTCCATGTGAATCTTAGGGGAAGCGCGAGCCTTATAGGGCAAGAAAACCACCGAATCAGGACCGGCTACGGCCCACCCTCACAAGGCCTTGGCGGTTCCGGGGGAACTCCGTCGGCGACCACGGTAATGTGTGCGCGGGCGACTGCGAGGGGTTAGTCCGTGACCGGCTTTGCTTATCCGCACTCCTTTGCCAGGGACCTCGATGGCCGAGGGTGACTGGTCGCGTGCCCCTTGGGAACGGGCGGCCGCGAGTGGGCCCGGTCGTCGCTCGGCCCGGGTCGCCCGGACTGTCCGCTCTCGCCATGCCCGACGACAGAGACGTGGGCCCGTGGGGTCCTGGGGGTGTGATGGGCGATGAGCGGCACGGCGCGGTCGGGTTCCTGGGTGGCTTCTCCGTCGGTTCGCGGATCGGCGAGTACCGCCTCGAGGAGCAGATTGGCCAGGGCGGAATGGCGGTTGTGTTCCGGGCCCAAGACGAGCGGCTTCACCGACAAGTAGCGCTCAAGATCCTCTCGCCCGCACTGGCCACGGATAAGGCATTCCGGAACCGCTTTATTCGTGAATCACGGTCTGCCGCAGCAGCGGATGATCCCCATATCATCCCGGTGTTCGAAGCCGGGGATGCAGACGGGGTGCTGTTCATCGCCATGCGGTATGTGCCCGGCGGAGACGTAGGGACGCTCGTGGACCGAGTGGGCCCATTGCCCATCGCGCGCGCGGCGGCGATTATCTCCGGTGTGGCCTCGGCCCTTGATACGGCTCATGCCGCCGGACTTGTGCACCGCGACGTCAAGCCGGCCAACATGCTCGTAGACACGCGCCCCGGCCGAGCCGATCATGTCTATTTGTCGGATTTCGGGCTGACGAAAGGTGCGCTGTCGTCAACCGACCTGACAGGAACAAGCCGCTTCCTGGGGACGCTAAATTACTGCGCGCCCGAGCAGATCCAAGGTCGGCAAGTCGACGCGCGCACGGATGAGTACGCGCTGGCGTGCGTGGCGTTCGCGCTGCTATCCGGCGAGCCGCCGTTCTCTCGGGATAACGACATGGCGGTGTTGTATGCACAGCTCTCGGCGCCGCCGCCGCCATTAACGTCGCGGCGGCCCGACCTTCCGCCGGCCGTGGACGACGTCCTGCTGCGGGCCTTGGCGAAGGCTCCTGAAGAACGTTATGCCAGTTGCGGGGAGTTCGCTGACGCGCTGCGCATGGCGTCCGGGCTCCAGCAATACGACTCTGACGTGGCTACCGCGTTGCACCAGCGGGCCTTGGTCGATCAGCAGCACAAGCTAGGGCTGGACCACGCGGGCACGCTGGCCACCCACGCAAGCCTGGCGGCGGCGTATCAGGAGGCTCGGCGTTCGGACGAGGCCATCACACTGCACCTGCGGGACCTGATTGATCAGCAACACTTGCTGGGACCGGATCATCCGGACACGCTGGCCACCCGGTTCAGCATCGCCCAGCAGATGGCCGCGCGCGGCGACCACACTGCAGCGCAGGACGAGCTCCGCGACCTGCTCAGAGCGCATGAGCGGACGCTGGGCCCCGACCACCCGGACACACTGGCCACCCGGTTCAGCATGGCCCAGGAGATGGCGGCGCGCGGCGACCACGCCGCAGCGGAAGAAGAGTTCTGGCAGGTGTTCGCGGCGAGGCAGCGGACGCTGGGCCCGGATGACCCCGACACGCTGGCCGCCCGGTTCAGCATCGCGCAACAGATGGCCGCGCGCGGCGACGACATCGCGGCCGAGGCCGAGTTCCGCGGCGTATTCGCAGCACGGCAGCGGACGGCGGGGCCTGATCATCCGGACACGCTGGCCGCCCGGTTCAGCATCGCTCAGGAGATGGCCGCACGCGGCGACCACGCCGCGGCGGAGGCCGAATTCCTGGACGTATTCGTGGCACGGCAGCGGACGCTGGGCCCGGATGACCCGGACACGCTGGCCACCCGGTTCAGCATCGCTCAGGAGATGGCGGCGCGCGGCGACCACGCCGCAGCGGAGCAAGAGTTCTGGCAGGTGTTCACGGCACGGGGGCGGACTCTGGGCCAAGACCACCCGGACACGCTGGCCACCCGGTTCAGCATCGCTCAGGAGATGGCGGCGCGCGGCGACCACGCCGGGGCGGAGGACGAGTTCCGCGACGTGCTCTCCCACCTGGAGCAGACGCTAGGCCCGGAACATCCGACTACGCTGATTGTCCAGTTCAGCATCGCCCAGCAGATGGCGGCATGTGGGGACCACGCCGGGGCGGAGGCCGCATTCCGCGACGTGCTGCCCCATCTCGAGAAGGTGTTGAGGCCGGATCATCCGGACACGCTGGCCACGCGGTTCAGCATCGCCCAGGAGATGGCGGCGCGCGGCGACCACGCCGGGGCGGAGGCCGAATTCCTGGACGTGTTCGCGGCACGACGGCGGACGCTGGGCCCGGACCACCCGGACACGCTGATCACCCGGTTCAGCATCGCCCAGGAGATGGCGGCGCGCGGCGACCACGCCGGGGCGGAGGCCGAATTCCGGGGAATGCTGCCACGCCTGCGACGGATGCTGGGCCCGGACCACCCGGACACGCTGGCTACCCGGTTCAGCATCGCCCGGCAGATGGCGGCCCGCGGCGATCACACCGGGGCGGAAGCCGAATTCCGGGACGTGTTGCCCCATCTGGAGCGCGCGCTGGGCCCGGATCACGCGGTTACGCTGATCCTCTGGTTCAGTATTGCCCGGGAGATGATGGCGCGCGGCGATCATACCGGGGCAAAGGGTGAATTCCTGGATATGCTGCCCCACTTGCGGCGGAGGCTGGGCCCGGACCACCCAGACACGCTGGCGGCGGCTGAATGGATTGACCACATACAGGGGAAAGAGGACGACGGGTCCGCCAACCCGGGCCGAGACTAGTTGCCGAAGCGCGCGCCGCGGACGCCGAACGGCGGCAGCCTCGCATCAGCCGTTCCGCACCCGCCGTGAGTGCGTGGACGCGCCGCTTGACGCGCTGGGCAAGACCTCGACGGCCGGGACGTCGAGGACTGCAGGACCAAGTTCGGCGAACACCTTGACCGGCACCTGCGGCGGGGAGGGCGAGGGCGAGATCACGGTCGCGGCTCGCCGTGCGGCATCCAAGACACCGATGGCTACGTTCAGTGACGCTCAAGCAGCCCCGGGTCTAGCAGCCGTGGAACGACTCGTGGAACGAGAAAGGATCTTGCGTTGAGGCTCGTTCGGCTGGACTGCTTCGGCTATGAGCTGCGGTATGCGCATGGCGAGTACGTGATGTCAGGCGGCCGTGCCGCGGCGTCGCAAATCGGCCGATTCCGAACACGGAATCGGCCTTTTCGGTCTCCGTGCAGCAACGCTTGCAGCATCGAGGCTTTGCGCCAGCTGTGGTGATCGCCCCGTGGCAGCGGCCGAGGTGGCGATGGGACGATACTGCTGTTTGTCTCGCGGGCGGGGAGGACTCGGAATGAGTGATGAGCTGGCGGCACTGGCCGCTGAGGCCTACATCTATGGATTTCCGCTGATCTTCGACCTGCAGATGGTCGGCGGCCATGCCGAGCTGGGGATGATCACGCCAGCCCCATTCAACTCCTTCAGCCACGCGTCCAGGCTGGCCGGGCCCGATGACCGGTTCGTATCGATCAACAACGACGCGATTTACTCGCTCGCGCAGGTCGATGTGAGCGGCGGCCCGGTGCTGCTGCGCGTGCCAGACACCGCCCGGCGGTATTACGTGCTGCAGTTCGTCGATGCGTGGACCAACAACTTCGCCTATGTCGGCCGCCGGGCGACCGGCACCGCGGCCGGGTCCTTTCTGCTTGTTCCGCCAGGATGGGAGGGGAACGTGCCCGGCGGTACGCGGGTGATCGAGTTCCCGACGCAGGTGGCCACGATCGTGGGCCGGTGGGCCTGCGATGGCCGGCCGCTACTCCCTCGGCGACCGCACCCCCGGCCTGCGGCACGACAGCGACGGGTCGCTGACGATCGTGATCCAGCACGAGCAACCCAGCGACGCCAGCAACTGGCTGCCCGCCCCAGCCGCACCGTTCCGGCCCCTCATGCGCCTCTACCAACCGCAGGACGCCATCCTGGACGGCACCTACAAGATCCCGCCAATCGCCAAGGCCGCGAGCTAGACCATGGGCTCCAAGACGCATGCGAGCCCAGCCCGAGGCGAGCCGGGTGGCGCCTGTTACGATCCGGAGTAGCCGTATTTGTCAGGGGGGCTCCGCCACTGCCATCGCAGGAGGTCACGGTGAATATCACTCTTCCCGAACTGAAGGCCGGCGACAAGGACAAGCCACAGGACCGGATGGTGCACCGGCTGCAGGGCCTCCTCACGGCGCTGGGGAGCCCGGTCACGATCGACGGCGTCTTCGGCCCGAACACGGAGGCCGCGGTCAAGGCCCAGCAGCGCGCCTTCAAGCTGGCGCAGACCGGCGTGGTCGACAACGGCACCTGGACCGTGCTGATCGAGGGCTAGAACGCAGCGGCGAGAAGGGCGCAGAGCTGGTAGCGCAGCTTCTTGCTGGCGCATCCGGACGCGCTTGGCCGGCGTAGTCCTTGTCAGGGTGCGCGCCAGTGTGGTCCACAGGTGCGACGGGCCTGGTGTCGGTCAACGAGGGGGGCTACCTCATCTACGACATCGCCGCCGCCGCCAATCCCGTCCGGCCCGCCATCGAGACCGGATTGTGGTTCTTCTACTACTTCGCCACCGAACGGGGCCGGCGGGGCCTGGCCGCCTACCGGCGCGACATGGGTCGGCTGATCTGGACCCAGCTCTCCCCCACCTGGCACTTTGACCACGCCACGCGCGGCGGCCATCTTCTCGAGAGGCAGGTGTTCCCCACACGGGAGGTCGTGGTGACCGAGACTCCCGCAGAGCTGCGCAAGGTGATGCGCCCCGATATCGGGATCGCGCTGATCGATCTCGACCAGTCCCAGGCGTGATCGGCGGCTGCCGTACTCGTCGTTGGTGACGGACTCTCCCAGTCCGCTTCCGGTCGCGCGTCCCCGGGTTTCAGAGCAGGTGCAGCTCCACGGCCCGCTCCACGGCTTCCGAGCGCGAGGCCACGCCGAGTTTCTGGTAAATCGACCGGAGATGGGTCTTCACCGTGTTGCGGGAGATGTAGAGGGTGGCGGCGACCTGCAGGGGATTGCTGGTCGGCAGGAGCCGGAGAATGCGCAGCTGGGTGGCGGTGAGCGGCTCGACCAGCACGCGGCCAGGCTGAGAGGCGTCCGGCTGCGCGGCGCGGACCAGGAGTGCCGCGGCGATCAGCTGCTCGGTGAACGGGTCCGGCTCCATCTGCGTGGCATGTTCGATCAGGTAGCCGGTCACCTGGGGTGAGGTCGTGATGACGGTGTTGAGGAAGCTCCCGCGGCGGGCCGCGGCGAGCGCGCCGGCCAGGATGCGGTCGGCGGCCCGGGAGTCGCCGCGGCCGATCGCGGCCGCGGCCAGGAGCAGCTGGCGGACCAGCGCGCGCCGCGGGGTCAGCTCATCCCGCTCGCTCGCCGCTGGCGCGCGCAGGAGCTCCTGAGCGGCCTGGTGATCGCCGTTGGCGAGCGCGATCCGGGCCTGCGCCAGCTCGCGGCGCGCAGCGGGCAGCCCGCGGGCCAGCTCGGCGGCCGAGCGCGGGTCGCCGAGCGACAAGCGCAGCAGCACCTCCAGCTCATCGGCCCGCGCCAGCAGCACCGACCCGGTCCCGGCCAGGACCGGCCGCGCCTCCTCGATCGTGGCCAGCGCGTCGCGGACCTGCCCGCGGGCGGCCCAGATCCGGGCGCGGTCCAGCAAGGTGAGGAACTCGTAGAAGGGGCGCCGCCGCTCCGATATCGACAGGGCCTGCTCGGTAAGCTGCTCGGCGGTGTCCAGGTCGCGCCGTTCCAGCGCGAGGCCGGAGTAGGTGCGCAGGTATTCCACGGCGAAGAAGTGCCGGGCGAAGCCCAGCCGCCGCGCCTGCGCCTCGGCTTCCCGGGCGGCCTCGGCGGCCTTGACCAGGTGGCCGGCCTCGAACCAGGCCAGCGCCCGGCTGCCGAGTATCAGCACCAGCTTGACCGGTTCGGCCAGCTCCGGCATGGCCAGGGCCGCGACGGCCTCGCGCTCTACTGCCTCGTAATCGTCCAGCCACTCGTAGGCGCGCGGGAGGTTGACGGGGATGACCACGGCCCACTCGTCGGTGAGCCCGGTCCGTTTCTGGGTGGCGCGCACGGCCAGGGCCTCACGTACTGTCTCCTCGGCCTGGCCCATTAGTCCATAACGGGCCGACTGGGCCGCCGCGAACCGGAGGGCGAGCCTGGAGTCGGGCGGGATCGACGGCAGGGCCCGCGCGAACAGGTCGAGGTACTCGCCGCCGCGAGCCCCCTCACCGGCCATCAGCAGCTCGAGGGCCACCGCCAGCAGCCGGTCCGGAGCGTCCGCCAGCAGCGCGGGGCCGACCGAGCTCAGGTCCAGCGGGGCTGGCAGCGCCGGGTCGTTCAGGAAGTCGGCCACGACCCGGTCCTGCAGCAGAGCCAGCGCCCGGTCGGGCTGCTGGGCCGCGAGGAAGTGACGGGTCGCGCGCCGGGTCTCCCCGGCGGCCTCGAACCACTCGGCCGCGCGCAGCTGGAGCTTCTGCTCCCGGGCCCGGTCCCGGGCCCGCAGCTCGGCGCGCAGCACCCGGCGGACCAGATGGTGGTAGCGGAAGCTGGTCCGCTCGTCGTCGAGCGGCACCAGGAAGAGGTTGGCCGCGTCGATGCCACGCAGCAGCGCCGCCGCGTCCGGACTCCCGGTGACCGCCGCGCACGCGTCGGAGGTCAGCTCCTCCAGGACGGAGGTATCGAGCATGAAGGCGGCCACCTCGGAGGGCTGCTGGTCGAGGACCTCGGCGATGAAGTACTCGGCGATCGCATGGCCGCGGACCTCCAGCGCCCGCGCGGCCCGTCCCGGGTCCCGGAGGCCGCGCAGGGACAGCGCCGCCATCTGCAAGGCCGCGGCCCACCCCTCGCTGCTGCGGTGCAGCACCGCCAGGTCGTCGGCGCCGACCTGCACCCCGAAGTTGGCCAGCAGATCCTGGCTTTCCGCGAGCGAGAAGTACAGGTCATGGTCGCGCAGCTCGCACAGCTCCCCCGCCATCCGCAGCCGGTGCAGCCGCAGGGGCGGGTCGATCCGGCCGGCCAGCACCAGCTGGGCGGCCTGGGCCGGCCAGCGCTCCACCAGGTCGGTCATGTCCCCGGACGCCGCCGGCGCCGCGGTGTGGAAGTCGTCCACGATGATGGCCGACCCGGCGGGCAGTTTCGCGGCGTCGTTGGCGATGGACGCGGCGACGTCGGCCGACATGGCGCCGTCCATCGCGAGCAGGTCGGCGGCGTCGGCGCCGAACTCCGGGTCGATGGCCCGGGGAGCCTCGATGAACCCGGTCCAGAACCGGACCGGGTTGGCGTCCGCCTCGTCACAGGACAGCCAGGACGTGACCGCGGGGGCTCGTGTCGCGGCCCAGCTGGACAGCAGCACGCTCTTGCCCGCGCCCGCCGACCCGACCACCACGGTCAGCAGCTGGCCCGCCCCGGCCGCCAGCCGGTCATGCAGCGCCGGCCGGGTGACCAGGGTGCCGGGCAGCGTCGTCGGCCGGAACTTCGACCGCGCGAACCGTACGCCTCGCTCGGCACCGAGCCCAGCCATCATGCTCTCCGCCACGACCAGTCCCCCCCAGGACGCACAAACCTGGTCAGTCAATCACGCGCGACGCCCCGGCAGAAGGGACCAAAGTCCCGCTGGCCAAGCCATCATCGC
>Ga0335073_10001923_pt1 | contig 28225 bp, 24 predicted proteins | sample Lox_Sample_22_FD_207093 | JGI IMG/M metagenome (GOLD analysis project Ga0335073, IMG submission 207093) | Soil microbial communities from Loxahatchee National Wildlife Refuge, Florida, United States - Lox_Sample_2.2 | ecosystem: Environmental > Terrestrial > Soil > Wetlands | place: USA...
GAAGAATGCGGGCCCCGCGACCTCGTCACCGTAGTACTTGCCCCGCGGATCCTGGATGTTCACGGCAACGACCAGCTGCGGGTTATTTGCCGGGACGATACCGATGTAGCTGGAACCATACTGGCAAAGGCACCTGCTCAGGCCAGGGTCGGAAACCTGGGCGGTTCCGGTCTTGGCGGCCACGGGGTATCCGTCGATGAATCCCCACGGCTCGCCTGCCTCGGCGTCGACCTTGGGGACTTGCTGCAGCATCGTCATCAGTGCGTGGGCGGTGCTGGCCTGGATGACCCGCCGGCTGGCAGGCTTCGGCGCCGGGGTGAAGTGCCCGCCCGCGCCGATCGTCCCGGCCACCAGGCGTGGCTCGACCCGGACGCCGCCGTTGGCGATGGTGGCGTAGACGCTGGCCATCTGGACAGCGGTCACCCCCACGCCCTGCCCGAAGGCGTACTCAAAGCGGTTGTCGGGGTAGTAGCCGGGCGTGCCTGGCCTGGGAATGAGTCCCGCGCTCTCCCCCGGCGCGCCCAGACCGCTGACGGAGCCGAGCCCGAACGCGCGGAGGTAGTCATACTGCTGCTCGGGCGTGATGTGCTGGGCGACCTGCACCATTCCCACATTGCTCGAGTGGGCCAGGATGCCCGCGATGGTGTACCTGACCGTCGGGTGGTACTCGGCGTCGTGGAACGTGTACTTGCCGTCCATCGTGATGGAGTACGGGATCGTGTACGCGCTCATCGGCGTCTGGCCGCCCTTCTCCAGAGCGGCCGCGACGGTGATCGGCTTGAGCGTGCTCCCAGGCGCGAACACGTTAGCGACGCTGATGTTCGTGGTGGCAGCGTAATCCGTGACATTGCCAGGGTCATAAGTCGGCCACTGCGCCATCGCGAGGATTGCGCCGGTCTTCGGCTGCATCACGACGATTGAGCAGTTGCGCGCATGAGTCTGCTCAACGCGCAGCTTGCAGACCTGCTCCGCCTTCCACTGGATATCGGACTGAATGGTCAGCCGCAGGCTCCGGGCCTGGACAGCCGGAGTGAGGTTCGTCTCGGTCAGCGGTATCGGCTCGTGGTCCGCTCCCTCCTGCACCTCCTCGCTGCCGTCGCGGCCAGCGAGCAGCGAGTTGTACTGGAGTTCCAGGCCAGCAGCCCCGGTCTGGCTGCCGTCCCCGGACTTGGACGAGTTGGTGAACCCGACCACATTCGCAGCCAGATCCCCGTCCGGGTAAGTAGTGGTATAGCTCGCGTGCATGTCGATGCCGGGTAGCCGCAGGGCGCTGATCCGGGCGCCGACCGTCACCGAGACGTCGCTGCGGAGCACCTGGTACTCCGGAGATGACGGATGATTGATCATGCTCAGGATGGTCGCGGCCGGCAAGCCCAGCGGGTCAGCCAGACTGGCTGCGACAGCGGGCCGCTGTGAAGCGGGAATCAGCTTCGGGTCAGCGAACACCGTGTAGGTCTGGATGGTCATCGCAAGCGCCGCGCCATCGCTGCTCATGATGTCGCCGCGGACAGCCGGAATCTGGATTCTCGCCAGTTGCACCCGCTCGGCAGCGCTACGGTAAGCGGCCGAGTCGACGGCTTGCATCTGCACCAGCCGCACGGCGAAGATCGACAGCGCGAAGGCCGTGCAGAGCAGCGTGATCCGCAGCCGCCGCGCCGAGCTGACGCGACGCTGCGCTCGAACCGGCCGCCGAGCTGACCGGCTGGGCGACCTGCGCGAGCCTGGCGGCATGCGGCCAGAGCTGCCCCGTGCGTTTCGATCTCCGATCGCGCCGAGTCGATAGCGGACCGGTCTGCCTTGCCCCTGCTGCACAGCGTGTCCGGTGCCGCGACGTCCCCGGCCGGCCTGTCCCTGGCGCTGCCGTGGCCGCGGTCGGCTAGCTGGCCGAGCCAGATCGCCCCGTGCCCCGCTCGATGCCGCCCTGACGGGTCCGCGGGACCCGCCTGGTACCGGCCTTACCCGTCGCGGCCGCCTAGCACCATCCTGATCGTCGCGCCCCGCTGCGGTCACCGGCCCGACCCGGCCTTGGTTGTAGCCGTCCGGTGCTTACCAACGCGGGGCTTCGCTACCCCGTGCTTAGCTGCCCCGTGCTTGGCAGCCCCGCTCGTGGCGGCCCCGTGCCGAGCAACCCGGCCGCCCGTGGCCGTCGTCTTAGTGCCCCCGGTGGTCTGAGCCGTAGTACCGGCGGCGACCAGCGCGGAGGCCGGATCGTGCAGCTTGTAATAGCGCCCGTTGCGCAGATCCAGGATGGTGGCGTTATTCTCGGCCCGCATGCCCAGCTGGTAGGCCCGCTCTGCTATCTGCTGCGGCGCCTGCTCGTTCTGGATCTTGCCCTTCAGGCTCTGCTCTTGGAGGGACAGTTTCGCGTTGTCGCGCTGTAGCTGACTAAGCCGAAAGCTCGTCGCACCGAGCGTCGTGTTAACCACCAGCAGGCAAACCAGGCCGCCACCGAGTAGACCTAGCACCACCAAGACGAAAGGCATCCGCGGCAGCGCCAGGCTGGCAGGCGAGCTCTTGGTGCGGGCGAGCCGGCCGGCATCGCGGAGCGTCCTTGGTGCCGTGACCTTGGCTGCCGACCCCGTCCTGAGTCGCGCAGTATCGGCGGGCCCAGCCTTGGGTAGCCCAGCCTTGGGTAGCCCAGCCTTGGATGGCACAGTGCCGGGTGGCGCAGTCTTCCGTGCCCGAGGTGGGCTGGTCCTCGTCCGAGCCGGCGCAGTTCGCGTGGGCGGCTGTCCGGACCTGGCCGTCTGACCGCCAGTTGTACGGGGCGTGGACCCCGCCGGGCCAGCGCCGCGGTCGACTGACCGGCCACCGCGAGGTCGATGTGGCGCGTCCGCCGGGCTGGTCCTGCCCGGCGGAGGGCGCAGCCGAGTTCGCGACTGCGTTCTGGTTGCGGTCAGCGTCGTGGTGTCCATCGGGTGAGCTCATCCCTCCCTGTGCATTTGGCCGTCACGCCCTGCCGACGAGACCTTCATCCCTTGCCCCCTCATGCCGCTGCTCTGATTCGCTCGGCCGCCCGCAGCCGGGCGGATGCCGCTCGTGAGTTCGCCGCCAGCTCATCTGGGCCTGGCCGCTCTGCGCCCCTGGTGAGCAGCCGGAACTGTGGCCGGGAGGCCTCCAGCGAAACCGGCAGTCCAGGCGGGGTCGTATCGGTCGACCGGGCGGCCAGCTCCCGCTTGACCGCACGGTCCTCAAGTGAGTGATAAGCGAGCGCAACGAGTCGGCCACCAACGGCGACAGCGTCCAGCGCGGCGGGCAGCGCCCGGTGCAGGGCCTCGAGCTCCCCGTTCACCTCGATTCGGAGGGCCTGGAACGTGCGCTTGGCCGGGTTGCCACCAGATCGCCTGGCTGGTGCCGGGATGGAGTCCCTGACGATGTCGGCGAGCCTGGCTGTGCTGGTCAGCGGTTCGCGCGCTCGCTCACGGATGACGGCGGCCGCGATCCGGCGGGCGAACCGCTCCTCGCCGTATTCGCGCAGTACCTGCGCGAGGCGGTCGGCCGGGTAGGTGTTAACGACGTCTGCCGCGGTCAGCTGGCTAGCCTGATTCATCCGCATGTCGAGCGGTGCATCCTGCGCATAGGCAAAGCCGCGGCTCGGACTGTCCAGTTGCGGCGAAGAAACTCCGAGGTCAAACAAGATGCCCTGCACGGTGCGGTAGCCGGCATCCGCCAGGATCTGCGGCAGTTCGTCGTAAACCGCCTGCACGAGCGTCACCCGGTCGGCGAAAGCCGCCAGAACCTGTCGCGACTCCTCGATCGCTGCCGCATCTGTATCGATGCCGACGAGGCTCAGCTGCGGATGCTCCGCCAGCAGCGCACTAGCGTGACCGGCGCGGCCCAGCGTCGCGTCCACCAGGACGGCGCCGGGCGAGCCAAGGGCGGGTGCCAGCAGCTCGAGAACCCGGTCGCGCATGACCGGCAGATGCGCTGCCGCAGCCGTTCCCATCGTGCCCCCTCGCCGCTGCTGTTTGATGCCGCTGCTGTTTGATGCCGCTGCTGTTTGATGCCGCTGCTGTTTGATGCCGCTGCTCTGATGCCGCCTGTCGCGACGCTCACGCGAGCCACCCTGCCGAGATGCCCGGCCAGGCCCCCATCCGCGCCACTGCACTGATGAGTCGAGGTGTCCGCCTGCCGCCGGGGAAGTGACGTCAGCCGGGCCTTCGGCCCTCCAGCACGGGTGGAGACCTCGCCGGGCATCCAGCGCGCCGTTACAGAACTCCTGGTAGTACCTCCTCTGACGCGTCAGCGAATGCGTCCTCTTGCTGCTCTAGGTAGCTCGTCCACGCGGCGGCATCCCAGATCTCCAGCCGTGTATTCGCCCCGATCACGGCGCACTCGCGGTGCAGCCCCGCGTACTCCCGCAGACTCTGCGGAATCGTGATCCGGCCCTGCCGGTCCAGTTCCTCGTCCGACGCGCTGGCAAAGAACACCCGGCTGTAATCCCGGACGGCTTTCGCGGTCACCGGCGCCGTTCGCAGTGCCTCGGTGATGCGGCTGAACTCCATTACCGGGAACACGTACAGGCACCGTTCCTGCCCTTTGGTCACTACCAGCCCGGCCGAAAGCTCCTCGCGGTACTTGGCAGGCAGGATCAGGCGGCCCTTCTCGTCGAGGCGCGGCGTATGGGTGCCAAGGAACACCCGCCTCACCTCCCCAGGCCCCCCACACGAGGCCCTCAGGACACCATTCTTGCCCCACGGACCACCACTGTACTCCACTATCCCCCACCGTCAATTGCAAGAAACCTGTGAACCGGTCAACCGAGCGGGGAGTTACCAGGTCATGGCCGTGGAGCGAAGTGGAGTGGGGCGCCCGGATCAGGTCCAAACCGGGGCTGCGGCACCTGATGTGCCGCGTGTTAGGCGACCAGCCAAGTGGAATAAGTCATCTCAGCGTTACGGGGCTGATAATGAGCCTGAGATCAGCGTCGCTTATACAAGGACGTACTGTCTTGTTCACAGGGGGAATAGCCGCCGGGAGGGCGCGTGGTCACGGACACCGACCAGCAAGCTGACAGAACGCTCGATGAACTCGTGGACGTGGCCCGACAGGTCAGCAACGCCATACAGACCGTCATCTCCGGTAAGCCAGGCGTAATCCGGCTCGCCCTCACGGTCCTGCTCGCCGAAGGCCATATCCTCATCGAGGACGTGCCTGGCGTTGGCAAAACCCAGCTTGCTAAGGCCCTGGCCAAATCGATCGATTGCTCGGTCCGGCGAGTGCAGTTCACCCCCGATCTGCTGCCCAGCGACATTACCGGTGTCAGTGCGTTCAACCAGGAACTGCGCGAGTTCGAGTTCAAGCCTGGCCCCATCTTCGCCAACATCGTGCTCGGCGATGAGATCAACAGGGCATCGCCCAAGACGCAGTCGGCCTTGCTGGAATCGATGGAGGAGTCACAGGTCACCGTTGACGGCAGCACTTATCAGCTGGACCCGCCGTTCATGGTCATCGCGACCCAGAACCCGGTCGAGATGGAGGGCACGTACCCGCTGCCAGAAGCTCAGCGGGACCGGTTCATGACCAGGATCTCTATCGGGTATCCCGAACCCGCGGCCGAGCTGGCCATGCTCGATTCCCATGGCGCCGGGTCGCCGCTAGATCAGCTCAAGCCGGTTGCGCACGCAACCGACGTGCGAGCTTTGGTCGCCGCGGTGCGCGAAGTGCATGTCTCCGAGTCGATCCGGCGGTACATCATCGACCTGGTGAACGCCACCAGGAACTCGCCTGAACTCCGGCTTGGCGCCTCCCCGCGGGCGGCACTGCATTTGCTGCGCGCGAGCCGGGCGCAGGCGGCGCTCGACGAGCGCGACTTCGTCATCCCTGACGACGTCCAGTCACTCGCGATCCCCGTACTCGCGCACCGGCTGCTGCCTAGCGCCGACGCCATGATTGGCCGGGAAATGCCAGAACAGGTCCTATCCGGAATCGTCCGGCGACTCCCGCTGCCAAGCCATTAAAGCGGCGTAGACTCTGGCTCGAGAGCAGCCGGAAGGACAACGACCATGCGGACCTCGCTGCTCGCCGGGATGACGACCCGGGGGACCTCGTTTCTGGCTGCCGGAGCCGCGTCGGCGGTGGCAGGCTACCTGCTCGGTGAACGCGGCCTGTTCTGCGTCGGAATCGCGCTGCTGGCGCTGCCGCTGCTGGCTGCTACCGCGATCCGGCGAGCCCAGTACCGGCTGGGGACGAGCCGTGCAATCAGTCCGCCGCGCGTCCCGGCCGGGCAGACAGCCACGGTGACACTGCGGCTGGAGAACGTGTCCAGGGTCCCGACCGGCTTGCTGCTAGCCGAGGACACCGTGCCCTACGCGCTCGGTACCCGGCCACGATACGTGCTCGACAAGATTGAGCGAAACGGCACGCGCGAGCTGACCTACTCGCTCCGGTCCGATCTGCGGGGCAAATTCGAGATCGGACCCTTGCAGCTGCGCGCGGCTGATTCGTTCGGGCTAGTCGAGCTGACCCGCTCGCTGTCCGGGCGAAATACCTTCGTCGTGACGCCACGGGTGATTCCGCTCGCCCGGACCGTAATCAGCAGGTCCTGGGCCGGGGAGGGCGACGGCCGGGCGCGCCTGTCATCCACTGCCGGTGAAGACGACGTCATCCCACGTGCTTACCGGGATGGCGACGAACTGCGGCGCGTGCACTGGCGGTCGACGGCCAGGTACGGCGAGCTGATGGTACGCAGGGAGGAACAGCGCTGGCGGAACAAGGCGACCGTCTTCCTCGACAGCCGTTCACGGGTGCACGCTGGCAGCGGCGCCTCGTCCTCGTTCGAGATGGCAGTGAGCGCGGCCGCGTCGCTCGGGGTCCATGTCGCGGCCGAAGGCCTGACCGGTCAGTTCATCACCGAGGGCGACGTGATCCGTGGTGGACCCTTCTTCGAGGACAGGCTCCTCGATTCACTGGCCGTCCTCCGGCCGTCCAGCGCGGGGAACCTGACCCAAGCGCTGGCTGAGCTTAGGGTCCTCGGCGGGGGCGTGATCATCGCCGTGATGGGCTGGCTCTCGGTAGCCGAGGCTCAGCAGCTTGCCGCTTGCCGGGGCGAGGGGACGCAGGGAATTGCGCTCCTGCTGGATGTCGCGAGCTGGTCTGACGAGGCGCGCCGACGTCGTCAGGAGAACGGCAGTGCAGCAAACGGCAGTGCAGCAAACGGCAGTGCAGCAAACGGCAGTGCAGCAAACGGCACAGCGGCCAACGGCAGTGCAGCAAACGGCAGTGCAGCAAACGGCAGTGCAGCAAACGGCACAGCGGCCAACGGCACAGCGGCCAACGGCACAGCGGCCAACGGCACAGCGGCCAACGGCACAGCGGCCAACGGCACGGGCCGCGAGCCGATGCCCGGCGGCGCGATGCCAGTTGCGGATCGGCTGGCGGCCGATCCGCCAGTTTTCACTGCACCGGCCGTCGAGCTTTCATCGGCCGACCATCATGCCTCAGCCGGCCCGGTGGCGGTAGCTCTCGAACCGAAGGCGCGACGAGCCGCCGAGGCAGCTACGGCTATCGGGGTCTTGCGCAACGCCGGCTGGCACGTCACGTCAATCGACGCCAACACGCCGCTGGCAGCCGCCTGGCTCCGGCTGCCGCGCACTGCCGAGTTGCTCGCCCCTGGCAGCCACGCCGACGAGCGCGACGGGCAGCCGGCATGAACCCGCGCCTTGCGATTACTGCTGCAGTCGCCGTCGTTCTCGCATCCCTGTCGCTCAGCTCGGTCGTTGTCGGCGCCAACTGGTTTGTGACGGGCTTGGGCGCCGTAGCAGTGGTCGCAGTTGCCGGCATCGTGACCCGCCTGTCAAGGATCCCGGCGGCCATAGCGGCAACGGTGGCTGTCCTGATCGCGGTCGTCCCCCTGCTGAGCTGGCCCGGCTGGCCGGCCCGGATCGTCGGCCTGGTGATCGTGGTCATCACTGCGCTGAGCGCGACGGGTGCCCGCACGCTGCGTGGAGTCGCCGTGCTGGCCTGTTACCTGGCCTTCCTGCTGCTGTACCTGAATCTCGCGTTTGCACATAGCTCCTCGTTCGGCTTCGTGATCCCGAGCCATAGCTCGCTGTCAGCGCTTGGCCGACTGTGGCGCGGTTCGTTCGCCGATTTCAGGTACTCACCGCCGGTCGCTGACCCGGAACCGGTCAGCCTCATCGCGGCGGCCGGCATCGGGGCAGTCGCCATCACCGTGGACATCCTCGCCGTCCGGTTGCGCCGCCCGGCCGTGGCCGGGCTGCCACTGCTGCTGCTGTTCAGCGTGCCGGTCGCCAGCAACCTCAAGGTCTTCGGCGTCCCGCAGATCCTCATCTTCGCGCTCAGTCTGACCGGCTATCTCGGGCTGCTAGCCGCCGACGGTCGCGAGCGCTTGCGGATGTGGGGCAGGCTGGTGACCTTCCGCCACGTGCAGTCTCCCGATGAGACCGGGTCCGGACCGGACACCAGGGACCTGGCAGCATCTGGCCGCCGGGTCGGGTTGGCTGCAGTGTGCCTGGCGGTCGTCATCCCGGTGATCCTGCCGGCAATGCATGCCCACGACCTGTTCGCCACGGGCGATGGCGGCGGTGGCGGCGGGAGCGGGGGCACGGCCTTGTCGCCGTTGCTCCGCGTCGGTTCTCTGCTCGAGGGCAAAGCGCAGCCGGTGCTGACATATACGACTACGGCTGCGAATCCGGGTGAGCAGTATCTCCAGGTGTACGCCCTGAATTACAACGCGCGGGACAATCAGTGGCTGCCCCAGCACTCTACCGAGCGTGAGACGGCCGGAGTACTGCCGTTCAAGGCGCCTGGCGTCGTCAGCTCTACTCTGGTTACGAACGTGACGACGGACGTCCAGATCAACAAGGACTACAGCGGGCCGGCAGTGCTGCCGCTGCCGTACGCACCGACTGCGGTCACTATTAATGGCGGGACCGACGGCTGGCTAGAGAGTTCCGGCTCGCTGATGGTGTTCAACAACGGTATCGATATGGCCGGCCTGTCGTACACGGCGCGCAGCACCGAAGCCACTCCGAGGCAAGCCAACATCGGCAACGGGCCTGTTCCGCCCAGCATCCAGGCAGAATACGGGACCTATAACGGGCCCGACCGGAACGAGCTGCGTCGTATCGCCGAGGCCAGCACCGACGGCGCAACGACGCCGTTTGAGAAGGCGGTGAACCTGGAGGACTGGTTCAGCAACAACTTCACTTACAGCCTCAGACCCGACCTACCCGCTGGCAACTGGCTGCCGGCATTCCTCACCACCGACCAGCGCGGCTTCTGCAGCCAGTTTGCCCAGGCGATGGCCATACTGGCACGGCTCGTCGGCATCCCATCCCGGATCTCCGTCGGCTACACCGGCGGCACTCCGGTTGACGGTCAGGGCCACACCTGGCGGGTCACAACCGCAGATGCGCACGCCTGGCCGGAGCTCTACTTCACCGGTGAAGGCTGGCTCCGCTTTGAGCCGACGCCGACGGGCCTGCACGGTCAGGCCACTGCCGAGATCCCCGCCTACGCCAGCCTCGGCAACACGCTTCCGCTGAACAAGGGTAGCTCGCAGAGCACCCCGTCGACCCCTGCTCACACCTCACCGATTGACGGCCGGCACCAGATAGCCGCCCACTTGAACCACGGCACCGACAGCGGGTTCACCCCCGCGAGCCAGCGCGCAGGCTACGATCTCTGGCTGGCCGCCGGAATCCCTGCCGCGGTGTTCCTCCTCATCGCATGGCCGGCCTTGATCCGCCTGGTCACCAGGCGCCGACGTTGGCTGACCGCTGCCAGCGACGCCGATCTCGCGCACGCGGCCTGGCGGGAGCTAACCGATGATCTGGCCGACTACGGCCTGGGCTTCATGCCTGCCGAGACTCCACGCGCGGTAGCCAGACGGGTGACCAATGACGCAAATCTAGACGAGTCTGGCATTCAGGCAGTACAACGAATCAGCGCCGCCGAAGAGCGTGCCAGGTACGCACGGCTGGCGGGACCAAGCGCTGGGCTCAAGGCCCAAGCGCTGATCGCGCGCCGAGCGATCTCTACGTCAGTGCCGCGCCGACAGCGGCTGCGCGCCAGGCTACTGCCCGCCTCCACGCTCGGGGCCGCACGCCGGCTCACCCAGCGGGCTGGCGAGTTGCTCAGCTGGCTCGACTTCTCCTGGCCCGCCGTGCGGCGGCAACTGCGCACAGCCCTGCACCGGCCAGGTGGTCATGCCACGCAGACGTAACCCGGTCGCTTACTCGACTAGCGGTTGTTGCCCTCCTGGCGGCGACGCCAGCGCTCCTCAATGCGCTCCATGAGGCCGTTGGAGGCGGCAGCCCTCGACGCTGACTTGCGCCCCCGCCTTCGGGTGCGCTCTGTCAGCATGCCCGCCATCCGACGGTAGCTGGCAATTGCCCAGATACTGCTGACCAGGAGAACGACGAAGCCAGCACCCGCGAGCCAGTTATGTTTCAGGACGACGCCGGCGACCACCATGCCCACGCCGAGGACGAAACCGATCGCGGCTTCGATGACCCTCCGCCGGTAGTGGACTTTGGGGTCTTTAGCCCGCATTGCCCGAGCGAGTCGCGGATGCTCGGCGTAGAGCGCCTGCTCAATCTGCTCGAGCTGACGCTGCTCGTGCTCAGAGAGCGGCACTGTGCCTCCCATCAACCAGGCCGATGCTGAAGTGCGCTGCGGCCCCTGCCTTACGCCCAGAATACGAGCGCAAAGGTGCCCTGCGGAAGGGTACACGGCCACAGCCGGCTCTCCCGAGAGCCAGACTACCCGGAGTCAGCACTTTTCCTGCTTATGCCCTGGCATCCCTGTCCGACCGCACTCCTGATGGCCTGCGGCTGCCGCGATCGACAAGCGCGGCCGGGCGAACCGCGTCCGGGCCGAACCGACCGCTGATCTTGTCAAGGGCCGATTCGGCCTCCCGCCAGGAGGCACCATCCTCTCCGAGTGCGAGCTGCGCCGAGGCGGCCGCAGCTCGCACCAGCCCGGTAGCGCGCACGCCCACGAGCCGCAGCCTGGTTTGCCCGCTCAGTCCCGATGCCGCGTACAGCGCGCAAGCGGTGGAGTAGATCCGCTGCGTCTCGCAGGTTGGTTCCGGCAGCGTCCTCGATCGGGTGATGGTCGTGAAATCGGCCTTGCGGAGCTTGACGACGATGGTCCTGGTCGCGTACCCGGATGAGCGAAGCGCTTTCGCCGTCCGGCGGGACAGCCGCAGCAGCTCGCGACGAACCACCGCGGGCTCGGTGACGTCGACGTCAAATGTTTCCTCCGCGCCGACGCTCTTCTCCCGCACCGATGCCTCGACGTGCCGCTCGTCCCGGCCCCAGGCCAGCGCGTGCAGGTGCTCGGCTCCGGCTTTGCCGAGCTCCCGCTCAAGCGCACTGATCGGCGTCCTGGCGATATCCCCGACAGTGCGCAGGCCCAGCCTGGCCAGTGTCTGGCCGGTTCGGTCTCCTACCCCCCAAAGTGCCGAGATCGGCAGCGGGTGGAGGAACTCCAGCGCGCCGTCAGCGGGGATGACCAGCAGTCCGTCCGGCTTGCAGTGCACCGACGCGAGCTTGGCCAGGAACTTGTTGGCGGCGATGCCGACCGAGCACGTGATCTGCTGCTGCTCAGCCACCTGGCGCCGGATCAGCTCGCCGATCTTGGCCGGCGGGCCGAGCAGCCGCCTAGCCCCGGACACATCCAGGAACGCCTCGTCTAGCGACAGCGGTTGTACCAGCGGGGTAACCGACGCGAAGATCGCCATGACCTCCTTCGACACCGCGCCGTATACCCCGTGCCTCGGCGGGATCACCGTCGCGTGCGGGCAGAGCCGGCGAGCCCTGGACATCGGCATCGCCGACCGCACCCCGAACGCGCGCGCCTGGTACGTCGCAGACAGCACCACGCTGCGGCCGGACAGACCGCCCACAATGACCGGACGTCCAGCGAGCTCCGGGCGATCCCGTATCTCGACGCTGGCGTAAAAAGCATCCATGTCGACATGGAGGATGGGACAGCCGGTGTCGTCACCGGGTGATCCTGACGCGCCCGGCAAGACCTGACTGCTCATGTCTCACCTGCCAGCCACCGCAACCAAGTCCTATACCGACTGTAGCGCCGGCCGCTGACAGACTAAGCGCCACGCCGGTGCCAGCCTCAGAGTGCCGGTGGCAATGTCAAAGCGGCAGTGCTGGCTTCAAAGAGACAGCGTCGGCTTCAGCTCAAGCAGCCGGCCCAGCAGGCCATTGACGAATGACGGTGAGTCGTCTGTCGACAACTCCCCGGCTAGCGCGACGGCTTCGCTGATTGCGACCGCATCCGGCACCTGGTCATTCCAGAGCAATTCCTGCACGCCGATCCGCAGGATGTTCCGGTCGACAGCTGGCATCCGCTCGAGCGTCCAGCCTTGCGCGTGCGCGGCAAGCAGCCGGTCGATCTGATCGGCGTGCTCATGCACACCGCGGACGACTGCCGCTGCGTATTCCGACACCGGCGGGTCGGCGGCTGCGGTTCGCTCGGCTAGCACGTCCAGCACCGGCTCGCCGCGAAGCTCACTCTCAAACAGGATGTCAAGCGCCCGTTTGCGGGCCTTGGTGCGCGCTGCCATGACTGACGCTGGCTAATCTGGCGTTCGCCCGTAACTGACCGGATGGCCGCTCAGGCCCGGCCTAGGTAGTCCCCCGTGCGCGTGTCGACCCGGATCTTCTCGCCGGTTGTAATAAACAGCGGTACCTGAATCTGGGCGCCGGTCTCGAGCGTGGCTGGCTTCGTACCCCCGGTAGACCGGTCTCCCTGCAGGCCGGGGTCCGTGTGCTCGACTGTCAGCTCGACCGCGGCCGGCAGCTCAACGTACAGCGGCGTGCCGTCGTTGAAGGCAATCGTGGCGGTCTGCTCTTCCAGCAGGTAGTTGGCAGCGTCGCCGACAACGGCAGCGGGAATGTGCGGCTGGTCGTAGTCGGTGGTGTCCATGAAGACGAAGTCCTCTCCCTCTCGGTAGAGGTACTGCATCTCGCGCTTGTCAACGTTGGCGACCTCGACTCGCACACCAGCGTTGAACGTCCTGTCGACGACCTTGCCGGACAGTACGTTCTTCAGCTTGGTGCGGACGAAGGCGCCGCCCTTGCCCGGCTTGACGTGCTGGAACTCCACCACGCTCCAGAGCGCGCCATCGATGCTCAGCGTCATGCCGTTCTTCAGATCATTGGTGGTGGCCACGTCAGTGTGTCTCCTGCATGCATCCGGAACCAGGTGCGAGTCAGAGCACCAGCAGTTCCTTGGTTGTGGTGGTGAGTACTTCCGCTGGTCCCGCGGCTGCGCTGAGGTCAGCGCGAACGACGAGGGTGTCCTCGATCCTGACACCGCCCTTGCCGGGCAGGTAAACCCCAGGCTCGATCGTAACGGGGACCCTGTCAGCCAGTGTACCCGTCCGGCCCGGCCCGAGCAGCGGCGCTTCATGCACTTCCAGGCCAACGCCATGGCCCAGCCCATGGCCGAAATGCCCGGCATAACCGGCCGCAGCGATCAGATCCCTGGCGGTCGCATCGACTGACGCCACATCGGCGCCGGGCGCGGCGGCACTAACCCCGGCGAGTTGCGCGGCTGCCACGAGCTCATAGATCTCTCGCTGCCAGGAAGCGGGCTCGCCCAGCGCAACCGTCCTAGTCATGTCCGCGTGGTAGCCGCCGAAGCGAGCCCCGCAGTCGATCGTGATCAGATCCCCGCGCGCGAAGGCCCGCTCTCCCGGCGAATGGTGCGGGATCGCGCCGTTTGGCCCGCTGGCCACGATCGTGTCGAAAGCCAGGCCATCCGCGCCAAGGTCGATCATGGCCCGCTCGAGCAGGACCGCGAGGCTCCACTCGGTTCGGCCTAGCTCGATCTTGGCGAGCACGGCGGCGAACGCGTCGGCGGTGATCGCGCAGGCTCTGGCCAGCAGCTCGATCTCCGCCTCATCCTTGACCGTCCGGAGCTCCTCCACGACGTGACCGAGCGGTACGAGCCGCGGCAGGTGTTCCAGCTCGGTCAGCGCCGTGTGGCGCTCTACGGTCATCTGCTGCGCTTCAAACGCCAGCGTGCCGTAGCCTCGTTCGGCGGCCAGCATCACCAGGGCGGGTTCAAGCTGGCGCTCGGTTGCCACCTCGATGTCGGGGCAGTCCCGCTCGGCGGCCTCGGCATAACGGGAGTCGGTGGCCAGCACGCCAGCCCCGTTGGCGGGCAGCAGTATCGCCGCATTAGAGCTGACCAGACCGGTCAGGTACCGGACATTCGGCCCGCTGGTTATCAGCGCGGCGTCGGCACCGGATTCGGCGATCTTCTGCTGGGCTCGGGAACGGCGGGCTACGTGGATTTCGGCCATAGGGCGACTCTAGTGACCCGAAACTGCACTCATGAGTTGCCCGTCCGGCCAAGATCGCGCGTCGTAGCTCCTAATCCCTCGCCAGGCACGTCGTCACCGAGAACAATGCCGCCGCCGCGACTCCAGGTCAGGTAACGCCAGGACAGGTTCACGAGTGTGACCACCCGATTCCTGTTACCCAGCAGGTAGATCAGGTGCAGCCCGAGCCAGGCGAACCACGCGATCGTGCCGCGCAGACGAATCCCGCCGCGCAGCTCCACGACTGCCGATCGGCGGCCGATGGTCGCCATCGTGCCTTTGTCGTGATACTTGAACGGCGCCGTCGGCTGGCCGGCCATCAGCCGCACCACCTGCTCTGCAGCGTGCCGACCCTGCTGTATCGCGGGCTGAGCAAGCTGCGCCACCGGCTCCTGCTGGTAGATGGACACGTCGCCGGTCGCGAAGACCCGCTCCTGCCCGGTCACCCGGAGGTCGGCGCCGACCTCGATCCGGCCGCCCTTACCGCGCGGCAGACCGGATGTCCACCCGGCGTCTGGCCCGGAGATGCCGGCCGCCCACACGGTGATGTCACTACGGTGCTGGCTGCCATCCGCCAGCAGCACCGACCCGCGCCTGACTTCCTTGATCGCAGTGTTCAGCATCACCTCGACGCCGCGGTCGAGCAGCTGCTGGCGCGTGTACCGGCGCAGCGAGTCGTGGTACGGCGCGAGTAGGACCGGGCCCATCTCGACCAGCCGCACCTTGAACATGGACCTGTCGATCTCCGGGAACACCGCAGGTAGCGCGACATTGCGCAGCTCGGCTAGCGTCCCGGCAAGCTCGACGCCAGTCGCACCACCGCCGACAATCGTCACGTCGAGCTCCGGATCGGTCAGGCCCTCGTTGCGGCGCTCCAGCGCGTCCAGCAGCTGATTGCGCAGCAGAATCGCATCACGGCGGGTATACAGGCTCATGCTGTGCTCGGCGGCACCTTGCACGCCGAAGAACGCGGCAGTGACTCCGGTGGCGATGATCAGGTAGTCGTAGCTCAGCTCCTCACCCGTCTTCAGCGTTGCGACGCGCCGGTCTCGGTCGAGGCTGACGAGCTCGCCCTTGTGGAATCGGGCACCGCGCCTGCCGGTCGCCGACCACAGCGGGTAGGCGACGTCGGAGGAAGTCAGGCCGGCCGTGGCAACCTGGTACAGCAGGGGCTGGAACGTGCTGTAGATGTTCCGGTCCACCAGCGTGACATCGGCGCGGGATCGACCGAGCACCTGCAGTGCCGACATCCCGGCAAAGCCGCCGCCGACAACGACCACAGCAGGGCCGCCGGATTGCTTACGCCGTCGCTTGGCTGCCATCACGCTCCACTCTCGCAGGGCATCTGGGCACTGCCCGAGGCGGGGCCGTCAAAACAGCCGCGCGGAAGCTAGCTCGCCAGATCCTTGATCTGCTCGATCAGAGCCACCCGCTGTGCGTGCGTTCCAGCCATCGGGGCCACATTCAGGGTGGTGACGCCAGACTCCCGCATTGCCGCCACCCGCTCGGCTACGAACGATTTCGGCCCGATCAGTGACACGTGCTCCAGCAACTCTTGCGGGATGAGCCCGGCAGCCTCGTCCTTTCGCCCGGCAAGGTAAGCATCCTGGATCGCGGCGGCCTCCTTGCCGTAGCCGTACCGCACCGCCAGGTTGTTGTAGAAGTTCCGGCCGCGGGCGCCCATGCCACCGATATACAAGGCCTGAACCGGCCTGATCAGGTCGATGAGGCCCTTGACGTCCTCCCCGATGGCCAGGGCCGTCTGCGCGAATACATCAAGCGGCGGCAGCGAAGGATCGCGCTTGGCGAGGCCGGCCTCCAGCGACGGACCCCAGACATCCTTGGCCTTTTCCGGGTAGTAGAAGATCGGCTCCCAGCCCTCGGCCAGCTCGGCAGCCAGCTCGACGTTCTTCGGGCCGAGCGCCGCCAGAATGATCGGGATGCGCTCGCGGACGGGGTGATTTATCAGTTTCAGCGCCTTGCCGAGGCCAGTGCCCTGACCCTCGGGCAACGGAATCTGGTAGTACTTGCCGTCGTATACCAGCCGTTCGCGGCGCCAGACCGCGCGGCAGATCTCGATCGTCTCGCGTGTCCTGGATAGCGGCGCGTCGTAAGGCACGCCATGCCAGCCCTCGATCACCTGCGGTCCAGAAGCGCCGATCCCAAGGGAGAACCGGCCACCGGATACGTAATCGATTCCCGCTGCGGTCATCGCCGTCAGCGTAGGCGTGCGCGAATACAGCTGCATGATGCCCGATGCGAGTTCGACCCGCTCAGTGACCGCAGCAAGGAAGCCGAGCTGGCTGACTGCGTCGTAGCTATAGGCCTCAGGCACGAAGACGATATCGAGCCCGGCCTTCTCGAAATCGGCCAGCTCGGCTGCTGTCTCCCTGAAGCCGCCCGCGTAGTTCAGAGCCATCCCGATGCGCATGCGGAATCCCTTCGCACCCATACGGCCGCAGCTGGCGGCCCTCAGCTGGCCAGACGGCCACGTTCCCTGGCTAGGGATGAATCGTAACTGCCGCGCCCAGATACGCACAGAGCCAGCACTGCCGGCGGCGCGCAAATCCGGAGCTCCGACAGGCAACCGGGCGGCCGGAGCTGGCGTCCAATCTGACGGGAGCGGTCACCGCGCCGCGGATGACTGGCCAGGACTCCGGGAGCCGGACTATGGACGTACCGCACGCACATACGCCGGGGCGGTTGCCACGGTCCGTCCTTGCCGCGGCGACCGTCGTGGGGACTGCGCTGATGGCGGCTGCCTGCGGCACCGCCCCGGCGCCCGGCAGGCCAACGGCGGCAGCCAGTCAGCGGCCCGTGACCGTGAAGCTGAGCAGCCGATCCTCCGACTCCCGCGCCGGAGCGCAGGCCTACGGGCGGCGCCTGCTGGCCAGCTTGCGCCTGCCGCCTGGCGCCCGCGTCCAGCGCTGGCCGAGTAAGCCGCCAGCTGGCCTGAACCCGACCACGCCGGCAATCCTTACCGACACGATTGACCTCAGGGTGCTGTACCGGATCGGCGCTTCGATGGACCAGGTCGATGCGTTCCTGCTGGCGCACCGGCCCCCCGCGCTGACGTGGGAGGCTCACGGCTCCTACAGCCATTTCGCGACGGTGACGTCGGAGTTCGTGAGCTTTGCTCCGCGCGCGCTACCGGCCGGAATCTATTCGGCGGAGCTGGACGCCACGTTCAAGCCCGATCCGGGCGGCACCTTGCTGCGCGCCGACGCCCAGGTGGCCTGGTATCCGGCCCGGAGCTCCGCCGATTACATCCATTCGTCGAGATACGCCTCAGTGACGGTCAGCCACCGTACGAACCGAGGGACTCACGCGAGAACAGTGACCTCGGGGCCGGAGCTGGCAAAGCTCGCCGGGCTGGTCAACGCACTCTACGGTGCGCCTGACGTGATGTCGAGCTGCCCGGCGGCCATCGCCGGCGTGATCAACGTCTACCAGCTGGCCTTCACGCCGGCTCGGGGCGCGCCAAGGATCCTAGTGACGCCGTCGACTGCGTGCGGAGACTATGTCTACATCACGGTCGGCCGCCGAGCCGAGCCATCGCTCGCCGGCGGCAGCTCGCTCATCAGGATCGTTCAGCGGCTCGTGCGGCCTAGCTAGCCGCCGGCGCCGACGGCCCACCGGGCGCACCGCCGTTCAGCTGCCGCGCGACCGCGCGCAGCGCAAGCTCGTACGACTGCGGGCCGAATCCGGCGATCGTGCCGCTCGCGACCGCAGACACTACCGAAGTGTGGCGGAACGACTCGCGCGCAGCCGGGTTCGACAGGTGAACCTCGATCACCGGACCGGTGAGCATGGCCAGGGCGTCCCGCAGCGCGTACGAGTAGTGCGTGAACGCCGCCGGGTTGATGATCACGGGTAGCTGCCGCTCGAACGCCTCGTGCACCCAGCCGATCAGTTCCCCCTCGTCGTCGGTCTGCCGGAGATCGACTGCCAGCCCGAGCTGAGCGCCGAGATCCCGGCACGTGGCCGCTATGTCAGCCAGCGTCACCGATCCGTAGATCTCCGGCTGCCGCACGCCGAGCATTTGCAGGTTCGGGCCGTTCAGCACCAGCACGGTGGTCATCGGCCCAGTCCCCGTCGGTACAGTCGCCGTCGTTACCGGCATTGCTCAGGACACCTCCGCGTAGGCCAGCTCGAGCAGCTCTTCCGGCGGGTCGGCCATGATGCCCGGCTTGGCCAGGCCGTCGAGCACGACCAGCCGCAGCTTCGACGCCCGCGCCTTCTTGTCCACTGCCATCGCTGCGCGCAGCTCAGGCCAGGCGTCGGCCCGGTACCTCACCGGCAGGCCGACGGCCGTGAGCACGCTACGGTGCCGGTGCGCCGTCGGGGCGTCCAGCCGCCCGGCCAGCCGCCCCACCGCGGCGGCGAAGCACATCCCGATCGCGACTGCGTCCCCGTGCCGCATGCCGAAGTCCTCGACGCGCTCGATCGCATGACCAAGCGTGTGCCCGTAGTTGAGCGTCTCGCGCAAGCCGGCCTCGCGCAGGTCAGCCGAGACCACGGCGGCCTTCATCGCGATCGCCCGCTCGATGAGCTCGCGCTCGTGCAGGCCGCCAGGCTGGCCGGCGGCCGCCGGATCTGACTCGATCAGGTCCAGGATGACCGGGTCGGCTATGAACCCGGCCTTGATCACTTCTGCCAGCCCGCTGAGGTACTGAGCTCTCGGAAGCGTAGCCAGTACCGAGGTGTCAGCCAGCACACCAGCAGGCGGGTAGAACGCGCCCACCAGGTTCTTGCCGTCTGCCGTGTTGATCGCCGTCTTACCGCCGATCGCGGCGTCAGTCATCGCAAGCAGCGTGGTCGGTACCAGCACTACCCGGACGCCACGAAGCCAGGTGGCCGCCACGAACCCGGCCAGGTCGGTTACCGCTCCGCCGCCGACGCCTACGATCGCGTCGGACCGGCCAACCCCGGCGGCCGCGAGCTGTGACCACAGGCCGACCGCGACGCTTATCTGCTTGGCCGCCTCACCGTCGGGCACCGGCTCCGGCTGGACGGCATACCCTGCCCGAGCCAGGGCCTGGCACACCGGCACGGCGACCCTACTGACCGTGGCCGAATGGACGACTACCACGTTCCTAGCCTCCGAGCCAACCAGCGAGGGCAGCTCGGCCAGTACCTCGTTCCCCACGACAACCTCGTAGGGCTGCTCGCCGCCCACCGCAATCCTGGTCGCGGTCACCGGCCGTCGCCTGGCACGCCATTGCCCGGCCGGTCGCCCCTGGCGACCGCTTCGGCGATCTCCGCGGCGATCGTTTCCGGCTCCCGGCCGTCGGTGCCGACGGTCAGCCAGGCGAGCCTGCTGTAGACCGGCAGCCGCTGGTCCAGCAGCGACTTGAGCTGGGCACGGGGACTGGTGCCGATCAGCAGCGGCCTGGCCCGGTCCAGCCCGACCCGCTTAGCCAGCTCCGAGAACCCGGTCTCCAGGTACACCACGGCCCGCCCGGCCAGCCGGGCCTGGGTTTGCTCGTCCATCACCGCGCCGCCGCCGAGCCCGAGCACGCCGGTCACTGCCGTTCCCCTGCCGTCGTCGCGAGCCTCGCGGCCGGCCAGCGCAGCCGCCACGGCATCGCGCTCCAGCCGCCGGAACTCCGGCTCGCCGTCGGTGATGAAGATGTCATTGACCGGCTTCCCGGCAATCCCTTCAACGACCGCGTCCGTGTCGGTGAAGCCCACCCCGAGCCGGGCGGCCAGCAAGGCGCCGACTGTTGTCTTGCCTGCCCCCGGCGGCCCGATCAAGATGATGAGCGGGAACGGGGCCGTTCCACTCCCGGCCGCATGCCCGTTCGCGGTCATCGGATGATCATCGCCTTGAGGTAGGCCTCCGCGTTGCGGGCGATCTCGGTGACGCTGTCGCCGCCGAACTTCTCCAGTGTGGCGTCGGCGAGCACGAGCGCGGTCATCGCCTCGGCTACCACGCCCGCGGCCGGAACGGCGGTCACGTCGCTGCGCTGGTTGATGGCTCTGGCGGGCTCCCCGGTCCTGACGTCCACAGTCGCCAGAGCGCGCGGCACGGTCGAGATCGGCTTCATCGCGGCGCGCAGCCGGATCGGCTCTCCCGTGCTCATCCCGCCCTCGATCCCGCCTGCCCGGTTGCTAGTACGCCGGATCCCGGCCGTGCTGCCCTCGATCTCGTCGTGGGCCTGCGACCCGCGCCGGGCCGCGGTCGCGAACCCGTCGCCCACCTCGACGCCCTTGATGGCCTGGATGCTCATCAGGGCTCCGGCAAGCCGGCCGTCCAGTCGCCGATCCCACTGCACATGGCTGCCAAGCCCTGGTGGCAGGCCGTAGACGACGACCTCGACAACGCCGCCCAGAGTATCGCCGTCACGGTGAGCCGCGTCGATTTCTGCCTGCATCGCGGCGCTGGCGGTCGCATCGTGGCAGCGCACCGGATCCGCGTCGATCCGCTCCTGGTCGTGCGGTCCCGGCACGTACTCGTCCGGAGCTCGCACCGCACCGAGCGCCACGACATGGCTGACGATCTCGGCTCCGAGTACCTGGCGCAGCAGCCGGCGGGCTACCTCGCCAAGCGCCACCCGTGCCGCCGTCTCGCGCGCGCTGGCCCGCTCCAGGATCGCCCGCGCATCGTCGTGACCGTACTTCTGCATGCCGACCAGATCCGCGTGCCCTGGACGTGGCCTGGTCAGCGGCGCATTGCGGGCCTGGGCGGCCAGGATGTCCGCGTCCACCGGGTCGGGCGACATCACGGTCTCCCATTTGGGCCACTCCGTGTTGCCGATCATGATGGCGACCGGGCCGCCAAGAGTCACCCCGTGCCGGACGCCGCCGGTCAGCTCGACCTCGTCCTGCTCGAACTTCATCCGGGCACCTCGCCCGTAGCCGGCCCGCCGCCGCGCCAGCGCCCGCCCGATGTCCGCCGACGTGACCTCGACACCGGACGGTACGCCGTCACAGACCGCGACCAGGGCCCGGCCGTGCGACTCTCCTGCTGTTAGCCAGCGCAGCATGCTGCCGATCTTGCCATGCCTGCCGCGCGGCCGTTCGTTTGCCCAGCGCGCGGCCGGGTATTCCGGGATTGCAATACGGGGGGATCGCCAGCCTTGCGCCTGCCGCCACTGCGGGAGGCGCGTTTGCCCAGGCGTGTGAGCGTGGTGCGCGGCGGTCTTCGGGGGAGGAAACATTCATGCGCCTGCTAAGGCGTCCTGCCGTATCGGGCTGGCTGACTCTCGGCCTGGTGGCCTCGGCCGCACTAGGCCTGGGTATCTCGATCGCACTGGCGCTGGCTGCGCTCGCGACGCCTACTTATGTCCGGCTGACCTATCGCGTGCCGCCAGAAGTGGCAGCTGCGGGCAGCCCGCCGGCCCACACGGTGGCCTCGGTCGTCCCCTCGGCGGCCACCCCCGGCGAGCAGGTCACGTTCGCGGTCTCCTGCGCCAGCCCAGCCGCGGCCTCGGCCACGTTCTTTGGCCAGTCGCTCGGCCTGCCTGAGCAGGTCGCGATGGACGCGGGGACGGCCGACGGCGATTTCACGGTCACGGTCACTTTGCCTGAGGCCATTCGGCCCGATGTGTACCACCCCTACATCGCGTGCTCGGATGGCACGTCGACAGTGGCCGCGCTAACGGTGACCGAATTCCCGGTAGCCGCAGTGGTGCATACCGGCCATCCCGCGACATCAACAAGCGGGCTCGCGACCACTGGCCTCGTACTGATCGGCGTCGGCGTGGTGGCCGGAGGCATCGCATTGCGCCGCCGCGCGTCCAGTCGCTCGCGTACCGGCTCCTAGCCAGCCGGCACTCCGCTCGCTCATCTCGCTGATCTCGCTCATCTCACTGATCTCGCTGGTGAGCGGTCCGTGATAGCGTCAGAGATGATCATTTGCGCGGGACCTCGGCTCTCTCGCGACCTCAATCCCAGCAGCCTGCCGTCGTGAGTTGTCCGTGACCAGACAAGTGATAAAGCTCGGCTCAAGCTCGATTGCCAGCCGCGACGGGCTCGCGCTCGACGTGATCGCCGGCCTGGTCAGCCAGATCGCTACGGCTCAGCGCGCCGGCCACGAGATCATTTTGGTTACCTCGGGTGCCGCCCGGCTCGGCCAGCGGCTACTCGCGTTCGAGGGTCCGACGGCCGGGGCGGCGCCCGCGTTGCGCTCGCTCGTCACGTCGGTGCGATCCTCGGTTCAGGCTTCGGCCGCCTCCGCAGCCGACGATGAGTATGACCGGCTGGTCGAATCACTGCTCAGCGTGCTGCACCGGTTCGAGAGCCCACAGGCGCCGCCGGAAGCTGTCGACGCCGCACTGCCGTCGGCGGTCGGCCAGCCCGCCCTGATGGCGCTGTACCGCCAGCTCGCCGCGGCCGTTGGCGTCGAGGTCTGCCAGATCCTGGTCTCGCGCAGCGACCTGGCATCGGCGCGCGCTATGGGCGACCTCGGACACCTCCTGCGGGCGGCGGTCGGCCGCGGCCTCCTGCCGATCGTGAACGGGAATGATGCGACGGATCCGCTGTCCGCCCTCGACAATGACCAGGTCGCAGTCGCGATCGCGGTGGCGGCCGAGGCATCACGGTTGCTATTCCTCACGGACGTACGCGCCGCGTACCGGGACGCGTCACTTAGCGAGCGGATCGACCGGCTCACCCCGGCGCAGGCGCGGGCGGTGCGCGCGGCCGCTAGCGGAAGCGGCCGCGGCGGCATGGGCTCCAAGCTCAGCGCGGCGGCCCGTGCCGCCTGCTGTGGTGTCGAGTGCATCATCGGGTCGGCACGCGAGCCGGACGTGGTCGGCCGGAGCCTCAACCCGCGCGCCCGGATGGGCACCGTCGTCAAGGCCGCCGGAGCGCAACTCGACCCCGGCAGGCGCTGGATCGGCGGCATGGCCTACTCCGCGGGGTCAATCCACGTGAACCGGGATGCGGAACAGAGCCTGCGCACCGGAAGCACCCTGTTCCTTTCTGGCGTCAAGCGGGTCGACGGCGACTTTGCCGCCGGGTCGGTTGTCGAGCTGCTTGACGTCCGCCATCCCGAGCGCCTGCTGGGTCGCGGCTCGGTGGCGCTCCCCTCAGCCATTCTCCGGCTGCTCCGGGCGCTGTCGCCGCAGGAGGTCGCGTGCGTGATCTCGATCCTGCTGCGCCTCAGGTACGGCAGCTCCCTCACGACGGCCGAGCCGGACGACGCGGAAGGCCCGAAGTCGCTGCTGGATCCGGACGTCTACAAGGACTGCCGCGAGCTCGCGGCCGGCACGTCACGCGCGAGTCAGGAGGCGTACGCGCAGCTCGCAGCAGCCTCACCGGACCGGATCGCGGAGCTAGCCGACTCGCTCCTGCTGGCGCAGCCCCAGCTATGCACCACGTTCCTGCTGGACAAGGGCTTCCTGCACGGCCAGGTGCCGGCGGACGCGACGGCCCGCCGGGTGGTCCGGGCGATCCACGCGGTGCACCGCGAGTCGCTGGTCGTGTACGTCGGCTAGCGGTGAACCTGGGCTGCCCAGGTAGCGGGCCGGCTAGCTGCCTTCGGCACCGCTGCTTACTGGCGCGCCTTCGGCACCGCTGCTTACTGGCGCGCCTTCGGCACGACCGCGTACTGGCGCAGGTAAAGGTCCCTGAAGGTCACTGGCCCTCGCGGGCCCGGCACCACGTCGATGTTGATCCCCGTCTCCGGCACCGACAGCAGCTTGAAGCCGTCGAGCAGGCGCGGGGTCGAATTCCAGAACGCGCCCGTACCGGAATAGGTGTCGAGGAACCGCTCGGCAGCCGCCTGATCAGAGGCAACGATCGAGCCGGCGAGACCCGAGGTCTCCCGGTTGGCGATCTCGGCCGCGTCCGCCGCGCCGTCCGCGGGGGCTACCGTGATCGTCGATTCCGATCCAGCATCGAGCGCCCACTCATGCCCGAGCGAATGCTCGTGCGGCGGCAGCGAGACCCTGATCCCGATCCGGTCGGCCAGCCCGATCACCTCCGGCAGCATCGTGTCCCAGATCGGCGCCTGGACGAGCAGCAGGTTCAGCCGGTTGCACACGCCGAGCCGGTCCAGGCTGCGCTCGATCAGCTGCAGCGCCAGGCCGGTGTCGGCCGAGGAGTCGATGTACACCACCGCGCCGCCATCGGCGTGCGCGAGGGTGCGCACACCATGCAGCGCCGCCTCCCTGGCTAGCTCCCGTGTGCTCTCGCCGCTGCCGCGCAGGATGACCAGCGGGATCAGCCGGGCGTGGCGAACCAGGGCCAGTGCGCTGTGATGACCGGGAACGCGCAGCAGCTGGATCGCCGCCGGATCCAGCCCGGCAGCCGCCATCGCAGGCCCGAGTACCTCGTCTACCAGCACAGCGGCCGACCGGATGGCGCTGGAGCCCGTCCGCAGTACACCGGCGTTCCGGGATTTGATCAGCTGCGAGGCCACGTCGACGACGACGTTAGGGCGGGCCTCGAAATTCGCCCCGATGACGCCTACTGGGCGCCGCCACTCTTGTAGCTCGAGCCCATCCGGCAGGTCCCGAACCCAGGTCCTGAGAGGTTCGGCCGCGACCTCGGCGAGTGCCTGCAGCTGGTCATGCATGGCCTCGACCCGGCCAGCGTCGAGCGTGAGCCGGTCCACGAACGCCTCCGGCAATCCGTCAGCCTTGGCCGCGCGGACGTCCTCGGCATTGGCGGCGATGACGTCACCGGCGCGTTCGCCGAGGCGGGCCGCGATCGCGAGGAGCGCACCGTTCAGGGAGTCGGAGGTGGCGTCCCGAAGCGCGCCAGCCGCCCGGCGGGCCGCCTGGCCGGCCGCGACGACGGCAGTGTCAGGGGCGGTGGCGGCCGCGCTCGGCATGCTCATGAGTCTCCCTCGACGAGAATCTTTCGTTAGCCCGTGGGTGGGCCGCAGGCAGGTCAGGCCCAGGCCGACGGCCCGCTTTTTGAGCATAGCCAGCCCCGTAGCCGGCAGACGTGGGACCTGACGGCCCTGCCGGTCTGGCATGGTTTCTCACGTGACAGATGAATTCCCCTCGCCCGCTGCCCCGTCATCGCCATCCTGGCCAGCCGCGGAGCCGTCCATCCCCTCCCCCGGCAGGTCGCTGAGATTCGGCCTTGCCGGCACTGGCTACTGGGCGCAGGTCGCGCACGCGCGCGCCCTCGCCTCAGCACCGGGCATCGAGTTCGCGGCGGTCTGGGGTCGTAACATCGAGGCGGCCGCCAGCCTCGCCGCCGAGCATCGCATTACGGCGCACGTCGACTTCGAGGCCTTCTTGGCCGACGTCGACGCCGTCGCGTTCTCGGTGCCGCCGGACGTGCAGAGCGAGCTAGCGGTGCGGGCCGCGCAGGCCGGCAAGCACCTGCTGCTCGAGAAGCCGGTCGCGTTGACCGAAGCCGCAGCCGAGGCACTGGCCAAGGCTGTGCAGGGCGCAGGCGTCGCCTCGGTTGTTTTCTTCACGTGCCGCTTCCAGCCTGACATCTCGGCCTGGCTGGAAGAGCTGGCAACGACGGGCGGCTGGCAAGGCGCCAGTGCGCTCTGGCTCGGCTCGGCGTACTCGCAGGCGAGCCCGTTCAACACTCCGTGGCGGCAGGCGAAAGGCGGCCTATGGGACCTCGGGCCGCACACGCTCTCGCTCGTGTGGGCCATCCTCGGCCCGGTGCAGTCCGTCATCGCCGACGCGGGCCGCGGCGACCTCACCCACCTCGTGCTGCATCATCAGGGCGGCACGACCAGCACAGTGACGGTGACCCTCGGCGCTCCCGAGCCTGCCGACGGCTTCGACCTGCGGGTGTGGGGCGAGCGCGGCCGGTCGGTCATGCCGCCGCTGGCAGATGATCCAGTGGTCGCGCTTCGTACCGCGCTGACCGAGCTCGTCAACAGCGCCCGGTCACCCGGTCTTAGCCATCCGTGTGACGTGGAGTTTGGGCTGGCCGTGACCCGCGTGCTCGAACGGGCACAGCGCCAACTCGACGGCCTCAGCCGCGAGCGCTGACTGACGTCGGGAGCTAACGGCGGCTGCTTCCCGCAGCGCGCTTCTGCGCCTGCCCCAGTCGGCGAATCGCGGCCTCCAGCTCGCGTGCTGCTGCGTCACGACTCCGCTGTGCCTGCTGACCGTCCTTGGCTAGCTGGGCGTCCTCCTCCTTCGCCTGACCAAGCTCGCGCTCGAGGTGCTTGATCCTGCGACGCAGGAACTGGCGCTGCTCGACCACGGCGGCTAGGTTCCCGTCGGCGGCCTCGAGCGCGCGCTCGGCGTTCTCAACAGCTGCCTGAGCCGCCGCTGAGGCCGCCGCCAGCGCCTCGGCCGTTTGCGACACGGCCGTTGGCGCTTCCACCGCCGCGTCCGAGCGGCTGCCGCGGCCGCTAGGCCTACTGTCAGCGGGCGCCTGGCCGACGGGCCTGCGGGCGGCAGGCGTCTGGTCCCCAGGCAGCGCAACGGCGGCAGACAGGTCGACCTCGCCGAGCCCGGCGTAGGCCAGCGCCTTAGTCAGCCGCCCCGACTGGACCGCAGCCCTGGCCCCGGCATCGGCGAGGGCAGCTTCTAGCGTGGCCCGGACTTCCGCCATGGTGGCTGCGCTTGCCGGCTGGCCAGCCTGACTGGCAATCTCCACGGCGCGCGGCAGAAGATCGTTAATGACCTGGCGGCGCTCGGTTGACAGTTCGCGCAGGCGTTCCCCCACGAGGTTTCGCTGTGCCTCCGCCAGCGCGGTGCCGACCGCGGCGAGCCGGGCGATCGCGTTCGGAGCTGTCCGGGTTAGCTGATTGACCAGCCAGGCGCTCGCTGTCGGGCGTGCCAGCTTCTTGATGGCCGCGGCCTCGTCGCGCTGACCCGATGCGCGAGCCTGCCGCGCCCTGTCGTCGCGCGCCGCTGTGAATTCAGCCGGAGAGAGCGCATAGAGCTCGTCGGCTACCTCGGCAACGCTGACTGGCTGCACGATCATGATCGTAATACTGCTTCGGCGCCTAGCCCGGGGGTTGCACTACGACCGCGATTCCTGCTCGCACCCGCCCGCCCAGCCGCGCCGTGGCGCCGTTCGCAATCCGGCTCGCCACCTCATCCGGGACCTGCCGGGCGTCGCCTGCAGGCGGCGCGAGCTCGAGGGTGAAGTCCAGGCCTTCCGGCGGCTGACTAAGCCGGACCCGGATGCCGGGCGCGATCTCCGCGGCGGCGGCCGCCACGTCGTGCCAGACGTCGGGATCTTCATGCATGCGGGGTATTGGCGTAGCCGCTGCGAGCGCGGCGAGGCGTGCACCTTCGACGACGAGGGGCACGGGTCCGGCGATATCGATGATCACCGCCCATGACTGCTGCACCGCGGACTGCCAGACACCGGTCGCGGGCACCGGGACCGGCCTGGCGGACGGCTGCCAGCGCCTGACCGCAACAGCAGAGGTGAAGGCGGGGAGAGCGCGACGACCGTCGCGGCCCACGATGGCCGGCATCGCCATTTCACTGGCCTTCTCAGCCTGCAGTGGCAGGCGCGGATTGCCCCCAGGCTTGCCGTGAGTCGCCCCGCCGGCGCCGCTAGTCGCCCCCCCGGCACCGCTAGTCGCCCCCCCGGCACCGCCAGTCGCCCCCCCGGCACCGCCGTGGGCTGACGGGCCGAATTCATCAGCAAGCGCCGTTCCACCAGGTGACGCCGCTTCATCAGCGAGCACCGCGACCACCGGCACCAGCAGCCGGCTGCCGGCGAGTGCGGTCAGCACAGCGTGCTCCGCGCCGGTTCCGGCCGCGTACGCTTCGAGCGCCGCAGCGACAGCCGGGTCCGCTTCCCCGTGATCATCACGGAACCGCTCGTCACCGGCAGTGAGCTCAGTCATCGGGCTCACTGTAATGCCCGCGACCTAGATAGGGTCGTGGCTGCGCGGCCCCCGGCCGATGGCACCCTTCGCGGATCCTGTTGGCTAATTAATTGGTGACATGCCGTACCTGGTATGTGACTCTGTGCCGGCCATTGGTGATCATCGTGCGTGCAGCCGGTCTT
>Ga0335073_10001924_pt1 | contig 28222 bp, 22 predicted proteins | sample Lox_Sample_22_FD_207093 | JGI IMG/M metagenome (GOLD analysis project Ga0335073, IMG submission 207093) | Soil microbial communities from Loxahatchee National Wildlife Refuge, Florida, United States - Lox_Sample_2.2 | ecosystem: Environmental > Terrestrial > Soil > Wetlands | place: USA...
ATGCTGGCGGCGCTACAGGCCCTCCGGATGCTCGGCGTCGCGATTCAGGATGTGTGGGTGGAGGACTTCAAGGGGCTGCATCCGGTGCTCGCGCCCGAGTTCTTGAAGGCCAGCGGCAACTGGAGCAAGTTGAGCCAGAATCGGGACGATAACTTGAAGCTGCGCAAGGAGCTCTACCGAGACAAGGAGCGCGTGCGCAATCCCCGCCCGGCCCCGATGGAGGCTCTCGCTCTCGTCGATACGCCTTACGGCGACGACTGAGGCGGCGGCAAGGAGGGCGCTTTGCCGCTCGCGCGCGGCCGCCGCGAAGCGCGCCGCGCTACAATGAGGCCATGCGCAGCGCCGCCGTCATCGGACTCATCATCGCCAACGTCCTTGCCTACTTCATCGAGAGTAGCTCGCCGGACGCCTTCGATCTCGCCTTTGCGCTCTGGCCTCTGCAGCCGGCCCTGGACGGCCAGGTGCATTTCCAGATCTGGCAGATCGTGACTTACGCATTTCTGCACGGTAGCGTCGCGCACCTGTTCTTCAACATGATCGGCCTCTACATGTTCGGGGGGGCGATCGAGCGCGCCGTGGGACCCTCACGCCTGCTCGTGTGTTACTTCGCTTCCGTCGTGACCGCGGCCATCGCGCAGCTCATCGTGCCACCCCTGCTGGGCGCGCCGGCCGCACCGGCACTCGGCGCCTCCGGCGGGGTCTTCGGCCTGTTGCTGGCTTACGCCATTCTCTTCCCGCAAGCCAAGGTTGCCCTGCTGATCTTTCCCGTGCCGCTGCCCGCGCGCGTATTCGCCGTGCTCTATGCGGTTGCGGAGCTGTTCTTCGGCTTGACCGGCAGGATGTCCGGTGTCGCCCACTTCGCGCACCTCGGCGGTCTCGTGGGCAGCGCGCTGGTGGTGGGCTACTGGTTACGCAAGGCGCGCCGGCGCCCGGGCTGAGCGGGGCCTCAACGCTCGGCGGGTCTTGCCCACGGCAGCTGATCGAGATCCGCGTTGCCTCCGGTCAGGATCACGCCCACCTTCCTCCCCTCCACCGCGAGCTTGCGCTCGAGCAGCGCTGCCAGGGGCACGGCGGAGCTCGGCTCGATGACGATCTTCAAGACCTCATAGGCGAGTCGCATGGCCTCGGCGATGCCCTGCTCCGTGACCGTCACGATGTCCTCGACGTCCCGGGAGATGAGCGCGAAGGTCAGATCTCCGAGCGAGGTCCGTAGCCCATCGGCGATCGTGCGCGGACCGATCTGCGGAACGATGTGTCCCGCGCGCAAGGAGCGCTGCGCATCGTCCGCCGCCTCGGGCTCGCAGCCGATGACCTTGACGGCACTGCGCGCGCCGCGCGCGGCCAACGTGGTTCCGGACAGCAGCCCGCCGCCGCCCACCGGCGCCAGCAGGAAGTCGAGATCCGGGCACTCCTCGAGAAACTCGGCGGCGCAGGTTCCCTGGCCGGCGATGACGCGCGGGTCGTTGTAGGGGTGCACGAGGTTGGCTCTGGTTTCAGCTTGCACCCGCGCCACCGTCGCATCGTACTCCTCCGTGGTCGGCACCTCGCCGCGCGACTCGACCCAGATGATCTCTCCTCCATAGCGATGCACCGCCGCCACCTTGGATTTCAGCGCATTCTTGGGCATGGCGATGTAGGCGCGGATACCGCGCGTACGCGCCGCCAGCGAGATCGCCGCCGCATGATTGCCGGACGAGCTCGTTACCACGCCGCGCTGCGCATCGGCATCGCCCAGCGTGAAAACCGTATTGAAGGCTCCGCGCGACTTGAACACGCCGGCGCGCTGAAAGTTCTCGCACTTGAGACGAAGGCTCGCGCCGAACAGCCGATCGAGCGTGGTGCTCGTGAGCACAGGCGTCTTGCGCAGCTTGCCCTCGATACGCGCGCGCGCCGCGCGGACATCGTCGAACGTCACCGGATCGCCCGTCATTGCACAGTTCCGTAGCCGAGATGGGGGTTGTTACGCGCCGCAGATCATACCGGCTCCGCGGCGGAGATCCCATGCTCCTCGCTACTTCGGGACCCGCTGGCTGCTTCGGGACCCGCTGGCTGCTTCGGGACCCGCTGGCTGCTTCGGCCGCTGGCTACTTCGGGGGCCGCCGCGATCGTGCTCGCGATTTGGGCCGGGCAGCGCCCGCGGCGGCGCGCTTCGGGCGCCGCACGACGCGCACCTTGCCGCTGCTGCCGCCGCCGCAGAAGAACTGCTCGGCGCCGTCGGATTCGAGTCCCGACACGCCGACGCCAGCCGGCATCTCGAGGCTCTCGAGCGCTTCGCCGGTTCGAGGATCGAGACGCCGCAGATCGCTCTTCTCATCTTCCCAGGTGGCATGCCAGAGCTCGCCGTCGACCCAGGTGACTCCCGTGACGAAGCGATTGGACTCGATGGTGCGCAGCACCGCGCCGGTCTCGGGATCGACCTGATGGATCCTGCGCTCCCGGTGATGCCCCACCCACAGCGTCCCCTCGGCCCAGGCAAGCCCCGAGTCGCCGCCGCGCCCGGGCGCAGGGATCGTGGCCAGCACCTGCCCGCTCTTCGGGTCGATCTTCTGGATACGATCCTCGGCGATCTGATACAGGTGCTCGCCGTCGAACGCCGTTCCGGCGTGCGCCGCCACCTCGAGCGCCTGCTCGAGCATGCCGCTCGCGGGGTCGATGGAGCGCAGCTTGTCTCCGGTCGCAATCCAGACTTGCCGACCGTCGTAGCTGACCCCGTTCACGCGCGCGACATCGGCAAAGGGTCCGTACTCGCGCACGATCGTGGCTCTCGAACGTTTCATGGCGTCATCCTAATCGCCCGGCAGGGGCGCCGGGAGTAACAAGGTTGTCGTGAAACCCGCGAGCGGCGGCCGCATCCAGCGGCGCGCCCGACCTTGGCCCCGCCAGTGCACCTTCCCGGCCGCCGCGAGCGCATCGAGCTCGCGTTGCACGGTCCGCTGGCTGGCGCCGAGCGCGGTCGCGAGCGCGGAACTCGACCAGGCCTCGCCATCGGTCAGAAAAGCGAGCACCGCGCCCTGCTCGTCCTCGACTGGCCGCGCGAGTACCGTCACCTCGCGTGCGCGACGCGGCGCGAGTGCAAAGCCGCGCGGCGTGGCACTCACACGGGCCAGGGTCCGGAGCACCTTGCGCAGCCGCCCGACTTCGACCCGCAGGCGCGCACGGTAGGAGTCGTCCGCGTGCTTGCCGCGAAATGCGCGCACGACCAGCGCGCCGCGCGCGGCATCGCCCGGCCACGCCTCGGCGAGCGCGCGTGCCAGTGTGAACAAGACCGGTCGCCGGGCGAGGGACACCGTGGCACGCCCATCGCCCACCCGATGGCGGCACGCATCCACGACCAGCGAGCCGGAGCGCATCAGCGCCTCGACCTCATCGAGAGCAAGCGGCCGCGCGCCGCCCGGAGCAATCAAGCGCGCGGCCGGAGCATCCAGCATGCGCGACGCGCCTTCGACCTCGGCCAGCAGCGCCGGTATGCGCGCCGCGCGCGCCGCCCGCTCGGCACGCACCAGGGCGGCGCGCGCGCGGCGCGCTTGCAGGCGGCGCATGGCGATGCCGGCGACGGCGAGCTCGTGCGATGCCCGCGCTGCCGGCGGAAGCGCTGCGGGATCGAGCTCGGCGAGCGCGCGCTCGGCCGCATCGAGCCGGCCGATCAGCAGCAGGCGCCGCACCTCGAGGTGGCGCGCATGCGCGGCGTTCAAGCGGTCGCCGCGATGTTCGAGCGTCGCGCGCGCTGCATCCAGCCCCTTCGCCGGCCAGTTGAGGTCGCGGGAGACGAGCGCGATCTCCGCCTCGGCGACCACGCAGCGCGCTCGAGCCACGGCCTCGTGCGGGCCGAAACCGCGTGCCGCGCGCCGCAGGAGCGTGCGGGCCCGAGCCAATTCGCCGAGTTGCGCCATGGCGAGCCCGCGCAGCGCGAGCGCCGGCGCATCCTCGCGCAGCGCCACGCGCTTGAGGGCACCCAGAGGATCGCCCGCCGCGAGCGCGCGGCCGGCGGCGGTGATCAGAGAGTCCATCCGAATCCCGTCACACTTGTCACTCCCACCTCGAGGATGCGGGCGTCTAGATTGTCGCACGAGCCCCGCCGAGCGCGCTCGAGCCGGAGCCTCACACGATCCGATCCACCGAGGAGAAACGAGCGATGAGGACACACGAGACCGGGACACGCGAGCAATGGTTGAAAGCACGCCTCGAGCTGCTGGCGCAGGAGAAGGAGCTCACCCGGCGCAGCGATGAGCTCGCGCGACGCCGCCAGGCACTGCCGTGGGTGAGGGTGGATAAGGACTACCGATTCGAGACCGGCGAGGGGGCGGCCTCTCTGGCCGATCTCTTTCGGGGCCGCTCGCAACTGCTCGTCTATCATTTCATGTTCGGACCCGAGTTCGCCGCGGGTTGCCCGTCGTGCTCCGCGATCGCGGACGGCTTCAACGGCTTCGCCGTGCACCTCGCGAATCACGATACGATGCTCTGGGCCGTGTCGCGCGCGCCGCTCGCCAAGCTCGATGCCTACAAGCGGCGCATGGGATGGACATTCCCCTGGGCCTCCTCCCATGGCGGCGACTTCAACTATGCATTCTGTGCCTCCTTCACCGAGCAGCAGGAGCGCGAAGGGATGGAATACAACTATGCGCGCGAGCCCGCGCGCCTGCAGCGACCCGAGCAGGGCGGTGCCGAGTCGGCTTTCGCGGCCATGTGTGGCACCGACTCGGGCACCTTTCATCGCGAAAGACCGGGCATGAGCGCTTTCGTGCTCGAGGACGGTGTCGTTTACCACACCTATTCGACCTACGCGCGCGGCCTGGATGCGCTCTGGGGCATGTATCAGTGGCTCGACCGTGCGCCGATGGGTCGCAATGACGGCGCCATCTGGTGGCGCCGGCACGATGAGTACTCGCGGCCATGAGCCAACGAGCGTCCGAGCGCGGCTTGTTCGGCGTGTGCGCGTTGCTGTTCGCGGCGAGCGCGGCCGTGACCATCGCCTGGTGCGGGTCGATGTCGAGCTTGGGTGAGATGAGCTTGGCGGGTGGCGCGACCATGTCCATGACCTTCATGCGGATGCCGGGACAAACCTGGCTCACCAGCGCCGGCTCGTTTCTCGGCATGTGGCTGGTGATGATGGTTGCCATGATGCTGCCAGCCCTCGCGCCTATGCTCGGGCGCTATCGACGCACGCTCGGCGCGACGGCGATGACGCGGGGCGCCGGGTTGACGCTCGTCGTCGCACTCGCCTATTTCCTGGTCTGGTGCGCACTCGGCGCGGCCGTCTTTCCGCTCGGCGCGGCGCTCGCGGCGCTCGAGATGCAGGCGCCGGCACTTGCCCGCGCCGCGCCGATCGCGGCCGGTGCCGTCATGCTGCTCGCCGGACTCCTGCAATTCAGCTCCTGGAAGGCGCACCGGCTGGCGTGCTGCCGGGAGCCGGCCCCTGGCGCCCCGTCGGCCACGGTCGGCGCCGCCTGCCGGCATGGCCTGCGCCTCGGGCTCGACTGCTGCTACTGCTGCGGGGGACTGACCGCGATCCTGCTCGTGGTCGGCGTCATGGATCCACGCGTCATGGCGGTGGTCACGGCCGCGATCACACTGGAGCGGCTGGCCCCGGCCGGTGCCCGGGTGGCGCGGGCTACCGGTGGAGTCGCGGTGCTGGCCGGCGTGCTCTGGATCGCGCGCGCGAGCGGTCTCTAACGCGGCGGCGATGCCGCGCGCGGCGCATCCAGAGCGCCGAGCGCCTCGCCGTGCGCATTCGCGAGCGGCAAGAGTGTCGGATAGAACTGCACGAACGTGGTTTCGACGGCGCCGTTGCGACGATGGCATTCGTAACAGTCGGCGCCTTCGGCCACGCGCACCGCCGGATCCTGCTTGCCGAAGATGAAGAAAGCCCAACCGCCCGGGAATCGAGCGCTGTCGTGCACGTGCACCTCGACCACGACCGCATCGCCGCGCTGGAACTTGCCATGGCGGTTGATCGATCCGCGCGTCGAGGCTTGCCGGCTCTCCTTGACAAGCACGGTGCCGTCAGGCCAGTGCGCGGTGCGCACGAACTCCGCGTAAGCTCGCGGCGAGACGAACACGTTGTCGAACAGCGAGCCCCCCATCTCCATCGGCATGCTGCTGTAATTCATGTCGAGCCCGGAGGTCAGAAAGACCCACTCGCGATAGCCCGTCGGGAACGTGAGGCGTCCGTCGGCCGTATATCTCGCGGCCGCGCCATCGGCCGCCGCGCCATCGGCCGCCGCGCCACCGGCCGCCGTGGCACCGGCCGCCGCGGCATCGGCCGCCAGGGCAGCGGCCGGCGGCGAGGGCGCTTCGCCGGACGCGACGCAGCCGAGGGCGGCGGCGAAGCTCAGCACGATGCGCGCACAAAAGGTGATGCAGCGGCTCGAGCTCATGAGGCGATACGTCGATTACGAAGCACGGTCACTGTCCCTCCGCGACCAGAATAGCTCAACCACAACCGACGCCGTGGGCCGCGAAACCGTCGATTTCGGACGCCGAGGATGCGGCCCACCGGCGTCCGTGCGGGTCCCTCACCCGGCTGGCCGCCTGCGCGGACGGAGCGCGAGCCAGGCCGTGTCGTGATAGGAGTCCGTCACCGCCCAGGCGGCGGCCGTCAACGCCCAGGAGAGCACGGTCTCGCTCCATTGAAAGGGCGTGGCGCCCGCCGACACGATGGGCAGCCAGACGAGCAACGTGAACAGGCCCATCTGCACCGCCGAGAGCGCGGCTGCGAGCCGCGCGCAGACACTCGCAAGAACGGCCACGCCCGCGGCAAGGTACGCGGCACCGGTGAAATAGGCAAAGCCGACCGGAGCTGGCAGCCAGCCGGGGACCAGGCTCGCGGTCTCCTTGAGATAAACGAAGTGAGACAGGCCGAAGGCGATCATGGAAAGGCCATAGAGGACCCGCGCGATGCCCGCGCCCGCAGCGCCCGTGGCAAACCCCAGGTGCCGCCGATCCCACGGGGCGGCGAGCGTTGCATACAGCACCCACGCTCCCGCCACGATCACGGCAGTCTCGCCCGAGTTCTGGTAGCTGCCTTCCACCGTGGGCGCGTGCAGGATGAGCGGCACCCGAAACAGCAGCAGCCAGGCGAGGAGCGAAACGAGCAGCACCCGCGCGGCAAGTGCGGCGGTTCGCGCGACGATGAGGCCGAGACCCGATGCGAGCGAGACCATCGCGCAGAGGTACGCGAGCGCCTCGCGCGCGGGCACGCTTTTCGGCACCGGCTCCCAGACGGGCGCGAAGTTACCTTTCATCAGGCCCAGGATGCCGATGCCGGCCATGGTCGCCGCGAAGGCGCCATGGCCGGCGCTTTTGATGCTCATCCTCATGGCTTAGGTCGGGCGTTCCACCCGGCCCGCGCTGCCATCGACCGTGACCATCTCTCCATCCTTCAGCACGCTCATCACATCGCGAACCGACATCACGGCCGGAAGGCCCACCTCGCGGGCGGTGACCGCCCCGTGAGAAAGCGGTCCGCCGCATTCCGTTATCACGCCGGCCGCCTTGAAGAATAACGGAGTCCAGGCGGGATTGGTGGTGCGTGCCACGAGCACCGCGCCTTTGGGGAAGCTCGCGAAGTCCTCGCGCCCGAAAATGCGAAACACGGGGCCGCACGCGCGACCCGGGCTGCCGGGCAGGCCGCGCAGTCCCGCCGACTGCGGTGCGGGCGCCGGATCTCGCCCGCTGGAATCGAGGCGATCTGCGCTGCCCGCGATCTCCCACGCGGGTGCGCTGGCGCGATGGCGCAGGTATTGCGCCTTCTCTGCTTGAATTTCGGCGCGCAGGCGCTGCCATTGGGCGGGATCATGGGCCGCGACCGCGGCATCAAGGGCGCGATACTGCGCAAAATAGATGTCCATGGGCTCATCCACCACGCCCATCGCCATCAGCCGCGTGCCGAGAGCCCTGAGTCCTCTGCGCAGCGGCAGCGTGAGGCGCGTGGTCTGGTAGTGCTCGACGTCGTCGAGCGTCGTGTACACGCGCGCCAGGCGGATCACCTCCTGCACGGCGAAGCGCAGCTCCGCGGGCACCTGGGCGAGGACTCCCGCCTCGCTCTCGGCCATGGCGATCTTCAGCTCGCGCTCCTTCAGGGCGGGATCTTCACGCTCACCTTGCAGCATGGCCCTGAGGTTCTCGATGACCAGCTCCGGCGCCTCGACCCAGGTCGGATGATAGGGATCGAACTCCACCTCGCGGTGGCCATGATCGCGGAGAAATCGGGTGAACGCCGCCAGAAGATCCGGGTGGCCTTCGAAGCCGCCGGCTGCGAGAAACTCAGCGCCGGAGGAGCGTTCGAGGCGGGCCGCCACATCCTTGGCAGCGCCGATGCGCCGTGCGAGCCGATGCAGCTCCTTGTTGATCGCGCCGGTCCTGGTCTCGCAATACGCCAGCAGGCGATCGAAGAGCACGGGCGCCTGCGCATCGCCCACCGCCAGCCGCAGGATGCCCAGCAGCACGCGATACAATGTGCGCTGCGTGATGGAGATGGCGATGTTCGGCAAGAAGTACTCGGCTCCGAGGTCACGCACCCGCAGGACGAAGTGCCAGAGCTCCTGCAGCGGGCGATCATCGAGACTCTCCACCATCAGCTCACCGATTCCCATGAGATAGTGATCGAGGTCGCGTGACCAGGCGAAGGGAAGCTCCTGAACCCATCGGTAGCGCTCGCGCATCAGGGGCAGCGCCGCCTGCAGCTCTTCGAGCGATGAGAACGCCAGATTCGAGGCGGCACCGTCGGCATAGATCTGCACGGCGTTCTGGTTGCCGTAGATGTAATGCCCGAACATCTCGAACCACTTGTCGTGGAAGGGTGGCATGCCCATGAGGCCGAAGGAATGGTTCAGAGAGCGATGAAATCCATCCTCGACCAGTGCCCAGGCGAGCGGCGTGATCACCGAGGGAAACCGCTCCGCCGATTCATCACGCGTCCAGCGTGGCGGAATGCGGGTGATCGGCCGCGCCTGCAAGAGCCATAGCTTGCCGCGCTCGATGCCCCACTCGATGTCTTGCGGGAAACCATACAGCGCTTCCACGTCGCGCAACAGACGGGAAAGGCGCGCGAGATCGGCCGCTTGCAGGCAGGGCTGGCGGCGCGCATCGCCGTCGATCGTCACGCTGCAAGTGCCGCTTCCCGATGGCGCGGCGATGAGCATCGCGCGCTTCTCGCCGATATCGGCCGAGACCACCGCACCACTGCGCTTGTCGAGCACGAAATGATCGATCACCGCCTCGCCGGACACGACCGACTCCCCGAGGCCGCGATTGGCATCGAACACCTGCTCACGCAGATTGCCGGTGATCGGATTGCAGGAAAAGCCCACGCCCGCCACGTCGCAGAAGGCCATGGCCTGGATCACCACCGCCATGCTCGGACGAACGGCGAGCCGGCTGCCGCGCCGATAGCTGATGGCACGGCAGCTCCACAGCGATGCCCAGCAATCGCGGACGCGCGCGACCACGGCGTCGAGTCCTCGGGTATTCAGATACGTTTCGTGCTGGCCCGCCGCGGCAGCTGCGTCGAGATCCTCGGATGTGGCCGACGATCGGACCGAGACCGGCGTATCGATCCCGCCGCGCGCCGCGCCAGGCGCGAGCTGCGCGAGGTGCTCGCGGATGGCGGCGACTACGTCGGCGGGGACAGGCCGCTCCGCGAGCGCTGCTACCAGAGTTTGGCAGCGAGCGTCGAGCGCGGCTAGGTCATCGAAGGGGAAGTCCTCGACGTCGCGCAACAGATCGGAGGCGCCGGCGGCGAACAGAGCATAGGCCTGCGCGGTCAGAACAAACCCCGCCGGCACGGCAAACCCTGCCTGCGTGAGCTTGGCGAGGTTCGCGCCCTTGCCTCCGCACAGCGAGACGGCACTCGCCGCGGGATCGAGCAGGGTCAGTACGAGCGGCATGCCACTTCCTCCTCACGGCGGGGGCCGGCCTCGGCGCACCTCGCGCCCCGCTGCTCCCAGTGGATTCCGACCCGCAGCGCGATGCCCGCGAGCGCGAGTCCGCACAGCACATCCACCGCATAGTGATAGCGAAGGTAGAGCGTCGACAGGCAGATGCCGAGGACCGGGAGCAGCAGCCAGCAGAACTCGCGACGCGCGTAGCGATAGGAAAAGCCGAGGATGTAGACCGAGACGGCGGCGTGCAGACTCGGGAACACGTCGACGCCGTTGCTGCCGAGCGCAACCATGGCCTGGTTCAATCTCCACAGCGGCCCGCCCTCGAGTGCGCCGAAGAGGCCGGGGTAGGCGAGGTACGGCCCGCTCGCCGGGACCAGCAGATAGCCCAGGAAGCCGATTCCGTAGAGCGTGAACAGCCCGGCGATGAACGAGCGCCTGCGCTCGCGGCCCCAGAAGAATGCGCGCACGAGGCTCGCGAACAGCAGCGGCACGAACATCAAGTAGCAGCCGCTCATGATCTCCGTGAGTCCCCGCGAGCTCACATGCTCGAGCCGCACACTGAAGCTGCCGCCCAGGAAGCGAGCATCGATTCCGTAGAGCAGGTCATCGAAGCGGCTGCCACGGATGGCCGGAACGGCGCCGCCCATGGCGGGAAACGCCAGATTCATGGCGATCGGATAGTACGCATCGTTCGCCACGTCCCACCACGATGCAGGGGCGGCCGCGGCGCGCAGCGCGCACCCGAGGAGCAGTGCCAGGAGCGCGGCGAAGAACGCGCACCAAAGCCAGCTCGCGTGCAGGCCGAGCTCCACCGTCATCGCCGTGAGATAGGTTCCGAAGGCGAGCGTGTGCGGCGCCATCGAGGAGCTAGGCTTCATGCAAGTACCCGGCGAGATCGCGCAGCAGCGCGGCCATGGGCACTCTCACCGGCGCGGCGCAGCAGGCGTTGTACAAACCGACCAGGCGCAGCTTCGCGGCACGAACGGCCCGCACGCCGGCAAGGGAGACCGCCGCATAGGCAAACGCGACCCCGTGGGAGAGCCTCGACAACCCGATGAGCATCGCGATGGCCCAGATCAGCGCCGCAGGAAAACCGACGGCCGCCCGCCAGAAGGTGATCACGTTGCGATCGTCCGCGAGACGGCGGCCCGCGAGCGCTGCCGCGGCAAGCGGCGGAAGGTTCAGGACCAACGCGGCGAGCACGAGCGGCAGCAGCCCGAGGAGCTGCATCAGCTCACGAATGCCGGCCCCGGGCGCGACCAGCGGAAGCCCCTGAAAACTCCACGCTCGCTGCTCGCTCGAGCTGCGCCGCAGCTCGCGCAGCCGCGCCTGAAGCGAGGCCGGGAGCGCAGCTTCGAGGCGCTTGAGGCACTGGCCATAGGATGTCCGGCCGTCCAAGCTCGCGGCGAATGCGAGCACCTCGCGATCGCGCAGCGCCTGCTCGGAGTCCACGTTCACCCCGACCGCGCGCAGGCCATCGGTGATGACTCGATGCAACGCATCCTCGCTCGCACGGGATCCTGCGGAAAAGCGCACCACCGTGCCGACCGCAACTTCCGCGCGGCTCTGCCAGGCGCAGGCTCGCTCGTAGAAAATGGCGAGCGGAACGATGCTGAGCGGGCCGCCGCGCGCGAGCACCGCGGCGGCGATACGCGCAGCTCCCGGCCTCAACGGCAGGTGGCTCGCTCCCAGCGCGCTGGTACCCTCCGGAAAGACGAACAGATCGCCACCCGCACAGAGGTGATCGACGCAAGCTGCAAGGGCCGCGTGATTGTCCGCCTCCATGCCCCGCGCCCGATCCTTCTGCCGGGCGAGTGCGATCCCGGGAAAGATCGCCCGCGATATCATCGAGCGGTGCAGCTGCGCCGAGACCACGTAGGCGGCACGCGGCGCGACTCGAAGGTAGCCGATGCTGTCGATGGCACCGTTGCGGTGGAGCGCGACGAACAGGCGCGGTCCCGGCGCATCTTTGGCCTGTGCGAGGCCGCGAACCGCGATGCGCTCGAACAGCAACGATCCGGCTGCGGCATAAAGCAACCGATGCGCGCACGTCGGCGTCACCCGCTGGCTGCTGATGGCCATCATCGCCCACCCCACGATAGCGCGGCTTTGACCGCGCGCCGAGTCTCGGGGCAAGCGCGAGAGCGCGCCAGCGCTCGTGCCGCGGTTACACCGGAGAGTACGCGGAGTATTAAATTCTTATACCCGCGCGGCGAACACGCCGCGGCGCTCGCTCAGCGAACCCAGCTGCCGTAGGGGGAGGCGATGAGATTGGAGTTGAAGTAGCGCGCATCGCCGGTCACTTCGGTGGACAGCCAGCCGGGCCGCTCGAACGCCTGCGCCTCATTCTCGAGCTCGATCTCGGCAACCACCAGACCGGCATTGGCGCCGCGGAACTCGTCCACTTCCCAGACGGCTCCCGCGTGCCTCACCTGGTAGCGATCCTTCTCGAGAGGCGGCCGGTCGCACAAGGCCATGAGCTCCCTGGCGTCCTCGAGCGGAATCTCATACTCGAACTCGGGTCGCGAGGCACCGGCGGTGCGGCCCTTGATGGTGAGATACGCGCGCTCGCCTGCCATGCGCACGCGCACGCTTCGATCCTGGTCGCGGCACAAATAGCCCTGGCATATTCGAACCGGTCTGCCCTTGCGCCAGTCCGTTCCACGCACCAAAAACTTGCGCTCGATCTCGGTAGGCATGTGCGTGCACCTGCATGGTTTTGCCGGCTGAAGCAGTCAAGGGTGCCACGGGCGCAGCGCCGCATCCAGGCCACGCCATGCCCTGCGGGCGTGCTAGCATTCGGCCATGAGCGCAATCAAGCGTGGGAGCGCGCTGCCTCACCTCTTCGGCCTGTTGCCGCTCCTGCTCATCACGGTGGCCGATGCCAGCGACAATTCGAACTCGACCCTCGACGTATTCCAGCTGCTCGTCGAGGCCGGCAGCCGGCCCATCAGCCACACTCCCCCGCCAGCCGTCATCATTCGCGTGAAGCCGCCGAGCCTCGATCAGCTCGAGCAGCAGCTGGCCGACGACTACCAGGTGCTCGCGGAACAGGAGCCAGGCCTCGCCTCGGCGCAGTCCGAGCTCAACTTCTGGTTGACCCAGCCTGCCGAAGTGGCCGATATCAACGTGCCGCAATGGCAGGCCGCGGTTGCGGCGGATCAGGCTCTCGTCGACCGATTGCAGGCGGAGATAGCCCAGCTATCGACGCAGATCAACGCCTTGATCAACGCGGCCCACTAGGCGTTGGACGTTGGTCGCGGCGCCCCCCGTGCAACCACTGCTAAAGAGACTCGACACGGTGTGGAGCTCGAAAGCCGCCGCGGCCACGCTCGTCCTCGCCTGGAGTGCGCTGGGCGCGCGGCCTGCGCCGACCTTGACCACTGGGCACTGTGCATGGGTGGAGGCGGCGCGGCGACGGCCGTGCGGGAATGCTCGGCCATCATCGACTCCGGACGCGAGCTGCCCGACAGCCTTCCCTACGCCTATGTCTATCGGGGCCGCGCCCATTGGATGCAGAAGGAGCTCGACCCGGCGCTCGACGATTTCACCACCGCGCTCAAATTCCAGCCGCAGCTCGCCCACGCACATTTCGGGCTCGGCCAGATTCATGAGGCGCGCGAAGACTGGGCCCACGCGGCTCTCGAATTCGCAGTGGCGGCGGGCAGCCAGAGCGAGGATGCGGATATCGACGACTTCACGGCCGACGGCGAGGGCTCGTTCCGCGCCGAGTCGTTCACCGAGCGCGGCTACTCGCTCTTCAAGAGCGGCGATCTCAAGCAGGCGCTCGCCAATCTGAGCCATGCGAGCCAGCTGTGCCCGACCTGCAGCGCACCGTTGCGCGATCAAGCTCTGGTGCTCGATGCGCAGCACCGCGGCGGCGAGGCGGCGGAGGCCGCTGATCGAGCCATCGCCCTCAACCCGCGCTCGGGCGCGGCGTTCCTGGTGCGCGGACTCAACAAGGCGCGCGCCGGCAAGAGCGAGCAGGCGATCGCCGATTACGATGAGGCGATCCGGCTCGCGCCGACGCTCGGCAATGCGTACAAGGCGCGCGCGAATGCCTATGCCAGGACCGGCCGCAGCGCGCAGGCCGCGGTCGATGCCCGCCTGGCCGCCCAGCTCGAGCAAGGCGGCGCCCCTGCGGCCGGCAGCGAGCTCACCGCAGATGCTCAGATCCAGAAGGCACTGTCGGCGCCGGCGCTCGGCGAGGAGGATCTGCAAAAGACCTTCGCCGGCCGCCTCTGGCAGGCCCGCGAAGGTCCGTGGCTCGCGACCCTTGAGTTTCGCGCGGACGGAACCTTGCGCGAGCGCCTGAGGGACGGCACCGAGGGAAGCAAGCTCGAGGTCGACTGGGACGGCGCCTGGGGCGTGAGGCGCGATGAGCTGTGCCTGTACACGAACGTGGGCCTGTGCCTCGCGGCCCACGCGACCGACGGCAACCTCGTCCTGACGCTTGCCGAGAAGGGTGGAACTCGCGCCGCGCAAGGTCCGAGCGCAGCCGGCACGGTCGAATTCACGGGCACGCTCGCCTCGCTCGAGCCCCTGACGACGGATGCGGGCTCGGCGCCCGTGGCGGAATTCCCGGTGGAGGAGCGCCTGCTGCGCGCACCTTCGGGGGCGCCGAAGGGGCCGAAGACGCTGCTCTACTACATGCACGGCTTCGACGGGCGTGCGCGCACACACGCGCCGCTGCCGGAGTATTTCGTCAGCGAGTTGCGCCAGTCGCGCGGCTGGGATGTGATCGACGGCAACTATCCGCGCGCGGGCGTGAGCGAGATCAGGCGCTTCGGCGCCGCCAATTTCGGCGCCGCGGTGTTCCTTGCGCGGCGAGTGAAAGAGCTCAAGGCGCAGGGGTATCGGCGCATTTACGTGGGGGGACAGTCCTGGGGCGGGTGGAACAGCTTGTTGCTCGCGACGCTGCCGGGGCTTCCGCTCGACGGCGTCGTGCTGGTGGTGCCGGCCTGCTGCGGCTGGCGTGCCACGGGCGCGGATCACGACGATCCGAACTACGCGAACAACAAGCTCCTGTTCGATCAACTCGTGCAGCGCGTGCGCTATCCGACGGTCGGCGTATTCTTCCTCGGCGATGAGTACGAGCCTGCGGACCGGGGAAAGGGCGCGGCGGCCGCCTTGACGCGCCACGGCGTCGCCAACCTGATCATCGACCATCCGCCGGGATTCTCCGGACACGGTTCGGCGTGGTTTCCGCCGTTCGATTATCTGTATGGAGCTTGCATCGCCGATTTTCTCGAATCGCCGCGCACCGGCGAGTGTCCGCGGCGGCGGATTGCGCTCGACGTCGGCGATTTCCGCGCCGTCGTGGCCGAGCAGCAGCTCCTCAACCGGCATCTGAGCGGCGCGACGCTGGCAGAGCTCGCGGGCAGGAGATTCGCCGTCTACCCGCAGGGTGAACTGCGCGACATTCGATCCGCCGGGGAGACGCGGGTGAAAGGCTACGGTATCGGTGAGCGGCTCGAGCAATCCTCATTCCGCGGGGATTCTTATTGCGCGCGCGGGCGCGTCAAATACAACCAGCCGGAAAACACCGACGAGGTCTGCGAGCGGCTGATCAAGTGGTCCGCCGAGGAGATCCTGGGCGTCGATCCCAGGAGCGGGCACGTGCTCGAGTGGTGGGTTGCGTACCCATGATGCGCACCCGCGCGAGTGCATCGACGCTGCTGATCTTGCTGATCGCGCTCGCGGGCTCAGCCCACGCGCAGATCGTCGCGTTCGGTGCCAGCAACATTTCGGGGTGGAACGTGGCTGCGTCCGAGGCGATCCCCGCGCAGCTCCAGGCCATGCTTCGCTCGCGGGGCTACAGCGTCACGGTGCTGAACGCCGGGATCTACGGTAATACCACCGCGGAGATGCGCGCGCGAATGGACCGCGACATACCGGAAGGAACCCGCATCGTCATTCTCGATACCAGCGGCGGTCTTCACAACGATATGCAGCAGGGAATCAGCCGCCAGCAAGGCGAGGCGGACCTCGCGGCGATCCAGGCGCGGCTCGCGGAGCGTCACATCATGGTCATCCCGGTCAGCGCCGCGGACCTAGCGGCGCAATATCACCAGCCGGATGGCGTGCATCTGACCCCGGAAGGGCACCGCCTGGCGGCGGAAAACTTGGTTCCCGCGGTCGCGGAAGCGCTCGGACCGCCGACCGCCCCCACGCGGACGGTGCGCGAAGCGTGCATGGCGGATGCGCGCAGATTGTGCTCCGATGCGCTCGGCGATGAGGCCAAGCGTCACGCCTGCATGCAGGCGCATCGCGCCGAGCTGTCCAAGGATTGCTTGCATGCCATCGCCGAGAGCCGACGGCAGGCCAACTGAGCGAGCCGCGAACTAATAGATCTCCGGCACCCGCATGTCCTCGGGCACCGCCTGTCGGGAGTAGTCCTCGTGGTGCTCGCGCTGCGGCAGAGTGACCGTCTCCTTCCTGACCTCCTCGTAGGGAAACTGCTTCAACAGATGGTCGATGCAGTTGAGCCGTGCGCGCTTCTTGTCGACCGCGTGCACCACCCACCAGCGCGCTTCGGGAATGTGCGATCGCTTGAGCATGACCTCTTTCGCTCGAGTGTAGTCCTCCCAGCGGCGGCGTGACTCGAGATCCATCGGGCTCAGCTTCCATTGCTTGAGCGGATCGTGGATGCGGGCGAGGAAGCGCAAATTCTGTTCCTCGTCGGTGATCGAGAACCAGTACTTGAGCAGGTGAATACCGGAGCGGACCAGCATGCGCTCGAACTCCGGGACCGAGCGGAAGAACTCCTCGTATTCCTCGGGCGTGCAGAAGCCCATCACATGCTCGACGCCCGCACGGTTGTACCAGCTGCGATCGAACAGGACCATCTCCCCGGCCGCCGGCAAGTGCGCCGCGTAGCGCTGGAAATACCACTGGGTTCGCTCGCGATCGTTGGGCGAGGGGAGCGCCGCCACGCGACAGACGCGCGGGTTGAGCCGCTGAGCGATGCGCTTGATGACCCCGCCCTTGCCGGCCGCATCGCGGCCCTCGAACACGATGACCACCTTCTGGCGAGTGGCGACCACCCAATCCTGGAGCTTCACCAGCTCGCCTTGCAGGCGAAACAGCTGCCGGAAATACTCGCGCCGATAGTCCTGTGTGGCCTCGCTCCCCTGACCACCGCCCGGCAGCTCCTGACGATCCTCCACCTCGAGCTCGAGCTCTTCGTCATAGGCATCCACGAGGTCGCGGGACAGGCGCCGGATGATCTCTTCGGGGTCGAGGGCAGCGGGCTGGGTCATGGGTCGCTCCTGGGGCTAATGGAACCAAACGTCCTTTTGCGCGTCATCGGGAAATGAACCTGTCATCGATCGGCCGCTATGATAGCGACGACATGCGACGGACATGTTTCCCGACCCTCGACCGGCCCGACCACAAGCGGGGAGCGTAGGCATTGATGAGTACGTCGACACCCCGACCGGCCGAGCCCGACCCGGCGAATGCGGCCCCCGACCCGGCGAATGCGGCGCCCGATCCGGCGAACACGCCGCCCGACCGGGCGCCCGCGGGACGCCTCCCCGCGCTCAGTCCGGCGCACGACGACTGGGCCGAGAGGTACCTGATCTGCCAGCACCTCTCCGATCCCTCGCTCGCCAGCTCGCGCCAGCAGTTCGAGGCGATGGGACGCTTCATCCGAGACCTGGTCGCGCATCGCTGGGTATCCACGCGCCAGAGCCGCGAGCAGGCCGCGCCGAAGCGCATCCATTACCTGTCCATGGAATTCCTGCTCGGCCGGACCTTGCGAAACAACATGATGAACCTCGCGGCCGAACCGCTGGTGAAGCGCGCGCTGCAGCAGCAGGGCTGGGATCTGGAATCGGTGATCGAGGAGGAGCCCGACGCGGGTCTCGGCAACGGCGGCCTCGGCCGCCTCGCGGCCTGCTTCATCGACTCCTTGGCGACGCTCGAATACCCCGCCATCGGCTACGGCCTGCGCTACGAGTACGGGATATTCCGCCAGGAGATCCTGGACGGCTCACAGATCGAGCGGCCGGATAACTGGCTCCGGGCCATAGATCCCTGGGAAATTGCACGGCCGGGGCGCTGCTATGCCGTACCGTTGAACGCAAAGTTCGCGCTGCGGGGCTCCGAGGTGGAGCTCACTCCCAACCGGCGCGTCAGTCTGCTCGGCTTGGCTTATGACCGCCCGGTCGTCGGGTACGGGGCGAAATGCATCAACACCCTGCGTCTGTGGGCCGCCGCCGCGCCGCAATCGTTCGACCTCGCCGAGTTCTCCCACGGGGACTTCGCCGGCGCGGTCATCGACAACGTGGCCGCCGAATCCGTGACACGAGTGCTCTATCCCGACGACTCGACCGAAGCCGGGCGCACGCTGCGCTTCCTGCAGCAGTACTTTCTGGTGAGCTGCTCCTTGCAGGACATCGTGGCGCGCTTCACGCGCGGCCAAACCCCGGACTGGTCGCGGCTGCCGCAGCGGGTCGCCGTGCAAATGAACGACACGCACCCGGCGCTGTGCGTCGCGGAGCTCATGCGGATTCTTCTCGACTCGGCCCACCTTCCGTGGGATCAAGCCTGGGACATCGCGCAGCGCACGCTCGCCTACACGAACCACACCTTGCTGCCGGAAGCGCTGGAGAAATGGCCGGTCGCGCTGTTCGAGACGCTCATCCCGCGGCAGCTCGAGATCATCTACGAGATCAACCGCCGTTTCCTGGACGAGGTGCGCCGTAGATTCCCGGGCGATGAGTCGCGCGTTCGGCGCGTCAGTCTGATCGAGGAGGAGCCGGTGCGTCGCGTGCGCATGGCACACCTCGCGGTGGTCGGCTCGCACAGTACCAACGGAGTCGCCGAGATTCACTCCGACTTGCTGCGTAGCCACGTGCTGCGCGACTTCGCCGAGCTGTTCCCGGAGCGATTCAACAACAAGACCAACGGGGTCACACCGCGCCGCTGGCTGCAGCAGGCCAATCCGCCGCTCTCCACGCTCATCGACCAGACGCTCGGCGATGGCTGGATCCTCGACCTGGCGCGGCTGCGAGAGCTGGCGCCGCTCGCCGAGGATGCCGGATTTCGCGAGCGTTTCGCCGCGGCCAAGCGCGCATCCAAGCTCGCGTTCGCCGCATGGCTCGGATCCACGCACGGTGAGAGCGTCGATCCGGAGTCGATCTTCGACAGCCAGATCAAGCGCATCCACGAATACAAGCGTCAACTGCTCAACGTGCTGCACATCCTCGTGCTCTATACCCGTCTGCGCGAGAATCCGCGCTACGAGATGACCCCACACACGTTCTTCTTCGCGGGCAAGGCTGCTCCCGCGTACCGCTTCGCCAAGCTCGTCATCAAGCTGATCAATCGAGTGGCGCGCAGGCTCGAGGAGGACCCCAGCGTCCGCGGGCGGCTCAAGGTGCTGTTTCTGCCGGATTACAACGTGAGCCTCGCCGAGAGGCTCATTCCGGCGAGCGAGGTGTCCGAGCAGATCTCCACCGCCGGTTACGAGGCCAGCGGCACCGGCAACATGAAATTCATGATGAACGGTGCGCTCACCATCGGCACTCGCGACGGAGCGACCATCGAGATGGCGGCGGAAGCCGGCGCGGAGAATTTCTTCCTGTTCGGATTGACCGCGCAGCAAGTGGCCGACAGCGCGGGATGGTACGACCCGCGCTGGCACTACGAGCATGAGACCGAGACCCGGCAAGCCGTGGATCTCATCACCTCCGCCGAGATGACGCGCGGCGAGGCGGGCCTGTTCGACCCGATCCGCCATGCGCTGCTCGAGGGCGGGGACTTCTACCGCCACCTGGCGGATCTCGCCGATTACGCGCGCGCGCATCGGGAGCTGGATCAGTGCTACGCGGACCGCGCGCTGTGGAATGCAAAGGCCATTCGCAACGTCGCCTACTCCGGCAAGTTCTCGAGCGACCGCACCATCCGGGAATACGCGGACGAGATCTGGAATCTGCGGATTTCGCCGGTAGTGGCACAAGGCAGGCGTTAGCGCCGGCCTTGAAGCTGGATCCCATGAATGGAGCCCCGTCAGTCAAGCGTAATCGAACAGCGCCATGAAGCCGAAGTCCATGTGCAGTTGCTGATGACAGTGGAACAGCGTCAAGCCGGGATTGTCGGCGATGAAATCGACCTCGATGTCCTGAAACCCGCCAAGCATGACGACATCCTTCACGACGCCGGCGGTCGGCCTGCCGCCGACGCGCACCAGCTCGAAACTGTGCCGATGCAGATGCAGCGGATGGATGTCATCGCTCGCGTTGCGGAACTTGAGCCGATAGCGGTGGCCGCGTCGCAGGGTATAGCGCGGCTTCAGCGCGCTCATCGAGAAGGCTTCGCCGTTCAAGGTCCATTGATTGAAGCCGTCGAGCGCCGCGTTGTGCTTGACGACGGTGAACTCCAGGGTCTCATCCGGTGAGGTGGGAAGTGCATCCGGTTTCCCGAAGCGCGCGTAGTCCCAGCGAAACGGCCCGGGCTTGGTCCATTGGGGCTTGGCGTGACTGCCCGCATACTCGACCACGACGCCCATGCCGTGGCGCCGATCGTCGTCCGCAAGATCGCCCATGATCCAGACCCCGGGGTGATTCATTTCGACCAGCGCGCAGACCCGCTCGGCCGTGCCGACCCACAGATGCGGCACCACGGCCGGCGTCGGCACCGGGTTGCCATCCAGCGCGATCACCTTGAAGACATGTCCAGGAAGAGCAAGGCTGCGGATCTCGGTGGCGCTTGCGTTGAGCACGTGGAACAGCACGCGCTCGCCCTGCTTCACGCGGATCGGCTCACCATGTCCTAGCATGTGTCCATTGATCGAGAACAGCTCGTAGCTCACCTCGAATCCCTTGGTTTTATCCTTCGCCGCCTCATCCGCCCGCCGCCCCATCTGCTTCAGTGCCTCGACGGTGCCGCCGGCGAGCGCATCCATCGCCATGTCGCCGCCGCGGCTGAAGGTGGGGGCAAACTCCTTCAGCACCAGGAAAAGCTCGCGATCGTAAGCGCCGCTCTGCTGCCTGGGCTCGACGTAGAGCGGACCCATCTGGCCGGTGTAGGTGCCGCGATTCAGGTCCGCTCCGGCAACGACGTGGGTATGGTAGAAGCGGAAACCCGAGGGCCTGGGCACGAATGCAATCCGCCGCATGCCGTGCGCCGGCACGAACGGGGTACCTTCCTCGAAGGCGCCATCGACCTCGCTTCCGATCATCTGTCCGTGCCAGTGCACGAGCTCCGGCGTGTCGGTGTCATTGTGAATATCGACCACGAACGGCTTTCCCTCGCTCATGCGCAGCAATGGTCCGGGAAACTGGCCGTTGTAGAGCGCGGTCGAGACGATGTGCTCGGGCGACAACTCGACCAGGCCGGTCGCTATCCGCAGCGTGTAGTCCGGCTCCTTGACGGTCCTCGCGGTGCTCTCGACGGGCGCCGTGCTCTCGACGGGCGCCATACCCTCCTCGGCAGCACGCGCGACGGCGGGCATGCCAGCCATCGCGGCAACTCCTTTGAGCAGCGAACGGCGACTGAGCAACATGGCACTCGTTCCTTCCGTCTCAGGCTGGTCAACGGGACCCGCTCGAGCGCGGCGAAAGTCTCGGGCGTCAGCGGGATCTCTGTCAGTTGCCGGCGGCTCGCAAGGACGCGGGGACGGGCTTCCGGCTGAAAGGACCCTGTGTCCGCTAGCATCCACCAATCGGCCGACCGAAATCAATGACGACGGGCGCGCGCGATCGCCTGGGCGCGCCGGGGCGGACGTTCGCGCTTCGCCGGCCCTCGAGAGGCCGGGCGCCTCAGCGGACGCCGGCTTGCGAGATGGCCTCCGCGTGACTCTTGTACATCCGCATCAGGTCACCGGAGGTGACCGGACGGGTCGTTCCTTCGCGCACCGGTCGCGCGCCGCCCGCGGACATCGGGGCCGTGTCGACCCCCTTGGCCCGGGCCTGTGCGCGCAGCGCGCCGACCGTGAGCGCCTCGCGACGCTGGTATTTGAAAGGATCGAAGCGGAAATGGCGCATGGCGTTGCCGTGAGTCACCTTCTCGATCTGCGCCACCGTGAGGTGCTTGACGGTGGCCCACAGCCGTTCCGGCACCTCCGGCCAAAGAGCATCGGAATGCGGATAGTCGCACTCGTAGGCCACCGTGTCCTCTCCGACATCCTCGATGTTCTTGAGCCCGAACGCGTCATCGATGAAGCAGTTGAGGAAATGCCGGCGGAACGTCGCGCTCGGCTTCTCGTTCTGGAAGATGGAATGGGTCCACGCCTTGTGCCGCCAGTTGGAGAAATCGGCGCGCTCGAGGAAATACGGGATCCAGCCGATGCCGCCCTCCGACAGGGCGATGCGCAGCTCGGGATAATCCCTGAGAGCCTTGAGCTGCAGCCAATCGGCGGCGCCGACCGCGATCGACAGGGGCATGGTGGTGATCCACGCCTCGATCGGCGTCTCCAACGAGGCATGCGGAGCAGGATTGCCGCTGCCGATGTGCAGGCAGATCGTCAAGTCGTGCTCGACGATGGCTTTCCAGAAAGGCCGCCAGTAGTCGCTGTGGATGCTCGGAAGGTCCTGCTTGGTGGGGTTCTCGCTGATCGATACGGCGGTGCAGCCCTTGTGCGCGACTCGGCCGATCTCGGCGACGGTCGCATCCATGTCCCAGGTCGGCAGGATCGCGCACGGGATGAAGCGCCCGGGATAGGCGCCGCACCACTCATCGATGTGCCAGTCGTTGTAGCCGCGCAGGTGAGTGAGGGCCAACGCCTTGTCGGGCGCCTTGTGAAAAGTGACGCCGTCGAAGCCGATGGAGTTGCCGAAGTTCAACGACGCCGCGATTCCGTTGACGTTCATGTCGTCGATACGCGCATGCACGTCGTAACAACCTTTGCGCAATTGCCCGAGCGCGTTCGGCTCCATGCCATATTCGTCCGGCGGACGGCCGACCACGGCGTTCAGTCCGACCGACGGACGGTTCATGCCCTGATAGGACCAGTAGTTCTTGCCGTTCTTGTCCGTCAGCAGCTTCGGAGCCGTCGCCAAAGCCTGAGCGGTCAGATGCCGGTCGAAGAGCCCGGGCGGCTCGCAGATGTGGTCATCGACGCTGATGATCACCAGATCGTTCATTTTCATGGATAGGTCACTCCGCGCGCAGATATCGATCGAGCTCGTGGTGCATGTTCGAGATGATCTTCTCCTGGTTCGCCGCCAGCCACACCTGCTGAATGCCGGAGGAGTGAAGCCCCTTCTGGATGCGCGGGATGTTGCCGATGTCCTGACGCGGAATGAGCCGCACCTGCTCGGGATCGAGCAGATCGGTCACCTGCTGGAGCGTCGCGCGCGACGGCTTCACCTCGGCCGGCAAGGTTCTCGTGGAGAAGATCTCGAAGGTGCAGCGCTCGGGGTCCAACCCCTGCGGCCGCACGCGGTACATCATGGCGTTACCGGCCTGGGGCAATATCATCAAGTTGGGAAATATGAACACCTCGCCGCCCCACATGCCCAGAACCTCGGGAGCTCGCCTGGGCATCGGTCGTTGCTCCGCGGCGGCGCGCGCGTACAGCGCTCGCGCATACTCCGCGCCGAGGCTCGATCCTTGCGGGATGGGCTTGCCGCGCAGCGACAGCAGTATGTCGACGTCTTCCTCGAGGACCATGGCATCGAGCCCATCGACCAAGAGCTGCAGCCGGGCGGCCATTTGCGTGAGCAGGTCTCCTTCGAGCTCGTTCACATGGCCCGCCATCGGCGTCTTCTGGCCACCATAGAAGCGCGCGTGGCCATGCGGGAACGTCTCGTAGGTGACGTAGCGATGCGTGAACTCCGCGGCCTCTCGCTTGCCCTGTATGACCTGGGCTCCGCCCTTCTCAAGCTGCGGATGCGTCGCCGGCACGTGGAAAGCTTCGAAAAACGCCTCCTGGGCCACTTTCCAGTTCGCGGGCACCGGCAGAGCTTTCCACCAGCGGTGATGCATCTCGCCGATGGCGAGGTCCTCGATGATCCGGCGCACCGGGGCGATGAAATCCTCGAACGGCTCCGGCTCGCGATTCAGGTTGATGAACACGAAGCCGGCAAATACCGCGACCTTGACCTCCCTGAGGGCAACGTCGGCATCGCGCAGCTGGCCGTTGCAGAACTCCTGGCGCTCGAGCACGAACTCGATCTGCCCGGAGAGGTTCCAGCGCCACCCATGGAAGGGACAGAGAATCCGGCAGTTCTCGAAGCTGCCGGCGCCTTGTCCGAGCGCCGTGCCGCGATGCGGGCACACGTTGTGATAGGCCTTGACCTGGGAGGAATCGACGCGCACCAGCAACACCGACTCATCGCCGATGTCGTAGACGGTGTAGTCGCCGGGCTCGGGAATCTCATCCAACCTCGCGGCGGCCTGCCAGACCTTGCGCCAGAGCTTCTCGTGCTCGAGACGCGCGAAGGCCGGATCGGTATATCGCCCGGTGCCGACGCCGTGTGCCGTCGTCTGCCAGGTGACCGGCCAGAGCCCGTCACCCGATGACCCGGAGTCCTTGCGCACCCATCGACGCGACAGCTCGTTCATACGATCCCCGCTTCACCCGCCGTCCGGCTGCTCGAGCGCTCGTGGGGCGCCGGTGCCCATGTATTTCGCAAGGTTACGGTGCAGGCTGCTGACCGCGCCCTCCGCCTTCGGATTGGGAAGATTGCCGCGAAACCCGCCGTTCTTCATGCCCTGCTGAACCGCGGCCATGTTGGAGAAGTCCTGCGGCAGCACGCTGCCCCAGCCCGGATCATCCGCGGACAGGTATTGCCACTCGGTGCGCGGTTCCTGGCCCTTCGGGAACAACTCGTAGACGGCCGCCTCGAAAATGCACTTGTCGGGGTTGTAGTCGTAGGGCCGCGCGGCGTAGCACAGCGCGTTGTTGACCGCGTGGCCGATCTGGAAATTGGGAAAGATCTGCCAAGCGGTGCCGCTGCGGCCGACGTGCGCCGGATCGACCGTCGGCCAGATCACCCCGCGAAATGCATCGTCGCGGCGCGCGGAATCCAGCCAATGTTTGAGCACCTGGTCCGCCGGCGTGCCTTCAGGCAGCTCATCGACGAGCCTCAGCGCCGCATCGACCAGCGTGCGCGTGGTATTGGTGTTCACCTGCTCCCAGGTGTAGAGCTGCATTTCCGCCGTGGAACGGCGTGGATCGGCGCCCGCGCCGAGCCGCAGCTTCGCTCTGTTTTGCTCGAGTCCCTTGGGAGCGTCGTAGCCGATATTGCTGTGTGTTCCTTGTGCCCGGCCCCAGCCGACGAAGTTGCCGAAGCGCATGAACTCCGGGTGGGTGGCGGGCACGTGGTAAGTCTCGTCAAAGGCCTCGAGCGCGACCTTCCAGTTGCAATCGAAGACGATCCATTTGCGCCATCGGCAGCGCATGTTCTCGAGCTGGAACGGATCGAGCATGCCGGCCGCCGGCTCGAGATAATCGCGCAACGCGCCGCAGCCGGGGTCCAGATTGATCCAGATCCAGCCGCCCCAGGTATCGACTCGCACCTTGCCCAGCCGGGTGCGCTCGCCGCTGAGCGCGCCCCGCCAGTCCTCGCGTTGCAGAATGTGGGAGCACTGGCCCTGCAGATCGAAGCTCCAGCCGTGAAACCCGCACACGAACTGCAAGCGCTTGCCGCGCGCGTTGCGCGCCCCCTTCGGCGTATCGACCAGCCGGCGGCCGCGATGCGAGCACACGTTGTAGTAGGCCTGGATGGTATCCGGCGCGCTGCGCACGATCAGTACGGAGTCATCGAGGATGTCGTAGGTGAGGTAGTTGCCGACGTCGGGGATGTCCTCGAGGCGGCCGGCCTGCAACCACACCTTGCGCCACAGCTTGTCGCGCTCCGCCCGCGCGTACTCCGCGGAAACGTACGCTTCCACCCCGATGCTCACCGGCTCGGGTCGGTTCCCGCCCACCGCGAGCAACTCCTCGTGCGGCTCGGCCGATGCCTCGCCGGTAACTTCCGCCGCCGTGTTCATGGCAGTCCCCTCGGATGTCGACGTCGGTCGCCTACTCGAAAGGCTCTTCGCCCTGGAGCTTGGTCCTGTGCAACATCCGGCCGCAGTCGGGTGGATAGGGGGTGGCGCGGTGCATCGTGCCCGTGTTGTCCCACATCACCGTATCGCCCACGGTCCACTTGTGACTGTAGGTGAAGCGCGGTTGAGTGGCCCATTCACGCAGCCGCACCAGCAACTCGGTACTCTCCCGCGCGCTCATGCCGACCACGTGATGGGCGGTGCATCCGAGAACGAGCGACTTGCGGCCCGAGCGATGCTTCCACACCAGCGGCAGCTCCTGCTCGCCGAGTCCCATGAGCTCCCGCGTTTTCGCGAGGCTCGGCTCGGGGTCGTAATAGAAGAGCGAGGTCCAGGCCGAGTGCATCACCCGCAGTCCCTCGAGCTTTCTCTGCTCCTGCGCCGGCAGCTCGCTCCACGCGGCGTAGGTGTTGCAGAACTCGGTGTTGCCGCCGGTCGGAGAGAGCACCTTGGCCGACAGGATCGAGGCCAGGATCGGGACCTTGTTCATGGTGCCGTCGATGTGCCAGTAGAGCGAGCCCTTGAGATAGTCGGCCCGTGCATTGACGCTGGTGTCGAGGCTGATCTTGTAGACATCCTCGCCGAACAATTCCGGGGCGAAGCTGCCGAGCGTCTTGGTGAAGGCGATCTGCTCCTCGTCCGTGAAGCCGATGCGCGGCAACACCAGCACACCGCGGCGCTCGAGCAATTCGCGCAGTCTCCCCGCATAGTCACCGCTCAACAGGGCCTGCTTGCCGAGGCCGATCCGGCTGCCCACGAGGGGTGCAATGTCCGCGGCGTGGAGGCCGTCGATATCGACAGAGAGCTTGGTAGCAACGATCGCCATGTCTTCCTCTTCGCCTGACCGGCTCGACGGTTACTAATCAACACTGTCGTCTATTACTCGAGGGAGGTACAGTGCGGCTTCTACGTATGGACCGCGGGTCGCCTACGCACTTGCCGCAATAGACGCAAGCGCGCCCGGCACCTACCTTCGCTAATAAACATCACTGTTGATTAATAATCGAGGTATGCCATGGCCAGCGTTGCGCCGCGATCGAGGCTTGACGACATCGATATCCCGCGCATGCGCGACAAGTACCGGCGGGAGCGGGACAAGCGCGTGCGCCCCGAGGGCCAGCGACAGTACCTGGAGCCGGTCGGTGCCTTCGCGAGTTGCTACGAATCCGACCCGTTCATGCGCGTGGCGCCGCGCGCGGCGCTCTCTCAGGATCTCGACGTCGCCATCCTCGGCGCGGGGTTTTGCGGAATGCTGACGGCGGTGAAGCTCAAGGAGGCGGGAGTCACGACATTCCGCAACATCGACTGGGCCGGCGACTGGGGCGGTTGCTGGTACTGGAACCGCTATCCCGGCATCCAGTGCGACAACGATGCCTACTGCTATCTGCCGCTGCTCGAGGAGACGGGCTACATGCCGTCGAAGAAGTTCGCCGACGGCTGGGAAATTCATGAGCACTGCCAGCGTATCGCCAACCAATACGGTCTGTATCAGCATGCCCTGTTTCACACCCTCATCACGAGCATGCGCTGGGACCAAGCCCTCAAGCGCTGGCGGCTCGCCACGAACCGTGGCGATGACATCCGCGCGCGATTCGTGGTCATGGCGATGGGACCGCTCAACAAGCCGAAGCTGCCCGGGGTTCCGGGCATCGGCAACTTTCGCGGCAAGATGTTCCACACCGCGCGCTGGGAATACGAGTACACCGGAGGAGATCGCAAGAATCCCGTGCTCGACAAGCTGGCCGACAAGCGTGTGGCGATCGTCGGCACCGGCGCGACCGCGATCCAGGTCGTGCCGTACCTGGGCCGTTACGCGAAACAGGTCTACGTCATCCAGCGCACGCCTTCGAGCGTCGACGAGCGCCACAACACGCCGACCGACCCCGCGTGGGTGCACACTCTGATGCCGGGCTGGCAGAAGCAGCGACAGATCAATTTCCATCATGCCGCGATGGAGCGCCTTGCGCGCGGGGAGCCGGACATGGTCCACGACATCTGGACCGAAATCAGCCGCAACTGCGCCTCGATCCTCGAGGCGCAAGGCTGGCCCGATCTCAGCCCGGCAGAGTACGCGGAGGTGCGCGAGGTCGAGGACTACCGCGTGATGGAGCGCTTGCGCCGGCGCGTGGACAGCATCGTCGACGACAAGCGCACCGCCGAAGCGCTGAAACCCTATTACCGCTTTCTCTGCAAGCGGCCGTGCTCCAACGACGATTACTACGCGACCTTCAACCGTCCCAACGTGAAGCTCATCGATGTTTCGGACACGCGGGGTCTCGAACGCATGACCGCCAATGGCTTCGTGCATCGGGACGTCGAATACGAGATCGACTGCATGA
>Ga0335073_10001925_pt1 | contig 28215 bp, 18 predicted proteins | sample Lox_Sample_22_FD_207093 | JGI IMG/M metagenome (GOLD analysis project Ga0335073, IMG submission 207093) | Soil microbial communities from Loxahatchee National Wildlife Refuge, Florida, United States - Lox_Sample_2.2 | ecosystem: Environmental > Terrestrial > Soil > Wetlands | place: USA...
GGCTGCCGGATTCCGGCGACGATCTCGATCGGGAGTTTGCTCTGAGTCCGCGCCCCGGGCATCCGACCGGCCAGTCGGAGGAGCAAATGGTCAAGAAAGGCAAAAGAAGATGTGATGCACTTCCGGTGAGTTGTTCGTTACCGTCAGCGCCGATCGACATCCACACCTGGTCCGCAGTTTCCCTACTTTCACTCGCGATCTGCATGCGCTGGCCGACTGGCTTGTGCAGTGCGGGATTCGCTCTGTGGCGATGGAGTCTACCAGTGTCTACTGGATTCCTGTCTATCAAATCCTGGAAGCACGCGGACTCGAAGTCTATTTGGTCAACGCACAGCACGTGAAGAACGTACCGGGTCGGAAGACCGACGTCTCCGATTGCCAGTGGCTTCAGTATCTGCACTCGGTAGGCCTGCTCCATGCCAGCTTTCGACCACCTGGATTCATCTGCGCCATACGATCTCTCTGGAGACACCGCGGCAGCCTGATCCAGATGGCAGCTGAGCACGTCTTACATATGCAAAAGGCTCCGGCATGTAGCAACTGCGGAACCGCTGAATCAGTTCAGCGGCGCAGGAGGTTGGGATCCCGACTTCAGTGGATTGCCAAGTAGCGGATGCGCGCAGCATTACGGCAAGTCCAGGGAAGTTGTGTCCTTTAGAGTTTACGGCGGTTCGCCGAACGCAAAATCAGACAGACTTCAAATCGGCCACCATCCAGGACGCTCCTGTAATGAGGAAAGTCAGAAGACATTCGGACCAGTTGAAATGCGCCTCTGGGTGGGCGATCACGTGCGGAATCCAGACCAATACTCCGAAGAGTGCCAGCATAAGAGTCATGAGGCGTATCGCGAGCCGTGCCTGGCGATGGATGAGTATGGCAATGGCGGCGAGTGCGAAGGCGATGGTGGTGAGGATTGCCCAAAACATTTGGCTGGGAGGGATCCACTTTGGAACCAGTTTGGCTGTATCGCGAAGAAGGAGCGCCTGACCCAATGTAAAGGAAATCGCGCTAACGCCGAGTCCAATGCGCGCCACGCGGCCGAACGCTCCGGCTCTTGCAGCATTCGACTCAGACGCCGCGAAGAGCGCAATCGCGCCGCAAGACATGGAAAAGAACAGGAAGAAGCTGCCTCCGAAGCGCTCATAGATGTTCGTCGCGGCAAGGATGTCAGGAATGCAGGCCAGCGAAAAAGACAGGTAGACGACGCCGAGGATGAGCGAAGCCAGACGCGCGGTCCGCGGGAACTGGATGCCGATGCCAGCGGCAATTTGCGCGATCATGAGACAGCCGCCGAGGATGGCGCCAAAAGGCAATTTCCAGATATGTTGCAGGTTTTGCCAGGTGTCAGCGTCGTGCCAGAGGAGTGCGATGACGCCGAAGAGCACCGCCGATGCGCCAAAGACCATCCGCCCGTAGGTCGCCGTCTTCATGGGGAGTTTCCATCATCGCACCGCGGCGGCGATCCGGCATAGTTCGGGTGCTGTTGTTCGCGGCCATGTTTGTGATATGCAGGCCAGGAGGCACGACTAAAGAGCCCACCGAAAACGCATCATGAGGGGCTTTTTCGCGAGCGAGCGGGGCAAGGGCTAAAGCCGGGGAGTTGTTTTCGGCGGTTTGGCGGGTGGCACAGGTTTCGACGACTACTATGATCCTGTGGCTGTCGGAAAATGCGATCATCAAAAACTAGCGGGTCATCGCATAGTGGACCTGCTCCTCGATCGCTGCTATCTGCAAAGGCTGGCGGTGAGCGCGCACGAGTGCGGCGTTTACGGCGCTCAGCTCAGTGCTCTTGTACTTTTGCCAGGCCTGGATCTTCTCGCGAGCAGCCTTGCTCATTTCGTCGAAGATAACTATCGCCTGTGCAGGCGCGGTACGGTCGCCGCTCTCAACCATGCGCAAAGCAACGCCAAGTCCCGCATTGGCCTGGGCGAGCCCGGCTTCTTCTCCCTTCTTTTCATCAGCCCCATCGCCGCCTTTAATCTCCTGCAGCTTTGCGAGAGCGTCATGGATGGCCTGCGTCAGGTGGGCTGGACTGTTTTCGCCCTCTGCACCCAGCTTCTTGAGCTGGCTTTCCACGCCCTCCAACTCGGCCATGGCCTTGCGGCTGGATCGGGTCTGCAGGTAGATGGAATCGGCCAGCGTGAACTGCTGCTCGAGGACTACAAAGGTAGCTGGAGAGCGCGGGTCCATGATGACATGCAGCCGCCGGTCCATCGTCGTACCATCCACCGAGAGGCGCAATGTGTAAATCCCGGGCGCAACGCGGGGACCTGGCGGCATGGAGGCTGAGTCTTCATCGTCGTCATCCGTGCCCGTGCCGGAGCCGCCCGCTGCCAGATCCCACACAAAACGATGTTCTCCGCCATCCGTCGCGAGAACCTGCGGCTTGGGAAACCATCGCTCTGCGATGGGTAGAAGTGGACGCTTGATGCTCGGTTTGTCCTGACTCGAAAAGTGGCGCAACACATGGCCCTGGGCATCCAGTATCTGGAGTGAGACCTTGGTGGCGTCGCTGCGAAGGTAGTAGTCGACAATGGCGCCATTCGGCGGATTGCTCGCCTGCGGCTCTTCCGGCGGCAGCGGCGTGCCGAGGAATCCGTCGTTGTCGACGCGCACCGCCGCTGGAGGAGCATAAAGATATGCCCTCTCTTTTTGCGCCGCGGCAACCTGACGAAGTGGAGCGAAATCGTCGAGCACCCAGAACGACCGGCCATGCGTGGCCACGATCAGGTCGCCGCCGTTCACGTTCATGTCGCGAATCGAACTCACCGGCAGATTGAGCTGCAGCGGTTGCCAGTTATCTCCTCCGTCGAACGAGACATAGATGCCGAACTCCGTTCCGGCAAAGAGCAGGTTCCGTTGTTCCGTGTCCTCACGGACAGCACGCACAAAATGACTGGATGCGATGCCGTTGACCGCAGACTTCCAACTCTTGCCGAAATCATGAGTGATGTAGAGATAGGGCTTCTGGTCATCGAGCCGATGCCGGTCTACGGCCGCATACGCAGTCGCAGGGTCAAAGTGCGAAGCTTCAATCAGGGAAATCTTGCTCCAGGGGAAGAGTCCTGGCGGCGTGACGTCGCGCCAATGCTTGCCGCCGTCGGTCGTCAGATGAATGCGCCCGGTATCTGTTCCTGCCCAGATCTCGTCAGCATTCAACGGCGAGGGCGCAATGGTGTACACCACCCCGTAGCCCCGCTGCTCAGCATTCTCATTCGTCGTGGGTCCATTTTCATCGGTTCCGGCAACGGTGCCGGTCAGATCCGGGCTGATCTGCTGCCAGTGCAGGCCGCCGTCCACAGTTTTCATCACATATTGCGTGCCAAGGTAGAGCGAGCGCTTGTCCGCGGGCGAAAACACGAGCACCGGCGTCCACGGATCGCGGTAGCGGCGCTTATTGATGGGCAAGCCAAAACCGCCGAGAGGCCACGGCGTGATGTTCTGGCTGAAAGAGGTGCGGCGATCGAAGCGCTGCACCGTTCCATAGGTGCCGGAAAGGTAAATTATGTTTTCATCCTTCGGGTCAATCGCGATATAGCCGCTCTCGCTGCCGCCGGGCAAAAACCAGTCGCGCGTATCCAGATGCCCGTGGTCGGACCGGCTATACACAGCGATAGCTCCGCTGTCCTGCTGCGCTCCATAAATGATGTAAGGAAATCTATGGTCGGTGGTGACGTGATAAAGCTGGGCCGTCGGCTGGTTATACCACGTTGTCCAGGTCTTGCCACGATCGAGGCTGATGGTTGCGCCCTGATCGACGCCGAGCACGAGATGGTTTGCGTTTTTTGGATCGACCCAAATCTGATGATAGTCGTCGCCGCCCGGCGCTCCGCGCACAATCTGGATTGTCTTGCCGCCATCTTCTGTCCGGTAAAGTGCGACGTTGGGGATGTAGAGGACATCAGGATTAGTCGGATCGATGGCGAGCGAATTGAAATACCATGCGCGGCTGGTAAGGCGCGGGTCCGAATTGACCAGGGCCCAGGTGTCGCCTCCATCATCGGAACGGTAGAGTCCGGAGTGGCCGGGGCAGTCGATCGCTGCGTAGACCTTGCGGCCATCGGCACTCACCGCTATCCCCGTCCGTCCCCACTTTCCTTCGGGCAGCCCGTGTCCGGAAATGCCGCTCCAGTGCGCACCTCCGTCACTTGAGCGGTAGAGTCCATTCCCCGGGCCATCGAGAGGCGCGTAAGTACTCCAGGTGGAGCGATGGGCGTTCCAGGTCGCGGCAAACAGTAACTGCGGCTGCGACGTGGCCATGGCAAGGTCTGCGATCCCGACGTCCGCACCCTTGTCGAGTATGCGCTGCCAATGGTCCCCGCCATCGGTGGACTTGTACACTCCACGCTCATCGTTTGGCCCGTAAGCATGTCCCAACACGCCCACATACACCGTGCGCGCATCGGCCGGATCCACCAGAATACGGCTGATCTGGCGCGAGTCGTCGAGGCCGATGTGCTTCCACGTCGCACCGCCGTCATCGCTGCGATACATGCCGTCACCGGAAGCCAGATCCGAGCGAATGTCGGACTCGCCTGTGCCCGCGTAAATCACCTTCGGGTCGGAAGGAGCCACAGCCAGCGCTCCAATCGACGCGACGGGCTCTTGATCGAAGATTGGCTGCCACACTGTGCCAGCGTCGGTCGTCTTCCAGACGCCGCCATCCACCCCGCCGAAGTAGAAAGTTCCGTCACTGCCGGGCACTCCGCTGACGGCGACCACACGCCCGGCGCGGAAAGGACCAACCAGCCGCCACTGCAGCCCGCTGAACAGATTCGGTGAAAGTGTCTGCGCGGTTGTGGCCGTGGGCGGATAAAGAAGAACAGCAAGCAAAAGCGAAAGAAGACGCAAACGGCTTGGCAGGGCGGAATGGAAAGAGTTCATCGGTGGTTCGATTGTGAATCCGAATGGCCCGGTAAGCAAGTTGTTTGCTCGCACGCAACCCCGCCGTTCATCACAGCTCTGGCGATGTGACAAAAAATCAGCGATGCTGAATGGATGAAGCGCGTCTCTCGCCGCGGGCGAGTTGTTCTCCTCATTTGCGCGGGCTGGCTACTCATTGTCAGCGTCGCCGCCGCACAAACACCCGACACCGCCGCACTGCGAGGCATGGTGTCGGGACCGAATGGCGCGCCGCTCTCCGGTGCGAGCCTCGTGATCGAAGATGCGAGCCACCGCGTAGTTCGCACCATGCAAACCAGTGCGCAAGGGACCTTTGCGGCAGAAGGGCTCCCTGTCGGAAGCCCTTTGCAGGTCGGTGCAACCTATCCGGGTTTTGCCGCGGCCACCTCCGGCGCCCTCGTGCTGGCCGCCGGGGCCACGGCAAGCCTGCAGTTGCGCATGCAGATTGCCGCTGCCCGCACAGAAGTACGGGTAACGGGCGAAGCCGGCGCCGTTCGCACCGATGAGCCTCAATTAGGAGATCGCCTGACATCCGGGCAGATGCGGAGCATGCCGCTGCTGAACCGGCGCATCACCTGGCTGCCGTTGTTGAATGCGGCGAACCGTCCTGCCATTAATCAGGGCGACATCTTCATGAACCAGGATCTGTTTACCGCCAATGGCACCGGACGCCGGCAGACCTGGTTCGAAGTGGACGGCGCGAACGGAAATGACGCGTGGGGCCGTCAGACGATCTTTACCAACGTGCCGCTCGACGCGATCGCCGAGATGACAGTGCTCGACAATGCCTTCGCTGCGGATTACGGCTTCGGCGAAGGCGCCGTTGTCAACATTGTGACGCGCAGTGGTGGTGACAGCTATCACGGCGATCTGCTCGGGCTGTGGCGTCCTTCTGCTCCCGAGGCAAAGCTTTCCGGTTTCTCCAACACAAGCGCCACCAGCGGCAACGACATCACAAATGACACGCTTGCGCAGGGCGGAGCGACTGCATCGGGGCCGCTTGCGCCCGCCTGGCGCACATACTTTCTCGCCTCCGCCGAGTACAGCTATCAGGACCGCGCCTCGCCCGTCACGTCGCCGCTCGAACCTGAGAACTACATTGGACATTATCGCGATTGGCTCGGCTCTTTGCGGCTTGACCGCACGATCGGCCAACATCGCGTGTTTCTCCGCGGTGCTGCCGACGGCTTCCTTGACACGAATCCGAACGGCATCGTCGGCGGGAACACGCTGCCTAGCGTCGCCCGGGTCTTCCACCGTCGGACCTATACGGCAGAACTGGGAGACGCCGCCGTCTTGACTAACACAATGGTCAACGATGCACGCCTCCAGTTTCAGCTTGCTTCTCCCATAACGCAATTTTCGCCCGTGATCTATGGCACGCAGTACACGGTGCCCATTTCCTCCGGAGGAACTTTCACCTCGGGCACCTCTCAGGCAGCACTGCTGCTCAATCGGCAGTATGAGGTGGTCGACACGCTTACAAAATCATTGAGCCGCAGTGAGCTGCGTCTCGGATTCGACGTCATCCATGCGCGCAACGGCGGCAACAGCAAGGAGTTCGGAGGCCCGATCTACGACGGGCAGCTGGTATACAACGCCTGCACCGAATCGACCGCTTACTGCGAAAGCCCTGCGTACCTCGACAACATTGCCAACGTACAAAGCTATACGCAAAGCTATGGGAACGCAGACTACACCGTCGGCGACACACTGGCCGCAGCCTTCGTGCAGGATGATGCCCACCTTAGACCGGACCTTACCCTCAATCTGGGGCTGCGCTACGAGCTGCAGACCTTTACCGACGCCCGCGCAAACCTTGCTCCGCGTGTCGGCTTCGCCTATAACCTAGCCGGCCGCGGTACCACTACTGTGCGTGGAGGGTTGGGCATATATGTTGCTCAGGTCGCCGACAATTCTGAGGCGAACTACGCATTGACCGGGCCAACCGGTGTCTTTAACTACACGGCGGCGCCCGGGCAGGTAGGCTTTCCGGCAAGCGTTGCAGACGTGCCGCTCCCGGTCTTTCCTCCGGGGGCGATCGCCCCGCTGCGCAGCCTCTATCTGCGCCCGGGGCGCGCAAGCTACTACAACCAGTTCTTTCCTACAAATACTCTGGCTGGTTACCCCGATGCGCTCAAGAACCCCTACAACGAACAGTGGACACTCGGCCTGGAAAGACAGCTCGCCCCAATGTGGGTACTTGGAGTGGACTATGTTGGCTCACATACTCTCAAGATCGTCCGGCCACTCGATGTCGATGCTCCGTCTTCTTTTGTGCGCACCAAACCGGGCCAGGTACGGAGCGCGCAGGCGGCCAACTGCACGCGTCTCTATTGGATTGCATGGTTCGCAGAGCAGAACGCCACCTGCAATCCTGCCGGGAACACCGGAGGGGAACCTCCCTACAGCGTCATTCAAAGTGATGTAAACGACGGCGTAGGCTACTACCAAGCGATCGACATCAACCTCAGCCATCATGCGGCTAACGGCTCCGCTCTGTTGGCGAGTTATACCTACTCACATACCCTCGATACAGTAGATCCAGACGTACCCAGCCAGAATCCGAACGATCCACTTAAAACCGGCGCAGAGGAGCTCGGCAACGCCATTTTTGATCAGCGGCAGCGCTTTGTTTTAAGCGGCGTATACGATGCACCCTTCGGCATCACGGCAGGTGGCATTGCGACTCTCGCCAGCGGACTGCCATACAACTTCGTCACCGGCGTGACCAACAGTGGCGATACCGGCGCGACGACTGACAGACCGGTCATCAACGGAGCCGTCGTCGGCCGCAACACCGGACGCGGCACTGCCATCTACGATCTCTCGCCCTTTGTGGGCAAGCGAGTCATGCTCGGCACCGAGCGGCTCCACGCCAATTTGCGGGCTGAGGCATTTAACCTGCTCAACCACCGGAACGTCGTCGGCTTCAGCGGCACATATGGAAATGGCGCATCACCGGGTGCGGGCTTTGGCGCTCCGCTTGCCGGTGTGACCAACCAGTTGCCTCCGCGGGAGCTGCAGTTCTCCGCGCAGGTAGAGTTCTGAGCCCGGCAGTTACAATTTGCGCTGTACACAAAAAGCCATAAAGGGAAGGCAATAACAATAATGATAGAAAGACGCTCTGCTTCACACCTTCTGTTGTTCGCGGCCGTTCTCGCAGGAGTCCTTCTGCCCTCAGTCGCCTGCCTCGCAGCCGGAAGCTCCCCCATGCCGGATATGCACTGGCGCATGATCGGACCATTTCGCGGAGGCCGCACGCGCGCGGCGGCCGGCGTTCCCGATCAGCCAAATGTCTTTTATGTGGGACAGGTAGACGGCGGCGTCTGGAAGTCGACGGACTACGGGCGCACATGGAGCCCGATCTTTGATGGCGAAGACACGCAGTCGATCGGAGCTATCGCCGTCGCGCCTTCAGATAGCAATATCATCTACGTTGCCAGCGGTGAAGGTCTGCACCGGCCCGATCTCTCCGTCGGCGACGGTATCTATCGCTCAAACGATGCGGGCAAGACCTGGACGCACCTCGGACTCGGAGACGGTCAGCAGATACCGGCAATAGCGGTCGATCCCACAAATCCCAACCGGCTCTTCGCCGCAGTCCTCGGTCATCCTTACGGTCCGAACGCGGAACGAGGCATCTACCGCTCGCAAGACGGCGGGCAGAACTGGACAAGGGTCTTGTTCAAGGACGAGAACACCGGCGGCTCTGATGTAGTCATCGACCCGAAGGACCCGCAGGTCGTCTATGCGTCCCTCTGGAATGACCGCCTTGGCCCGTGGGAGGACGGAAACAGCTACGCGGGCACCACCGGTGGTCTCTTCAAGTCAATCGATGGAGGTACAACCTGGAAGCAGCTGACGAATGGCCTTCCCGGCGACCTGGTGCAGATCAACGTCGCCATAGCTGCGAGCGATCCACGACGTCTGTACGCGACTCTCTCGACCAAAGAGGAGGGTGGATATGCCACGAATAAAGGGCTCGGTGTGTATCGGTCCGACGATGCAGGAATGAGCTGGAGGAAGATCACCGACGATCCGCGCCCGGCGATGAAGATCGGCGGCGGCGATCTCCCGGTGCCGGTCGTGGACCCGCAGAATCCGGATGTCGTCTACAGCACCAGCATCGTGACCTGTCGTTCCACTGATGGCGGCAAGACATGGACCAGCCTGCGCGGAGCCCCGGGCGGAGACGACTACCAGAACCTTTGGATCAACCCGCGCGATCCTCGCATCCTGCTGCTGGTGAGCGATCAGGGAGCTGTTATCAGCGTCAACGGCGGTGAAAGCTGGAGTTCCTGGTACAACCAGCCCACAGCACAGCTTTACCATGTAGCGGCAACCAATAGCTTTCCCTACCAGGTGTGCGCGGGCCAGCAGGAAAGCGGCTCGGTATGCACCTCGACACGCGGCAACGATGGGATAATCACCTTTCGCGAATGGCATCCGGCCGGCATTATCGAGTACGGCTACGCGGCGCCCGATCCACTGCATCCGGAGATCGTTTACGGAGCCGGACGCACGGAGGTCTCGCGCTATGACATGGTCACGGGGCAGGTCCAGAACGTAACCCCGCTGCCCATGCGCAAACACGGCTTCCGCGCCGACCGGACCGAGCCGATCCTCTTTTCACCCGTTGACCCGCACACAATGTACTACGCGGCCAACCACTTATTTAAGACGACCGACTATGGCCATACATGGCAAACCATCAGTCCCGACTTGAGTCAGGAGACGACCGGCCAGCCGCTATCCGTGCCAACGCTCACGCCGGAGCAGCAGGCCGAACGTCGCGGCGTAATCTACTCAGTCGCTGCCTCTTACAAGACAACACAAACCATCTGGGCAGGGACCGACGACGGCCTGGTCTGGATCACCCGGGATGGCGGCGCAAACTGGACAAAAATCACTCCGCCCGGCGTATCGCCTTGGAGCAAGATCGCGCAGATCGATGCGTCACGCTTCGATGATGACACCGCCTACGTGGCCGTGAACCGGATGCGGGTCGACGATCTGCGCCCATATGCCTACCGCACGCACGATGGAGGAAAGACGTGGCAGGCAATCAGCGCCGGGCTTCCCAGTGACGCTCCTGTTGACGCGGTACGCGCGGACTCCGTGCAACCGGGGCTGTTATATGCAGCCACCGAACACGCAGTCTGGACCTCGTTCGACGATGGCGCGCATTGGCTGCCGCTTCAGTACAACCTGCCGCACACTTCCATGCGTGACCTGCTCGTGAAAGATGACGACCTCATCGTTGCAACCCATGGCCGCTCGTTCTGGGTTCTGGACGACATCAGCCCGCTGCGCCAGCTTGCCGCCGAAGCCGGAAAGAAGACAGCCATGCTCTTTATGCCTGCTGCAGCGTGGCGTGTGCGCCGCAGCACAAACACCGACACGCCGCTGCCCCCCGATGAACCGGCTGGAGAGAATCCGCCGGACGGCGCAATTATCGACTACGATCTGCCAAATGACGCGCACGGCGAAGTGACGCTGGAGGTGCTCGACAGCGATGGCAAGCTGCTGCGCCGCTACAGCAGTGAAGATCCAGTGAAACCCACGCCGGAACAGTTGCGCACCAACCTGATCCCGCCCTACTGGCCGAAGATGCACGGCCCATTGGCCACAACAGCCGGTATGCATCGCTTCGTATGGGACCTGCGCGCCGCGGCGCCCACCGCGACCCACTATGAATACCCGATTTCTGCGGTGCCTCATTGGACGCCGCTTAGTCCAGAGGGCCCGCTCGTATTGCCGGGCACCTACACGGTGCGGCTCATGGTCAATGGCAAGAGCGAGACGGCCCCTCTGATCGTCAAGATGGACCCGCGGGTGCGAATATCGCCTGCGGATCTCGAGGCCTTGCATACGGCGCAGGTAACCATGGCCGCTTCCCTGGATACACTGGCCAAGGCAGACCTTGCGGCACACTCCATTGCCGAGCAGCTTGCTGCGCCGCAGAATAGCTCCCTGGCGACGCAACTCGCTCCATTCAACGCGGCGCTGAAGGTCCTGCTCGACGGGACGGCACCGGGTGCCACGGAGCCCGGTGCGGCGAAGCGGCTGCCGGGGATCAACGAAGTGACAGCCGAAGCAACGCAGCTCTACGGCGGGCTGCAACAAGCCGATGCCGCTCCTACAGCAGCTCTGCTCGAAGCCTCGGCTCACGTAGAAATGGAAGGCCGCGAAGTGCTCCCCGGCTGGGAAGAATTCAAGCAGAAGCAGTTGCCCGCGCTGAACCTCCAACTGCGCAATGCCCACCGCCCGGAGATCAATCTGAACCAGAAAGCGGAGAACATGCCTCAAGAAGGCGACGAAGACTAATCAAGATGCAGCGTTTTTCGTCGTTAACACCCAGTTCTTTGGATCAGTCGGACAAGCATGCAACTGGCCTTATGCCGGAGTTGTCGGCAAGCCCGAAGTAATCGGGCTCGCGACGAATCAGATTACTCCTGCTAAGTCTTAGTGTTTAGGAACCGATATCCGCTGTCGAGGAACGACACCTGCCCTTCCATCCCTGGGAACTTCCTGTCTTTGGCATGCTCGTGATGAAGTCCGGCACACCGGAAGCACACCGCGTCTCGCGTCAACGCCGAAGACTCCGGTTCGCCCCAATCAGCTCCGGCTGATGGCCAGCCAGTGGCCCTACACAGAGTCACCAGCTAGCTGGGGCGGCGGGATGATCACGATAGTCGTGGCGCAGGCTGTCCGGAAAACTCCAATGCGACTGTGTGTGATCGGAGGATCGAAGCATCTCAGCTTAGCCGCCCAAACGTCCATGCCAGCTTGCATCCCGTACAAAGATTTGGAGTGATAACGTCCTTTATCATTTACTACTTGGGTTGGCGAGCCCGCAACAGGTTTCTGGGTGACTTGCCGGAGATGGCGACGAATCGCTCAAAGGGATGGCCACCGCAATGCACCCGATGGCATTCCTAGACCTCAGCGGTTATCAGTACTCATCCAGCGAACTCCCCACGACGTGGGCAACTCAAAGAGACGGCGATACTTTGAGCTTGCTCCTGTTATGCTACGTAGTCATGGAACTTCAGATTGCCGTTCGCAGCAATGAACTTGATCCGGAGCGCTTGCATGCCTCAGCGATGGAATTACGGCGGACAATTGTCGAGGAGACCGAGGCAACCGTCTCAACGCCGGCGGCGATCCCAGCGACAGGCGCGAAGGGCGATCCTATCACCATCGGCACCCTCGCTGTGACATTTCTGACGAGCGGAGCGGCGGTTTCCATTTTTAAGGTGCTGGAGGAGTACGTGACGCGGAAACGCTCGATCGATCTCGAGGTATCGCGACCCGACGGGGCGAAGTTCGTGTTTCACACGGACAACTTTTCACCCGAACAGATTGCAGCCACACAAAAAACTTTCGAAAGTTTCATCAAGTAGTCTGCATGTCAGAGGTACGCCACGCCGTACTCATCGGAAACAATAAGTACCCCTATGAGCCGCGCCTCTCGACTTTACGCTGCCCGGAAAACGACGTAGCCGGTATTCAAGAGCGGCTCACATCCCCCAGGAACGGTCTATTCGATCCAATTAACATAGCCGCCATCGTCAACGCTCCCAACCACGAGGTCCTGCAGACCGTGGAGCGCACGATTCGAACGGTAACCAGGAACGACCTGTTGCTCATCTACTATTCCGGCCATGGGCAGTGCGACGAGGCAGGCCGTTTGCACCTGGCGACTCTGAATACAAGAATGGACACTCTAGGCTCGACCTCCGTACCAATTGATCAGATCAAGAGTTACATCGATCTGGCGAAAACGAATCGGATCATCCTCATCCTCGACTGCTGTTATAGCGGGGCGGCCGGCGGGGCGTTTATGAAAGGGGGCGTGGACGAGGAACTTCAGCAGGTTTCCCGGGGGCAGGGTATTTATATCGTTACTGCGTCGAGCGCGATCCAGGTAGCCCAGGAGAAGGAGGGCGATCGTTACAGCCTATTGACCAAGCACCTGTTGGACGGGCTCTCCGAGAAGGAGGCAGACGTTGACGGGGACGGATTCATCTCGATGGATGAGTTGTACAGTTACGTTGACAAAAACGTCCGGCTGGAAGGCGCACAGCAACCGATCAAATTCGCGGTGAAGGTGCAAGGCGACCTGCTCATCGGACGTTCCGGGAAGGTTCCGCGCGACGAACGCCGAAAACAGATACTCAGCTGTCTTTTCGAACTGGCCGCCAAAGGCCACGTCACGGATCTACTGCTGGATCAAGCAAAGAAGGTAAACTCGCTTCCGGCACAGGCGCTGTCGCGCGAGTCGCAACGTCAGACTGATCTGCTCGATCAATTGCTCGACAAGAAAATCGAAGTTGGACAGTTTATCGAGAGGTGGTACAACGTTGGCGGTTCGCCGCCCATCCCCTCCGCCCAGACATCGACTTATGTGGCTTCCGCCGACAAGCTGCAAGAGCAGGTGCAAACGCCAATGCTGCGCCGGACATTGCCGCGGCAGACGGGCGGTGTGCTGGCGGGGGCGCTCAGCCCCAGGGGCGGGCTACTGGTTACTAGTTCGGGTGACGGTACGGTCTGGATCTGGGATGCGCGGACCGGCGAATTGAAGGCCAAGGCACAGGGATCGCGCAAACCGGTGTTTGCCTTGTCGTTCAGCCCCGATGGCTCGTCCATTGCGGCTGGTGGCGGCGACGGGTTGGTACGCATTTGGTCCTGGCGCGGCGAACTGCTGCAAACCCTTGAGAAGCGGCAAGAGGCGGTTCTCGCGCTGGCTTATTCCAATGACGGCGAACAGATTGTCTCGGGCGGAATGGGTGATTCACTGACCGTTCATAGCTTGCCGGGGAGGAGCGTGCGGACTTTTGCGACCGGGCATGGCACAGTGAACCGAGTGATCTTCAGCGACAAACTGCTGGTTTCAGCGGGCCGGGACCGCGCTCTGCGCCTATGGGAAGTTGAAACCGGTAGACTGGCAAAGACCCTGGATGCACACAACGACTCGGTTTACATTCTTGCTATGAGCGCGAACGGACGGCTTCTGGCTTCGGGCGGACGTGACGGCACAGTGCGGCTATGGGAAACGTCCGCGTGGGTCAAGCAAGCCGTGCTGCGCGGCCATAAGAACTCGGTTCTTTCCGTTGCCATACACCCGAATGGGAGAACCATTGCATCGGGTAGCGCTGACGGAACAATTAAATTCTGGGATGCGACGAACCAAGAGCTGACGGCGTGTGTCGAGAGCGGCCATATCAGCGTCAACTTCGTGGGGTTCCCGCCCAACGGCGAATGGCTGGCGTCCGGCGGTACCGACCAGACGGTTCGTTTCTGGGAGCTTGGCGGCAGCCGTCGACGCCGAGTTGGAGCTTGAAGCATGGCTGGGCAGGAATCATCCTCGAATTCCGCGCCGCCGCGCGTCGAAATGTTTTACGAAGTTGAGGTGGGAGACGCCAGGGAACAAAAGCAACTACCTTTCGTGATCGGCGTGCTGGCCGATCTCGCGGGCCAGCCGATTGAGCCTCCAATGAGGTTGAGAGACCGAAAATTCGTCGAGTTGGACGCAGACAACTTCGACAGTTACATGGCCAGGATCGCGCCTCGGTTAGCGTTTGCAGTGGAGGACCGGCTCAGCAGCCAGGGTTCGAAGCTAGGGGTCGAGATACGATTTCGTCAGATGAGCGATTTCGCGCCATTATCGGTCGCCTCGCAGATTCCGGCTTTGAATGACTTGATTGGCCTCCGCACACGACTGAACGATTTGCACGCGAATGTGCACGCCAACAGCCGCCTGGACGACTTGATCAAAGACGCCGCATTGACCCGCGCCGGCGAAGACGATGGTGCGAGCCCCGATACTGTCATCGAACAAATTTTGACTCAGGGTTATTTCGGCAGGTTTGCGGAAGACAATGCGTGGGCGGATGAGTGTCTGCGCACGTTCTTTCGCGAATTGGACTATGGACGGATCGTGCTTTCGCCGACGACCGGAGCGATGCTCTCTGAGCGAGTCGCGAGGATCGATGAGATGCTCTCAGCGCAGTTGAACGAGGTATTCCATCAAGCTGAGTTTCAGCGTCTCGAGGCAAGCTGGACGGGACTGGAGCGCCTGGTCCGTCAGACGGAAGTGTCGTCCTCGCTGAAGATCAAGGTGCTGGCATTGACGAAGAAGGAGCTTCTGAGAGATCTCCAGCGGGCAGCGGAATTCGATCAGTCGGCGATGTTCAAAAAGGTTTATGACGACGAGTATGGAGTTATTGGAGGAGAACCCTTTGGCGCGTTGATCGCCGACTACTATTTTGATAAGGGGCCGGAGGACCTCGAGATACTCGAACGGATTTCCCATCTCGCGGCCGCTGCCAGCGCGCCGTTCATTGGCGCCGTGACTCCAAGTCTCTTCAATCTTGATTCATTTCTCCAACTTTCTATGCCGCGGGACTTGGCAAAGATTTTCGATGCCTGGGAGTACGCGAAGTGGAAATCATTCCGGGACTCGGAGGATGCCCGCTTCGTGGGCCTGGTTCTACCGCGAGTATTGCAGCGGCTTCCGTATGGGCGATTCGGCACGGCTGCGGAGGGGTTCGACTACGAGGAGGGTGTGGAAGGTAAAGATCCGGAGAAATACCTGTGGGGCAACGCAGTATATGCGTTCGCCGCTCGGCTGACCGAAGCGTTCGCTCGCTTCGGCTGGTGCGCCTCCATAAGCAGCCTGGAGCACGGTGGACTGGTGCGGGGACTTCCTCTGCAGCGTTTCTTCAGCGACGATGGCGACACAGTGGTAAACTGCCCGACAGAAATCGCCATCACCGACCGTCGTCGACATGAATTGGAAGATCTTGGATTCATTCCCCTTTGCTATGAAAAGGGATCTGATCGAGCGGTCTTTTTCAGTGCCCACTCTTGTCAGAAGCCGCATCTTTATGATCGCAGTGACGCTAGTGTCGCAGCCGCCGTGGCCGCTACACTAGAGTTCACGTTTACCGTTTCGCGCTTCGCTCACTACATTCGTAGCATTCTACGCGACAAGGTGGGACCCTTCCAGGACCGGCGCGAGTTGGTGCGCTACTTGAATGACTGGTTGGCGGACTACATCCTGCTGGATGAAGATGCGGAACCGCAAGTGAAAGCTCGCTATCCATTGCGTGAGGGGCGGATTGACGCTCACGAAGTAGACGGCCGGCCGGGATCGTTTCGCGTGAACGCCTACTTGCGCCCGCATTTCCAAATGAACCTCCCGAGCGGAATCGACAAATCGATCGGCATATTCCGCGTCACCGTGGGCGTGTGATGGCACGTAACCCGATGGAGTCCAGTTTGACAGACAGTCCTACCGGTAGCGATCGAGTCGACAATGAAGAGCTCACACCGGAAACTGCTGAAGCAAAGTCCCCAGACCCGGCTCAGGCCCGGCAATCAGTTCCTGCCAAGGAACCCGAATATGCCATTCATCTCTGGATTGAAGGCTTATCTGGAGAAAGTGCCACCGTTCATCACAAGGAATGGATCTTGGCTCTTGCTTACCGGCAGTCGCTGCATCGTCCAACCGCCGCGAATGAGGTGCTACAACCAACATTCGAGATTGAGAAGAATCTCGATCGGACATCCCCGGCACTCTACCATGCAGTCCATATCGGTCGCGTGTTTGACAAGGTAATAATCGAAGTTTGTCGCGACACGGAGCGATCGGAACGCTTTCTTAGAATCGAGATGAACCACGCGGTGATCACGGAAGTGCGCCAGACGGCGGCGGCATCCTGCGGGAGTTCACGCCCCGTCGAGGCGGTTGTTTTCGAGTACCAGCGAATTCAATGGACTTACACTAAGCTCCGCCAAGCAGATGCGCAGCGGGAAGGGCATTCCAGCAGCTCATGGACGCATACCAGGGCAGAGCCAGAGTCAAAACCGCGGGCCCCGCGCAGATGACCGCCTCTTTCGTCCTTGACAAGCCGTGGGGCAGTCCGAATCCCACGGCGAGGAGAATTTCCTTCTTCGATATATTCTCTCCTTTCACTTGCATTTGCTTCATTCTTTGCATTGTGTTTGGCTGGCTCGGACTTTCGGCTCTGAAAACAGCGGATAGACAAGTGCGGCGCAGGCGGCAGGATTTCTGGATGTGGCAAAGATTTTTACAGGTACCTTAGTAGGATCGACCTCTTCAACGGACCTTGCTGCGATTAAGTCACGAAAACGGGTAAGCTGAACACCACCTGAACAAGTCGCTTGACTTCTAACATGGGGTAATTGCGAGTGGCGAATCGAGAGCGGTAGAACTGCTTTGCAAGAGTCCGTTCAATCCCTTGTATGGAGGCGAGCATGGAGCAGTTCGTTGGGTTGGATGTATCTCAAGAGGCCACGCATGTGTGCGTGGTCGATAGCGCGGGGAAAACGGTGTGGCAGGGCAAATGTCTCTCTACGCCGTAAGCGGTTGCCGTCGTCATTATGGCAAAAGCGCCCAAGGCGGTTCGAATAGGCCTGGAGAGTGGCCCACTCTCCACTTGGCTTTGGCACTCGCTCAGTGGCATGGGGTTGCCCATAGCCTGCCTGGATGCTAGACATGCTAAGGCAGCGTTGAACATGCAGGTGAACAAGACAGACAAGAACGACGCCGCGGGCATAGCTCACATCGTAAGAACAGGCTGGTACCGCGAGGTCCAGGTAAAGAGCATGGACAGTCGTAGTGGATAGCCCCGCTTGAACTGTACCAGTGCGTAAGAGAGAGACTGTACTCTTGGAGGGCACAATAGGAACCACGGTTCTCGATGCTGGCGTATCGCCCGCCCCATTCATGCACGCGCGCATATGTGAAATGCTCGAATGAAGCGAAAGGGACGAAGTCGCTCTCCGGTTGAAAAATGAAACAGATCCACTGATATGGCTGTGCTAATATCTATCCACCTATCCACCTCATGTTCAACAAGACCGCAGACCCGCGCTTCTGTTGTTGTTCACATCAGGTCCCTGTGCGTGTAAGCCAGCGCCGCCAGTTCACAGGTGGCTGGGTTCTGTCCCAAAATCTAGCGCACGTCTCCGGCATCACCGCTGAGAAATTACTCGTAAAGCTTAAACGGTAAGCACTGCGTTCGCTCAGTTCCTGCTACATCCACATGCACACCACAACCATCGCCGGCACTTTGACACATAAATTCCATAAATAGGCCGGTCGCTTGTTCACTTGTGAAGGGGAATCTTATGAAAACAAACAAACAACGGCTGCAGAAATTCCTGGCTCTGGTCGCTCTACTGGCTCTGGTCTCCGTGCCCGCGCTGGCGCAGACCTTCCGCGGTAGTATCAACGGCACGATCACCGATTCGTCAGGCGCGGTCGTTTCCGGCGCCAAGGTGACCGCAACTGAGGTTGCCACGGCGACCGTACACGAAGTGGTAGCGTCCGGCGCGGGCGAGTTCGCGTTCAACGATCTTCCGCTCGGCGCCTACAACGTGAAGGTGGAGGCAATAGGCTTCCAGCCCGAGAATATAACCGGCGTGCAGGTGCTGGCGGGCAAGATTTATACGCTCCCGGTGAAGCTGAACGTGGCGCAGCAGGCGACGACGATAGAGATTACGGCCGACAGCCTTGCGCTGGACACGACAACCGTCACGCAAACCACCTCCCTCGACGGCAAGTCGCTACAAAATGTGCCGCTCAATGGCCGCGACTTCACGCAGCTTCTGGGCACCTCGGCGTCCTTTGCCGGCTACAACAACTCCGGCTCCGTCAACGGTACCCGCAACAACCAGATTAACTACACCATCAACGGCACAGACAACAACGATCTCTACCTGAACGTGAACGCGGTCAATCAAGGTAGCATCAGCGGCATCGCCGGCGTCGTCTATCCCATTGACGCGCTCGACGAGTACTCGCTCCAGACGACGGGCAACAGCGAGTCTGGCCGCAGCCCCGGCGGCAACCTGAACGTCTCCACCAAGTCCGGCACCAATCAGTTCCACGGCAACGCTTACTACTACAACCGCAACGAGGCGCTGGCCGTGAGGTCGCCGTTTGTTGCCCCCGGATCACCGGAGCAGCCGCTGCGCAACCAGAACTATGGTGGTTCGATCGGCGGCCCCATCTGGCGCGACCACACCTTCTTGTTCCTTCTCTACGAGGAGCAGAAGTTCATCATCGGAGGAGCCAATACCGTCACTGAGCCCTCGCCGGCCTACCAGGCGCTGGCGCTCGCCGAGCTGACCAAATACGGCGTCGCCCCCAGCCAGGTCTCGCAGGGCATCCTCAGCACAATGTGGGACCCGAGCGTGATTGCCAACCTTCCCGCGCAACCGTTCAACTATTCCAGCAGCGCGCCAGAGAACGGCTATAGCCACAACGCCGTGGCTCATCTGGACCACAATTTCAGCGACCGCAGCCACCTTTCTGCCATCTATTATTTCGGCCAGGGCTATGCCGCGGCTCCTTCCTGCATATTTGTCTGCTCCTACCTGCCGGAATACTTCCAGAACGTTCCCTCGCACATCCAGAACTACAATCTGGTCTGGAATTACAGCATAAGCCCCAATCTGACCAACCAAGTTGCCGCAGGCGTCAACTACTTTATGCAGGACTTTGCCGATGCGGTGCACAGCCAGAATCCCCTGCTGCTGGCCGGCCTCAATACCGGCGCTACTCTGTCCGGCGCTCCGCAGATCGCCATCAACGGCTTTGACTCGATTGGCGTCACGCCGACCTCGGGCCGTAACGACATCTCCGGCCAGATTGCTGACACGCTTTCCTGGACGGTAGGCAAGCACGAGCTACGCTTCGGCCTTGAATATCGCCGCTCCTATATCGACCTCTACTACAACTGGGGTGGGCGAGGAGCATTCAACTTCGGAACCGGTCCAAGCGTACTCGGGCCCTGGGCAAGCGATACCTCTGTCACCGACTCCAACGTCCTGACTCTTGCCGACTTTCTTGCCGGCTACGCGTATACCTCCAACGTTACCCTCGGCACCCAGGAGCGCTTCATCTACACCCACACTGGATCAGGTTTTGCTCAGGATTCCTGGAAGGTCACGCCTAAGTTGAACCTCAACCTCGGCCTGCGTTACGACTACCAGCAACCTTTCTACACCAACCCTCCGAACCTCTCCATCTTCGATCCCAACAGTGCCACGGGTCTGGTGGTAGCCGGCGGAGGCCAGGGCACGCCACAGTACATCTATGACAGCAACAAGATCAACTTTTCACCGCGGGTCGGTTTTTCCTACCAGGCGCTTGAAGGCACGGTCGTCCGCGCCAACTTCGGTATCTACTTCGACCAGCCCGCAGGCCAGGCCTACTTTGGCAATATCGGCATCCCCAACGGTGGCGCCGGCGGCACCAACAACAACCCAGTCGGCAGCCAGCCCAACCAGTCCATTGTTCTCAACACGCCGAGTGCGGCGCCCATCTGGACGTACAACCAGACAACGCCTATCTTCACGCCCGCCCAAGGTGAGCCCACGGGCAGTAATATAGTCTCTATCTACTCGGTCAGCCGCAACTTCAAGACGCCCTACGTCGAGCTCTTTGGCCTGAACATCGAGCAGAGCCTGGGCAAGGCATGGATCCTGAACATCGGCTACGTCGGCTCACTGAGCCGTCACAACCTCGTCCTGCAGGACATCAACCAGAATGCACTAGGAGGCGACCAGAACTCCTCGACCGTTATCGGCCCGAACGGCTACCCGTTCCCCTACCAACAGTCCACGCGGCCCTACTTTAGCAAGTTCCCCAACTTCGGCATCATCAACCAGATCAACTCCGCGGCTTCGTCCAGCTACAACGCGCTGCAGGTTACGCTGAAGACCAACGCCTGGCACGGACTCATCGGCCAGTTCGCCTACGCCTGGAGTCACAATCTGGACGATTCCAGCGTCTTTAACACCATTCCGCAGAACTCTTTCAATCTAGCCGGTGACTGGGGCAACGCAAACAATGACATTCGAAACCACTTCGCCGCATATCTAAGCTACGAGGTTCCCGCCCTCGCGTCCGGACCCAAGGCTCTGACGCACGGCTGGGAGCTTAACAGCATCCTCAAGTTCCAGAACGGCCAGCCGGTCAACGTCCTTACCGGCCAGGACAATAGCGGCACGGCCGAGGGCGAGGACCGTGCCACCATTACGGGTCCAGCCCTCAACAGCAACCGCTCGGTGCAGCAGCACTCCTTTGCGCAGTACCTCAACCAGAGCAGCTTTGTCGTGCCGGCGCCTGCCACCTACGGCAATCTGGGCCGCAACCAGGTCATCGGACCCGGCTTCGGAGATGTGGATCTGTCGCTGATTAAGAACACCCCGATCTACAAGGAACGCGTGACCGCGCAGTTCCGCGTGGAGATGTTCAACGTCTTCAACCGCGTCAACCTGGCGCAGCCGCTTGCCAACCTCGGTTACGGTTCTTCCTTCGGCGCGAGCACCTCAACTATCGGAGTCTCCTACGGCGCGCCCGGCATCGGCTCCGGCGAACCGTACAACACGCAGCTCGCGCTGAAGATTATTTTCTAAGGCGTTCTCAGGCAATTCCCATGAGCCGGCCCATGTCAGGCCGGCTCATGGTTTAACAAAACCCGATTCAACCGCAAAACTATTCATTATTACGCTGGGGTTCCCAACGCCCCCGTCGCAGCTGGACCGGACATTCGCTACGAGAAGAAAGCATTACTTTCGAGGGCCCGAACATCAAGGAGAACAGAGCCGAAATAGAAGCTTTGCTCAATGATTTGACCAAAGAAAATAAGAAGTCAGTTCACCTCGCCGCGAACCGCAAGAAGCATCAGCATCCGAAGCCTCCGGGCCATTGCGAGGACAAGTAGATCGCGATGCGCTGCCTTTAGGCCATCGCCTGAAAAGCTTGGCTGGCATAACGAGCACATGAATCGCCGGTAACGGATGTGCCAAGTCGTCTGCTTGAAATCGAAGCCACGTTGAGGTGACTTCTTTAATCTACGCGGTGAAGGCCGGCAACCATACCTCGCTGTACCGATCCGCAGTGGCACGCGTGCATAGAGAGCCGATCCGCTTTCCACCAGCACGATGCGAATCTGTGATCGCAAGCCGCGAACTAGGCGTTCACTGCCGTATCGTAACTTTCTGACGGGTGAAGTTGTTCAAGCTGCTCACGAGTCCCGAGTAACGTTTGCGCGACTGTTCGTTCCTTACCGCGATACTCAAAGCTTTTTTCTGTCCGACCACTACGAGCAACCGCCTGGCGCGGGTGATTCCCGTATAGATCAGGTTGCGCTGGAGAGCCTTCCTCAGCCCTCCTCAGGTGCGGCAGGAAGATCAGCGGCTCGCCATCGATCTCCTCCAGCAGGAGAGAACCGCTGGTCAGCACCTGCGACAGGGCCTGTTCGATTGTCTCGCCCGGCGCTTCCAGCAGTTTCACTGCCGCCAGCTTCAGCTTCTCAAGAGGCAGAGCACAATGTCCCTCCGAGGTTGCTTCCAGCAGCACGTGGTCGATCCCTGCCTTGGCCCGATTTTGCGAGTCCCGGGGAATCCCCACGCTCTGAGCAATCTGGTCCGCCGTAGCGAAGCCGATGCCGTGAGTGTCTTTTGCCAGGGTGTAGGGATTCTCTCGCACTTTCTCAATGGCCTGCTCCCCGTAGGTCTTGTAAATTCGGACCGCTCGCCCCGTACTGACGCCGTGACTGTGCAGGAAGAGCATGATCTCCCGTATCTGCATCCCCTCCTGCCAGGCACGTGCAATCCGCTCACGACGCTTTGGGCCGATTCCATCGACGGTCTCCAGATCAGCGGGACTGTTACCGATCACCCCGAGCACTTCCGTATGCGTGTGCACTTGTAGTGATCTGTACAGCGGCTTTGATGGGGCAGGAGGCGATGGCGGCCTCGACCAGTTCTCCGGAGCACTTGCAGATGGTCCAACAATCTGGCAGTGCAAGTATTTTCCTAACGGCGTGAAGGATGCTCAGCGTCGTCAGGTTGTGAAGTCACTGGATATTGCGATCAAGAACTACTCACCAAGGCGCTGGACCTTGATGGTACCAATCGACCTCAATACGACTGAGCACGAGTGGTTTCAGAACCCGCAGGCCGAGTACGCTCAAAAGATCGTTATCGAACTCTTTCAGGCATCGGATTTTGTGCGGGAACTGATCCAGAGAAGGAACATACGAGACGTTGTCTTTCCGGGTGCAGTGTTCGATACCGTTGCCTTTCTCAGGAAGCTTGAGGGCACAGACGCGATTGATCGCTCGTCTTTGGCTGCAGCCACGAACAAATATCTCGAAGAAGAAATTGCGAGGCTTGAGGAGGCAGATCCGCGGTTCACCTACCGAGTGTCCTACGCATCCAACATTGGTCTCGACGTTGCAGCTTTTACGCCTCTGGGGCCCAAGCACATCACATCCATTGTCGTAGGCAATAAGCGAATCGACATCTTTGTCCGAGACACTGAAGCCGCCCGTCTGGATCCACCCAGGATTGGATTCACACTAAACGCGGCGGGTCGGGAAAAGCTCCGCGAGTTCTATCGTACCGGGAAGCCTCAACAACTGGGTCCGAGCGAAATGCAGAACCCTAGAGTGCCGTTTGAATTTGCCCTTCCGGAGGCTCCTCAGCAGGGTGGCAAGTACAACTGCGTCCATCGCAACAAATCACAGAGCGCGACCACCTCCTTCGAGTCAAAGTCTCGAATGCCGAAGAGGAGCTTCGATATGACCTGATTAAGTTCCGGGTGGTGTCTGCCGGACTCGAGGAGTTCGAACTCGAATCGGTCTCAAATTTGCCATTCCTCCTTCGCCTCAAACTACCGCTGCGGCTCGATGTTGGAGGAGATTTCAACTACGCGGAGAGATTTCCCGGATACCCACTTTCTGCATGCGCAAGGGCCATTAAACTCAAGTATCTTCTCCGAAAGGGAGCGGACGTCGAACTCCACTCTCTCGATCTTGATGCCCCTCTCGGGGTTCTTTCCGTAACCGGAGATGCGGCCGTGGAAATGGACGGCGGTGACAGAGCCTTGCTCGATATGGCTGAAGTCGCCATGTTCTTTGGATGGACCATTCCATTTTCCGGAAAGATCGACGAGGATGATCTGAACTGGCTGATCCTATTGTTGTCGATTGTCCGTGGCACGCCCGTGCCGATCGATAGCATCACGACAACGATTCGCAAGAGCGAGGGAACGGCCGATTTGATTCGACAGAGCGGGAGCTCGCAGTTGGAACTCGCGCTATTTATACTCCAGCATCTCGGAGACATCTTCACTCAGCTTGCGCAACTCACCGCCGCACTGGGTGCAGCTGTCTTGTTGAGGTAAATGCGTGTGCACTTCACGCGGCAGGTGCTCAGGCAGCGGCCGCCGCATAGGCTTGCTCTTCGCATCTGTAACTGTTGGTGTGGTTCGAGCGCGTTCGGCCTGGCGCGTCTCCAGCTCTTCGAGCTTGAGTTCCAGCTGCTCGATCTCCCGCGTGACCTTCTCGCTCTTGGTGCCGAACATCATGCGCCGCAGCCTAGCGATGACCAGCTTCAGATGTTCGATCTCGCTATCGCGGTTGAGCAGCTTCTGCTGTTGTGCAAGCACCAGGGCTTCGAGCGCCGTCCGATCCAGTGCGGTCAGATCAGCAAGAGCAGCGCGAGCCTCAGCCATGACACGGAGTATGCCATAGATATGTAACAGTGATAGATCAAAATTATGTGACTTATCCTGCCGACTGTGGTTCCCATGTTCTCTGCGGCTGACGCCAGTCAATGCCTTCCAAAAGCATCGATAACTGCGCCCGCGTCAGAGCTATTATCCCGCTCGCAGACTGCGGCCAGATAAAGCGGCCTCGCTCCAATCGCTTCTGAAATAAACACAGCCCGTCGCCATCGAACCACAGCAGCTTGATCAGATCGCCGCGCTTGCCGCGGAAGACAAAGACATGTCCGGAATATGGTGCCTGCTCCAGCACCGTCTCCACCAGCGTGGAGAGTCCTTGGAAGCCGCGCCGCAAGTCGGTGAAACCGGCAGCAATCCATATCCTCGTTCCGGACCGAAGCTCGATCACCGCTGCAAGCTCTCCAGCACCACTCGCACCAGTGCGGCATCGACACCGTTCTCGACTGTTACCAACGCTCGCCCGGGCAACTCAATGTGGATCGCGCCCGACGAAGCTGCAACGGCCGGAGCTTCAGGCGTGATCATGCGGCTCGGCTCAGCGGCCAGTGTTACCGGCAGAAGCTCGGTTCGAGCTTGCTTAGCGGCCCATGAAGCACCGTTGCGGTACTCATAGCGCCACTGGAAGACCTGGTTGGCGTTCACTCCGTGCTCACGCGCCACCCGCGCAATCGATGCGCCAGGCACCAGCGTCGCTTCTACAATGCGCCGTTTCTCCTCCGCCGTGCGTTGAACCCGCTTCGCGGAATTACTCGTCCCTACCTCAATCGTCTCGCTCACAAGGCCATCGTCAACCCCATCCAACACGATGTCGATACGGCCAGATCCGGACGCTTACGGCTCACCCAGTTTTTCGATTCATTTCTCAACTCTGCTCAATCATTACACCGATGGCCCGCGGGTCTCTGCAGAGTTTCCATGTGGGTGGTCCGGTACGTTTCGATCCACAAGAGGTGGCCAAATGGCTTCGCTCAGAGTACGGCGTGGTTCCCGCGGACGGCAAGAAACACCTGTACCCGCACAACCTCTACGAAGGCAAGAACGGCATATCGCGTGATTCGCCGACGCAACCGTCGTTAAACGAAAAACTCGCACTATGCAGGCTGCGAGTTTCTTGCTTGAGAAGCAGTTATCTTACAAGCAACTCTAAACGTACAGACGTTGCTTCTCCTCGATTTGTTTGGTCTCATCAGCCCAGCGTCGTATCGACTCGACAGCTTCCTTAATGTCTGGGTTCTCAATAGTTTGATCCGGATTGAGGAGTGCCTTTCCAATCTCACGCACCTGCTCATCGGCGCCATCGAGAAGATTAAGACGTTCATCCTCGGACAGATTGGCCTGTTCCAGCAGATCTATCCTCGCGCCCATCCGCCGTCCACTCGTCCTTCCAGCGAACCGACAAGGACAAGACTACGCCCCCGCAGCCGTCCGGCAGCTCTATTTCCACCGGAGTGCTGCTATGTGCATCTTTCCAAAGGCCGATGACCTTGCTCCGGTTGACGCCGGATGCGGGCCGGCTTAGTTTTGACATACCGGCGCTGGTAAGGCTCAGCACGGAGCATCCGGGATCTTCTGCCAACGTCGTTGCATACCGTGCAGACCATCGCTCCTTGATCTGTGGGCCATCCATCAGAAGCGCAATAACCAGATTCGGACCGACTGCGCGTAGCAGATCACCTACGGGGTCGGGTCGCGCAAGGTCCTCACAGATGACGACGGGCATCACCAGCCACGGCAACAGTGAGACGAAGTTCAGTTTCCGACTGTCAACATTGATGTGTTCCCACCACGATCGCTCTGGACTCAGCAGACTTCCGAGGCCATACTGTCCAATCTGGCTTTTATCGAGTTTCCAGCGATGGTGCTTGCTTTGTATCATGCGTTGGCGGTTGGGAATATCGCAGTAAAGCTCATTCGCGCCGAAAGTGCTGTCTTCGTCAGAAGCCTTGGCAATACCGCTCACCAAGAAAATCTTTTGCGTGAACTCCGCCTCCCGCAGAGCATCGAATTCCTCGGGCAGCAGGGCTAATTCAGGAAAAACGATTCCATCGATCCGTCCCATCATAGAAGCAGCCTCGCGGTAGAGTTCTTCTACGTGTACCAGAAACTTCTCAGTAGCAACCTCTTCGTCGTCGTTTCTCTCGAGTTCGGGTTTGTACCGGAAGAAGCCGAAATCGTTCGGCATATTTCGCATACCCGACTGGCTTCGTGGCACCCTTTTGAATTGCACTGGCTTAATCGTCTCCGGCCAGGGGATGACAAGCAGGTTCATACTTTCGCGGTTCGGCGAATAAGCGATGGATGTTTCCCAAAAGGGGCAAATCTCGTCACCGGAACACAGCGCGAGGTGATGAGAAAGGGAGCGGACGGTCAATCCTTTGCTCGGCGCGTGCATCTTGGGCAGCACGCGAAGACGGGTCCGGTCAATCTCCATGCAGAGGGTCGAGCCGTTCTCAGTCGGAAGTAACTGCTGCCTGGCGCGGCGATAGAATTTTCCATACTTCGACGCTCCGCTTGGTGAACGAGGCAATCCCACTCCGGCAGAAGCCTCGTCCGCCATCGCAGCAAGTTCAAACAATGCGTGAGCAAGAGAGCGGTCTTCGCGGAAGTGTTCAAGCCCTCTCGGAAAGGCTTGCATCAGAAGGCGCCAGTGATTCGTAACGAGACTGGGAGCGCGCGGCTCATCCGCGCCGGCATACTCGCGCCAACGTTTGCCCATCCGCCCCATTTTCTCCGCCCATTCTTCTGTAGTCTCTTCGCCTTCTATGGTCGGAGGCCACTCATTCAGAATCAGTGTGTAGATTCCGGATTTCTGAATCAGGAACATGGCAACCGCGAATACATCGGCAGGCCAGTACGGAACGTGCCGTTGTCTGACATTCCCTAGACGGGGCAGAAGCAGTTTCAGATACTCTCCGATGGTGATCGGGCTGTTTGAGATTGAATTGTCTTCCATTGAGTCCACTTGAGAAGTTTACCCGGCCCCGTCTGGTTTGCCCGATGTTTTGCACCAGTGAGGAGTTAGTGTAGCGCGTTTATCTCTGAGTTCAGATAATCGCCGTCGGGGGTGTGGAGAAGTGGGAAGCGCGTAGAGGTTTCCACTTCTCCATGCCCCTTGCTATTTGTCAGCCACGCCTCAGGTGCTGGTGGCTTGTAGCCCAGTGAGGAGTGCGGTCTGACGCTCAATCCTTGAGGTCTCTCTGATTCGGTCATGCAGCTCAGGTGGTCGCTTCGATCGGCGTCTTTCGTTGGCCGGACTTGGGAATTCAATATCGAAGATGTCATCCGATCTCACGAAGCAGGGAAGCAGGAACTTTGCGGCTAGTCGGCGAGGCGTCTGTCGTCGGCTCGTCGCCTTATTTCGACGCCTTCTTCTGAGCCGCCACCGCGCTCTCTGCGCAGCCGCGATCTTGGCTCGAGCTTCAGGAGAGAGTTGTATCACCACAATTCACCATAGCGGTGAAGGTCTAAAATGCATCGGGAAACGTCTGTGATGACCCTTGGTCTAGTAGGTGATCTCTTTCACAACTTTGCGAGGGTCCTTGTCATCGCGCAGCGCCACGAATTTCGCATGCCGCAAGTGGTTCGCCCCTGTCCATTCCAGAAAATCTATTCGTACAACGGTCTCCGGCCTGACCCACAATGTCGAATGCCGGACTATGCCGCATGCATTTGGACTCGAATCGGGCTGCTTGCATTTTTGTGGGTACGGTCCCCGACTCTCATACGGCATAGTC
>Ga0335073_10001927_pt1 | contig 28207 bp, 19 predicted proteins | sample Lox_Sample_22_FD_207093 | JGI IMG/M metagenome (GOLD analysis project Ga0335073, IMG submission 207093) | Soil microbial communities from Loxahatchee National Wildlife Refuge, Florida, United States - Lox_Sample_2.2 | ecosystem: Environmental > Terrestrial > Soil > Wetlands | place: USA...
GGCAGGCTGGGCTTGAGCTCGACCGAGTCGACGGCGAGGTTAAAGGTGGACACGCCGGCGTCGGCGAGCCAGTCGGTGACTTGCGGGCGAAGAAGGCGGCCGTTGGTCGGGAGGTAGATCCAAAATCCTTTTTTTGCAGCGTAATAGCAGACGCGATGGGCGAATTGCGGGCGCAGTAACGGCTCGCCGCCCATTAACGCAAGGACGCCGGCGCCAGTCGAGCGGAGCCAGTCGATGGAGCGCCGGGCGACGTCTTCTTTCATGCCGGGGACGCTGTTTTCGAAGGCCCAGCAGTAATGACAATCGAGATTGCACTTCCATTCGGTGAATAAATAGGCGATGATTGGGTGAAAATCGCCGGGTAAAAAACGGGACTTTAGCCAGGGCACGGCCCAGCCGCGGAGGGCTCGCTGGATGTGGCGCGCCTCGAAATGACGTTTTTCGGGGGGTGGTGGCGGGGGTGCCCCGTCGTCGCCAAGTAATTCAGGATATTGTGGAAATACCGGGTCCGGGAGGGCCGTTGGCGGGGCTGGCGCGACGGTGGTCCGCGCCATGGGCTGAGTCAATAAACTGTTAACATTCACATCCAGGCGATAGGCATTATTCGTCTCCGTAGTATCCATTCTTGTCCTTTCGACTTCCTCGACTTGATAATTGGATGACTGCTGAGCGGGGTTGGTGACAAGTGAAGATGTTTCAAGCGCGCTTTGGGCGGCGGAGGAAACGAGTTAGGCTTTGCGGGGACGAAGGCCTTCGAGCAGCATTCCGGCGATCTGGCGGCCGTGGTCGTAGGCTTCTTCGTAGACGGCGCGACGCTCTTCCCGGGTGAAACCGTAGCCGAGACGATAGAGGCGCTCGAGCGAGACGCCGACGGCATAAGTTCCGGCATAGGCGATGGCGGCTTTGGGAATGAGCCCGCCGCCGAAGGGAACTTTGCCGACCAGCTCGCGGGCCAGGGCGCGCCATCCGAAGGCTCCGGCGACGATGGAGGCGATTTCGGATTTTTGCTCGCGATAGCCGACGTCGCGATCGCTGGCCGCGGCGAGATAAAATCCCATGCGGATCTGGTTCATGGTGAGAAAGGCGGCGTCGGAGCCGAATTCGCCGACCGACCATCCGAAGGAAAGAATACTGGGCAAGACGTCGGGCAGCGCGGTGGCCAGGCAGAACAGGGCGTTTTCCTTAGCGATGGATCGAATAATGTGATGGGAGGCCTGCTTGCGAAACGGATAAAAATGACGGGCGAGCGGGAGGGCCAGGTCCTCGCGGGCGCGAAGAATGCGGCGGACGCAGGATTCCGGAGCGTCGGGATCGAAGGAAAAGGCGCGGGCGGGACGGAGCAGCGAGGATTCGTAAACTTCGACGTCGCAACCGGAAGCTCCGCCGCGGATCAGCAGGCGCGCGGCGCGGGCGCGGCGTTCGGCGGAGAAATGCGGCGGCGCAAAAAACGTTTCCATGCGGCCGAGCGATTCCTCGGAAGCGGCGATGATGCCGAGACAGACGGGGCGCCCGGCAAGATCGCGAACTTCATGCGGATTCAAATTTGAAAGAGCTTGTTTAACCTGGCGAATTACTGCTCCGGCCATATTGAAACGGGCGTTCGAAACATCACCCGGATCTCCTGCTTCCATTCTAGTCCCACGCCGATGCGCTGTGCTTCGATGGCCGGCGAGAAGTAACGCAGCACGATTTCGTTGGAAGGATGCCAGGCGAGGGCGGGAGCGATGAGCAGCAGCCTGGGCGGGCGCGGGGCCAGCGCCAAGCCGGGGAAATAACCGGAGCCGGCGAAATCACCGCGGGCGAGATGCCAGTTGACGTGCATCCAGTAATCGAGGGCTTGAAGCGGCAGATGAATGTCCTGACCGGCCTTGATTTCGAGGATGGCGAGACGGCCGGCGCGATCGGCGGCGAGAAGGTCGAGGACGGCGCGGTCTCCGGCGGCGAACTGCGGAACCTGGCCGTAGACCGGAGCGGGAAGAAGATCAGCGTCGATTTTTTCGACGTTCGCGCGGATCTGGGATTCAAGCCAGGATTCGGGATGGCGAAGAAATAGAGGGTTGAGACGGTCGGCGGCGTGGGGATGGCGCAGGCGGGCGAGCCCGGTGGCTAAGCGGGCGACTTCCTCGAGGGAACGGGCGGGTTCCTTCTGATCGATGCCGCAGAGGAGTTGGTGGGGCGTGACGCGGGCGAATTCCAAGCCGCGCACGGCGAGGCTGATGGAGCCGTCGGGACGGTCGCGGCGTTCGACTCCTTCGAGGTTGGTGATGGATTCGAGGGACGGCGCGGCGGGACGGCGGCAGGGGTCGATTTTGGTGGCGAAGTTGGTGTAATCGGCGGGGTCGACCGGGTCTTCGTGGCCGTCATGATGGACGAAGACGAGGAATCGCGCGGCGCTGGCGTTGAGGTGACGAACGCGGTGACAGGTGGTGGATTGGGCGGAGGCGGGGACGAAGATGGCGAGTCCTTCGAGGTGCAGTGTGGGTTCACGGCGGCGGAGATAATCGAGCCAGATGAGGCCAAAGCTGAGCGAGGATTCGGGCGCGAGGGAATCTTCGGCGGCTCCAATGGCGGCGAGGGCGGTGGGGCCGCGGCGCAGGAGCGCGCGCGGGAAGCTGGGGGAAAGAGTGTGCTGAAGGTCGGGTTCGGTGCTCAGTTCGGCGATGCGCCAGGTGGGGAAATGACGGTGCAGGGAACGGCGGAATTGTTCGCGATATTTGAGGCGCGCGCCGCGGCGGGTCGCGTCGTGGTTGGAGGGATCGGCCAGGTCGAGCAGGGTGAGACGGCCGGGCTTGGAGCCGAAACGCTCGACTTCGAGTTCCAGGCGGCCGCGTTTTTCGAGAGCGACGGCGCGGACGCGGCGCACCAGGTTCTTTTTTTCGTTCCAGCATTCCAGGGTGACGGCGCTGCCGCGGGTGGTGAGCTGGAAGGATTCGCGGACGATGGCGATGGGATCGTCGCCGGGTTCGAACAGGACGGGCTGGCGGCTGGTGCTGAGGAATTTTTCGATGGCTTCGGCGATGGGCACCTGTGGATAGAGTGCGGGTTTCGGGGGAATTTTCTCAGGCGACAGCTGAGACCTGGGTGACGAGAAAGACGGCTGACTCGGCGGTGAGGTTGGGGAAAAGATGGCGCTCGGTTTGGCCGGCGAGAAAAATGCGGCGTTCGACCCGCCAGTTTTCTTTGGTAGCGAGGGCTTCGAAATCGAGGACGGTGAGGAAATGAATGTTGGGCGAGTCGTACCAGTCGTAGGGGAATAATTCGGTTTTGGGAGCGCGTCCGCTCCACAGGTGCGACAGGCGAACGCGCCAGTGGCCGAAATTCGGGAAGGCGACGATGCCGCGCCTGCCGACGCGCAGCATGCCGCGAAGAACACGCAGAGGATCGCGTGTTTCCTGAAGAGTCTGGCTGAGGACGACGTAATCGAAGGCGCGATCGGGGTAATCGTCGAGCGCGGATTCGAGGTCGCCCTGGTAGACGGAGGCTCCGCGGGCGATGGCTTTTTGCACCCGCGAGGCGGTTTTTTCGACGCCGCGGGCGTCCACTTTTTTGTGTTCTTTGAGCCAGGCGAGCAGCTCGCCTTCGCCGCAGCCGAGGTCGAGGACGCGGGTGGAGGGTTCGATCAGCTCGCCGATGATGGCGTAGTCGCGGCGGCCGTAAACGTCAAGCATGCGTGCTCGCGAGGAAGCCGCGGATAAGATCGGTTTGCTCCTCGGCTTCGACCAAGAAGGCGTCGTGGCCGTACTGCGATTCCAGGTTGCAGTAGGCGACGTCGCAGTTGCGGCTGCGCAGGGCGCTGACGATTTCAAGCGACTGGTAGCTGGGATAGAGCCAGTCGGAGGTGAAGCTGATGACCAGGAAACGGGTTTTGATATTTTCAAACAGCGAGGAGAGCGAGCCGCGCTCGGTGAGGTCGAAGGAATCCATGGCGCGGGTGATATAGAGGTAGGAATTGGCGTCGAAGCGGTCGACGAATTTGCTGCCGCGGTATTGCAGGTAGCTTTCGACTTCGAACTGATCGGGGGCGCGCAGGCGGCGGCCGAATTTCTGGCGCATGCTTTCATCGCTCATATAAGTGATGTGGCCGACCATGCGGGCGACGGCGAGGCCGCGCGCGGGCGGATGGCCGTGGTAGTAATCGCCGTGGTTCCAATCGGGGTCGGCCATGATGGCCTGACGTCCCACTTCGTTGAAGGCGATCTGCTGGGCGCTGTGGCGCGCGGTGCAGGCGATGGGCAGCGCGGCGGCGACGGCGTCGGGATAGGAAACGGCCCATTCGAGGGCCAGCATTCCGCCCATGGATCCGCCGGCGACGGCGAGCAGGCGGGAGATGCCCAACGAATCGACCAGCATTTTCTGCAAGCGGACCATATCGCCGATGGTGATGACGGGAAAATTCATGGCGTACGGGCAGCCGGTGGCGGGATCGAGGGAGCCGGGTCCGGTGGTGCCGCGGCAGCCGCCGAGGACGTTGGAACAGATCACGAAATATTTATTGGTATCGAAGGCCAGGCCGGGGCCGATCATTTGGGACCACCAGCCGCCGTCGCCGGCCGCGTGGGCGTCGCCGGAAAAGGCGTGAAGCGCGAGGATGGCGTTGTCTTTGCCGGCGTTCAGCGCGCCGTAGGTTTCGTAGGCGATCTCCACCTGTTCGAGCGTGGTTCCGCAGTCGAGCGGGAGCTCGGCGAACGTGGCCGTGGCGGTTTGGATCATCATCGGGTGCCGAAAATTTCAGTGTAGCGGGAGTTGCGAAGATAGAACAATGAGCGACGAGGAGTTCACGCGCGCGTTCGAGTCCTGCGAGCTTGCGGAGACCTGCTTTCACCATCGCGATCATGTACGCCTCGCGTGGATTTATTTTCATCGCTACGGGGCGCGGGAAGCGGAAGCACGGATCGGGGAGGCGATCCGGCGGTTTGCGGCGCACCTGGGGAAGGCCGAGAAATATCACCAGACGATGACCGTGGCCTGGATGCGGCTGGTGGCGGATGCGGCTCGCGGGAGCGATGGGAATTTTGAGGAGTTCGCGCGGAAGAATCCGGGGTTGTTGGATAAATCCGCTTTGAGCGAGTATTATTCGAGCGCCGTTTTGGATTCGGATCGAGCGCGGAAGGCATTCGTTGAGCCGGACTTGAAATCCTTTTGAAAGGCGCGGGTATGCGGTTCCAGGGTACCGGCGCTTTGGTAGTTCGTGAGATCTGCGTTGATTCGCGATGAGCCCCCGCCATGACTGGCGGGGCTGTAACGCGCACCTGCCGCCCCGCTAGTCAACGCTGGCGCTTTACGCACGGCCGTCCGCTTAAGCGAAAATCATAGAGCAGAGAGTAAGGAGAAAACATCATATGAAACCTGTTTTGCTGGTGGCTTGCATCATGGCTTCGGCCGGCATCGCCGCGGCGCAGAATCAGCCCACCGTGCTGCGTGTGAGCACGCTGCTCGATGGCAAAGGTCACGTTCTGCACGATACCGCGATCGTCGTTGAAAATGGAAAAATCGTTCGCGTGGATCCCCATGCCACGGGCCGGGTGTATGATCTGCGGGGGCTAACGGTGATGCCCGGCTGGATCGATTGTCACGTTCACATCAGTTGGCATTTCGGTCCGGACGGAAAGAACGCCGGACAGGGTTTCGGCCGGGGCGCAACTCCCGAGCAAGTCGAGCAAGGCTCCCTGGAGATCGCCAAGGATGCCTGGGATACGCTGATGGGCGGGTTCACGACGGTGCAAAGCGTCGGCGCGCCTGCGGACGCGCCGCTGCGCGACGCCATCAATCGCGGCGAGATTCCCGGGCCGCGGATTCTGACCGCGATCCGTCCGCTCAGCGGCGGCGGCCGGGGCGGTAACCGGACGCCGGAGCAGATTCGGGAATACGTGGATCAGGATAAAGCGATGGGTGCGGATTTGATGAAGATTTTCGCTTCCGCCAGTATTCGTCAGGGAGGCACGCCCACGCTCACTCAGGAACAGCTCACCGCCGCTTGCGACGAAGCGCACAAAGACGGTTTGCGCACCCTGGTTCATGCCTATGGCGATGCGGTGCGGATGTCGGTGGTAGCGGGCTGCACCGAAGTGGAGCACGGCATGCTGATGGACCTCGGCGATTTGAAGCTGATGGCCGAGCACGGCACCTATTTCGATCCGCAGGCCGGCCTGGTGCAAAATAACTACTTCGATCACGCCAAAGAGTACCTCGGCACGCCCGGCTACACCGAAGAGGGCTTCGAGGCGATGAGAAAAGTTTTGCCGAGCGATATCGCGATGATCAAGCAGGCGCTCGCCACGCCGGGGCTGAAGATCGTTTTCGGGACCGACGCGGTAGCCGGCGCGCATGGTCACAATGCCGAAGAATTCATTTACCGGGTGCAGCAGGCGGGGGAGGATCCGATGCGGGCGCTGGTTTCCGCCAACTCGCTCGCGGCGGAGTCGATGAAACTCGAAGACCAGATCGGTTCGATCGCTCCTGGCCTGCAAGCCGATATTATCGCGGTGGATGGAAACCCGCTCACCGACATCACGGCGGTGCGGCGAGTGGTGTTCGTGATGAGGAGCGGCACGATTTACAAGAATACGGCGACCGAGCGGCGACGCTAGATTTGCCGTCCTGGGACGGCGGACTTCAGCCCCGCTTCGGCGCGAGTTTGCGGAGCTGAAGCTCCGCGCGGGATGAATCCCGCCCTCCAGACGCATCCGGCTACCAGTCGGCGCGGATTCCGATTTGCAGAAGACGTCCTTCGAGCACCGAGGAAAGCGGAGCGAAGGTCGGTGCGGTGGTGATGACGCCCAGCGAGTTGGTCACCGCGGTTACGTTAGTGGAGGTGATATTGCGCGTGTTGAAGATGTTCAGACCTTCGGCCAGGAATTTGGTGTTGAGACGCTCCCACAAAGTGAACAGCGTTCGGGTATAACGGGCATCGATCTGATAGACATTCGGCGTGCGCGCGGTGTCGCGTCCGATGAAATCAGGACGCTGTGGCGCCCCGATCGGATCGCCGTTCAGCAAGGTGCTGGTGGTGATGCTCTCCGGATCGCCGCTCGAAAGATTGGCCAGCAGGGTCAGCAGGTTTCCATTGGCCAGCCGGTTCAGAACATGATTCTCAAGATGAGCGGTGGGTTGGAACACCGCGCTCATGGTGAAGGCCTGCGGCCGATCGATAATCGAGTTGCCGTAATCGCGGTTGCGATTATAGGGATCTTCAATCGCCGTGCTTTGATCGTAGCCCCACAACTCCGGAGCGTCGCTGAGCGAATGCGACCAGGTATACGACGCGTTGGCCGAAATGCCGCTCGAAAAACGCCGGTTCACATTGACGATCAGCGCGTTGTAATTCGCGTTGGCTCCGCTGTCCATCAGCTTGATGCCGTTGAACTGCGGGAACAGGCGCGTCGAGGCGTTGACGGCGGAGGAAAAGACCGGGCGGCCGTCGGGCAGCGTGCCGGTGGGATTGATCAGGTTCGGGTCGCGCATGTAGGTGAGCTGGCGCGCTTCGGTATTGACATAACCGACCGTCAGCGCGAGGTTGCGCATCAATTCCTGGCTGACCTGGATGCTCGAATTGATGGTATAGGGCGTCTTATACTGCGGGTCCAGAGCGTAGATGGTCGGCGTTCCGAGGCTCGCGCCGCCGGCGGGCGTGTTGGGAAACAGCGGCGCGCCGGTGGTGGTTGGCGTAAAGGTTCCCTGAAAGGCCGTTGCTAAACCGCCATTGGCGTAGGTTTCGTACCAGAGATCGGTGGAGGGAACGTCGTAGAAGATCCCGGAACTGACGCGCAGCACGGTTTTCGGCGTGACGGTGTAAGCGATGCCCAGGCGCGGAGCCCAATCCGTTCCGGGGTTGTGGAAATGCTGGTTATAGATGAAAGGCGCGTCGGCCAGCGGGGAGGGCGATGCGTAGTAATCATAACGCAGGCCGTAAATCAGCAACAGGTTCGGCCGAAGCTGCCAGCTATCCTGCACGAAAAAGTCGTAGAAGTTCGATTTGTAGGCCGCGCCGGGATCTCCCGTGGTGGTGGAGTAGCTCGAATAGCACAGTAACGGATTGGCGACGCCCGAAATGGTGCAAGCCGTGTCGTTCCTGGCGGCGAGATAGGAGGCGATGGTCGGGAAGGTGTATTCGTTGTACACCGCGCTGGTCTGGTTATCATTATTCTGCTGCCAGCCGAAACCGGCCTTAACGGTGTGCGTGCCCCAGATCTTGGTGAAGTTGTCGTTGAGGCTGGGAATTTTTTCGGCGAAGCGCGAGCCGGCCGCGGAAAGCGGCGTGCCGTTGAACTCCGCGATTCCGCTGATCAGAATCACCGGGCCGGGCCCGTCGATCGGATCGGGAACGTGATGCTCATTGCGGTACGGTTCGCTGGCGCGCAATTCGTTCAGCGCGGTGGGCGAAAACGTGGTTAAGAGCTGGAATCCGCCGATCCAGGCGCGGTCGTGAAAATCGGAAGCGGCGTCCAGGGCATTGATGCCGCCGTCGTTGGTGTTGAAGGGATACTCGTTGCGGAAATAATTGAAGCGCGCGAAAAACTGGTTTTTCGAGTTGATGTTCCAATCGATGCGGGTGTCGATGAATTGGACGTGCTGCACCGTTCCCGCCGTTCCCAGCAGCGACTGCGGGATGCCGATCTGCGCCGCGTTGGCCGGGGTAATGGTCACCGGCTCCGGTGTGCCGCGCAGCAGGTGCTCATAGGCGCCGAAAACGAAAACTTTGTTTTTCTTGATGGGGCCGCCGGCGTTGGTCGAATAGTCGTGCAGATCAATGCCGGGATTGGGCTGGTTGCCGGCCAGAAGAATGGGGCGCGCGCTCCAGCCCGGCGGCCGTCCGATGAAGTAAAATTCGCCGTGGAAATCGTTGCTGCCGGAGTTGGTGATCACGTTGTAGATGTCGCCGGTGGTGCGCCCGAACTCCGGCGCGAAACTATTGGAAACGGTCTGCACCTCTCGCACATAGCTGTCGGAAATGGCGAAAAGGCGCAAGCCATACTGATCGCTTTCCGTGTCCGCCATGCCATCCATCTGATACTGGACGCGATTATCGAGGCCGTTGGTATTGACCACGCGCGGAATGCCCAGTTCCGGATTCGGATGGCCGCTCACGCCCGGCTGGAACAGAAGGAAGTTGTACGGATTGCGCGAGGTCAGCGGCAGATTGTCCACTTCGGTGTAATCGATAGTGCGGCCGGTTGAAACGCGCGACGGCTCGATTACCGGCGCGCCGCCGGTCACGTCGATGGTGGTTGCCACCGCGCCGACCGCGAGTCTGGTGTCGATCACCGCCTCGGTGCCGGCATCCAGAACGATACCGGGGCGCCGCTGCGTCTCGAAACCATCCTTCTTGATGGTCACGGTGTAGGTGCCGATGGGCAGATTCGGGATGACGAAATAGCCTTCGTTGTTGGATTCGACATCACGGGTGTACCCGGTTGCGTCGTTGGCCACGGTAACGCTCGCTGCCGGAACCGCGGCGCCCGATGGATCGGTCAGGCGGCCACGCATACTGCCATTAATCGCCTGCGTCTGGGCCAGGGCAAGCGTCGCGAACTGTAACAGCACTGTAACCGCGATAAGGAAATAAAAACCACGCAGAATTTTGCAGAATGGAATCACAAAACCTCCGTAAACAACGCTATTGGAATGTTTAAGTTATCGAAAAACCCCTATTTGCCTACTGTATCATAGGAGAAGAGCCGCGCGGCCGCATCGCCGCGAGGCAAAACCGATACACATGAAAATTCGACGAAGGATTCCGGCCGGTGTCACTATTTTGTTACTTTTTTCTGGTTTTTACGCCGGTTTTGGACGCGCGGGACAACCGGAAACGGACGCGACCCCGATCGCTCCGGATCGCGGCGCGTCCGGATTGTCGCACCTGTTGCGGCAGTTGCAGACGCGCGCCAGTCTGTTGATGATCACGGCGCATCCCGACGATGAAGACGGCGGAATGCTCGCCTACGAAACGCGCGGGCAGGGGGTTCGCGCGGCGTTGCTCACGCTGACGCGCGGGGAAGGCGGACAGAACGTCATGTCCGGCGATTTTTACGACGCGCTGGGGCTGGTTCGCACCCAGGAACTTCTGCTGGCCGACCGCTATATCGGCGTCGATCAATATTTTGGCCGCATGGCCGATTACGGATTTTCAAAAACGCTCGCAGAGGCCACGCAAAAATGGACGCACGATCGCGTCCTTTCCGACGCCGTGCGCGTGGTGCGGATGGTGCGGCCGCTGGTGGTTGCGTCCGTTTTCGTCGGCGCGCCGACCGACGGCCACGGCCATCATCAAATGGCCGGAGAAATGGCGCAGGAAGTGTTTCTTGCCGCGGGCGATCCCACTAAATTTCCGGAACAGATTCGGGAAGGGTTGCGTCCCTGGCAGCCGCTGAAAGTCTACGCCCGCGTTCCCGCGTTCCAGATCACCAAAGAAGGCATGTACGATTACGCCATCGACAAGTTCGTCCCGGTGCGCTTTTTCGATTATGTGACGCAGACGTGGTCGACGGCTCGGCCGGCAACCACGCTGGAAATTCAGGAGGGCGCGGCCGATCCGGAAAACGGGCTGACCTATTTGCAGATCGCGCGGGAAGGTTTGGGTTATCAGCGGTCGCAAAACGGCGGCGGCACGATTCCGGAAGCGGCTCCGTTTTCAAGCGCTTATCATCGTTACGGCTCGCGCATTCCGGCGGCCGATCACGAAAGCTCGTTTTTCGATGGAATCGATGTCAGCCTGAACGGGATCGCCGATCTGGCGCCCGGTGAGGCGCAATTCCTGCGCGGCGGGTTGAGTCCCATTGCCCGTTCCGCCGCCGACGCGCTGCGCCAATATGCGGCGGACCGGCCCTGGGCCATCGCGCCGCTGCTCGCCGACGGATTGAAAGACACCCGCACGCTGATGGATCAGGTAAAATCGCGGGATTTTCAAGGGAAAGAAAATGTTTTATTCGAATTGGGCGTAAAAGAGGAGCAATTTCAGAAAGCGCTCGCCGCCGCGCTGGAGGTTTCCTTTGAAACTTCGGTGGCCGAGCCGTCGCCGGGACGCGCCCGCGGCCGCCAGTCTTCGACCGACGCGGCGTTTGCCGCCGGCCGCGCTGGATTTGCCGGCCGCGGCGGCGGTCCCACGTTCACCATCGCCATCCCCGGCCAATCCTTCTCGGTGGAGGCGCGGATTTTCGAGGAAAGCCCGGAAACATTGTCGGTTGATTCGGTCGCCGTTACGCCGTCGGACGGCAAGGATTGGGTTATTCGCGGCGACAACAGCGCGAGCGAGCTGGAGGGCGGCAAGGAGAAACAATGGCAATTTTCCGTCACCGCGCCGCAGGACGCAGCGCTGACGCAGCCCTATTATTCGCGTCCCAATGAGCAACAGCCCTATTACGACATCCATGACGCGCGCTATCGCAACCTTCCGCTGGCGCCCTATCCGCTTGCGGTACACGCGCGGCTGGCGTATCGCGGCGTTCCCTTTGAAGTTGCGCAGGTGGTGCAGACGGGCGAGCGGATTCCCGGAATCGGCGTGGTGCACGATCCGCTGATCGTCGGGCCGGCGATCTCGGTCAGCGTCTATCCCGCGGCCGGCGCCGTTCCCTTGGGATCAAAATCGTTCGATTTCACTTGCCTGATTCACAGCAACGTGAAGGGACCGGCTGCCGGCGCCGTGCATTTGAATCTGCCCAGAAACTGGCAATCCGAGCCGTCCCAGGCGCGTTTCTCGCTGGCGCGCGATGGCGAGGACCAGACCATCGTCTTCACGGTCGAGCCCCATCGCTTCACCACCAGGCCGGACGTCAGCACCAGGAACACGATCACCGCGGTCGCCGAATATAACGGACGCGAGTACACCGAGGGTTATCACCTGGCTGGATACGCCGGCCTGCGCCCGTATCCTCTTTATCGCCCGGCGACCTATACGGCCGTCGATGTCGATGTGAAGCTGCCGCATCTGACCATCGGATTCCTTCCCGGCACCGGCGACGATGTTCCGCAGGCGCTTGAAAACCTCGGCGCCAGCGTCCGCATTCTCGCCGCGAGCGATATAACCCAGGGAAACCTGGCCGGATTCGATACCATCGTGCTCGGTACGCGAGCCTACGCCGTCCGCGGCGAACTGCGCGCGGCTAACAGCCGGCTGCTCGACTACGTTAAAAATGGCGGCGTCCTGGTGGTGCAATATCAGTTGCAGGATTTCGATCGCGATTACGGCCCTTATCCTTTCACGCTGGGCGCGAATCCGCAAAAGGTGGTGGATGAGAATTCCGCGGTGACCATCCTCGATCCGGCCAGCGCGGCCTTTGCCTGGCCGAATAAAATTACGGCGGCCGATTTTCACGGCTGGGTGGAAGAGCGAGGGCATGGCTTCATGCGCACCTGGGACTCGCATTACACCCCGCTGGTCGAGACGCACGACCCTGACCAGGACCCGCAAAAGGGCGGTTTGCTGCTGGCGCGATACGGCAAGGGATTTTACGTTTACGACGCGTTCGCGCTGTATCGCCAGGTCCCGTCGGGGGTTCCGGGAGCTTACCGGATTTTGGCGAACCTGGTGAGCCTCGGCAAGAATCCGGAGTGGAAGTAACCGCATGATTCCCGATTCTTTTCCCGCGCCGGTTTATGCCGACACCGTACTGACCCAGAATTTCGAAGACGCCAAGCGGTATTTCCTCGATTCGCTGATCGAAATTCATTACGCGCACACGCGCATGCTGGCGATGCAGCGAATCCTCACGCAGGAAGAAGAGCGCGTGCTGATCGCCGCTCTCGACGGCCTGGATCGCGCCCTGATCGGCAAAGCGGTGTACGACGGATCCTACGAGGATTTGTTCTTTTACATCGAATCGCTGCTCGAAAAGGCGGCGGGCGAAGTCGCCGGCAAGATGCACACGGCTCGCAGCCGCAACGATATCGCCATCACGTTGTACCGGATGACGGCGCGCAAGGAGCTGCTGAAGCTGGCCGCGGCCGTCGCCGAACTGCGCTGCGTGCTGGTGGATCTGGCCGCGCGCAACGTCGAGACCGTCATGCCGGCGCATACGCACACCCAACCGGCGCAGCCCACCACGCTGGCGCACTATCTTTTGGGCGCGATCGAGTTTCTGGCGCGCGACGCCACGCGCATTCGCGGCGCGTTTGCGCATGTGAACTTAAGCCCGCTGGGCGCGGCCGCGCTGACCACCACCGGATTCCCGATCGATCGCCGCCTGACCGCAAAATTCCTGGGCTTCGAGGGCCTGGCGCAAAATTCCTACGCGGCGATCGCCGCCATTGACTACCTGACGGAAGCGGCGGCAACGGTCGCGGTGGCCATGGTCAATCTGGGGAAATTGATTCAGGATCTGCTGTTGTGGTCCACCCGGGAATTCGGATTTTTGCGGCTTTCCGACGCCTTTGTCCAGTCCTCCAGCATCATGCCGCAGAAACGCAATCCGGTCGCGCTGGAACATGCCCGGATTCTGGCCAGCCGCGCGCTCGGCGAAGCGCAGGCGGTGTTGACCTGCGCGCACAATACCCCGTTCGGCGATATCAACGACAGCGAAGACGATCTTCAGCCGCTGATTTTTACCATGTTCACGGACGCGGTGCGGTCGCTCAAGCTGCTGGCCGGGACCATTCGAACGGTGCAGGTGGATAGCGCCGCGCTCGCGCGCCGCGCGGCGAAGGATTTCCTGACGGTGACGGAGCTCGCCGATACCCTGGTCCGGCGCGAGGGCCTGAGTTTCCGCGAAGCGCATCATCTTACGGCGCGGGCGGTGCAGGAGTCCGGAACGCGCGACGATCCCGCCTCGATTGCCGCTACGCTGCTGGCCTTGAAACCGGAGCTGAAAATGAGCCGCAACGAGTTCGAGAAGGCGCTTGATCCCGCGAATTTCATTCGGGTGCGGAACATCGAAGGCGGACCGGCGCCGGAACGGACGCGGGAAGCCGTTTCGCGGGCGCGTTCCGAGCAGAGAGACCTGGAAGAGTGGATCGCGGGCAAGTCCGCCATGCTCGACCAGGCCCACGCCGCGCTGCACGCTCATTGATTCATGTCGAAGATGCTCGACGAGATTCGCGAGCAGCCGGCCGCGCTCGAGCGGACACTGCGCGGCGGATTGCCCACGGCCACGACGCTGGCGCGGCGGATCGCCCTAGAGCGCCCGCAACTGGTCCTGCTGGCCGCGCGAGGCACTTCCGACAATGCCGCGCAATTCGCGCGATACCTGCTGGAGATCGCGACGGGAATCCCGGTGTCGCTGGCCGCGCCGTCCATTTTCACTCTGTACCGGGCGCGCGTCGATCTGCGCAACGCGATGGTGGTGGCCATTTCGCAATCCGGCGAATCCACCGACACGAATCTGGTTTTGGAGCGCGCCCGCGAGCAGGGCGCCCTCACCGTGGCGGTCACGAATGAGCCTCGCTCGTCGCTGGCGCGGCTGGCCGACCACGTTTTTCTGGTCCGCGCGGGCAGGGAACGGAGTGTCGCCGCGACCAAAACCTACACCGGCCAGCTGCTGATGTGCTATCTGCTGGCGCACGCGTTGGGGGCGCGTTTTCGCCTCGACGATCTGTGGCGCATTCCGGAGTGGGTCTCTGCCGCGCTCACGCTCGAACCGGAGATTTCCGCGCGCGCGGAGCGCTACCGCTTCCTGGAGCGCGCGATCGTCGTCGGCCGCGGACTGAACTACGCCAATGCCTTCGAACTGGCGCTGAAGCTGATGGAGACGTGTTACGTCCAGGCGGATCGATTCTCGGCCGCGGATTTTCTGCACGGGCCGATCGCCATGGTGGAGCCGTCGTTTCCTCTTTTTGTCTTCGCGCCGCGCGGCCCGACCTGGCCGGGCATCCGCGACATGATCGGCAAACTGGATGCGCTGGGAGCGGAGACGCTGCTATTCACCGATGCGAGCCATCGCGAGGCCGCGGCCCGGAAATTAGCGGTCGTGCTGCCGGTTAAGCTGGCGCGGCATCGCGCGATCGCCGAGGAGCTTTATACTCCGATCCCGTACATCGTTCCCGCGCAGCTTTTCGCGGCGCTTCTGGCGGAGCGGAAAGGCCTGGACCCGGACCGGCCGCGGTCCCTTACGAAAATTACCCGTACTCTGTAGCCGCGCTGCCCTTGAATGCGGGTCCGCCGGACACGGATAAGGATGGTCTGATCTGGCGAGGGCGGCATGACTGAGACTGCGGTCAGTCGTGGGAGCCCGGGCACCCGGGCCCAGCTTGACGAGTACCGATACGCGTCTGCCGACCCGCTGCCAAAGAATTTTGGGCCGCAATTGAGGCGCCTGGTGTATACTAATCCAACCGGGGAAGGCAAAATGGAAATCCCGGGTAGTTAAAGACTCTCACGCCGGAGGACTAGATGCGCATATGCACGATGCTCGCGTGTTCACTGGTATTTGCCTCCTGTTCGTTCGGGGGCATTATCTCGTTTACGGACATAACCACCGCTAGCGGGACGATTGCCGCAACGCCGTTCTCGGACGCCACGATCACCATATCCGGTACCGCCAATACCGCTAGCGTGACCACCTTCGCGGGAGGGTTTGAAATTGTAGATACGTTCACGTCGGTTTCCATCGGCGGGCTTGGCACCTACGATTTCACAACAGCGGTTGGCTTCTTCGTCAATAACACCGAAGACCTCGTCGGGTTTCAGCGTGCTGACGATGGCGACCTGATCGATGGCCCCAACAACGCGGCCTTTGGTACCTGGGACCTCAACACATCGATTGGACCCATCGCAGGAACGGGCAGCGTATTACAGTGGACCACGAGCGCCGTTGACACAACCGGTGGCCAGTTGATCCTCGACAATGCGAGCCCTAGCGTCTCATTCGCCGCGTCTGTAGCACCCGTCCCCGAGCCCGGCACCCTAATGCTCCTCGGAACGGTCCTGCTCGGTCTAGGCGGTAGCGCGAAGCGCAAGTTCTTTTCGTCAGGATCAATCTCACGGCTTTACGAGAGTGCCGGCGGGCACTGAGCACGTTGATCAAAGTTTGCGCGATTTGACATCCTTCGCCGATCGCCCTCGCCGATATCCGAAGGTGGCTGCATCGAAGATCGGTTCCAGCCGGTTGAGCACCGCGTGCTGGCGTGATGTTAGCGGTGCCCAGCGAGGGCGCGGTGCTCAGCGCGGGTGAATTCTATGCATAGTCGTTTATAAGAGAGACCGGAAAACCGTACACGCAACGCAATTCGTCCTCGCCTTCCGTGGAAACAAACGTGCAGCCAAATTGTAGAATATTCTTTTACGAAGTCCAGACGCTTGGGCAGATGCGCTTGAAAAACGCCGGATTGTTTTTCTCGATTTGTCTGAGTGTGCATTAGTGCCGCGAAAGGAGGACACCGACTTATGTTGAGGGCGATCCTAGCCAACCGGGCGAGCGGAAAGGTGCCATAATTGTAGCAATCGGAGTGAACGGGACAACCCTTCCGCTCAGCTGTCATGTACGAAAACTTCTTTTCACTTTCGAAGGCGCCGTTCTCCGTCGTCCCGGACCCGGATTGTACCTATCTCACTACGCAACACGCCGACGCCATCAGCGGTCTCGCTTACGGCGTCCTCGAGCGGAAAGGATATCTGGCGCTGACCGCCGAGGCCGGGTTGGGAAAAACAACTGCCCTGCGCGTGCTGGAGCGGCTGCTGGCAGAATCGGACGTTCTTTCCAGCGTGATTTCCGTCCCGAGGCTCAACTCCTCGGAATTCCTCGAGCTGGCGATGTTGAATTTCGGGTTCCGCGAGGTTCCGTCCAGCAAGGCGCAGAGACTTAAACGGCTGGAAGAGTTTCTGATCGACGCCAATGCGGAGGGAAAAATCGCGGCGCTCATCGTCGATGAAGCGCACGAAATGAGCGCCGATCTGTTGGAGGAAATTCGCCTGCTCGGGAATTTCGAAAGCAGTGAACAGAAGCTGCTCCAGATCGTGCTGGTTGGGCAGAATCAACTGAACGACCATCTGAATGCTCCGGAGCTGTGGCAACTGAAGCAGCGCATCACGCTGCGGCTGTCCCTGGGGCGGCTGGACCGGGAAGCCGTGGAGGCGTACATCAATTTCCGATGGGATTACGCCGGAGGATCCCTGCCGACTCCCTTCAGCCTCGCCGCGCTGGATGCGATCGCCGCGTGGTCCCAAGGAGTGCCGCGGCTGGTCAATGTCATTTGCGATAACGCGCTATTGATTGCCTTTTCCGAATCCAACCGGTCGGTTGACGTTCAGTCGGTTCGCGAAGCCTGTGAGGAGCTTCTCTTGCCCATGTCGCCGATCGCCCGCGCCCCATCATTCAAAGGAGCGCGACCGGCGGCCCTCCCGGCGGAACAGGCGGGACCTGGAATCACGGACGAACCTGCCAACGGGACTGCGCCGAATAGCTGGGTCGCCGCACGGCCCGCCCTGTGGAAGAGATGGCGGGGATTTACTCATTCCCAAAAGAACGGCAGATTAAAAACGGGGATTCTGCTGCTCAAGGAACCCTAGCAGGGTGCTGAAAAAGGGGACAGACCGCTCTGTCCACGGCCATGGTCGCACGCGGCATGAATGATTTACAGGCGGTGACAGAGTAGTCTGTCCCCTTTTTCAGCCCGGTTGTGGAGCCCAGCGCAGGCCACGGGCCTGCCCAACCATGCTCAGACTAAGCGGAAAGCGACATCTTGCTCGCCCGCTCTTCGATGGCCAGCTTTTTCATTTTGTACAGAAGCGTTTTATATTCGATGTTCAGCAAACCCGCGGCCTGTTTGCGGTTCCATCGCGAGCTGTGCAAAGCGCGCAGGATCGCTTCTGCTTCGGTCTCCTGTTTCACGCGCGAAGCCTCCAGCAACACACTGCCGGGTTCGGACTCGACGCTCCTCTTCAGCGTGGGTTCTTCCTCACGGACCGGAACCGCGGAAATCTCCTTTTCCGTCGCCGTCAGCTCACGGATGATCACGTCAGGGTCGCGAAGGACAATGAATTTCCTGACCACGTTCTCCAGCTGCCGGATATTTCCGGGCCAGCGATAGGTCAGAAGAGCTGATCGCAACGGGGGCGTTACTACAAGCGCCGGCGCGTCGGCCGGGCTGTGTTTCGCAATCAGGAACTCCGTAAGGCTCACAATATCTTCCGTCCTGTCGCGCAAGGAGGGCAGTCTAAGTGTAAAGATATCTAATCGATAGTACAGATCCTCGCGGAACGTACGGTCGCGGATCGCCTGTAGCAGATCGCGATGGGTGGCGGCGATCACGCGAACATTTACGCTCACCACTTCGGTGCCGCCAACGCGGCGGAACTGCTGATCCTGAAGGACTTGCAAAAGCTTCGCCTGAAGCCGCACATCCATATCGCCGATTTCATCGAGCAGGATGGTGCCGCCGTCGGCCATTTCAAAAAGCCCCGGCTTTTTCTGAAATGCTCCGGTGAAAGCGCCTCGCTCGTAACCGAACAGCTCGCTTTCGATTAGTTCTGACGGGACAGCGGCGCAGTTCAGCTTGACGAACGGCTTTTTCGCGCGCGACGACAGATCGTGCAACAGCCGCGCCAGGACTTCCTTGCCCGTTCCCGTTTCGCCCTGAATCAGAACGGGGACGTCGCTCGCCGCCACTTTTGGAATCCATGATTTTAAAGCGTTCATCGCCGGATTCTTGCCGAAGAACATCCCCTCGCCAAAAGCCTCTGCTTCCTCCGGCAGGCGCCCTCCGCCCCATAAGCCTAGCGCCTGCTCGATCGCACGGCCCAAGTCCTCATGGTTCACCGGCTTGGCAAGAAAGTCGACCGCGCCGCTGCGAATCGCCTGGACGACATGCGGCGGCGATGACATCCCGGAAAGCATAATCACGGGGATGTCCATATTCATACTGCGGATGTCCCGCAGAGTCTCCCAGCCGTCCTTGTTCGGCATCATGATGTCGAGCAGAACCAGCGAGGCTGGACGCCCGGCGCTGAGATGGCCGACAACGCCTTCGCCGTCCACCGCCAAGTGTACATCGTAGCCGCGGCACCTGAGCGTCACGGCCAGATAATCGCGCACTTCGGCGTCATCTTCGCCGACAAGTATACTTCTCCGTCCTGCTAAAGGCTTCACTCTTTGTATCCTCCGACCTTCGTTCTTACGCCATTGTGGAGTTTAGGATATTTCCTGAAACTCCGCGCGCCGAAATGGAATCACGAACGAAAACGCTGCACCGTCCTCGTGACTTTCGGCCCAAATATGCCCTTCATGACGGCTGACAATCAGCCTGCAAATGGCCAGGCCGAGTCCGCCGCCAGACCGGTCTTGAGGACCGGAATAAGAAGTGTATTCTTCAAAAATACTGCTTAAGCGGTCCGGAGGGACTCCGGGTCCATTATCCCTAATGTCGATCCGATAAGAGTTCGGTTGTTGAACGCTGTCGACTCGCCTCTCTGTGGGCGCCGTTCCGCGAACGAGGAACCGGCGCTCCCAGAAATAGGGATAAGCGCGAACCTCGATCGCCCCCTCGCGGTGCGTGAATTTGCAAGCGTTATCCAACAGATTTATAAGAACTTGCTCAATTTGAGCCGAATCGAAATAAAGCGCCCGCTCTGGTGGCCGCAGTTCATCGGCCCGAACCGATATCTGCTTTTCCCGGACCAGCGGAGAAATTTCATGGAGCGCCTGCTTGATCCGCTCCACGATATCGCCCTCGCGCAGATCCGGTTTGCGATTTACTTTCGCCCCGATACTCAAATCGAACATCGCCGAAGCCATCCGCGAAATTCGTTTCGCGCTGTGTTCCATGCGCTTCAAAGCTTCCCTCTGTTCGTCGTTGAGGGATCCCAACTGGCCGCTGGCCATCAAGCCACAAAAACCCGACAGGGCCGTGAGGGGCGCCCGAAAATCATGGACGGCCCGCGCGATGAAATTGGTACGTTGCTGATCGTATTCCTGGAGCCGGAGATTCGCCTGAAGCAAGCGCTGTAGCAACTCATCACGATTGGCGCGCAAGGAGCCCATCAGGGAAGACGCGGCGTTGTCCTTCAGCGGCGCGGCCGACCAAAGAAAGGTCCTCAGAATGGCGCGTGTCACGGGTTTCAAAACAATGTGACCTTCGGCGGCAGGTTCGTTTCTGAGAACTGATTCCACCTGGGACGGGTGAACCAGGTAAAGAAATCTCGCACCGGCGAACTCTTCCGGAACTGGTTCCAATTCATCACATTCGTAATCCCAAAGGCATACTTTGCTGTGCGCCAGGAGGTCTTGTTTGGAATGGAACTCCAGTTCACGCAAAGTTTCGGCGAGCTCGCGAAGCACGTCGCGACACAGGGCCACCAATTCCTGGTCGGTGGACATGACCAAGAGCGTAATCGCCGAACCGACCAGGACACTACTACCTCCGGCCGGAGTCTGAACCGGAATGGGCATATACAATCAGCTATTACCCGGGCCTTCAGAATAAGCCCCGCATGGTAACGTGTCAATGGTACAAGTGCTACAATTTGGCAAAAAGTGCCGTTTCAAGATTGTACTAGTACTCCGAATGAACGAGTTTTTTGAACTCTTTCCGAATCAGCTTCCAAATGTTCTTGGGCTAAGAATCCGGCTGAGGTTCCCATTCCCTTCTGGTGGTCTTTTGGTATTCTTCGGGGAGTGCCTCTCGTGGGGCATGTCGATTTTTCAGCGATGCGCATTCGAATCAAAGCGAAGGTGCCTTCCGGCGGCGCCGGGGACGTGTGGCTAGGTTATCCGCTGACGCCGAAATCGTTTGCGCTTTCGCTCGGAGTGCATGGGATCATAATCCTGGCGCTCCTGACCGTGAGCCTTCCGGCAACCGTGGCTGAGCGGCCGGTTTATGAGGAACTGATTAAGCCGAACCAGCACAAAATCATTTTTTACGATTTTCGCAGGAAGACGCCGAACGTAAATCCGGTGAAGAAGTTCGGTCGGGCGCATGAACCTCGCGGAGCGGAGTTGTCCAGACAAGCGATCATCGCGACCTCGCGCAGACCGAAGTCATCCCAGGTGTTCATCTCCGTTCCGGCGCCGAAAATCGAGATTCCGCTCGATATTCCGGCTCCGCTTATGATCGCCAGGCTCGATACGATTCCTCCTGTACCACCGCCGCCGCCGCAGCGGATCAAGCCCCGGCAATTCGTACCGCCGAAACCGGCCAAGCAGGCTCCTAAACTGCCGATTCCAACGCCGGTGCTCGACCTGCCGGCGCCGGCTGTCACGATCCCCCAAGTGACCTCGCCGGTGGAAATGTCACAGCTTACGCTGCCGAAGGTGTCCCTACCCCCAAAAAAGGCGCCCGAATCCACGGACGTCCATCACGGCAACGCCACTGCGGATATCGCCGTTGCCAGCCTTCACCCGGCGGAAAATGCCGCCGCACGGGTGCCCAATGGTGAGCGGCCCGGGAAATTTTCAAAAGCTCCGACGCAGGGCGAAGCGTCCAGTGGGGATGCGAATGGGAGGACAGCGCTCACCGTTCCGGATCTGACCATCCGGAATGCCAAGCCGGAAGCCGCACCTAAAATCGCGACCGAGTCGATCCTCTACACCGAGAGAGTGCGGAGCATCCCTATGTCTACGTTATCGGTTCCCCTGCGCCCCAGCAGCCGGATGATACCCCCGGCGGTGGATGCGCAGTTCAAGGGACGAAACGTCTATACCATCGTAATCCCGATGGAGCACATCCCGGCTTACTCGGGAGACTGGATCCTGTGGTTTGCCGACCACGCTTCGAAGTCCGGGGAAACGCCGGTGGTGCGGGCTCCCGTTCCATTCCGCAAAATCGAACCGGTGGAGCAGGCGGCGGGCGGAAGAACCACACAACGGATTCTGCTCACGGCGACTTTAGGCAGGGCCGGGAAGCTTGAAAGGGTCGTGCTCCTGACACAAACGACCACGGCAATTCAGCACGCCGTGTTCGATGATGTGACCTCCTGGCAATTCCAGCCGGCGACGAGCGACGGTGTGGCGGTCGATATCGATGTGGTGCTGGAGATCCCATTCAGCTTACCCGCGGGAGTTGCGAGCAATCGCTGACCCGACTCTCATCTCCGACCGCAGACAGCCATTTTGAGTCTGCGAGAGGTGCCGCGCCCTGACGGGGCGGTTCCATGGATTTACCGGGATGGGTGGCATGATCGTGCTTCGATGTGGTGAAATGGTACTTACTCCCCTCGTCTGGAGGCTTCACCCACTTGTATCCAGCAGTCCTCGCCCTGGAAGACGGCACGGTCTTCGAGGGGATGAGTTTTGGTGCGCCCGCCGAACGCGCGGGAGAAGTCGTTTTTAATACCGCGATCACCGGGTATCAGGAAATTTTCACGGACCCGTCCTATGCCGGGCAGATCGTGGTGCTCACGAATCCGGAAATCGGCAACTACGGCGCGAACGTTTCCGATAATGAAGCGGCGAAACCTTACATAGAAGGGCTGGTGGTGCGCGAATTTTCGCCGCTGGCGAGCAACTGGCGCGCGGACGAGACGGCACAGGAATTTTTGACGAAAAACGGCGTGCCGGTGATTGCCGGGATCGATACGCGATCGCTGGTGCGGCATCTGCGGTCGCGCGGGGTGATGCGCGGGGTGGTCTCGGCCACTTGCTTCGACGGAAAAGAGCTGGTGGAGCGGGCGCGGCGATCGCCTTCGATGAGCGGGCTGGACCTGGCCACGCGGGTTTCGACTCGGGAACGTTACCAGTGGCTGAAACCGGTGGAGGCGTGCTCGCCGTCTGATCTCGAAGGTGAACCGGCTGAGCCGCGGTTTCATGTGGTCGCTTACGATTTCGGGATCAAACATAACATCTTAAGGCGGCTGCGGCAGGTGGGTTGTCGATTGACGGTGGTTCCGGCGGGGACGACGGCGGAAGAGACGCTGGCGCTGAAGCCGGATGGGATTTTTTTATCGAACGGTCCGGGCGATCCGGAGCCGCTGGAATTCCAGGCGGCGCAGATGCGCAAGCTGATGGGACGCGCGCCGATTTTCGGGATCTGTCTGGGACACCAGATTCTGGGACTGGCGGTGGGCGGCAAAACTTACAAACTGAAGTTCGGGCATCGCGGGGCGAATCATCCGGTGCTGAATAAAATCACGGGAAAAGTGGAGATTACATCGCACAATCACGGGTTCGCCGTCGATCCGAATTCGCTGAATCTGGACAAAATCGAAATCACGCACACCAATTTGAATGACGAGACGCTCGAAGGATTCCGGCATCGCGAATACCCGGTTTTCTGCGTGCAGTATCATCCGGAAGCCGCGCCGGGGCCGCACGATTCGCGATATTTGTTCGACGATTTTGTGACGCTGATGGAGGAGAGCGCACAGCGTAGCGTTGTGCGCGGTTAAACAAAAGCATGCCGCGGCGAAATGATCTGCACCGCATTCTGATCGTCGGCAGTGGGCCGATCGTGATCGGACAGGCTTGCGAGTTCGATTATTCGGGCGCACAGGCCTGCAAGGCGCTGCGCGCGGACGGCTACCAGGTGGTGCTGATCAATTCCAATCCGGCGACGATCATGACCGATCCGAATCTGGCCGATCGGACTTATGTCGAGCCGCTGAGCGTCGAGTTCGCCGAAGAAGTGATCCGCCGCGAACGTCCCGACGCGCTGCTTTCGACGGTGGGTGGGCAGACGGGATTGAATCTTTCGGTGGCGCTGGCCGAGGCCGGCGTGCTGGAAAAATATGGCGTGGAGCTGATCGGCGCGAAGATCGATTCGATTAAGAAGGCCGAGGACCGGCTGCTGTTTAAAGACGCGATGAAGAAGATCGGGCTCGATCTGCCGCAGTCGCAGTTGGTCAATTCGGTGGAAAAAGGCTTGGAATTTGCGGCGCGCATCGGCTATCCGGTGATTTTGCGGCCGAGTTTCACGCTGGGCGGAACGGGCGGCGGGATCGCTTATCACCAGGAAGATCTGGAAGAAATTCTGGAGAACGGGCTGGATCTCTCACCGGTTCACGAAGTGTTGATCGAAGAGAGCGTGCTCGGTTGGAAAGAGTTCGAGCTGGAGGTGATGCGCGACCTGGCGGACAACGCGATCATCGTGTGCTCGATTGAGAATTTCGATCCGATGGGCGTGCACACCGGCGATTCGATTACCGTGGCGCCGGCGCAGACGCTGACCGATCGCGAATATCAGATGATGCGCGACGCGGCGCTGAATTGTCTGCGCGAGATCGGCGTCGATACGGGCGGGTCGAATGTGCAGTTCGCGATTGATCCGAAAACGGGGCGCATGGTGATCGTGGAGATGAATCCGCGGGTGTCGCGCAGCTCCGCGCTGGCGTCGAAGGCGACGGGATTTCCGATTGCGAAAATCGCGGCGAAACTGGCTGTCGGGTATCGGCTGGACGAGATCAAGAACGATATTACGCGCAAAACGCCGGCGTGTTTTGAGCCGACCCTCGATTACGTGGTGGTGAAAATTCCGCGCTGGCAGTTCGAAAAATTTCCGGGATCGCAACCGGTGCTGGGGACCCAGATGAAGAGCGTCGGCGAAGTGATGGCCATCGGGCGGACGTTCAAGCAGGCGCTGGGCAAGGGGATGCGCAGCCTGGAGACGGGCAAAGCGGAGGGCGCGACGAAATATGTTCGCGAATTGATCGAAGCGCGGCTGATTACGCCGAATCCGGACCGGCTGGGGTATATTCGGTTCGCGTTCGAATCGGGGTACACAGAAGAACAGGTGCATGCGCTGACGTCGATCGATCCGTGGTTTCTGCGGCAGGTGCGGGAGATGGTGGATCTGGAGAAATCGCGCGGGTCGCTGGAATCGGCGACGCGGGCGCAGTTGGCGCAATTCAAGCGCGACGGGCTTTCCGATTCGCGGATCGCGCGCATGTTCGGGTGCGATGCGCTGGCGGTGCGCGCCCGGCGGAAAGAATTGGGCGTGCGGGCGGTGTTCAATCGAGTGGACACCTGCGCGGCGGAGTTTGAGAGCTTCACGCCGTATCTTTATTCGAGCTACGAATCGGAGTGCGAGGCGGCGCCTTCGGACCGCAAAAAAGTCATGATTCTGGGCAGCGGGCCGAATCGCATCGGGCAGGGAATCGAGTTCGATTACTGCTGCTGTCACGCGTCGTTCGCGCTTCAGGAATTCGGCTTCGAATCGATCATGGTGAATTGCAATCCGGAAACGGTTTCGACCGATTACGACACCAGCGACCGGTTGTATTTCGAACCGCTGACGCTCGAAGAAGTTTTAAATATTTGCGACACGGAAAAACCGGACGGCTTGATTGTGCAGTTCGGCGGGCAGACTCCGTTGACGCTGGCGCTGCCGCTGAAAGCTGCGGGCGTGCCGATTATCGGGACCGATCCGGAAAATATCGACCTGGCGGAGGATCGGAAGCGATTCGGAAAATTGCTGGACGATTTGCAGATTCCGGCGCCGGAAAACGGGTCGGCCACGAACGTCGAAGAGGCTTGCGCGGTGGCGCGGGCGATCGGGTTTCCGGTGCTGGTGCGGCCGAGCTATGTGCTCGGCGGGCGGGCGATGGTGATCGCTTATGAAGAGGACGTCGTACGGCGATACATGCGGGAAGCCGTCGTTTTTTCGCAGGACCGGCCGGTGCTGGTCGACCGGTTCTTAGAAGACGCGACGGAAGTGGACGTGGACGCGATCGCGGATACAACGGGCGCGGTGCTGATCGCGGGAATTATGGAGCACATCGAAGAGGCCGGCGTGCATTCCGGCGATTCGAGCTGCGTGCTGCCGGCGACGTCGCTTTCGGCTAAGGTTCTGGAGTGCATTCGATCGTACACCGAGCGGCTGGCGCGGGCGCTGCACGTGATCGGATTGATGAACGTGCAGTATGCGGTGAAGGACGGCGTGGTGTACGTGCTGGAAGTGAATCCGCGGGCGTCGCGCACGGTCCCGTATGTCAGCAAGGCGACAGGCGTGCCGCTGCCGAAGATCGCGGTGGGGGTGATGCTCGGCGGGAAGATCGCGGATTATACGGACGCCAGAGGCGTCCTCAACGTCCCGCAATTTTTTGTCAAGTCGCCGGTGTTTCCCTTCAATAAATTTCCGGGCGTCGATCCAACGCTGGGGCCGGAGATGCGCTCGACGGGCGAAGTGATGGGGGTGGGCGAGAATTTCGGCGAGGCGTTCGCCAAGGCGCAGTTGAGCGCGGGAACTCCGCTGCCGGACAAGGGCCGGGTGTTTATCAGCGTGAACGATCGAGATAAAGCACTGGCGGCGGTGCTGGCGAAGCGGTTTCACGAGCTCGGTTTTGAGATCACGGCGACGCGCGGGACGGCGTCGATGATCCGCGCGGCGGGGCTGCCGGTGAAGACGGTGTTCAAGGTGAACGAAGGACGGCCCAATTCGGTGGATCTGATGAAATCGCGCTCGGTGGATCTGGTGATTTACACCGCGACCAGCGGGGCGCACGCGTTTTCCGATGAAAAAGCGATCCGGCGGACGGCGCTGATGCACCGGGTGCCGTGCATCACGACCATGAGCGGAGCGCGGGCGGCGGTGGAGGCGATCGCGTCGCGGCGGCGGGATCCGATCCGGGTGTGGAGCTTGCAGGAGATTCACGGTACGGCTCGGGTATCGGCGGGGTAGTATCGCGCTCCGCGGATTTGAGGACGCCGACAGGCGGATTAAGAATCCGCCGCAGGCTGCGAGCCTGCCCCACCCCACACTTCACTTCACGCCATCGACTGGATGCGGGCGAAATCTTCGGCGGAGATGTTGCCGCCGCATAGAATCAGCACGACGTGACGCTCCGAGGAAAATTGGTCGCGCAGGCGATCGGCCGCGGCCAGGGTGCACGACGCGGCCGGCTCGGTGAGGACTTTCAATCGCTCCAGAATAAATTTCATGGAGCCGACGGCTTCGCGGTCCGGCACCACGGTGATGGATTCGAGCAGCCGCTTGGCCATTTCGAGCGTGCGCTCGGTCGGCGAGGGGGCGCCGAGAGTGCGGGCCACGGAGGTGATGACATCGAGCGTTACGACCTGGCCGGCGGCGACGGATTTCGACATGCAGTCGGCGCCTTCGGTTTCCACACCCCAGACGCGCACCGACGGTTTCAGCGATTTGACGGCGGTCGCCACGCCCCCCATGAGTCCGCCGCCGCCGATGCTGACGATGACGTCGGTCACTTGAGGAACGTCGTCGAGAATTTCCAGGCCGACGGTTCCCTGCCCGGCCATCACCAGCGGATCGTCGAAGGGATGGATGTAGGCCCAGCCTTCTTTTTCGTATTCGCTGACGGCGGCGAAGGCGGCGCTGGCGTTGGCCGCGAATTTGATTTCGGCTCCGTAGCCGCGCGTCGCTTCGACGTAATTGCGCGGCGTCGATTCGGGCATCAGCAGCAGCGCTTTCAGTCCCAGAGCGCGCGCCACGTAGGCGACGGCCTGCGCGTGATTTCCGCCGCTGACGCCAACGATGCCGCGTCCGCGTTCTTCGGGGCGAAGGCTCAGCGCTTTGTTGAAGGCGCCGCGAACTTTGAACGACCCGGTCTTCTGAAAGATTTCCAGCTTGACGTAGACGTTGGTGCGCAGACGCTCGCTGAGAGTCGCGCTGGGGGTAAGGGGCGTGCGGCGAACGCAGGGCGCGATGCGCTGGCGCGCGGCCTGGATCTGCGAAAGAGAAAGATCGTCGGACATGGATTCTTCAGTGTAAAACAGCTACTTTGAAGAGATGAAACGAGACTATGCTGTGGTCGAGTATGCCGGCAACGATTATTTCTTGGCGATTCCGCCGCGCGGGCACGCGATTCCGCTGGACATGGATGGGACGCGCAGCGATGCATCGAGTCCGATGGAGCTGCTGTTGGTGTCTCTCGGAGGGTGCACCGGCGCGGACGTGGTTTCGATTTTGCGAAAGAAGCGCGAGCAGGTGACCTCGTATCGCGTGGAAGTGCGCGGCGAGCGGCGGGAAGAATATCCGAAAAGTTTCCGGCGCATGGAGGTGCGCCACATCGTGACCGGGCGCGGGATTTCGAAAGAGGCGGTGGAACAGGCGATCGAGCTTTCCTCGACGAAATACTGCGGCGTGTCGGCGTCGCTGCGTCCGACGGTGGAGATTGTCACTTCCTACGAGATTCACGAAGAGGGTGCGCAGGTGGCGCGCGCGGAGTGAGAAACTGCGGCGGCCAGCAGCGTGCCGCGCGGCGGGCTCTCAGCCTGGCTGCTGGCCTACCCGACGATAAAGGACACTAGCGGTTGTTATGGGCGAGCTTTCGGGCGCGGAGCGCGAGCGCGGCGAGTCCGATGGAGAGAAGAATCAGCGTAGACGGCTCCGGAGCGGCGTCATCGCTGGTAATCGAAGGGGTGGCAATCGTTGCCGAAAAGGT
>Ga0335073_10001929_pt1 | contig 28197 bp, 30 predicted proteins | sample Lox_Sample_22_FD_207093 | JGI IMG/M metagenome (GOLD analysis project Ga0335073, IMG submission 207093) | Soil microbial communities from Loxahatchee National Wildlife Refuge, Florida, United States - Lox_Sample_2.2 | ecosystem: Environmental > Terrestrial > Soil > Wetlands | place: USA...
GATGTGCTGAACCGACTCGAAATGGCTGCCGCACAGCGGCGGCTCGCGCGGCTCGCTGTTGCCGGGGCTGCGCGCCCGCAGCCAACAATGCGAGAGGGTGCCGATTGCCTTCCGCAGATCGAGCACATCGTCATCCTGATGATGGAAAACCACTCCTACGACAACTACCTCGGCATGCTCGCCGACCGCGGCGACGGATTTCAGTTAGACGAAGCGGGCCGGCCGACAGCAGTGAATAAGGCAGGGAACGGCGACATCGTCCAGATGCGCCACTCCGAAGGCACCCGGCAGAAGGTGGGAGTCCCGAGCCAGAGCTGGAACGCCAGCCACATTCAGTGGGACGAGGGGACCTGCGAAGGTTTCGTCCGCAGCATCGAGCAGACCCTTCCCGGCAAAGATGCCTCGGTGACAATGACATACTGGGACCAGCAGGACTTGCCGTTCTATTACGGACTGGCGAAGACCTTTCCCCTAGCGACGCGCTGGTTCTCGTCGTGTCTGGGTCCGACCTTTCCCAACCGGCGGTTCATGATCGCAGGCACCGCGCATGGCCTCATTGATGATCTGCCATTCGGCATGGTCGACTACCCGGCGGCTGGGACCATCTTCGACAGGTTGAGCGCCCACGGCATCAGCTGGGCGAACTACCATCACGTCACCCCGCTCCGCGTCAACTGGCGACGGCTGTCACATGCCTGGGGGCTGAACTTCCTGCGCGTGCTCGGCGGCTTGCTGGCGTCGATCTCTCCGCAGCTCAAGCCGGTCATGGAAAGCAAGATGCAGACGACGGCCGACCTGTACCCGCTCGGGATGCTGCGATCGATCAACCACCTGCGGCCCATTGACCAGTTCTGGCAGGACGCGCGGGCGGGCAAGTTGCCGTCGGTGACAATAGTCGATCCCGACTTCGACAGCTGCTCGGAAGAGAACCCGCAAGACGTGCAGGTCGGCGAAGGATTCGCGGCCAAGGTCATCAACGCGGTGATGGCCGGTCGCGGCTGGCCCAGGACATTGCTGATCTGGCTGTACGACGAGCACGGCGGATACTACGACCATGTGCCGCCGCCGCCAGCGCCGCAACCCGATGACGTGCCCGGTCAGGATCCGATGCAGCGCTTCTTCCTGCTGCGGCTGTTGCTGCGCTTCACGAAATATGCCAGCCAAATCGCGGCGATTGATGCTGGTCCGACTACTTACGACCGGCTGGGATTCCGGGTGCCGGCCGTGTTCGTCTCACCATTCGCCAAGCCCGGATATGTCACCGACACGGTGTACGACCACACCTCGATACTCAAGCTGATTGAGCGGAAATGGAACTTGCCGCCGCTCACCAAGCGCGACGCCGTAGCGACCGAGCCGCTCGAGCCGCTGGACTTTAGCAACCCGCCCCAGTTCCTGGATCCGCCGACGCTACCCGAACCGGCCCGGCAATGGACGGGATAACCGCTTTCCGCGCCAGCGCTGGTCTTCCCGAGTCATAACGAAATGGCTGGCGCAAAGCCGCCCGTTCCCTTCAGGGTTCTTCGGTTTAGGCGCCTGGCGTGCTATACCGACCTATACATGGGTTTCTTGCCGGGGATGCTTCGAAAGGAGATCCCGGATGTCTGACATGGAGATTCCGGCATCGGAGTCGGTGCCGGATGCGGTTACCGTGATGGCTCCCGGAATGATCGTGCCGGGAACGGCAGCGCCCGTGGCCGGTCCGCTCGTACCCGCACCGCTGACCGCTGTTCAGCTGGCCTTGTATGCGGGATGGACGATGGCGGTACTCTACGGAAGCCTCCAGGAGCAGCCCGCAGACATACCCGAGTTGCGCACGGTTAACGAGCTGCAGCCGGAGCAGCGCCGGGATCTCGAGCTCGCCAGGCTGCAGCACCTGCTCGAGCAGTTGTCCGCCGTGCCCGCGATACACCCGGCTGACCTGTCCGCGAAGATCCCGGCCGACCCCGGAGACCAGGATGCCCTGACCGCTCTCCATCTGGCCGTCCTCGAGGCGCTGACAGCCAGCCCGCCGGACACTCTGCTGGCTTACCAGCTCGGCCGGTCGCTGCGCGACACAGTCAATCCGCCACTCCTGCAATCTCCCGGCGCACAGCAATCGGCTCCTGCATTGTCCCGCCAGTTTCGCCGGGACAGGATCGCGACGTTGCAGGAATGGCTGGCCACCCTGGCAGGCCAGTTGCCGCCGCATTCCGCCACGGTCGTCTCAACGTCCCTCGGGCGATGGAGCGAATTCGCGGCAGTTACCGTCGGTCCAGGCAGCGAGATCAGGGGCGATGACCAGGGTGCCGTCGAGGCTGCGATGTGCACGTACCTGCTGCCGCAAGGCGATGCCTGGCTGATGTTGCTGACCGGCGGCCGCCCTTGCGTCGGCTTGCTCACCCCGGAGGCGTACGTGGCCGCCGGTGAGGAAGCACTGAGCCGGTCGGCGGCGACCGCCCGGCATGTGCTCCAGCACTACTGGATGTGGGTGGTCGTCGGGGCTGCCGGTCTGGGCGGCGTGCTCTACCTGATTTTCAGCAACCTGGGCGGTGCCGGGGAAGTCTGGACCTCCATCGCGGCCATTGGCGGATCGCTGGGGATTTCTGCCAACACGATCGCGTCCAGCGCCCGCAGGCTCGCAGCCGAGGCCGAGCGGCCTGTCTTCGCGATGGCCGAGGAGGACGCCATGGCGTGGGCGGTCACGACGCTACCCAAAGTCGATCTGAGCCGGCGCGGTGTCCGTAAGCTCCGCAAGGCCGGAATTGCGCCGCCAGGTAACCTCGGCCGCGTCTGACGCAGACGGGCGGCAGTGCGCTCGGTGCCACTGCAGACCGGCTCGGTCAGGTATGTTCGCGGCGTGGTTCATTACAGCAGGCTGTCAGACGTCGTGGTTGACGTTCCGGCTGGCGATCACGACGGTGAGATGGCGTTCTGGAGTGCGGCTACCGGCCAGACGCGGGCCCGGCTCGGCAGGCACCCCGAGTACCACCGAATCAAGCTCCCCGGCCAGGACGTTGGCCTGCTCATCCAGCAGCTGGGCGATGGACTGAGCCGGGTGCACCTCGATATCCACACCGACGACCTGGACGCCGAAGTGAGCAGGCTGGAAAGACTTGGCGCCGAGCGCATCAAGAAAGTGCACGACTGGTGGATCATGCGCGACCCTGCCGGACTGCTGTTCTGCGTGGTACCTAGACCGCCCGAGTCGTTCAACGACACGAACGCCCACCAGTGGGAGTGAGGGATCGCCCTGATGAAACTGCCTCCCGTTGACTACGAGGCGCCTGCAGCTGTCTCCGAAGCCCTGGAGTTGCTGGCTGAGCACCTTGACGAGGCGAGCGTGCTGGCCGGCGGTCAGAGTCTGATCCCGCTACTGGCGATGCGCCTAGCCCGGCCTGCGGTGCTCATCGACATCAATGGCATAGCAGAGCTGTCCGGGGTATCGAGGACAGACGGCTGGGTGACGATAGGCGCCATGACGCGCGAATACGTCGCGGAAGAATCCGAGGTCGTCAGGAGTACCGTGCCGCTGCTGGCTGATGCCCTGCCGCTGATCGGTCATGAGGCGATCCGCAGCCGCGGCACGGTCGGAGGCAGCCTGGCGCACGCTGATCCGGCCGGCGAACTGCCGGCCGTCGCCCGTGCGCTCGATGCCGAGTTCGTGCTGCGCGGCCAGTCGGGCGAACGGGTTGTGCCGGCGTCAGAGTGGTTCGAGGGCTACCTGATGACCTCGCGACGTCCCGACGAGATGCTCGTCGAGGTGCGCTTCCCGGCCGCGGAACCGGGCACCGGAACCAGCTTCCAGGAGGTAACACGTCGCCACGGCGACTTCGCCGTCGTTGGCGTAGCGACATCACTGACGCTGTCGGACGGCGCGATCCGCGATGCCCGGCTGGGGATGGCCGGGGTTTCTGATGTGCCGGTCCGGGCGCCGGAGGCCGAGGTTTTCCTGATTGGCGAGAGGCCGTCGGCGGAGCTGTTTGCCGAGGCGGCCCGCCGTGCGACCGCCGGAATCGATCCCCCATCCGACCTTCACGGGTCGTCCGACTACCGGAAGAAGGTCGCGGCCGCCCTGGTTCGCCGCGGCCTGGCAGAAGCCGCGGACAACGCCAGCGAGAGGCAGTGAGTAATGCCGGACATCACTCTGAAGGTCAACGACGCGACGCATACGATTTCGGCGGAGGCCCGCAAGACGCTCGCGGACCTGCTGCGGGACGACCTCGATCTCACCGGCACCCACCTCGGCTGCGAGCACGGCGTCTGCGGCGCGTGCACGGTCATCGTCGACGGCAGAGCGGTGCGATCGTGCCTGATGCTGGCCGTCCAGGCAGCTGGGACCGAGGTAACGACCGTTGAGGGCCTGGCGCCCGACGATGGGCTGAGCACCGTCCAGCAGGCGATGTGGGACTCGCATAGTTTCCAGTGCGGCTTTTGCACGCCGGGGTTTCTCATGCAGGCTTCGGCGTTCCTCAACAACCACCCTGACGCCGACGAGCGGCAGATCCGCGAGGCGCTGTCCGGCAACATTTGCAGGTGCACGGGTTATCAGAGCATCATCGAAGGCGTCCTTCTGGCCGCCGAGCGCAACCGTCAGCGCTGAGCGAGGGGAACGACCATGGCAGGCATCGTGGCCGAGCGCTACACCGGCGCCAGCATCAAGCGCTCAGAGGACCAGCGCATTCTTACTGGCGCGGGGCGGTACGTCGACGACATCAAGCTGCCGGGGATGCTGCACGCGGCATTCGTGCGCTCGCCGCTAGCGCACGCTCAGGTCCTGTCGGTCGATGTCTCGGCCGCCCGCGCGCTCCCCGGCGTCGTCGCGGTCTTCACCGGAGCGGAACTAGAAGCAATGACAGTTCCCGGCCCGGATGCGCTGATGGCTCTCATGGGCTGGGCGGGCCCAACCCCGCAATTCACCCTGCTTGCGACGGACAAGGTACGGTTCGTTGGCGACCCCGTGGTCATCGTCATCGCCGACAGCCGCTACGTCGCCGAGGACGGCTGCGAGCTGGTGGAGGTCGAGTACGACGACCTGCCTCCGGTCGCCAATGCCGCGTTCGCGCTCGACCCGAGCAGCCCACCGCTGTTCGCCAACCTTGGTGACAACATCGCCCGCCTGCACTCGCGCAAAGAGTACGGCGACGTTTCCGGCGCGTTTGCCAGCGCTGAGCGCGTTATGGACTTCCATATCGACGTGCACCGGCACCAGAACGTCCCCATGGAGGGACGCGGCTGCGTCGCGAGCTACGACGCCGACCTGGGTGCCCTGACGATACACGCGGCAACCCAGAGCGTTCACGTCAGCAAGATTGCCGTCGCCATGCGCCTGGGCATGGAGCAGGGCAAGGTGCGTGCCCTGGCGGGCGATATCGGCGGCTCGTTCGGGTTGAAGATCGGCGCCTCAAGGGAAGAGCTCGCGGTCGCGGCTGCCTCGCGTGAACTCGGCAGGCCGGTGAAGTGGGTCGAGGACCGCACCGAGAACCTCACCGCCTCGGGGCAGGCTCGCGAGGAAAGCTTCGCCGTCCGGGCTGCTGTCAGCAACGATGGCGACCTGCTCGGGCTGGATGTCAAGGCGGTCGTTGACACCGGCGCCTACCCGGGCATGGGCGCTATGGTCCCGGACATCATGGAGGCGATGCTGCCCGGTCCGTACAAGCTAGCGGCGCTTGGCTTCGAGTCGACCGCGGTCACGACGAACAAGGCGTCGTACGTCGCCTATCGCGGCCCGTGGGCATCGGAAACGTTCGTGCGGGAACGCGTACTCGACCTCATCGCCAGAGACCTTGGCCTCGATCCGCTCGAGATCCGGCTGCGTAACGCCGCTCCGCGCACCGATCCGCCGGCCAGCATGGTCACGGGGCGTCCGTTGGTCGGAGTCACCACGAGGGAGTCACTGGAGCGGATCGCCCAGCTCGTCGACATTCCCGCGTTCCGGCGCCGCCAGGCCGAGGCACGAGCCCAAGGCCGTTACCTGGGCATCGGCGTGGCGACCTTCATCGAGGCTGCCCCCGGCCCGCGCGAGCCTGGCGGACCCAGCGGCCCGATGGGCCTGGAATCCATGCGCCTTCGGCTCGAGGAAGACGGCATAGTCGCGTTGTTCACCGGCCAGATGCCGCACGGCCAGAGCCATCAGACCACGCTTGCGCAGATTGCCGCTGACGAGTTCGGCGTGCCGTTCGAGCAGGTCCGCGTTGTCGTGGGCGACACCGACATCGTCCCGTTCGGACTGACCGGCGGCAGCCGGTCGGCGACGATGACCGGCGGCGTGGCATTGCACGGCGCCCGGCAGCTCAAGGCGAAGGTGCTCGACTTCGCGTCGCACCTGATGGAAGCGAGCGCTCAGGACCTCGTCATCGCGGATGGCTACATCTCGGTACGTGGTGACCCTGCGAGTGCGATCGCGGTGGGCGAGGTCGCGCGGCAGGCGGCGTCGGGCGACTTCGATGCCGATGTGGACGCTCATCTCGAGGTCGAAGCGGCCTTCGACGGCGGCGAAGGAGGATGGTCGGGCGGCACGCACTGCGCCACCGTCGAAGTCGATGTCGAGACTGGCATCGTCACGGTCGAGCGATATGTCGTCGCCGAAGATTGCGGTGCCCTCATCAACCCGGCAATCGTCGAGGGCCAGATCCGCGGCGGGGTCGCCCAGGGGATCGGCGCTGTACTGCTCGAACGGTCGGCTTATGACGAGTACGGCAACTGCCAGTCAGCTACCTTCATGGACTACCTGGTGCCGACCGCTTGCGAGATCCCCCGCATAGAGATCGAGCACCTCGAGACCGTACCGCTCGACGCCGACGTCAACTTCCGTGGCGTCGGCGAGGGCGGCATGATCGTCGCGCCGCCCACGCTAGTGAGTGCGATCGAGGACGCGCTCTCGCCGTTCGGAGTCCGGATCTACGAGCAGCACCTGCCTCCGGCCCGCATCCTGGAGCTCATCGCCGCCAGCGACTCTGGTCAGTGAGCGCGGAACCCACGGGCTTGGTCGCCATGGCTGCCCGGTGAGATGCGACGGTGTCCGGGTCGGCTTGTGCTTGTAAACGAACCCGCGGCGCAGTTCTGGGTACGGCTCGCCGGGGTCGGCGAAGTTGCGCCACATAATGGCTAGCTCGGCTGCGCGGTAGGCGGCCAGCGGCTGCTGTTTCTCTGCGGCAGCGCGTTCGCGCGTCTTGGCAGCCAGCCGCGCGTGGTAGTCGGGGCTGTGGGCAAGCCGCCTCGCCAGGGTGTCGACCTGCGCGCGGTACTCGGCGGCGCCACCCGCGATGACCTGATCGACGAGGCCGCAGCTGAGTGCGGACGCAGGCATGATCGGCAGGCAGGCTTCGGTCAGCCAGGCCGCATGCTCGGCGCCGACGCGGCGAGGCAGGGAGTAGGTCCAGTACTCAGAACCGTGCAGGCCCATCAGGCGGTAGTGCGGGTTGAGCACCGCACCAGCGCGGCACCAGACTTGGTCAGCAGCGAGGGCGACCATGAGGCCTCCGGCGGCGGCGTTTCCGCCAACGGCGGCCACTGTGAGCTTTCCGGTTGTGGTCAGGATTGCCTCGACGAGGTCGTCGATGGCGTTGATGTTGCGCCAGGACTCTGCGGCAGGATCGTCGGCCGTCTCGATCACGTTCAGATGGATGCCGTTACCGAAGAAGTCCCTGCGGCCGCCGAGCACGATAACCCTGACCGGACGAGTCAGCGCGTACTGGTAGGCGGCGAGCAGACGGCGGCACTGGCCCGTGCTCATGGCTCCGCCGGGGAAGGCGAACTCCAGGTAGCCGACGGTGCCATCGTCGCGGTAACTGACTTCCTGATAGGTCCGCCGGCCTGGTGGCAGTGTCAGCGGTGCCGGGACGTGCGGCACGCCATCCAACACTTTTCCGGGGAGCGCGAGAGTGGCTGGCAGCTTGCAGGTTGCCGGTCCGCCGGGCGCTTGGCGGCGGCGCAACTGAGGGATCCAGACTGATCCGTCGACGGTGGCGCGGCAGATCGCGCTGTCGCGCTGGGCGACAATGGCCCCCGGCACACCGCGCAGCTGGTCGTCTTCGTAGCCGCCGAACAGGAAACACTCGGTGCCGTCGATCTCGTCAAGTACGCCGGGGATAGAGTCGGCGGCCCGCACTTTCGCGACCACCGACGCGGTCGGCTCGGTCTGCCAGTCAATGCTGCGATCGGCTTGCCTGCAGGGTGGGCGGCACCGTCCGGTTATCTCGGGACGGCTGTAGTCCAAGGGCTCCGGCTGGTAGCTACCACCGGCGAAGCGGGCAACCGCGGTCAGGATGGCCTCGAGGGCTGCATCCGCGACCTCGGTGCGGTACAGCGAGCTCTTTGAGCACGCAACGGGCATCGCGAACTCCGCGCTCGCCCAGATGTCGCCTGCGTCCATCTCCTCGTTCGCTTGCAGCACGGTGACGGCCCATCGGCTGGCGCCACTCATGATCGCCCAGTCGAGCGAGGATGGGCCGCGGTCGCCCCGAGGGCCAGGGTGGACGATGAAACACGGCCGGGTAGACCAGATGTCAGCGGGAACCGCAGTGGTGAGCATCGGCGCAACGATCAGATCCGGGTCGTGGCGCCGGACCGCCTCCCGCATCACTTCGTTTCCGAGCGCGAGTTCGACTGAAACCGCGTACCGGCGGTCATTAAGTTCGGCGTGCACCCGCTGCGTCAAACTGTTATAGGCGCTCGCCAGCAGCAAGATCCGCATGTAGTCCCCCCCAGGTTGCGGTCCCGCATGGTCGGATAGTGCAACGGACCGACTGATACAGCGGATTCAGCTCAGGCTTCCGGCCGACGCGCGCTGCAGCAGTTCCTGGCGCCACTGCTCGGTCTGCTGAACCTGGTTGAAGGTAAAGATGTGCAGCCCGTCAACGCCCGCGCCATCGGCCGTCAGTGCGGAGCCAACATCGCCGAGCAGCCGCTCAGGGCTATACGCCCCCGGAGCGCCCAGCCGCACGAACCATTCGCCGTGCCGCGTCAGGAAACGTGAGGATTCGGCGACGCCCGCCTTGGCCGCCATTTTCAGCAGCCTGGTCCGTTCGATCGGCCCCGCCAGGCCGACGAAGAGCGGCAGCGTGACGCCCCTGGCCCGGACCCTCCTGAGCCACTGGCGCAGCGTCCGGGGATCGAAGCACAGGTTGCTCACCAGGTAGGTCGCATACCGCCGCTTATCCCACATGGCCTGGATAGTGACGTCGTCGCCGATGACCGGGTGGCTTTGCGGGTAGCCGGTGACGCCCACGTTCGCGAACGGGCGGCCTAGCTGATCGAGCTCCTCCAGCAGAGCTAGCGCGCTGCTGAACGGACCAGCCGGCGGGTCAGCGTCGCCGGCCGGGACGAAGATGTCGGTGATGCCGGCAGCCCGGAGCCGATCGACGATATCGATCAGGTGCGCCTTGTCCTTGACCAGCCGGGCTGACAGGTGCGGAACGGCACAGTACCCGTTCGCGGCAAGCCGGCCAGCCAGCTCAAGCGTAGGCTCAAGTCCCTTTACCGGCGAGGCGGTGACGGTGACGACCACGTCGCGCGGCACCCACTCAAGCACCGACTGCTCGGTGCTGGCAGTGGGCAGCACCTCGTAGCGCGGATGGGCGAGCAGCGATGCCGCCCTGCGCAGCGCCCCACGGCTGGAAAGACTCCGCGCGATCGTGCACCTCCCCTAGCGACCCTGCCCCACATCAAAGCACGGCAGGAGGGCACGAAGTTAGTCCTGGTTGGTGTTGTTCCAGCCGCAGGGAGAACCTTCATTCTTCGGGGAACGACGGAGCCCTGCTGAGCACAATCCCGAAGTACTCGCGATAGGCGGCGAGCAGAGCCGCGTCGTCGGGCAGCCGTTCCTCGCTGCGTGCGCCACCGCTTGTCTTGATCAGGGTCCGGCCGCTGATCGAGACGCGACCGTCATCGGTGAGCCGAGAGCAGATAGAGCTCTGGGTGAAGTGCGATGACGGCGAGGTCTGCTGGTACCAGCAGGTGGCCATGAAGTCGTCGAGCTGCCTGGAGCGCATCTCGATCCGATACTGCGGCTTGCCGTCTTTCAGCACATCGACATCGCCGTCTCCGGCGTCGGCGAGCCGGAACGTGCCAGCTGGATCAGCCTGGTCAGTCCGGTCGTCAAGCAGCAGCGGGTAAACGGTATGGCTGCCGAAACCGACGTCGGCGAGCCATGGGCCGCTTCCGTCGGCCGCGAGCACGATCAGGGCGAGATGGTCGAACGGCGGCCCGAGGTGGCCGTCCCCGTGGACGCGGGCGGCCACCCTCCTCACCTCAGCTCCGAGCGCTTCAAGCAGCAGCGCGAACAAGCCGTTGAGCTCATAACAAAAGCCGCCGCGGCCTCGCCGGATGATCTTGTCAACGAGATCCTCCTCGGCGAGCGAGATCGGCTCGCTTAGGTGGATGCTGAGGTTCTCGAAGGGGACTGCCATCTGATGGGCGCGGTGCAGACTGCGCAATCCGGCCGCGTCAGCTGCCGCCGACCCCGTGCTGGCCAACACAGCGGCGCCGATCCGCTGCAGATGAGCCTCGGCGATCTGGCGGTTCACCTATTGAGCTCCGAAACCCCGTCCGGCGGAGCCCGGTCCCATTCGGCCGGCCGCTGCCGGGTCAAGCCGCTGCGCGCGCATCGTGACGATCACGCGCTGCACGGCAAGGCTCACTGCCAGGTAAAGGATGACGGTCGCACCGCCGAGGTTGCCGATGTCCTTGTGCTGGCCTATCAGGTAGTCGTAGCCGAGGTGCGCGCCAACCGCAACCACCCAGAGCGCGGCCGTCAGCAGGTTTCCCTTCGACCAGGCCTGGCCGTCCTGGACCCAGATCCGCACCGTGACCGCTCGTGCCGCCCCGAACACCGCGGCCAGGATCAGGCTTCCGACGAGCGCTATCACCGCTGCCGATCCGGCGTGCAGCCCCTTCATGTACTGCACCGCCTCGACCAAGCCGATGATCACCAGGATCAGCACGAAGCGCTGATTGCCCCTGACGGGCCTGGCTACCAGCTGCCGGTAGACGAGCAAGCCGAGAACGGCAACGCCGATAACGAGGTAGGACAGCGTCTGGCTGGACATATATCCCCTGTCAGCTGCCCCCGCGGGAGCCCTGTGGCCCGGCGGTAACTGGCGGAGCAGCTCTGCGTTCAGGCTAGCGGCAAGGGCGCTACAGCGGCCCGTGCCCGGCGTCCGGACCTGACCGTGACAGATGTCATCCGTCGACATCAGCCCAGGCACATGGTGACCGTGACCTGATTGTTATTTTTGCCTTGGGGAAATCGAGGGCGAGATCGGAGGTGTTCGATGGGCCTGCCTGTGCGGCAACGCAGGGTGCTTGAGCACATCGAAAGTTCGTTGCAGGGGTCAGACCCAAAGCTCGCGGCTCTCTACGCCATATTCGCCCGGCTGAACCGGGACGAAGATATGCCCAGGGTCGAACAATTGCGGCATAGCGCGCTCATAGCCCTGATCCGGATCCGGCTCGTCCTGACCGCCCTGCGCTCTCGGCTCCGCATCCGGCTCATTCCTCGGCAGCCCGTCATCTTGTTCTTCCCGCTGGCGATCGCGCTCACGGTCGTGGCGATTGTGTTCGCGGCCCGCTCCAGCTCTGGCAACGCGTGCACGCCCGTGCGAACCATCGGAGCCGAGAAGGTCGCCAAGCCCAAGACATGCAAGACATACAGCATGAACCAGATGTACGTCGGCGGCCGCTAAGGTTCCCTGGCGCTGGAGCCTTCCGGGGTCAGACCCGGACTGCGGCAAGCTCGGGTCGCTGGCAGCTCGGCGCGGACTGCGGGGTAGCGGCGTTCCCCACCTGAGCGCAGGTCGCCAATAGCACCAGGTCACTAGCCTGGCTCGCACTGCCGCCCAGGCCAGACAGGTCAACGAAGAAGTGGGGCCAGGGCAGCGGCCCGGATGACCAGACAATCTGCCGTGTTCTGAGGTTGTAGCCCCAAGCTTCGCCCAGGCTGTTCTGGTCCAGACCCAGTGCGATGCCGCCCGTTACCCAGTACAGGCTCGCTGTCACTGAGATGGCCGCCGAGCTGACTACATGGCCGTCCGAAATCTTCACCCCGAGCAGCTGGTTACCTTGGGTGAGGTAGACAGTCGATTGCCCGTTACTGGCCAGCTCAAGGTCAGTGGCGGGCAGATGCCAGAGCGATTTGCCGCTCTCTCCGCTGTAAGCGCGCACCCCGTTGGAGCCCGAGAACAGCACGATCCCATCGACTGCGTCGCTCAAGGTGCCCGCAACGGGGCCGTCCTCCGGCCGGACGATCCGCTCTGCCCCGGTCCGCAGGTCGATTCGCCGCCAGGCAGGCACCGTGCTTCCGAGAGAGTCAGGACTGTCGGTCATGTACAGCGTCTGGCCGCTCACTCGCCAGGTCTGGCTGGCCGGCCCGGTGTCACGACGCCAGAACGCCCGGCCGGTGGTGTTGGCATAAGCGGTGACGGCCTGCGCGCCGACGATAACGGTGGTAACGGCATTCGCCCACACCGCTCCCCCGTACGAGGCCGCTGGATAGCTACGGATCTCGGCACCGGTGGCCGCGGACAGAATGACCTCGTTACGCGTACCTGGCTGACCCGCGGGAGGCGCCACGCCGACGGCGACCACGCCTCGGAAGGCACGTACACCCACGATGGCCGACCCGGCCGGAACCCCAGTCAGCACGACGCTCCACAGACGCTTACCCGTGCTTGCTGAGAAGGCGGTCACCGTCGCCCCGGTCCCGACCACGGCAAGGCCGCCTCCGACCCCGGCATATGCACCATTCTGGCTGGTCACCGTGCCCGACACGCCAGGTTCGGCGAGCCAGGAACCGGGTAGCGCGGTCGTCCACAGGACCGATCCTGCGGCCGTGCAGCGCGGGCCCACGCAGTGCTGGGCGACGTGGCTGCTAGCGCGACCGGGAATGACCGCCGCACCCACCAGCACGATGGCGAGCAGCGCCCGCCTCGCCCAGACGATCGGCCCGCGCGCGAGCTTCACGACCCTCTCCGGTCCTTCCTGCGCGAGCTCATCCCCGCGCTGCCCGGATCCGCATTCGGCCACCCCCGCCCGGGTGGCCAGGCTCAGTGTTATGTACCCGAGCCCGGGACTCCGTTATGCCGTCAAACTGATCAAGTGTGAGACCACGTTAACCGCAGTTTGCCCTCGATCGGACGATGCTTTGCCCCCACCGGAGCCTGGCATCCCCCGATCGGCGGGATGCGGACGCGGAGCCTGCGGCAGGTTCAGTAGCGTGGACCTCGCTACCCCGGCCCGCCGAACTGGAGGAATCAATGGCTGATCGCGCTCCTCTTCCGCATGACGTCCTGCCACAAGTCCCGTACTTCACGGTCGAGAGTGATGACGTCGCGGACGGCCAGCAGATGACGGATGCTCAGGTGTACAACAGCTTCGGCATGAGCGGCCAGAACATCTCGCCGTCCCTGCGCTGGCACGGCTTTCCCGCTGAGGCCAAGGGGTTCGCCGTCACGTGCTATGACCCGGACGCCCCGACCGGGTCGGGCTTCTGGCACTGGCTCGTGCTCGACATTCCGGCGTCGGTGACCGAGCTGCCCACCGGGGCCGGGAGCAGTACCGGGGCCGGGCTGCCAGCAGGGGCTTTCTCGGTCCGCAACGACTATGGCACCAAGGACTTCGGCGGTGCTGCCCCGCCGCCTGGCGAGCCGCACCGGTATGTCTTCACGGTGTACGCGCTCAGCACCGACCACCTGGGCGTCGACTCGGACGTCTCGCCTGCAGTCGCGAGCTTCAACCTGACGTTCGCCACGATCGCCAAGGCAGTCATCGTCCCGGTTTACGGCCACAACGGCTAGGGATCCTTCCGCGGCGGCCGCCCTCGCCGGGGTGCCGCCCTCGCCGGGGTGCCGCGCCCTCGGTCCGCCTCGCCACGCCCGCCCGGTCGGCTGGCCCGGTGCAGGCGGGGCCGGGCAAGATATTGGGCATGCCCCCCAGCGATGCGATTACCCGGTCGGTCTTCGACCTGGCCGCCAGTGAGTACGACGCCGCCCGCCCGTCCTATCCGGCGGCACTGTATGACGAGGTGGAGCATCAGACCGGGCGGCTGGCCGGGAAGATCGCACTCGACTGGGGCGCCGGCACCGGCATAGCCAGCCGCCAGCTGGCTGAGCGCGGGGCCAGGGTTATCTCGCTCGACATCGGTGAGCAGATGCTGCGGATGGCGAAGGCGCGCAGCCCCCTGACGCGCTGTGTGCTCGCCGACGGAAACCGGATGCCCGCCCGTCCGGAGTCGGCGGACCTAGTGGCGTTCGCGCAGTCCTGGCACTGGTTCGACCAGCGGACGGCTGCCGCCGAGGCGGCCAGGGTCCTTAAGCCGGGCGGGCACTGGGCCGCGTGGTGGAACAGGGCCAAGGCTGAGGGCGAACCCTGGTACGACGAGTATGAACAGCTAGTGCTGGAGTCGTGCCCCGGCTATCAGGCGATGCACGCTGGCGGCGACCTGATGATCCCTGACTGGGCCGACCCGGCAGTGGCAGCTGAGGCCCCGATGGAGCCGACCGGAACTTTCATCGTGCCCTGGACCAGGCAGGTTTCCGCGGCCGACTGGATAACCGACAACCGGAGCAAGTCCTACTTCATCGAACTAGAGCCCACCTTCCGGGAATCGGTCCTTGACCGCGTAGCTGCCATCATCGCCGCGCGGTTTCCAGACGGCCAGCTGACAGTTCGGTACGTGACCGCCCTCATGCTGGCTCGTAAGGCTGGCTAGGCGAGAAAGTTCTCGCGCAGGAACTCGCGCAAAGCGGTGTGTGCCGCCAGCAAGCGGTCCCGGTCCGATGCACCGATCTCCGGCAGTTCTGTTATGTCGGCCCCAATGTCGCCTAGTACCTCATCCATGGCAGCAAGCAGCCGCTCAGGCCCCTTGATGGTCATCAGGTTCCGGTCCTGCCGCACCACGACCTGTTCGCGAAGCAGCACGTCCGCTATCTCCTCCGAGCAGCCAAGGCCAGCCTGAAGCAGGTCGCTCCAGCGGCGCGCGATTGACCTGATCCCCGTCATCGACCGGTAGCCGACGAAGATCGCCTCCCAGGCTCCGCAGATGAACCGGTCCCAGCCGATCTCCTCGATGTCCTCGAGGTCGCTGAAGTACACCGCCGCAGCTTACGGCGGTCGGCATTCCTGCGGAAGTCTCCGGGCCAGGCCCCGATCGAGTACACGGCGCGCCTCGGCGCCGCGCTTCGCGCCGGAAAGCCGCGCACTAATCCGGCCCGGCCAGCGGGGCCGTCCGGAAGGCTCACCCCCCGGACGGCCCCGCCCGCGGCCGCTGCCGGGCTAGCTGCCCAGCTCACTCTTGATCGCGGCCGGGAACCCGGTGCAGTATCCCGTTGGCGCCAGTAGCGCGCCTAACAGAGGTCGCGCCGACTGTTTAGCTCGCCATCCCGCAGACGATAACCACCATAGGTTGCGCACCGCAAGAACCGTGGACTTATCTCACTAACACGCCGTCTCCGCGCCGCTCAACTCGGGCAGAGCAAGCCTTCAGCTAACCTTCAGCAGCTTCCGCTTCAATAACAGTTGCAGCCACACCGGACCGGGCGCAATAGCATTGACTGCGGCTATTGATCGTGGTCGGCCACACGCCGCCCGGTGGCAGATCCCAGCCGGACGGGGCCCCGGCTAGCTGTCCAGGACAGATAACCCCCACAAGCAAGGCGAGGAAGCATGGGCAAGGCTGAGCGGATCCGGCAGGCGAGCGCTCGGGAGAGGATCGCTGCGCAGCAGGCTGCCGCGCGGCGTGCCGAGTCTCGTCGGCGCATGCTCATCGCCGGCGGCAGCGTTTTCGGTGTGCTCGTCATCGTCATTGTCTTGATCGTCGTTAAGGCATTCACCAACACGCCCGCCGCCGCGTCCGGCCCGGGGTCGGCGTCGGGCAGCACCGCGGCGTCGGTCGCCGCGAAACTCTCGACCGTCCCGGCCGCCACCCTCAACGCCGTCGGCAAGGGCAGCGCTACCCCGCTGATCGCGACCAAGGGCCAGCCCGCACTGACCGCGGGCGGCAAGCCCCGGATCGTCTACATAGGAGCCGAGTACTGCCCCTATTGCGCTGCCGAGCGCTGGGCCATGGTGGTGGCGCTGAGCCGCTTCGGCTCATTCTCCGGCCTGCAGCTGATCCACTCGTCCAGCTCGGACGTCTACCCCGACACGCCGACCCTGACCTTCGCCCACGCGAAGTACACGAGCCAGTACGTGGACTTCTCGCCAGTCGAGATGTATGGCCCCAAGAACAACGGCGTCATCTTCCAGAAGCCGACATCCGCCGAGTCCGCGCTGATGGCCAAGTACGATGCCGCCCCTTACGTTCCCAGCGCAGACGCGAATAGTTTCCCGTTTGTGGACATCGGTAACCAGTACCTGGTGATCGGAGCTCAGTACCTGCCGAGCAACCTGGCCGGCCTGACCTGGTCCAAGGTGGCGTCCGACGTTCAGAACCCCGCCAGCACAGTGGCCAAGGGAATCGACGGCACCGCCAACTCAATCACGGCGGCGATCTGCAAGATCGATAAGAACGCGCCGGCGTCGGTCTGCAACTCGGCCGCCGCCAAGGCCGGGGCAGGATCCCTCTGATGGCCGGCCAGAAGCCCGCAGGGCGCCGTTCCGGAGGGACTCAGCAGGGCCCGGTCCGGCCAGGCTCGCCGACCGCCCGCCCAGCGAGCGCAAGCACCAGGCAGGGCTCGGGTAAGCCGAAGGGCCAGGCGGGCGGGCGCACTAGTAGCGCCGGCAATACGTCAAACAAGACCGGGAACGGGGTGGCCGGCGCCCGGTCACGCCCGTCCGGCAACGGTGCTTCACCGGCGACTGCGGTACGCCGGCCCGCGGCCCGCCCCAGCTCGGCCGTCAAGCCCAGGCCGGCTGGCTCGACGCCGGCCGACCAGATGGCCGGCCGGCTGCTGCATGCCATGGGGACACCGTTCCGCCCGATCGGAAGGTCGCGGCTGGTCCGACGGATCCTGTCGCCCTTTGGGTCGATGGGAGCGCTGCCGCTCGCCACGTTCATCCTGGCCCTCTACGGCCTGGGTGCTTCGATTTACCTCACGATCGCGCATTACGACACGAGCGTCAGGCTCGCTTGCGCCGACAAGGGCATCATCAACTGCGAGCTGGTAACGACCAGCCCGCAGTCAATTCTGTTCGGGATCTTCCCGGTCGCTGTCCTTGGCCTGGCCTTCTACGTCTTCATGGTGGCGATCAACTCGCCGTGGGGCTGGCGGCTGGATCAGCCCCTGGTTCGCTGGGTGCGGTTTGGCTCGGTGATCGTTGGCATGTGCTTCGTTCTCTACCTGATCTACGCCGAGATCGACGTCATTCACGCGATCTGCCTGTGGTGCACCAGCGTCCACGTAGCCACGTTCCTGATCTTCGCCCTGCTTGTCTTCCACACCACGTTCAGCTGGGGCAAGTCACCAGAGCAAACAGGGGCTAATCGGTAAGAGCTCCCCACCATCGGTCCGGTGATGGTGGCGTGTCATGATGCTGTGACGGAGCGTTGCGCGCACACGTGCCGAGGCTGGCCGCAACTCCGGTAATGCAGCCCCAGGACCTGACCGGGGACTTCGCAGCGATCTAGGGGTCGATGCTGAGCATGGGTAAGGGCGACAGAAACAAGTCCCAGTCCGCACGGGCGCGGATCGCGGCGCAGCAGGCGGCGCAGCGCCGAACCGAGAGGCGCCGCCAGATGCTCGCCATCGGCGCGGTCGGCGTGGTTGTCCTCGTGGTCATTGGAATCATCATCGGCCTTGAGGTGAGCAAGAGCACGCCCAAGCAAGCGACCTCGGGGCCGCTGCCGGCCAGCGTCCAGGCGAAGCTGACAGTACCCGCTAACGTCCTGGCGACGGTCGGTACCGGCAGCACGACTCCCGCAGTGCTCAAAACGGTCAGCGGGCCGCCGCTAACAGCGAACGGCAAGCCGGAAATGCTGTACATCGGTGCGGAGTGGTGCCCGTACTGCGCTGCCGAGCGGTGGGCGATGGCTGTTGCGCTCAGCCGATTCGGCACGTTCAGCCCGCTCAAGGGCATCCACTCGTCGTCGACCGACGTGTACCCGAACACCGCGACACTGGATTTCTACCGGGTCACGTACACGAGCAGGTACCTGGTTTTCACTCCGGTGGAGAGCCAGGACATCAATCACAACCCGCTGCAGAAGCCGACCGCGGCACAGCAGGCGCTGTGGACGAAGTACGACCCGCCCGGCGACAGCTTCCCGTTTATCAACATCGGCAACCGGTACATAGCGGCGACAACGTATGACCCGCAGGTCCTGCAGGGCCTCAGCTGGAGCCAGATCGCCGCGGACTTGCACAATCCTTCGACAGCGGTCGCAAAGGGCGCCGTCGGCTCGGCCAACCTGTTCACTGCGGCCATTTGCAAGATCACCGGAAACGCCCCGGCCAATGTGTGCACAACTGCGCCGGTAACCGCCCTGGAAAGCAAGATCTAGCTCGACCCCCGGACGGGCTGGCCGTGGGCTGAACCTCCCCAAAGGGGGGGCATAGCGAGTTTTCGCGCAGCTTGGCGCGGGTATCCCCGAGCGGGAGGCTACCGTGACTACTCCTGCCATCCTGCGTGGAGTCTCCGATTTAAGGGAGTTCTTCCGCACCAACCAGCGACCCATCTACTTTGTCTCGCCGACCGCGTTCAACCTGCTCGGCATCGACCGGTGGGTGCGCCAGTTCCGCTATGTGTGTCACTACGACTCCTTCGATGGCGGCCACCCGAGCGTCTTCGTCCCGAAGGACCGGCGAGCGCCAGAGTTCGAGTCGATCGAGGACATCTGCAACTACCTGCTCAGCCACCCCGAGGTGTGCAGCCTCGTCCGCGGGAACGGGCAAGGGGGCCTAGTCACGTTCGTGATGTTCGACGAGCAGACCGAGGCGCTGGCCGCTGGGCTGGGTCTGCGGGTCGCTCATCCCCCGGCGGCGCTGCGACACCGGCTGGATTCCAAGATCGTAACGACGCAACTCGGCAACGACGCAGGCGTGCCTAGCGTGCCGAACGTGCTCGGCCGGGCAAGCAGCTACCAGGAGCTGCTCGCGCTCGCGGCGACTGCCGGGCTCGGCACGGACCTAGTTGTGCAAATGCCTTATGGGGACTCAGGCAAGACCACCTTCTTCATTGCGAGCGAGGATACCTGGTCAGCGGCCGCGGCGAAGGAGCCCCTGGCCACCGCCGAGCTCAAGGTGATGCGCCGGATTGAGCACCGGGCGATCGCGGTAGAAGCTGTCCTGACCAGGCACGGCACCCTAGTCGGGCCGCTGATGAACGACATCACCGGTCATCAGGAGCTGACCCCGTACCGCGGCGGCTGGGCCGGCAACGACTACCCGGCGACGCTGACCTCTGAGCAAAAGCAGCGCGCGCGCCAGCTAACCCGCAGGCTCGGCGACCGGCTGGCCGACGAGGGCTATCTCGGCTTCTTTGAGGTCGACTACCTGGTGGACACCACTTCAGGCGAGCTGTACCTGGGCGAGCTGAATCCGCGGATCAGCGGCATCAGCCCGATGACCAACGTGACCGCCGGTGCGTACGCCGACATGCCGCTGTTCCTGTTCCACCTGCTTGAGTACCTCGACCTGGACTATGAGGTCGACATTGATGAGATCAACGCCCGCTGGTCACGCGAATCGGCTGTCGACGTGTGGAGCCAGCTGATCCTGAAGGAGACGGCGGCCGGGGTGGACCTGCTGACGCGCACGCCGCGCAGCGGGGTGTACACGCTCGCGCCGGACGGGACGGCTGACTTCCGGCGCCCGGCCACAGATTGGCACGGGATCAGCGACGAGCGGGAGGCCTTCTTCCTGCGCATTCTCGCGCCCGGCGACTTCCGCTACAAAGGCGCCGATCTCGGCGCGCTGGTCACCAGGGGACGGCTCCAGGCCGACGACAACACGCTGGAGCGCCGCTGCATCCAGTGGATCAGCGGCATCCGCGGCCACTTCGCCGGCTCGCCCGTTGTTCCGCTGCAGCCGCAGCCAGCGGTGCGCGAGTCCTTCAAAATGGCCTAAGGACGAGTCGGGCTGACCACGGCCCAGGAGGCGCCGCAGCCGCTTTGGCCGACCGCCATAGGGCGTGAGTTAGCCACTCAGGCCCCTAGTGGGGCGTCAGTTGACAACTCACGCCCTATGCGCGGAGCTCATTCGGGGCCGTGGCTCACCGCTTCGACGTTGTTTCCATCCGGATCCCGGACAAAAGCGCCGAAATAGTTCTCGTGATACTCGGGCCAGACGCGGGGCTCGTGCAGGACTTCAGCGCCAGTGCCTACCGCCGCGTCGAAGAAGGCCCGGACAGTTGCCCGGTTGGCCGCGGTAAAGGCGATGTGCGACTCTCGGAAGCCGTCGCCGGTCTGCTGCTGGCCAATGAAGAACTCGGGGCTCGGTGTCAGGCCGTAGCCGATACCGGTGCCGACGTCCATGACGCGACCGCCGCCAAGCGGCGCCAGCACCGCGTCATAGAAGGCGGCGCTCGCAGCGAGGTCAGCGCACTGAATGGACAGGTGATCGAGCATTGCCGGACTCCTTGCTCAGGCGGCCGGGATCAGAACGCCCGGAATCAGATCTCGCGGCCGGTCAGGAAAGAGACGATAGCGCTCGTGAACGCATCGGCTATCTCCCGCTGGAACGACCGGCTGGCAAGTAGCGCCGCGTCCGCCGGGTTCGGCATGTTCCCGCACTCGACAAGCACCTTGGGCACAGTGGTCAGGTTGAGCCCGGCCAGATCGTTGCGGAACACCACTCCGTGCTGCCCGTAGTAATCGCTGAGCGGCATCCGGGTGGATGCAAGCAGAGCGGACCGGACTGTGGCGCCAAACCGGATCGAGTCCCTGATCACCTTGTCGTTCGGGCCGTCAGCCACCGGTTCCAGCACGCTAAAACCGCGACCCCACGATGGGCCGCCGTCAGCATGAATGTCGATCGCCACATCGGCGTGCGCAGCGTTGATGATCTGAGCCCGGTGGTTCACGCATGGTCCGACACCGTCATTCGTCTTCCTGGTCATGACGACGGTCGCACCGGCAGCGACCAGGCTATCCCGCAGGTGGCTAGCGACGTGGAAGTTGAATAGGGCCTCGGTGTAGCCGCTGGCGGTCTCTGTGCCGGCAGTATCGCAGGTTTCCTGTTCCCGCCCGTTCCAGATCAACTGGTTGATGTAACCGGGATCGGTGAAGTTGCCGCCATTGTGGCCCGGGTCGATACCAACCACCTTGCCGGCCAGCGGCAGGCCAGCCGGGCTAGGGCTGGTGGACGAAGTGATCGACGGGCTAGCTGCTTCGCTGCTCGGCGCTGCGCTGCCTGACGCAGGGGCCTTGGCACTGCCGACGGCCGCAGCTGGCCCGAACTTCTGCGCAGCGGCGCACCCCGCACACGGCAGCGCCGCCAACGCCAGCGTGATCGCCGCCTCGCGCCGACTTAGCCGCATTGTCCGACAGTAGCTTGCGGATGCGGGAGCCGGTGCCCGAACCTCAGGACTTAACCCAGGCCTCGCTGTGCTGCCACAGCTGCTCGGCAAGATCCGCGGTGGCGACTGGGCTCGGCTGGCGCTCGGCGCAGTTGTCATAGTACCGGCCGCTGACGTCGGCCACCTGGGGTGAGGTGGCGCAGTACAGCGACGTCTGAGCACCCTGCTCCACGGTCAGCATGCGGCGGGTGATCAGCGGGCGGATCGGCCACGGGACCCGGCGCCAGATGTCTGAGGCTACGACGCCGGGATGCAGCGCATAGCTGGTCACGCCGGTACCCGCGAGCCGGCGGGCTAGTTCCTGGCTGAACAGCACATTGCAGAGCTTGGAAACCGAGTACCCGGCCATGCCGGTAATTCCGCGTGCCGGGCGCCGCAGCTGATCGAAGTCGATGCCCTTAGCCGCATAATGTGCGTCGCTCGCGACATTGACAATCCTGGCTTGGCTGCTCTTAAGGAGGTCGAGCAGCGCGAGCGTGAACGCGAAGTGGCCAAGGTGGTTGACGCCGAACATGACCTCGAAGCCGTCCTTGGTCAGCCCGCGCTGGCCGCCGACGCCAGCGTTGTTGACCAGCACATGCAACGGCTCGCCGAGGGCGAGGAACTCCTGTGCGCCGGCCCGGACTGAGGCGAGGTCCGCGAGGTCGAGCTTGAGGAAGCCGACATGCTCTGGACCGGCGGCAGCCGCTATCGCCGCCTGCGCAGCCCGGCCCTTCTGCTCGGAACGGCAGGCGATGTGCACGCGCCCGCCCCGGACCGCGAGCGCAGTCGCGGTGGCCAGGCCGATGCCGGTGTTGGCACCGGTGACCAGGAACGTCTGTCCGTCCAGGTCGCCCATCTCAGTCCTCACCTTGCTGGCTGACGACCTGGTGACGGCCGCGAACGACAGCGTGCCGCAGTCGGCGTCGGTTCGCAACGTGCCCGGGCTACCAGCGCAGGGACCCCCAGGTTCTGGTGCGCTGCCAGAACTTGGTCAGCTGTGAGCCGCAGCCGCCACCGCTCAGGACCTGGAGGTAGCCGACGATCCTGGTGATGTAGCCACCGGATCCCTTGGCGTGCTGGTAGCGCTGAGCGCCGCCGCGAATCGTGTACTTGCCGTGCACAGTCTCGGTGAACCTGCATGTTGACGGATCCGGGACCGATACCGACGTGCGCTTGGGATTGGGATAGGTCACCAGGCGCACCGCGCCGCGCGGGAAGACTAGCCGCGTCACGCTGTGTTTCGGCGTAGCGACCGTAACTCGTGCGTGACCGTTTGCGGCGAGTACACCCGTCGCCTGCACCTGCTGGCCGCTGCCGTCAGCCTGGTGGCCGATAAGAATGAATTGCTCCTGGCCACTGCTTGCGGCGGTTCCGGCCAGAGCAGGTCCTGCTGCGAGCACCGGCAGCGCGAGAAGGGGAACGAGCAGGACAACGCCCGCCAGTTTAGCGACGGCCGCGGCCATCGGCCTGGCCGGCGGTGTCGGTCGGAAAGCCGTTCGCATCAGTTCTCCCTGCTTTGCTCGATGTCATAGGAGCCGGTATCCGGCGGTCACGAGAGCCGCCCCGGCCACTGCCAGCAGGGCCAGGCCGTCGAGTACGCGCCACCTGAGGGAGCGCAGCAGTAGCGAGAATGGGTCATCTTGCGCTCGGGCACTGTCACGCAGCACCGCGAAGGCGCGACCGCTCGCGTGCGCCGCGCCGATCAGCGCCGCGACCCAGACCGCGGCAGGCAGGCCGCCGACGGTAGCGGCAAGAACCACCAGCATGCCGAAGCTCGCGTACGGGTTCCTGGTCAGCAATCCAGGCCCGAGTATCGCGCCCCAGACCACGACCCGGCGGCCTCCCCTCCCCCCGAGTAGCAAGTCCTGCGGTACCTGCCAGCGGCGGCCCGGCGCGGCTGGCCGCGCCATCCCGCTCGCTTCGATCACCCCATAGCCGCAGCCGTAGATAGCGGCGGTCACAATCGCGGCCGAGGCGATTGGCAGCGCGCCGAGCGCCAGGCCGAGCAGCGCCCAGACGGCCGCGGCCGGCACCGCGTAGGACACCAGCACGGAGCAGGCTCTGACGGGCCTCCCGACCGGGAGGAATGCAGCCAGTGAGGCCGCCGAATTGGCACCTCAAGGCGAGTAAGCCTTCCCGTATCCGTTCCCAGCCGCGAGCACCACTGCCATCCCGGCAAGCACGCCGACGTTGCCGGAAGCCAGCCAGCTGGCAGCCATGCCGCCGGCGATCGCAGTCACCCCGAGCACCGCGCGAACGCCGGGCCGGTCGGCCGACCACTCCCCCAGTTCCGCAGTGAGCCCTGGCTGCCCCGTCATCCTTGGCTGCCCGTCATCCCTGGCTGCACAGCCTGATCACCTGCTCGGGACCGAAGGCGACCCGGTCGCCGGAAGCCCGGCTAGCTGGATCCGGTGCTGCTCGGCCCGCACGTCGGCGACGGTCTGGCAGTTGCAGCACACGCAGTCGCTCAGGCACGTGCACCAGCCCTTGCAGCCAGACTTTCCGATGCAGTCGTAGCAGACCCGGTAGCCGTAGCCCTTACCCGCGCCCATGCACGCGATCCAGGTGCCCTGTGGCCACTCGCAGCGATAGCCCTGAGCGTTGAAACAGTCGCCGGAGAACGAGCCCTTGCACAATTCGTGACCGTGCGGACAGCCGACGTCGGGGCAGCCCGAGCACCTGCGGGTCGGTCCGCACCGGCAGTCCGCAGCCTGCGCCGGGCGCTCGCCGACCGCGAGCGCAGCGATGCCGGCACTGCCGCCCAGCAGGACGTTGCGCAGCGCATTCCGCCTGCTCACGCGGCGGGCTGTCCGTTCAGCTAGCGATTCGATGCGAGCGTCGAACCGCTCACTTGCCTGCTTCCAGCTCATAGCGCGGCCTCGCTCTCCCTGACAATCGTGGCTGCATGTGCCCGGACATCGGTGAGCTTGCTGGTGACGCCGACCGCTCGGACCATGCCGTTGCCGTCGATGGCAACGAGCAGTGGCGTACCCGTGACGTGGTACGCACTTACTTCCCCAGCGGCCAGCGGACGGCCGATCTCCAGGCTTGTCGCCTGGAACACCGGGGAGATGCCGAGATAGCCAGGCGGATCGGAGATGAGCAGCAGGACCCGTACCCCGCTGAGCTCGCTCGCCGCCTCCAGCTCGCTCAGATTCGCGACAAGCTGCTCACAGGACGGGCACGTTGGGTCGACGAAAGCGAGCAGCGCTGGCTGCCCGTTCCCCGGCGTGAAGTGTCCGGGGGCGCCAGCAGCGACCCCGGCGTACCGGACCGGCGCTGCCTTGGTGCCGACGGTTGGCCCCGGCGACTGGGGCCCGGCTGCGGTGCTCAGCAGGCGGCCGAGCTGCCGGTACAGGACCAGCAGCAAAGTTCCGAGCCCAAGCAGCAGCGCCCACTGGGCAATCTCGAGGTAGAGCGGTATTCGAATCACGCGACCATCCCGGAAGTTGTCGTCTTGGCGAGCACTTTCGCTGCGGTTGCCGCTCCTGCGGCGAGCAGCCCCGCCGCCGCCAGAAGGAGCACACGCATGCCCGCGCCGAGTCCCAGCTGCGGAGCCGGATGGACGCGCTGACACGCCAACGCGGCTGCGGCGACGATGACCAGGGCTTGCAGCAGCGTGCGCACGCTGAACCCGCGGCGGCTCAGCGCGCCGAAGCAGTGACATGGCCGGCCGCGGTGCTTCACGTAGCCGATCCCAGCTACCGCCCCAAGGCCGCAGCCAAGCACCAGCACGGCCGGGTTCATCCAGCCCGCCGCCGGCCAGCACAGGCTGAGACCGCCGGCGATCAACTCGACGGCGGCAATGGTGATGGCCGCGGCAGGCAGTGCCACCGGCAGCCGGGCCACGGCGCGGCCGGGAACGAACAACCTGATCGCGGCCGCGAATCCGGCGATGTCGGCGAGCTTGGCCCCACCGGACGCCAGCAGAAGCACTGCGAGCGCAGCCTTCGCGGCTAGGACTAGAACGGTCACCGTTGTGCCGCCGCAACTGGCAGGCCAGCTAGCTGGCGGAGCTTGGCCACCTGCCAGGCGTAGTTGACCAGACTCGAGGCGCGGACCCGGCCAGCCAAGTCAACGAAGATCAGGAACGGTCCGACCCGGACGTTGTAGCCCGCGTACAGGGCGCGCGAGCCGACCAGCACGGTAACAGCGCTCAGGCCGAGCTCAGCCAGCACCGTCTCAGCCATTGGGCTCGGCTGCCTGAGCAGCAGCACGATCTCCAGGTCGGCGTCGTCCGCGACCAGCTGGCGCAGGCCTTCCGCCACAGACGGGAAGGACTTCAGCGAATGATCAGCGAATATCACTAGCTGAAGCGGCAGCGCCGGTGGCGACGTGTGCACGTCCCCGGTCGAATCCGCGAGCGACCACGACGGCGCACGCGCCCCGGTCGCCAGCCCGTCGCGCTCGATCGCGGCGCCGCCGGACAGCCTGACCTGAGCGACACCAAGGAACGCGAGCACAGCTGCCGCGCACAGCACCGCACCAAGTGTCGTTAACCCGATGGCCCAGATCATTGCGACCACGCCAACTGCCGAGCACCGCCCCTGCTCACTACCCGAATGAACCATCGCGAACCGGGGCGGGTCAAGCACTGACACCGCGGTACTGAATATCAGTCGTGAGCACGTTGCGATGAAAGCGCCCGCGCCTGCAGCCTCGGGTGATCAGCAGACGCGGGCGCGCTCCGAGGTGGCCTGGGCTGCTCGCAGGCCTCGACTCACCTCTACCGCCGGATGACAGCCAGAAGACTCTCAGTTTGAGTCAGCCTGGCCGAGGCATCTCAGCCGGGAGGGACGACGATCCCGTACTCGTGAATCTTCCGGTAAATCGTGGCCCTGGACATGCCGAGTGACTCGGCAGCCTTCACCTTGTTGCCGTCGAAATCGAGCAGGCTATGCACGATCGCATCGCGCTCCATGGACTCGAGCGGACTCAGCAGGCGACGGCTGACGGTGCGGCATTCCGGCGGCAGATCCTTGGGCTTGATCACGCCGGTCCGGCGGAGCTGAACGACCCGGCGCAGTACCTGCCACAGCTGGTCGGTGTTTCCTGGCCAGCTGTACCGCAGCAGTAGCTGCATCGCCTCGGTCGAGCAGACCAGCCTGCCCGGCGGGTTGAGCCGGTTGAGCAGGAACGGCACCAGCTCGTGCAGATCCTCGATGTGATGTCGCAGTGGCGGCAGCTCCACTGTGCACGGGAAGTACCGCAGCAGCCTGGCGAGGTCCTCGCCGGGTTTCTGCTGCCCGAGCGTCACCGCCACCCACAATGAGTGGTGCCTGCCTGCTGCGACTGTGAGGATGATCGGGCGCCGGTCCGGACGGCGGCTTGACCCGGTCTGCGACTGACGCCGGTTTGGTCGTGCTGTCCGGCGCTTGCAGGAGAAGATCAGCGGGTGCCGTTCCGGTCTGTGGCCTGACCCGTGCTGCGACTGGCCGGAGTGTCCTGAGCGCCGATCTGTCGGCCATCGACCCGGACCGGCGCTTGCTGTCACCGGACCAGCGGGCGTGTCCCGATAGGGGCCTTCGCGACAGGCACCTTCACAGTCTTGACCGTCCCGCCGGGCCGGTGCCGGCCATCCGAACCCGAGCCGATCAGGAGTCCGAATGCCCGTGACCAGCATGACGCAATCTGCTTGCCCTGCCCAGCACGCTCTAGGCCAGGAGGTGGTCCTGGGAGTCGATACGCACCGTGACATTCACGTGGCTGCGGTGGTCACCCTCGTCGGAGGGTTAGCAGACACCGGTTCGTTCCCCGCCACAGCTGCCGGATACCGGCAGATGGTCACCTGGGCGCGCAGCATCGGCGTGGTGGAGCGCGCCGGAGTGGAGTGCACCGGGTCTTACGGCGCAGCGCTGTCGCGGTACTTGCAGGCTGAGGGCATCTGCGTGATCGATGTCAATCAGCCCGACAGGGCCACTCGCCGCAAGCGCGGCAAGACCGACACAGTCGATGCCGAATCCGCCGCTCGCGGAGTCATCTCCGGTCGTTCGGACAGCATCGCCAAGACCGGAGATGGCCTGGTCGAGGCGATGCGAGTGCTCAAGCTCGCCCGCGACTCAGCGGTCAACGCCCGGACCAAGGCGATCAACCAGCTGCGGGCCATCCTTGTCGGCGCCGATCCGCAGCTGCGGGAGTCACTGGCGGGCCTGGGCCCTGGGACGCTGGTCCGGGCCTGCGCTCACCTGGATGACTCAGGCCAGGACGCCAGCGAGGTCCAGCGGACCGTGATCTACACGCTGCGGCTGCTGGCCAACCGGATCCTGGAGCTGAAAGCCGAGTCTTACGAGCTGCACAAGCGGATCGGCGACCTGGTCGCTCGCCATGCGCCGCAACTGCTGGAACGACCAGGAGTGGGACCCGACAGCGCAGCGGCGCTGCTCATCGCTGCCGGCGACAACCCGCAACGCCTCCGGCGCGAGAGTTCCTACGCGGCCCTGTGCGGCGTCAGCCCGGTCGAAGCATCATCAGGCAACACCCAGCGGCGGCGACTGAACCGCGGCGGGGACCGGCAAGCCAACGCCGCGCTCTACCGGATCACCATGTCCAGGCTCCGCTGGGACGAACGGACACGGCGCTACCTCGCCAAGCGAATGGCCGAAGGCAAGACTCGCCGCGAGGCGATCCGCTGTCTCAAGCGCTACATCGCACGCGAGATCTTCCGCCTGCTACCACCCGCTGCCCCACCGCCGGCCACTTGACATCCATAGGGGCATCGGGCTGACCGGCCTGCCGGATGCGATCAGCGTCGTCTGGCCGCAGGCGATCGTCCAGCTGTGCGTGGTG
>Ga0335073_10001930_pt1 | contig 28195 bp, 32 predicted proteins | sample Lox_Sample_22_FD_207093 | JGI IMG/M metagenome (GOLD analysis project Ga0335073, IMG submission 207093) | Soil microbial communities from Loxahatchee National Wildlife Refuge, Florida, United States - Lox_Sample_2.2 | ecosystem: Environmental > Terrestrial > Soil > Wetlands | place: USA...
TCCTTGATTGTTCTACCTGGTGACGGGAGGACGCCTCCTATATACGCGTTTCCAATCCCTGTCACGTGCTTCAACCATCGTGATACTCAACAACTTCAACCATCGTGATGCTCAACACTTCTTAAGCACATTTGCCAGCCCACACGGTAAGAACCACACGAGCCGATCCTGCAGCTGAGTTTCCAGACCACGCGAGAATTCCCACAGGGGAAGGAACTTTACCTGTATTTCCTTGGGAGGAATCTACAATGTTTGCATTTAAATTCACGGGTGATTCCGAGGAGCATTGCAAGAGAGGAATGGAGCTTTAATCGTGCCAGAATCTGTTTACAGTCTTCGGAAACGAGATGGAAAGGACAAATATAGAGAATGATTGCTCGATTCGCCACCGAATTCACTAATTACTTAAGCCCCTCCTTGCCACCATTCCCAATCGCTCCACCACTGATTCCAGAAACTGCCCTGTACCCCAACGCAACACATTATCCACCGCAACAATAAAGTCCACCACGCTCTTCAGTAGCATTCCATGGCAAATCTCCAAAAGCGTCTGGTTGAACTTGCACACACCATCTTCAATGTGGGTGTAGTGGGCGTAGAGTTCGTGGTAAGGGCCTTCGGTGCAGATGGAAAAGAAGAGGGGCGTTGCGGTGTTTGAGAGTGTGAGCGGAACATCGGAACCTGTGGTTGTTGTTGTTGTTGTTGTTGCGCGCTTGACCACCTCATTTAGACAGAGCTGTATCTTCAGCCCAGAAGCAGCCGAAACTGCAGCCTGGTTCTCTGCTTCGAAGATTTGTTTACCTGTCGAGTAGGCCTTGCCCTCAACAACAGCAAATGGGAAAGCGAGACCTGATGGGCGTTGCGTGGGCACTACGATCAGTAGTGGTTCTTCAGGCCCGCCTCGCTCGCTCGGTATCATGGTGTTCTGAAGCTGTTCGAGGAATCTTCTGGCCCTGGTGTTATCAAGAATCTGCGATGACAGGGCGGAGATGAGTGCTGTATCTTGTGTGCCCATCGAGATGTCAGGACGAGGCGTTTTGATTGGGGAGGGCTCCTCAACTTTACGCGGGTAGAGGGCTGGAGGAGGAGGCATGGAGTTCGATTCCAGTGGCCTGTTATCTGGCGCAGAATCCGATAGGTTGGTCATTGAGGGTCGGGGCGAGATAGGCGTCGGGCCGTCATGTTGCTGCTGGCGTTTTCGTGGTGGAGCCGAAGCTTCATTAACCTCCTGTTGCTGATCATTGGCCATTGCACTGAAATCTGTCAAGAAACTCAAATTCAAATCGGACTGCTGGATCGTCGGCTTAATCTCCACTCGCCAGTCAGCATTTGCACGGAGACATAGGCTGCTGCTACCCATTGCCCTGAGAGCAATTCGGAATAACTCAATGAAGTCATCTTCGCCAACCGCAGCTTTGACTGCGTTCTTACAGCCGTTGTAGAGTTCTTGTGCTATGATACGGAGTTCAGCGTGGCGCTCCTTGGAGACTTTGGCTTTGATAACGGCGTTAATAGCGGTTTGGATGTCGGCAGGCGGATCGGTGTGGATATAGACTTCGGCCGCCGCAAGATGCTTGTAGCGGTAGTAGGACGTGGAGTTAGAAGAGCGTTGGGATCGGACTGTATCCGCTTCTGATGACATGGCTATGGAATGCCGCGATGAGGACCGTTTGAGAGAGGGAGCGTTGTTGGCTGCGGAGTCCATCTTTTCCCGGTTGAATCTTTGTAAGTTCTTCTCAGAGAGCTCGATTCTTCGGGTTTGTTTAACAGGGCGCTCGTCGTTTGGCTCGTCGGCTTCAGCTTCGGAGACGTCTTGTGAGCGCTTCCGTTTGGTGCGGCCCAACTGAGAGATGGATGGTGCTTGTACGAGCGACTTGTTGGAATCTTTTGCTCGCAATCGCGCGCTCCGGCGACCGGTCTGTCTGGACCTCGCGGTGGGCTTCGCGCGCTGAGGATCTGTTGTGAGTTGCCGCCTCTTGGTGGAAGCAGAATTTGCTAGCGGTGCCATAGCGAGTGGAAGAGAGGGGCGGAACACGCAGATATACGATGACCGGATGGATGCAGGAGTGTCGGCGCGAGGTCGGATAGACAAGATGCAGGAGCCGAGTGGACGGAGTTGCCAAGCTTGGCGCTTGCTGAAACGGAAGGTGTTGAGTCAATGACGTGAGACTGCTGCGGGACACAGGCCGATGCCCATTGCTTCCAACGCTGTACAGCGCTGCATTTTCAGGATTGCATCTCGGCACATCACGCAAGGTTTGTCCAGCCATTCACTGAGTACGGGTCTTTTGGTTAGGAACATCTAGTTTTACATTCGTGGGCTTCTTAGGCATCCGATGGTCAAACGCGTGTTCGATGGGAAGCGCTTCGCGACCACACTCAAGAACAGTCATCTCAACTTAACCCGACCTTGCCGTGTGCCGTCTGATTCATCCAAACGAAGTTGTCAACCGACAGCTTAGGTAATCTCGTGCCTCGGCAGTCACCATTGCACCTCGTAGTCAGGGAATTAGCTGTCGTAGTCGCAGTTGCACGGTATGTAGAGCCTTTGGGAGACATGACGGCGTGGGAGCGGGAGCGATTCGAGGGCGAAATGCAAGGTAGAACAGCGCAAGAAGCGTTTAGATCGGCATCAGGAAGCGCGTAAAGACGAGCAAAGTGGAGCAGTTCGACGCTGAGTGCTGCGAACAATCTAGCAATGGGCTATGGGAGGCAGACAGACGGTGGATTGCCCTGAGACCCTGCGACGTTACTGTAGCTGGGCGGCTTCTTGGCAGATTTAGAGGGGTCGAAAGTGACTGCAAGCGGATGGATGAAAATTTCCTTGTAAGCTTTTTCTCTCTGCATCCTTCTCAGCTTATTTTCTAGCACGCTCTTCCTCTCTCTCCTTTCCCTCCAAGGAGGTCGCTCGTGCCTTCTCTGCTTCATGCTTCTTCCGTTCTCGTTCCTTGCGCTTCTTTTCCTCGTTTGCCTCCCTTCTCGCCGCAGTTCTCACCAATTCAGCGAGCAACCGTCTAAGCTCCTCCCGTGTCTCCACCCACTTCTTTTCCAGCCGGGCATCAACGTCGTCGACGCGCCTCTCGCCCGGCAGCTTGGACCGCAGCATCTTGGCAAGCGCTCCAGCGCGCGAACATCTTGATTTAAAGGAACCTATAGAACCCTACTGACGCGACGCATTCGACATGTCCAGTTGCAAAGTTGAAACCAATACCCGACACGCAAAGGGAAAATTGATCTCTGGTGGTGTGTCAGGAGTTGTCGAGCTGTTGGAATCCGGCCAGGTCCTCAAATCACCTCATGTCGGTGGAAGAGCCGCCGACTCTCAAGAAGATCTTGAGATCGAGGCCAGGATATATCAGCACCTTGGGCAGCACCGTCGGCTTGTTCGGTTTTTCAACTATTCTGCACAGGATGGAATCTTCCTGGAATACATGCCGAACGGCAATCTGAGACAATATCTACAGACACACTCTCAAGATATAACATCAGACCAGAGGTGTCGATGGGCGTGCGAGGTTGCCGAGGGATTGGAGTTTGTGCATTCTCGAGGCGTCATCCACTTCGATACGAATCCCTCCAATCTTCTACTTGGCTCCAACCTTGAGCTGAAAATTGCAGACTTCGCTGGTTCTTCACTGCACGGTTCAAATCCTACAATCTATGGAGACCCAAGGTTCTACTTGAAACGCCAAGGATCGCTTACGGAGCGTTCCGACCTCGTTGCCCTAGGTTCAACGATATACGAAATCATGACTGGTTTCAGGCCTTATGACGAAGTAGCAGATGAGGAAGTATCATCCCTGTTTCTGGAAACTAGATTTCCAGATGTTGTCGGGCTAATCTACGGCGAAATCATTGACAGATGTTGGCGTGGGGAAGCGAATTCTGCGCGGGAAGTATACGTTGAACTGAGAAAGACTCAACGCTGCGAATATCCTTCATCCCGATGATTCGCAAATTTATCCCGACTCGTCGTTTTCCCTAACGGAACCTCTTTCATATTATTGCATTTGCTTCCTCTTGTAACGGCTTCTGGGCACCATTGTTCGTCGCGGCTTGTCGTGTTACAGGACTCGGGGCATCCACGATAAGAAGTGGTCGAAACAAGAACTTCACACATATTGAACTAATGTCTTCTGAATCGCTTAATCGCTTACCAAAAGGGAAAATGGGAAAGGACTCACTCGACTTTTCTCCGTTTGGTACCTTTCTAAATGACCGATAAGGAAAATTACAGCGTCCTAATGTCTCGACTGAGTGGCTGTGTATTTATGTGAGGAGATACAGATAGATATAGAGTGTTGACTACCCTCCTGATCATCCTAAAGCACAGGCGATTCCATGAGGAGGCCGTATCAGTGAAAAGTGCAGTGGATGCAGTCTCCAGCACGCCTTTATTCGTTGCCAGCCACCGGGAGAAACTTGGCAACAGGCAGCAGAAAGTTCTCCCATTGCTTGGTTCCGCCCGAAAGTTCGTAATTAATGCTTTGGTGACACCTTCCAAGGGCCTGCTTCTTTCGAAATGAACAGCTTTACACTAGACTCAAGACAGAATTGCCTGCAGCCGTGTACCTGTCCCCTTTTGACTCACATTGCTTGGCTCGCTACTATCTGTTTGCTAGTCTCATCAAGTGCGTGAGCGTGCTTTTTGAGGATAAAGTTATGCAGCGACATAACAGCGCCGGTAATATTGGCGTCACGGGCGTTTGCGGTACATCGTCTTGCGGATAAGACCTCACCGCTGCTGGAGGTTAGCTAGAGTAGCGCGTTACTCTAATCGGCGCGTCGCCGGGAATAAGGATGATGCAGCATCGGTGCGCAGAGTTCGCAATTGCTTCGTGATCACGGCTTGCCTTCAGCTTGCTCAGCTGCTGGCGCTTGGGAAACCTCTACTCTCCTTCTTTCCGAACCCAGGGGGTGAATTATATCAAGACTCGGCGCTCCTCTTTTCTATAATAAAGAATCTTGTCATCTCACCAGTCATGAGCTTCGTCTTCGCCCCGCTCCGAAGTGCAGCCTCTGAATTGACGATCCCAGCGCGTCACATTTGAGACAACTCATTCCCAATTGTGCGCATCTGGCAATCTTCGATCTATCGCATCAAGGTCGTTAGCCAACTATGCAGCTCACCGAGAAGCAAAAAGTCGAAGCCGCTCTACGTCGGCTCCGCAACAAATGGGGTGAAGAGAGGGTAAAGCATTACGGATGGCACCAATCCCGTCGTCGTCACATTGAGCTTCTTGCTTCTCTGTGCGGCAGTCAAGAAAGCTGGGCAGACTTTGTGTCAAATCTTAACATGGTGATGCTGCAAAGACACAAAAGAGGAGCCAAGAAAAGATTTGGGGTTGATGGTATCGACAACGGAGATCTAGAAGAACTCAAGACGAAGGGACAGACTGACACCCTTCTGCCTGCGCCGCTTTCGGACAAAGACTTGCCACCTGGCTTCGAGTTTGATACGTATGGCATGCTTCAGATCAAAGCAACAATAAAGACAGAAGAGACAGAGCCATCCGTGCAAAAGCTCAATGCGCAGATTCAAGCCTTAGGGCAGACTATCTCTGAATTCGAAGAGAAAGGCCGCGTTGAAGCTATTGGGGGTGCGGAAGTAGTGTTCAAATTCCGAGAGTTCAATGCGGTACTCATAATCACGTCTGAAAGTCGTACACAAGTCACCTTCGAACTAATTTTGGCGTAGATGATTAAGAGCGCTTTGTCTCAACGCGACCAATCTAGCATGACTACAGATGTTCAACAATGTACGTTACTCCCCCAAACCTATCAACATATCTGACCAAATTTGTAGCTCCACCTCCCTCAATTCTACCAGGAAGCTCCACAAGCCCAAGCAATACACAAGAGGAGCGACGCCACGTAAAAATCTCAAGCCTGCTCAACCATACATCAGACACGGAGCAGTTGATCAAGCTCGCCAAGGTTCTCAATGCGTTTGAAAAAACTACAATACCAGGCGCCTTGCTTGTTGCAGGCTTGCAGCCTCATAGGTCGTGGGGCCCGGATGGCGAACTCAAGGAAACGGAGCCATTAGGCCTCGGTCCGCTTTTTACCACGTCCACCATCCATTCTGCTATCGAGCGACTTCAAAATCTGCGTATTATTACGCTAAAAGAGGGACCTTTGGGTCATCCTGATTTCTCATTCAATGAAGCTTTGTTACAAGAGGCTCGAGTGCAAGCAGTGAAGCTTCTTATTCACCACTTCCCTACTGATGGCCACACGGAACCTTTACAGTGAGTGCTACTCAGACATTAGCGATAAGTACGCTGAACGATATAGCTATACCACATTCGGTAGAGCAGCTTTACCACATCTCCAGCGTGCCTGTTCGTACCTGGACTCCACATTTCTCGCTGAGTTCTCAGTAGATGAACTCGATCGGCTTATCGAAACCCTCCTCTCAGCTTCATTCTTCGGTGACCCGCAGTGGAAGCGGGGGGCAATCACGCTTGCAGAGGAACTTGCATCCTGCTCGAAGAATCATCATCTTTGGGCCCGTTTGGCATTGCGGAAAAGGTGCCTCTCTCGTCTCTATCCGGATCAGCAATGGAGTAAGCTCGAGTCGTTTAAGGACATCCAAGACGGTCTTAAAGCTGTAGATGCGAGGTCAAACGCATTCTTTGGAGAATTGCTTGCTGCTACCACACAAGAACTTATCGATCGCCATGAGCTTAGCGAAGCGTGGCGTGAATCAGAAAAATTCAAGGCTTGGAATCCTAACAGTCCGTCCACACGAGAGCAATTTGTGATGGATTCTATCACTGTGCTTCAGGGGAATATACTTCGCTTTCAAGGGAACTTCCTCGCCGCCGCAGAATGTTTCCGCTCCCTCCTGGAAAGCTGTGCGAACGCTCCAGAAAGAAGCAGGTCGGCAATGAAGGCTGTCCCTCGTCTAGTGGGTATATGCTGCGAATTAGGCCGTTTTTCGGAAGCCATACACTTCATATCATTCGAACTTCAACGATCGAAGGAATTCGACTGGCTGTCCACCGGAACTGCCAGAACTCAAAGACTTGCACTCGCAGATACTCATCTTATGCGAGCGTTGTGGAGGATTAGGGGCGATGGTGTTGTGTCGGGCATTGCTCCAGAGGCAAAAGAGTTTTTGAAAGCGGCAAAAGAAAACTATGAACAACTTAGCTATCTGTATAACGGCCGAACTGATCTTGGATTGACCGGCGCCAGAAATCGCTTCTCGGCTTCGGTTGGGCTCGCTATGATCTCACATCTTGTGGACGTTGAGGAGATCGCTCTCGAGCGCTGGAGTCACGCGAGGGAGTGTGCAAAGAAGTGTATTTGGAAATTGGATTTCGTGCAAATGATGATCACTTATTCCGTAAGCGAATTGAAAGGAAGAGCGGGGCATTCTGACGAATCTTTTCAGTTAGCACGAAGTGCCTTTGAAATCTACAGCCGAGTAAAACGTCAGACGCATTTTACCGGTCTAGGCACAATTTGGCCTGATGTAATTGGGGACATGATTGAGCACCGCGGGTTGAGAAGGATTGTTCCAAGGTGGCATTTCAGATAGCATAGCCGGGCACATCACAACTTTTGAGGACCTTCATGCGATCCACTCGAAGTTCAGCGTCCAGGTAGAATAAACAACAGCGGACTGATCGAGATTCGAGCCATAATTCCCCTTTCGGGCAAAATCTTTCACGTTGCGTGCAAATTACATCAGAGTAACAGATGAAACGGTTCTCACGTGATCAACCTTGGCTCGCCCATTTCTCTCGGAGTGGGGCGTACGCCTTTAAACTGGACACTCTTAGTATCATGGAGAGAAGCTACAAGGTACGTTCCCAGCAGCTAGATGCCTTACCGCATTCTAACCATCAATAGAAAGCTATATCGATTCTCCTCAGTAGACGTAGAGGGGTAAGACCCCAATCGAATGCCGTTCCACGCGTTAGCGAAGCGACTACCATCACTCCGGGATTGAAAGGAGCGCCCAGTTTAGATGGCATGGAACACTGGCTATCCCGTCTTGGCCATTCGGTACTAGCCTGACCATTTGCGCGCAATGAAGAGAGGAGTTGACCTCATAACTAGAGTGAGGATCTTAATTGTATGAACGTCATCCACGTTGCAGGAACGAAAGGGAAAGGGAGCACATGTGCATTTACCGAATCACTTCTAAGAGCGCATGGGATGAGAACAGGATTCCCGCAGAAGACCGGTCTTTACACCTCTCCTCATCTTTTACGTCCAGAAGAGAGGATCCGGATTAATTTCCAGCCAATATCCCGGACCCTCTTTGCGGAAATGTTCTTCGAAGTGTATGAGGGTCTAGACTTAACTGAGGATAATCCAGGTCCGCCCAGAACGCTTCAGCTCTGCGCACTCACAGCGTTCCACACTTTCATCAAGCTGCGCGTCGATGTCGCGATCGTCGAGACTCACCATGGTGGTGAATACGACTTGACAAATGTTATCCCGAAGCCTGTGGCCACAGCAATCACAGCACTTGGCATGGATCATGTAAGGCAACTGGGTCCAACGATCGAGAACATTGCCTGGCACAAAGCAGGAATATTCAAGCCTGGTGCCAGCGCGTTCTCTACCCTTCAAGATGAAAGCCCTGCAGCGGTCCTTCGTCGCCGAGCTTCTGAAAAGGGTGTGACTCTAAATTTCGTTGACGTCGAGCCAGATTTGCCAGATTCCGAGCCGCAGCTACAGGTCGGTGTCCAGAAAGCCAATTGCTCTTTGGCAGTCTCGGTTGTTAAGTGTTTCTTAGAGAGCAAGGCTCCCCAGGAACAGCTGAAGCAGGAAGATATACTTCATGGGATACGGCAGTACCGTTGGCCAGGGCGATTCGAATTGCTCGTCGAAGGGAAAAACAAGTGGTTTCTTGACGTAGCCCACAACGAGCTCAGCATCAAGATAGCCGCAGGTTGGTTTGCTGACACCAGTGAAAGGTATGTAAACAATCCCCGCATGGTGTTAGTGATGAGACGCATTATCTGATTATGCAGTGCTCCGGCTATCAAGCGAATTCTCATCTTTAGCCAAGCTTCAGACGAAAGAGATGGAGAATCTGTCGTTGAGTCTTTGGCATCATTTATGATGGACCGTGATATCCAGATGCATCATGTGATCTTTACCAGCACCGAAACCGTCAATGGAAGCGGTATAGCTTACCACATCTCTATGTGTTTCTCCGCTGATTTTTACCTAGTTCCTGTTTTCACCGGCTCTACTGCATCTCTGTCACCAGATTACCGGCAAAAGTACACCAGAACTTGGAAAACATTCTTTCCGGACGCCGACATTGTAGATGAGCCAAATGCAGATGCCGCTCTGAAGCTCGCAAAGACGATCGGACAGCTGGGCGATGGAATGGATGTTCTAGTAACAGGGAGTCAGCATCTTGTTAGCTATGCGCTCTCTGTCCTCAGACCTGCAGTGAAAGAAGATTCGAGCGATTGAGAAAGAGAATTTGAAAGGTATAAACTTCAGACTTTCTAATATAGCTCGTTCGCTCGGCACGTCAAAGTGACAGCACGAAGAAGCTCGCCGTTTGGACATATTCTCGCCGCACTTAAAGCTTAGATGCCAAGGGCTGCTCATCATGCCTACGAGGCGATCACGTTCCTGCCTCGTAGATTCCCCGTCAAATACATTCTCTACCAATATCAATCACCTAAATCTCAGCCTAACTAGCGAACACTCAGATGCAACACCCGTGAAGCTGGCCGCTACCAGCGTCAGACTGCTGTGTTGGTTTAACTTGGACGCTTTGTTTCTTCCACAACTCGAAGTACTTCCCTTTTGCATTTACTAACTCTTCATGCGTGCCTCGTTCGACTATCTCTCCGTCTTCAAGGTAAAGAATTACATCAGCATCGACAATCGTGGACAGTCTGTGCGCTATAACGAACATCGTCCTTCCGGGCCTAAGTGCTTTGAAGGACCTTTGGATCTCCTCTTCCGTGGACGAGTCCAAAGAGTTTGTCGCCTCATCAAGTGAAATGATCTTTGCTCCCTTCAATATTACTCGTGCGATTTCCAGACGTTGGAGTTCGCCGCCGGAGAGTTCGCCGCCTCTCTCACCGATCGTGGTATTATACCCGTCAGGTAAGGATTGTATCCAATCGTGGAGAGCTGCAGCTTTACAGGCACTATAGATATCCTCATCCGTTGCATCTAGTTTTGCGTACCGTACATTTTCCTTGACTGACTCATTTGAAAGCATCGGGTCCTGGGGAACGATACCAAGAACATCCCGCAGACTTTCAAGCGTGACATAGCGCACGTCTTGGCCATCGATTTTGATGCATCCTCCTTTTACATCCCAAAAACGGAAGAGAAGGTTGATCATAGTGGACTTGCCGGCTCCCGTTTTACCAACAATAGCAACCAATTGGCCTGATGTCGCCTGGAAGCTGACACCTCTAAGGAGTTCTCCTCTATTGGGGTATGCGAAGCTCACATTCTGGAACTCGACCTTTCCAACGCTGACTTTAAGTTTCGAGGCGTTCGGATGATCGGAAACCGATGGTTTGATGTGAAGCACCTGTAAAAGCCGTTCCGCCTCGACAAATGCCGACGAAATCATGAAGTGAGTGCTAGCCACTGAGGAAAGTGGTAGAGTAACTATTCCCCAATACACCTCAAACGTGGCAAAGCTCCCAATTGAAGCTTCCCCCAAATAGATTTTCCAAACGGCAAGGAAAGCAAGGCTGAGTCTTCCACATATTAGGACTAGATTTTTGATGCTCTGTCGGAAGAGCTTCGAGTCCTCTGCAGTCTGTTCGAAGTTTATCGTGTTTGCAACGAAAGTTGCATAACGCTGTATTTCGTACTGAATACGATTGAAGTACGAAATTTCCTGCCAGTTTCTGAGGGCATCTCCACAAGCGTTGGCCTTCACCCGTTCCTTTCCGCAGCAGTCTCGATGAAGCGACGAAGCAGTGTTCGTGGACAGGAATGAAAGCCACAAATAAAAAGAACCAAACCCGATTAAAATATACAACGCGTACACATCGAAGAGACTGTCAACATACCACAGGGCTACGCCAAGATCTACAGCCATCGGCAAAGCAGAAACAAGAAGTTGTTTGGCAACAAAGCATACGGAGGCTGCCTGTTCGATCGATTTCTGGATTTCTCCGGACTTCTTGTTGCTGTGAAAATCCATTGACAGATTCATGACATGACTGAATGCAAGATTGTGTAGTGACCTCCGGGAGTTCCGTTGGACGACGTCAATAGCCATAATACCGCAAAGTGGGAGACCCCACGGGCTTCTAACCCAGTGCAAAAAGCCCCACACGAGGATGTCTACCCATATACGGGTAAAATTACGAGCGGCCATTTTGTCAACGATGATACCGATTTGTCGTGGAAGCAATACAGAGAAGAACCTGTTGAATATGACGTCGAAGATTACGACTGCGAGGCAGACAAGGCTCTTGACACCTTTCGGCCAAAGGTGTGGTAGAAAGATGCCAAATGATTTGACGTACTTGATCCAATGACTCGTTTTTGGATGCTGTTGCTCCCTGGTCTGGAAGGCATTGTCGTCCGGATCGATTTCGTCAATTCCACGATTGTTGTCCTCGTTTGCTAAAAGAGGTTGACGCTCCGAATCAAATTGACTGATTGGTGACGGGTTGGCCACATACGCAACCGAAACGAGTAGTATATTCCAGAGAACTCGGGAAATCTGAAGCGCTAAAAGGATGAGATAGAAGCCATCCGGTAAAAATGAAGGAAGCATGAGGCCCAAGAGGATTGCCTCAAATAGACACCCAAGGACCCACGATCCGCAATAGTAACGCCACGAAGGTGCGACAAAGTGAAACGAGAACAATAATCCCCACGCAATAATCGACCCCATTATGCGAACTCCATTGTGTTGAGGTGTCCGCCAGCCTTCCTCCACTAGAGAGCGGTACAGACAAACGATTCCTTCGGCGATATAAGTAAGCATCGTCAAAAGCACGAACACAAGTGGCCATCTCCCGGCGTTCGTGTTCGGGCTCTTTCGAAAAAGAGCGGCCACGTATGGAAATAAAAGCACATGAGGGTACACATAGTGGACAACTTTTGTAATAGGATAAAATATCGCCACCATCTTGGATATGTTGAGAGAGCTGTCTTCTGTGCAGAGAGGGATATCGAATTGGGAGGCGAGGAAATATAAAGATAGCAGGCTGACCGACTCATATGCGGCTCTTCCAGTATGGGGGAGAAGGATTCGTGGCTTACATCTGAAGAGATATTGATGTGATATGCGTGGACGTGTTGCATGAGGCTGCGGTAGTATGAAAGCGACCCTCTTCGATCCTCCCACCTCTTGGACATGAATACTACAAGGATTGGTAGCGGACCGAGAACGGCGTCGTTGAGCGGCTGCAATACGCGAGCGCTGTGGCGACTTGTTGACATCCTGCATGGTATCAGCGGTATTTCTCTCTTACCCAGGGAGTAGCAAATGGCTAGAACAAACGAAAACGAACCTATGCAGAGGGCATACAGTCAGGGCGTCGCTCTCAAATATGCATGAGCGCATGGACATTGCCATGCAGTCTACTCGCTCTGACGAGTCACGAGAATCAATGCACGTTAAGCCAAAAGCAATGAAAGCGCAAAATATCGTCAGCCTCCAGCTATTAGCCTAGGTTTGCAAATAAATTCAATAGTCCGCCGTCCAACTCCATTCTCATGACAAGACACGTATCCCCGAATGCTACCAAGCCATATGGAACGCGATCTAGAAAAGCAGCCGCTATTAGAAAAGCCGCCGCCAGAAAAGGCGCCAGAAAAGCAGCCGCTATTAGAAAAGCCGCTGCCAGAAAAGCCGCCAGAAAAGCCGCCAGCGTGGGACCGCTGGTTTTGCGTACGTCCGACGTATGAAATGGACAATCTATATAAGCATTAACCCAAATGACCGGCAGTGTACTTGTGGGAGCACTAATGAGCTCGATTTTTATCCGGATGCCTGCCCGCATTGCGAGCATGCTCGATGTGCACGGTGCGAACCGGCGACAGCGTGACTCTCTGTCTGGTGAAAAATTCGGACCTTTTCTTTGGATTTGTTATGTATAGCGTGAATGATGATGCTGAGAGTCGATTTCGATCATGTATGGCTCATATCACAGCATACACGAACAGGCGTGTATGAGATTATGGCAAAGGAAAACTTGCAGTATATAACCACTCATTCATTCTTCCAACTATACCACCTGTCATCTAAGAACACTCAGAGTTCCGACTCCAGCACCTCGAGAGCACGGTGTAATTACATCTCCCAATTCCCTAACATACAAAGGACGGCAGGAACAAACTCGCTAGGTGTGAGCACAATTCTACCCGCCAGGGGCGTTGAAGGAGCAGAATCCAACTTACTCGAACAATGGCGAGATTACAATGTCACTTGAATCTGCTGTAAAAACTTCATAATCTCTGTATTCTGACCCTTGTTCCAATTTTTTCGCCATAAATCATTCAACCCTTCCCCGTAGCCAGCCTCAGCACTGATGCTGAACTGAAGGGTTTCGAAATTAAACGGAGACAGCCTTATAGGTATCTCTTCGTTTCCGATTCCTTCTAGCCGGTGCAAAATTCTCTGGACAGATTCTCCGCCCCTCACAAATGAAACTCCTTTGATGAGAGCACGGGCTAGAACGGCGAGAAATTCGTCCTTTAGACTGCAAGTAATCGCGGTGTCTTTGACATCACAACGTACCATTTGCTCCTGCGTACGCCCTTCCGGAGGAACTGGGCTTATTTTCACGACAAAGGCTTTCTTTTTTCCTTTCACATCTGCATCACCTATCTCATATTCCATTGAGCAGATCAACTTTGGCTGAATGCCTATAGCGGCGGCGTGGTGGTGAAGGTGAAGAACCACCGTACTGGAGAGCAATCGAGACTGGAGCGGTCGCTCCGCTGGCGACTGTTGCTTTTCATGCTTTGCTAATTCAGTGCCGAACATGGGAAACTAGCTGTCATGAGTTTGTGGGGCCAGTTGGGAGGAGGACTTTGTGGAGCCAATGAAGAGGGAGGTGGTTCGCGGAGCTCGTGGAGCTTGTGGAGCAAATGAAGGCGTAGGATATTCGTGGAGCTAGTGGAGCCAATGAGGGCGCAGAATGTTTTCGTGGAGCTCGTGGAGCCAATGAGGACGAAGGATGTTCGTGGAGCTCGTGGAGCCAATGAGGAGCAAAATGAGGGCGTAGGATGTTCGTGGAGCTCGTGGAGCCAATGAGGGCGTAGGATATTCGTGGAGCTCGTGGAGCCAATGAGGGCGTAGGATGTTCGTGGAGCTCGTGGAGCCAATGAGGGCGTAGGATATTCGTGGAGCTCGTGGAGCCAATGAGGACGCAGAATGTTTGTGGAGTTAAATGAGGAAAGAGATTCGTGGAGCTGGTGAGTTCATCTTTGCTACATTTAGGCGAACCTGGCGCCGGCTTGTGTTCCTGTATTGACAGTTCCGCGCGGAAGCCAGCTTTTCCGGGATGAAACGCGCATCCCCGTCACGTTTTGTCTGCTAGCTCTGCGGTTTCGCTTGGAATAACTCAAAGGTGGCATCGATTATTGCACCGTAGCTCCAACGCAAAATGGAAACCAGATCTCGTCGCAGCCGAAAATCTTGCCTCGCTAATGGATACCAAGCTCCCTACGTGGCGGCATTCACCATGCGAGGTGTGCAGGGCGAAATTATATATACATGCAGCTGTTGCCTTCTGTACGCCCTGGTAATGTGTGGCGGAACAGGTATTGATCGATTTCAGTTGAGCTGCTGCTGAAAGTATGATCGCGCCTACATTGAAGGTTTGCTTGGTGATTCAAGCATGTACTTTCCTCTCTTCTTTGCTCTACACCATAAGGTATTTTCAAAAGCGTTCTTTTAGAATGCCATTGTGGAAATGGGTAGAACTCTTCGTTCATGTTCTTCATACTATGTTGGTTCTGGCAGCGCTGATACTCACCGGGTTCATCCAATCTCCCAAGTTCGTATTTCGCGCTTCATCTTTCTGTTTGCTGTTAGCGCTCGCTGTCGACCTATTCTTGGACGTATGTGCACTTAAAGAGCCATGTTAGTCTAATCTAACTCAAGGACAGACACATTTTACTGCTCAACTCAACAACAATGATCATAAAAAACCGCGCCTGTGGCGATACAGTTTGCTCCCCGTAATGGCTGCCTGGTCCATTAGTGCTACCATAATAGAGTAAGAAATGAGAATCGTACCGATCAGCTTCAAATTGGACTAAGTCTTGAATAGGTTAGGAACGACGATGCTTATCCTTCAGTATACCTTCCAGGCGGGAATCGCCGCATACTGCATACCAGCTACAATCTTTGTATACAGGTCCATCGCGAAACTGCAGCCGAATTTCACCAAAAGTGCAAGTTCTCAGATGAAATTCATGCGATTTCTCCCATATTCGTATGCGGCTAGAATGTCTTTGCAGATATTATCACTCGGCCTTTGCGGTTGTCTGTTGAAAAAGATGCCGCTGGAGAGGATGTATCTTCCGCTTGTTGTAGGTTCCCTGTATCATACTCTTTATGTACTCTACTGTGTTATAGCTAAGCGATTTTCAGATATGCGGATTCTTTGGGAATCACCTACACTCTGGGAAAGCCCCAATTGCTCGTCAGGTAAAGAGACAACTATCTCCATATCTAGCGTCGCATTGTCGATCCACGTCAGTCGTAGCCAAAATTACAACTGCTTTACTTCCAACTCCGCCGGAGCTTGTACACGTCAAACCGCGAAGTGGAACTACCATACCTGTTGAACGTGCGGTCTCAAATTCAGTCGAAAGGGCCAAGTTTGTACCCTTCATGCACCCACCGATCCAACTCTTACTCGACACAGCATTCGGAGGGTTTTACGCTCTTTTCGTTTGTTTGAAGTGTCCTGGAATGAATTACAGTGTGGAGTTGGAGAAGATATGTTACAAATACTTCGCCGATTTGTCCGAAAACGAGCAACGCTTCCTCTACCTGGTTACTTGCTTCTTTGATACCAACCCTATGCCGGAATATAAAGAGTTAGTGGCAGATTTCAAAATTTTCATCGATGCTTTGAGAAAGCAGCCATTGCTCTTATATAGCCTTGATCCATTCGAGCATATATACGAGAGAAACCCCACGGCAGGGAGTCCGAACGAACTACGACTTGAGTGGCTTCAGTTAATGGTATTGCAATCCAAGAACAGGTTGTGTACTCGCTAACCATCTGTCAGGAAAAATGCGTAAAGTTCCCTTTGAAGCAACCTTTAGAGCAGAACCTCTCGTTGGTCGAGCTGGAGACACCTCAGGTGTACCACTTCAGGCCTCATTGTCAAGGCGCTTCAAATTCGGGTACGCTTAGTGATGCTCGGTTTAACAATCCGATAAATCAGTATGAGGGCAACATTCCGGTCGCAAATGTGTCAGACATGATGGATACATCAACCCTGGAATTCGGTCAAAGGCGTGACGGTCTTTGCGACGTCGATCCTGAGAAGCAGAGTTCTAATCTCATATAAAGACGCTCAAGATCATTCTACGATGGAGGATATCTGGTTACACTTCATGCATTCGCTTGGAATGGCGGTCGCTATATGCTTTTGTATTGTCGCAGCAAATCTAAATGCCGATATATCTACTTCAATCTAATCTTCTCATGTTTATAGGTTGTAATTAGGAGCTTTGGGAAGGACTGTAGATTAGAGTAACTATTTCCGTGATTTTCGGCGGTAAGAACTGTGAAATGCGCTCAATTGCTATTCGTAAACTTCTTCTTTCGGCCTTTGAGAAAGCAAACGCCTCCGCTTGCATTATACGAACTGTGACTTGCAGTTAGCTGCAGAAGCAGAAGAAACGTGTGTCCAGCTGACGGCGTATGCCCATGTTTTGATGCAAAGATCGTTGCGGGAGTGCTGCATCTCGTCCGCGAGGTGGTTCCACTTACGCAGGCCATGCACTCGCTCCTGGATCGGTATGATCATAAGGAGTGCGAGGCGCACCGTAAGGCTCAGTCCCTCAGGTTTCACTCGAGAGAATACTTCTACTTTCTGACCTGCTTACACGCTTCGCCTTATTGAAAGAAATCGGCTTGTCTCAGAAAACAAACAGTCTGCTCACACTTAAGAACTATATCAAGTGTCGGCACTCTGGACTTCCGTCCCCACCATCGACATTATGTCTCGAAAGGCTATTGAGGTAGCGTCAGAAACCCAAAATATATACATCCCACGGATAACAGAGGTCTATGAACCGAGAAACCCACCGGCATCCATGTTGTATCCCGAGTCTTCATTGATTCCCGTCCCTCCAAACATGAATACAAAAAACAGGCCACGGATTGCTGTCCTAGAGGGCGATCCAGTGGACGTTGCCATTAGCTGGTCTCAGTGCAATGGCGATGGTCTGATTCCCGTTGTCAATATGGCTAACGAAGATCGCCCGGGCGGCGACTGGGAATTAGGATTGATAGCTCCTGAAGAATGCCTGGCTCGACGCAGCAATCTCGTGAGAGCTCTTCCGAATAATTGGAAGCCAAATTCCAAGGAGCACTACCCAATCCCCCAGAATGGAGGCTTATACTCGCCATCTGTCGGTACGCATCGTGACTTAGCTTTATCTCTGCATCGTCTGTTTACAATAGCAGTTTTTTACCGGAGCGGGCCCGAAAAGTACGAGGTTTGGGGAAAAGCGAAGGTGGTACCTGTCATCTCAGTAGCTCCTTTGCGGTGGCCCAAGCTGGATAAATCAGAAAGCCGCTATTTTGTTTGATCGACAGCGGGAGCTGATGATGAACAAGATGCGGACGATACTCCGTATTGCAGCAAAATGGGGCCATGAGGACATCTGTCTCGGCGCCTTTGGTCTTGGGCCGATTTTCAAAAACCCGGCAGAAGAAGTTGCGGAAATGTGGAAGCAGTTGCTTTTTGAAGAAAAGGAATTTAAGGGTGTGTTTTTGAACGTTGTTTTCGCCATCGGATGCTCGACAAACGATGGATCGCCGTACGGTCTCGAGATCCTCCGGTATGTTTTGGACCCGTCCCGAATTTTTCCAACGAAATACAGGTAGAGGCCTATATTCACTATGGCCTCGACTATTCGCACGCCCTCTTTTGTTTTTACGTACACGCCCTACTGATTTTACACACGCCCCTGCCTAAAATTTAGAGGGCTGTGCACGTATTTGTGAGCATGCCCTGCGTAGTTCTGGTCCCATACATCCCAAATAGGCAATAGAATAGACGACTTTGTCACACGCATTTCAAAGAGTTATTTCTCAACAAAGACTTAATGAATGGAGATAATTCAAATTATACGGGAGAGAAAATTGTATTGGCTACCATGTGTGCAAATATTATCCAATGAAACCCCGTGGTTGCCATTATGTGGAGAGTAGTAGAGCTCCATTGCTTCGCTCAATTCGCGTTATTCCCATGTTCGTGTGAGCGTCCTTGTAACGGGCACGGCCTTCTCCAAACCGTTTAGCACCGATTTCAAGATAGCTAGCTCGCCATAATCAAGGCTGTTCGAGTGGATTTGAGCGCATTTTATGGAAGACGGGCCGCGCAAGTGGCTTGTCTGCCAGAGTCCCACCAAGAGTATCCTGGTGGTTCGGCTCATCATGTCAATCAAAGACTCCCGCCTTCGGCCAATCGTGGAAGCCGGGGTGGCGTAACTGGAGTGCTTCATGTCGAAAAGGGAGCTGAGTTGGACGTTTGTCTTGGGATGGTGTGTGCTGCCGGCTCAGCCGTGAGAGCTAAGAGCTTGCGTGATGGCTGGGCGTCACTCTGCTGAGCGTTTCGATGTCCTAGGACGCTGAAAAGCTCACACCTCATGACCTCCTCACGATTCCCGAACGTTCTTGCTGCCAAGCTACGACAGCCTCCTGACACGCGTTCGTCGGTCCTGACGTTCCATTCAACCTTCGCTGACGACCTCAGCTGGCCTAATGGATGCGCTTCCATGCCCTGCTTGTTGCATGGCGCGAAGCCAACTGCGAATGGCCTGCTCTGGAGTGGATCCGCTCTGTGGTGCCTAATACATTGCCACAGGATCGATGTAACATGACTGGTGGCTCCCCGGTATGGGATGGATGGCGAGACAGGAGATACCCAGCAAGTCCGACTCACCGGAGCTACTGAGCAAGGAACGCGGAGGACATATGGCGCTATATGCGAGGACACAGCCATGAAGGCGCTCAGCACATGCATCAGTGACTCTGTTTGGACTCGTACTGGCACTCCGTCACTAGGGTCCGCGCGTCGAGAAAGGCCGATGGACGTACAAGCCCTCTACGCCGGTGAGGCATCAGCTCCAAGCTCTTGTTTGGGTTCGTGTTGCAGGAAGCGATGTGATGCATTGAGGCGGTGACCCGAGGTCAATATCCTGGGATATCGAGACGCTCATATGACGCAGTGTATATATAGGTTGCTCATCTCGCCGCCGCCTTCCACAAACCGTAAACATCCATCTCACTCTTGATGACTCGACGACGGTTATCTACCAAGAGTCGTTCAAAATGAGGCTTCAAGACTTTGAGCTCAAGCCGTCCGTGGAGCAAGTACGTTTTGGAACTTGTTCTGGGCTTTTGCTGTTTGAGCTGACGGTGAACAGGTTACCCAGGAGTCACTGATAGGGGGTGAAATTCTACTCCGACGGTTTCAGGACTTTGTAGAAGCCGTTAACCCAGAAGCAATACGGGCAGCACAACGCCGAGCGGAGGTGAGTAAAAGCCAGCTCCAGTTTGTTCTGATCTGATTAGGGATTTCAGTTCTGGACGACGGTGGACGTTTTTTGCCAAAAGGCTCCTCAAGGCGTTAAACTCCTAGGCACCAAAATTCTCGAATGCGTAGGGACCAGCGATCCGGCTGAAGAACCAGTCCAACCCCAGGCCTCAGGCCGCATCACTGCGCAGCCGCGGAAGCACAAGATCGAAGACAATTCGTATCGACCAACGAAATAGGCCAAGGCCGCTGAAGCTCCGGAAACAAATCGCCAAAGTGCTCGCTTAGCAAGCGGAAAGCATGTCAAGGTCAGCTACACCGCCGCCTTGAGGACCAAGGAAGTTAAAGGTGACTCCAAGACGGCCGACCTAGCAGCTCAGAGCATTCATATCGATGGCACGATGCTAGAGCCCGCCGAAGCACCGAGAAATACCGGAGAGACAGGGGATGACAAGTCTGAGGTAATAAGACCACCCGTGCAAGAAATATTAGTGCCCGCCACGGCACCATTGGAGGATGAGGGTACGGAAGGTACAAATGAGGCAGGCTCGAAGGCGGACGGCTGTACGGAGACGGCTTGCAACTTGGAGTCCGACGCGATGGCATCCCTCAGGGGTAAGCCTGCCCCTATCGATTCCGGAGAGCAGGTTGAATCCTCCCAGTCGCCGAAGCTGAGTAGTCCTGTCCAATCAACGCCAATACATCAGATAGCAGCTCCAATGAAGTCGCCACAGACAGAAGAAGTTTACCGGGCGAAGATTCCCGCATCACCCGAAAGCATTCGCTCTTCATCGAGTATGATAGATGCCGTACCAGAAAGCGGGTTGACGGTAAAGGATCAGATCCTTGAGGCAATTCGAATCGTCCACGGTTTGAGCAAACACCGAGAAGACTTGCCAAGAGAAGTCCACGTGACAATTCTCCAGGCGCTGAGAGATTCACACCAGGATACGTTGGCCACGAATGATTGGTCGAGTGGCTCCATGTGGATGGATATACTAGAAGCAGGATCAGTGTGAGATCACGAATGGAGAAATACCATAGTATGTCAAATGTTGCAACAACAGCGTTCGGGAATGATTGAGGTAGTTACGAGTGTGGAGCGTTTCAGTGTCCTAGGACATCGAAACGCTAGCAGAGTCATACAACAAACTCCGCCTCATGCCCTCCCACTGCGGCCTATGACAGCGTCTGACCGCCCTTGTCTTTACACTCCTACACCTTTGCGCGATGATTCCCGCAAAGCATCAAGCCGCTTCCTTTTCTGGATTAATTTGCGTGCTTCGCTCTTGGTCTTCTTCCGCCAGACGTCTCATTTCTTGCAACGCCTTATATACATATTCATGATCCTCGCGAACAGTTCCTTCCTCTTCTCTTATGTCTGGTATTTTATCCAATAGTCTAACCAAAGTTGGTGACGTTCCAGATGCCCAAAAATGGACATTATCGGGGAAGTAACGGCGGGCAATTAGGTAGACTTCTTTCAGATATGGCATCACATTGTCGCGGCTGACGAGCTTAGACTCGAAGCGCAGAAAGTACTCGGAGCGGAACGGTAGCACAGGGCCCTCGCCAACATTGAAGAAGACGTAAGCATTTTTAGTCTCTGGCGTGCCGATGATCTGGATAAGAGGTTCGCCGGTATTGGGATGAAGCGCGTCTTTGTATTTCTGAATGACTTCTTCAAGAAAAGCCTCATACAGGCTTTGGCATTGCGAGCTGAGCGAGGGATAGACGTCAAAGCCGCAGTCGACGCCCATTTTGAGTCTGCCTTGGTGTTTGTCAGAGGTGCAGTTGCCTTATCCACGACAAAGGCTAGGCGGGAGAACTCTATTTAAAAGCAAGCAGGCTGAGTTTCGCGGACCGTTTGATCTGCATCTCATTCGTTCTCTCGTTGACGCATGGGATCCACACACGTGGCAAGGTATCGGGCGATCCTACGCTACGATAATCAATAGGTGGACATCTGACTTGTATTCCGCGCTTTCACTGTGAGTTATAACGTCTCACCACAGTTGAAACACATGATCACCATCGTTCCCGACGTTGACTGCACATCAGCCCACATAGTTTGACGGATCAATGGCTACAACTATGCGCGTTCAGACTTTGGGAGGCACTAGCTCCACGCATATTGGCTAGTTCCCGCAAGTACAACTGTCACGGCCTTGCCTAACTGAAATGTAGACGTTCCAATATCCGAGATCTTAAAAACCCTAAGTCGGCCACTGTGGCCTCAGTTTCCTCTTACACTTCCTCTCTGCCGCCGCTGTGGCTGGAAGCCTCGATATCGAGATACTGTCATACCAGCCAATCCAAACGGCAATGCTGGTCGACCATACTATAAATGTGTCCGTTGCGAACAGAATTGCAGCCAAAACCCACAAGATCACCGCAGAGGGTGGGTAACATGGGACGATGACCGTGGCATATGCCATAGTAACCCACCCTGCTATTGTGGTGCCATCAGTCGCCAGGATCGAGCGGGTGTTGAGAGTAGCATGCCCGAGTTGGGGTTTTGGACATGTGCGACAGGAAGTTGTGACTACTTTTCTAAGTTTCTGAACGGCTGGACTGATGGGGAGGCGGCATTAAGCCCTCCTGAGCCTCAGTGTGTTGAGTTTGTCCCGTGGTTGTTGCGCCAGGCGGTTAGAACTCCTTGAGTGTTAAGTCGTTGGAAGGGCCCAGTTCAAGGAACCACGCGAGTGCCAAGAGTGGGCGGACGTCGTGAGCACTTATGAGTCGGAAAGGCACAGTCATTCCGACCTTACAATGTATTGTCCTCTAAATTTGCGCCTTCTACCCTACAGTACATCTTCACGAAACAGTTCCATGAATTCTAAGCGCATGATTCTGTAAATGCATCTTGTGATCCAGCGGTATGCTGCAGATCCTGCATTCCGGAGCCTCGCCTTCATCAACTCTCCTCAAATGCTTCTTCTTGAAGTGCTTGGTCAAGTCGCTAGGCGAGCTGAACGCATAGACGCGAACGCTAAACGGCGCAACCTCATTGCCTAAGCACATGAAACAGACCGTGGGCCTCTCCTTTGGATCATTGACATATATTGAGAGCATAGCAGCCTTCAACGCCTTGTCCTCAGGTGACGGAGACTCCTCCTTAATGACAACACGTTTCCGTCGGCCACCGGATCGCTTTTGGCCTCCACACATGTCGCCTTCCTGGATTTTACAATACGCTGAGACCGCGTTGATTGCATCGTTCCTCCGCTTGCGCTCTGCTTCAAGTGTCTCACCGGGTGGTGCTAGTATCATCGTCTCGATCAATCGTCGCTGCTCCGGGAGTGTGTCATCCGAGAAGTAAGATGCGACCTTAGACTTAGACTTGTCGATCTTTATGCCGGCGAGCTGCCGCTCAATGATCTGAACAGGTTTCTCGATTTCATACTTCTCCTAGATGTGTATCAGAAGAGCCGCTCTGAGCCGCTCTCTTTCGCTCTTGAGCCTCTTATTCAGCTTTTGATACTTCGGATGTTTTGAGTACCTGCCCTTGAGTCGCTGTCTGAGAGTCGCACGGGTCTGGACAAGAGAGCGAATGGTGGCATCGTTGTTTACAGATTCAGCTTGCTCCGTGGTCAGACCCCACGGCCGATCCGGGTCGATCCACCTGCTCATATTACAGGCAGACCGCATGACCGACTCCTGAGGATCCAGGCCACGGACAATTGCTGCTGTATCCGCCGTTACGCGCCGATGGAGGTAGTGTCGTAAGAAGGTTTGTATGTCGGCGTGCTGCATCATGAGGTTCTGGAGCGCCTCGCTAACATTGCCTATGTATCCAAGATTAGTACTGACAGACTCTGATTTGGGAAAGAGCAAGCACCAACCATTCTCGTTGAAGGCCTTACCCGCGCCATATCGGAGCGCGTACGGCCGCGTGACTTGTTTGAATCCGGTAATTTGACCAAGTTTCCTCATAGCCGATCTCACCACGGCGTATGTCAAGGGCTTGTCGGGTGAAACTCCCCAACCTTCTAGCGTTCGTACAATGCTGCGGAAGACGGGAACGTCAGCCCATTCTGGCTTCAGCGGTATTTCTAGTTGGTTACTACCTGGTTCGATTTCGAGTGTGCTAAGCTGCTCAGGGGTCGTCAAGCTGGGCGCCGCAAAAACTTGATCATCAAACATGATGCCACCTAAGGCCACATGGGGACTGAAGATAAGAGACGGGTCATAAATGATCTCGGGGATCGGAAATGTATTGCTATTCCAACTGTTAGCGATCCTGAATGCGACAAGATGTGTCAAAAATGTTACTCACATGTCCTTTGCGCCAAGGTAGTCTTTCGTGAACTCAAAGTTGAACTCAAGGAGGAACTTATCCAGCCCGCCTCCCTGGTCTCGCAGCATCGAAGCCATGATATGGCGGTATCGCAGTTGGAGAAGTGCCTCAGGTCGGTTTGCCGTGAATCCAGCCAGCTGCATGAACAAATGCATCTCCATGCGGAGCCGGCCATGAGCGTAACGCTTTTTAGTTGTGCATATGTTTGTCCGCAGCAGCTCCTTGAAGTCTTCAACATACATGCACGGCTTTTCTCGGCCGTGACTCTTCAGATTATACTTCTTTGCAAGCTTCCGGAGTACCTAGCGAACAACGTTAGTAATGAGCCATATCGTTCAAGACTGTTTTGGAGGTGAGTACTCTATGCATAACTCGATTGAGCTGGCCGTTGAGCTTCTCATTAGTAGCCCTCTCGTACACAAGCCGATATTGTTTCCAGTATGAGTTTAGCGAGCTCTTGTACTTGGTGCCACACTTTCTCCTGCCATTCTTGCCTCTTTTCTGTGCGAGAAGCCAGTCGAAAAAGCTTTTCAATATGCCGGCATCCACGTTCTGGAATGCCACCTTGCGCTTCTCTTTGATCTCCGTTCCAAGGTCCTTTCTAATGTACTCGCAGAATCTACACACTGTTAGAACACTAAGCGGCTCAAGGAGGAGACACGAACGGACGTACTGGAACCATTGCCCTTCAATTCGGTCAAGTAGATTAGTTGTACCAAGACTGTAGTCTTCCTTCGCGTCCTCCGTCTCATCAAACTCTTCCGCCATCCGGAGGTAGTACTCCGGTGAACGATTGTGGTCCCCGAGGCATGCTGTGTCTGCGCTTGATGCGTCCGTCAAGTCCGTCTCATACCCTGCGTCATCGTCGTCCTCCGAGGAGGATGAGGTTTCTGACGGACTGGAGGGCATACTGATTCAAGCCTCTGTAGAGAATGTTGATGAGAACGAGAGTGAGACGTAGTAGAGGATCGGTAGCGAGACGTAGTAGAGGATCGATGATGAGGTGTAGTAGTAGAGGATCGATAGTAGGTGAAGGTGGGAGGTGTGGCCGGATGGCTCTTGAAGTGAGAGGAGGGAGAGTGCCTTCTAAAGAGACGACAGCGAGAGGGAGCCATGAGGGAGACGCTGGGCGGCGGCAGCATTGGGACCATTTTCGGCACCCCTTCGAATTTGGAGGGTTGAGAAGTTGGAATTCGGAAACTGCAAAATCGCGAAACTAAAAAGCGCCGCGCCGCAGCAGAGGCCGGCAGGGCACCCTGGCTAAGCGCAGCGGCCAGGCAGCGATTAGACAGGGCCTGCGATTGGCGTGTAAGCTGGCAGATTTACCGCAGAAAACAGGGTCACTTCGCTCCTAATGTTGCGAGACCAGATTCCATTTCCGTCTTTGGAACTGAGCAGCCGCTGCTTTAGCCTGAGCAGTGCGTGAGCAGCCCTGAGCGGAGCATGAGCACCCGTGAGCAGTGCATGAGCGATCCTGAGCGGCGCCTGAGCAAACGCCGAGCCAAGGCATCAAATAGCAGGAGAGGCAGCTTTTGACCCCATGTTCAAAATCGCTTATTGTTTCCCCTATCAAATCCTTTTACGAGGTGGTCGAAAACGACCACATCTCCATCATCCAAAAAATTACGTCCCTCAACATGCTGGTGAGGGTTGATTTTCACCTCCAATTAATGGTACTTGCTCTCAGTTCTCTCCTATCCTCCTACGAGCTATTCATTGCTAATTGCTTGTTTATAGTCCTAAGCGTATAGCGACCGATATACTGGAAGTAGCCTTGAGGAATCAAGTCCCATTGCAAATCACTTCGCCGTATGAATTCGTAGGCTAAATCATCCCTTTCTGAAGCTGTTGGCCTAGCCACTCGCCTCTTCACCTGCAACAGAGCAGCGTATCAGCTGCGTGATGAACGTCCTGTTCACCCTGGTCACACCGATGAGCCCTGATATGAGGAAGGCAAATCACAGTTTCACCTCGATAGAGCACCAATGCAGTCTCCCCGCGAAGATGAATAACCCTGCGATAGTCGCCTTGGTAAGATGATGGGCTCGACGCACGATGGGACAACCTGGACCGCGATAGGTTAACAACGCGGCATGGAGAGTGTGTGAACACGGCTCAGTGACGCACTATCGGAGCTAGCTCATGTTCGTTTCTCACAACGTCAGAGTAGGGTGATGTTCTGAGGCATTCAAGTGGGTCGAACATGCAGGGAGCAAGCCATGGGAGCGAACGGTGTATCATGCATGAGCGAGTGGTGGGCTTCCTCGGATGCGCAAGTGAGCGGCGAGGACGCCCTTCATCCAAGCACTAGAGCGCATGAAGCGGCTGCTATTGGAGAGTATGAACTGGGTCGGACGGAGTTGAGCAACCGCAACACGCGAAGGATCGTGTGGAAGCATACCGCTCCGGGAAGAAGGCTCAGCAAAGCAGGCTTCGAGCCACCTTCAGCTATGACATGGGGTAGGCATAAATGACGCAGGCTCATTCTGTTAGCTCATTCTATTGAGACACGAATGGACCGCGGACAGCAGGCATCGATACCCGCCGTCACTGACGAAGTGGCCCTGAGCTCCCTGACACTCTTACGAGCGAGTCACATGAAGATCCATCTTTAAGAGAGAGGCGTTGGCCAAGGCAGCAGGTAGCTAGACTCTGGTCCCGTCTTCCACGCCCCTTCCCTCCAATTTTCTTCTCAACGCATGCAGTAGCGCTCCACTCCAAACTTATAGTTTGTTTATCTGCCTGCAATGGCAATCATTAAAGGTGTTGAGGCACACATCATCATTAACAATGTGGAAGCTCAAGAGTACCAAGACAGTCATGAGTCAACGCCAGATTCTTCACATCACATCACACGATACATTCAGTCTGCTTCGGCCGCCACATTCAAGATAGCCGTCAAAATCCACCCAGAGTTCGAACCTCGCTCAGACACTACCCTGATTCAGCTCTCTGTCGATAGAGTGCACGTGGTAGGGCGTATCTTAGAGCCGACAAGATCCCAGGAGAAATATAGCTGGACACATGAAGGTGTCAAGAAGGAGGTAAACGGAGAACTAGTCCTTCAGAGATTGCAGTTCACGGATCTCACGATTGGTATAAACACTAAAAAGATCTACTCTTGATCACTACTAACAGCTAAGCGAGTGAGGAACTACAACCTACGTTCGAGGAATCAAGAACATTTGGACAAATTGACATCCAAGTCTTCTCCGTTCGCGAAATCGTACTGAAGAAAACCAAACGGTTGCCCGGAGGCGACTGGACCAGCATAGCCTCTGAGAAAGCACTCAAGGGCGACTCTGTATCTCATACAGTTGCGCTTTGCCCCGGCGAGAGAATTGCGAAATCTGGCCGTGTTCAGAAGTCATTCAAACTCAACAAGGAGAAGTGCGTTGCGCATATAGTGATCAAATATCGCTCAAATGGTGAGGAGTAACACTAGTTGCGAATAACTTCAGAACGATTAACTTCAATATGCAGATGATCTAAGGAAGCTCGGTATACTTCCCCAAGGAACCTGCGGCGAAATTGAATCAGGCAGCACACGAATGTGCTCAGAGTCGACACACCATCTTGGGAGCATCCGCCAGGAAGAACTATCTTGTAAGACCGAGCCTAAGACTAAAGTTGTTGAAGTGATCGACCTTACTGGTGACGATTGAACTCCAATCATAGCTTCCAGTGAATTCAATACGATTAGGCTAGATCCTTGCTTCATTTGTGCCTGCAGCTTCCGAGTTACGATGAGATGGTCTGACATCAATACGCAAACGCTGCGGCGCAGTTATCATGCGAGCACGCCTCAATGGTGCCATTGTACGGTCACGGCAGCCCGTGTTTTAGACAGCATGGATAAGGAATGTGATTAGACGTGCATGAGGGCAAGGGCGAAGGAGGAAATCATGTGGCAACAATGAACTGGCCTCAGATGGCCAGCCGAAGTCAATGCGAGAGCCATGCTAAGTGACAAGCAGCGGTTACCATTGGACAGCGCCAGCCTGTGTGGAACGAGCTGCGTCGTAGCCTGCACCTGATGAGCGGCACCGAGTTCATGTCGACTGGGTCCTGTGGCAACTGGACTAGGATGACAATCCTAAAGACAAGCTACTTGGAGGTATCTAGAGTCAGAGGGAGATGCATGGCACGCGAAGGATCGACTGGCACTGGACTAGAGGGAATGAG